>ENA-OURO01000047-OURO01000047.1-human-gut-metagenome-genome-assembly--contig:-NODE-47-length-41805-cov-16.159784_pt1 | contig 41805 bp, 35 predicted proteins | sample MGYA00242098_ERZ508985 | MGnify/ENA primary metagenome ERZ508985 (study PRJEB26280, sample SAMEA2531409) | human gut metagenome | biome: human gut; feature: human-associated habitat; material: faeces...
GCGATATGCAGTTTGCGGATGTTGCTTGTGCATTAAAAACGCAAACTGCTATAATCTATCATAGGCAAATGAATTGCAAATATCTCTGCCTAAGTTTACCCTCTCCGGGCCTGTTTGTCAACGGCGACAGCAAAGAGAAGCGGCCCCGTTTTTGCATGATACCGCGGCCTCCCGCATATGCTGTACGGACAAATCTGAATGGGTGGGAGGCAAGGGTATGTTTGTGGTCACACTGAGTAAGGCGAGCGTCAAGAAGCTGGGCGTGGGGGCGATGTGCTGTGCGCTGGTGGTGTTCAGCGCCATGCTGGGGCGGTACATCAGCACCCGCTCGGTGGCTGTCGCGGCGGCAAGTAATAAAATCGAGAGTGCGCAGGACATCCAGACCTGGTTCACGGGCTACGGGCTGGACGTGGACGGCGCGTCCATCACCGCCGACAAGGTGAAGATCCCCCGCAAGTGGGACGACAGCTTTTCGGCCTTTAACGGGGTGGTGCAGCAGAGCGGCATGGACCTGACCCGCTACAAGGGCAAGACGGTGGAGAAGTGGACAGCGCTCATCCCGGCGGCCAGCCGGGGCGATGTGAGCAGCTACGGCGTGCTGCTGGTCTACAAGAAAAAGGCCGTGGGTGCGTATCTGTTGGAAAAGCCCTCCGGCACCGTCACCGGGCTGAAAGACGCCCAGACCGCGATGGCCCTGCAGGAGGCTGAACAGGTGTCCGGCGAGGACTTCAGCGGGGACTGGGGCGAACGGCACGAGGATGAACTGACCGACGGGCAGGCCCAGCAGACCTCGGGCGAAGATTTCAGCGGGGACTGGGGAGAGCGCCACGACGGCGAGCTGGGCGCAGAGGGGCAGGCCCAGCAGACTTCCGGCGAGCCGGACGCTGCACAGGAGCAGCCCGTGCAGTATACCGACCTGCCGCTGGACGCCGAGGGCTACCCCGTCGAATAACCGTCATTCTGTACAAAAAAGTGCGGTGAAACAGAATAATTGTGCAGTAGTGGTATTTTTGCAGAAAGATTCTGTTCAATGTTACTAAAATTTTTGATAAAAAATCGGCAATATGAAAGGGTGAAAAAAGAACGACTAAGGTTTATAATAAAAGCAGACATCCAGCAGCCAGAAAGTTCGAGTGCTGCGTCCCGAGGGGTAGGGTGAGCTGCCCAAGAGGACCGGATGAAGTAAGGAGAAAATGATCATGAAGGAATTCCAGTATACCGTTAAGGATGCCTGCGGCATCCACGCCCGTCCCGCCGGTCTGCTCGTCAAGGTGGCCAAGGGCTTTGCCAGCACCGCCACCCTCGAGAAGGGCGGCAAGACCTGCGACCTGCGCAAGCTGATGGCCCTGATGGGCATGGGCGTCAAGCAGGGCGACACTGTCACCATCAAGGTGGAAGGCGACGACGAAGCCGCCTGCGCCGAAGCTATCCAGAAATTCCTGAGCGAGAACGTCTGATCGCCCAGCGTGATGAGAAGCCCTTGCGGGGAATGTCCTGCGGGGGCTTTTTGTTACGGAACACAAAACAGCAAGAATAAGGAGAAATTGCAATGCAGGTAGGTACCGGTAAAAGCATCCTGAATGGCATTGCCATCGGAAAGCTGAAGATCTATAAGAAAAAAGATACCGTCATCTCTGCCGCCGAAGTGGCCGACACCGCCGCTGAAGTGGCCCGTTTTGAGGACGCCCGCGCCAAGGCCATCGACCAGCAGAACGCTCTGTACGAGAAGGCTCTGGCCGAGGCCGGCGAGGACATCGCCGAGGTGTTCAACATCCACGCCATGATGCTGGATGACGACGACTTTGTGGACGCCATCAAGGAGATCATCAACGGCCAGCGCAAGTGCGCTGAGTACGCCGTCAAGACCGCCGGCGACAATCAGGCCGCCGTTTTTGCCGCCATGGATGACCCCTATTTGCAGGCTCGCAGCGCCGACGTCATCGACATTGCACAGGCCATCCTCGACATCCTGCAGGGCGTGGACAATGCTACTTTGCAGGGTACTGAGCCCAGCATCCTCGTGGCTGAGGACCTGGCCCCGTCCGAGACGGTCCGCATGGACAAGAGCCTGCTGCTGGGCTTCATCACCCGGGAGGGGAGCTCCAACAGCCACACTGCCATCCTCGCCCGCAGCATGAACATCCCCGCCCTCATCCAGTGCAAGGACATCCAGGACGACTGGGATGGCAAGATGGCGGTCGTGGACGGCTACAACGCCTGTGTCTACGTTGACCCCACCCCCGACCTGCTCAAGAGCCTGAAAAAGCGCCAGCAGGAAGACCAGAAAAAGCAGGCACTGCTGCAGGAGCTCAAGGGCAAGCCCAACACCACCCTCGACGGCAAGACCATCAACGTCTTTGCCAACATCGGCGGTATGAGCGACGTGGGCGCTGTGCAGCAGAACGACGCCGGCGGCGTCGGCCTCTTCCGCACCGAGTTCGTCTACCTCAACTGCAAGGACTTCCCGACGGAGGACTACCAGTTCGAGGCATACAAGCAGGTGCTCGAGAGCCTTGCACCCCGCAAGGTGGTCGTCCGCACCTGCGACATCGGCGCAGACAAGACCGTGGACTACATGAAGCTCGACCACGAGGAAAACCCCGCGCTGGGCTACCGCGCCATCCGCATCTGCCTGACCCGGAAGGACTTCTTCAAGACCCAGCTGCGCGCTCTGCTCCGCGCTTCCGCTTACGGCAACATGAGCATCATGTTCCCCATGATCACCAGTCTGCGGGAGCTGCAGGACGCCAAGGCCGTGCTGGACGAGTGCCGCGCGGAACTGCGGGCTGAGGGCAAGAAGTTCGACGAGAAGCTGGAGGTCGGCACCATGATCGAGACGCCCGCCGCTGTCTTCATCGCCGACGAGCTGGCCGAGGAGTGCGACTTCTTCTCCATCGGTACGAACGATCTGACCCAGTACACCTGCGCTCTGGACCGCCAGAACGCAAAGCTGGAGCCCTTCTTCAACCCGCACCACCCCGCTGTGCTCCGGGCCATCAAGATGACCATCGACGCGGGCCACCGCCACGGCATCTGGGTGGGCATCTGCGGCGAGCTGGGCGCAGACACCGCCCTCACCGAGACCTTCCTGCGGATGGGCGTGGACGAGCTGTCCATGAACGCCAAGAGCGTGCTGCCCGTGCGCAAGATCATCCGCAGCATCGATTTGAGCAAGCCCTCCGATAAGTAAGGAGCGCTTGACCCCAAAAACTCCGCCCCCGGCAGGGAACTTCCCCGCCGGGGGCTTTGCATACCCGAAAAATTTTACCAAAATACTTCAAAACCATAAAGTGCAGTGCTATACTGGTAGCATCAAAATACCTGCTGAGAGGGAATTTTATGACACAACTGCTCATCCACCTGTTCATCCGGCACCCGGACGATACGAAGAACGCCGCCGTCCGCACGGCCTACGGCAATCTGGCCAGCCTCGTGGGCATGGCCTGCAATCTCCTGCTCTGTCTGGGCAAGCTGGCGGCGGGGACGCTGTTCGGCTCCATCGCCATCATGGCCGACGCCCTGAACAACCTCTCGGACGCCTCGTCCAACGTGGTGAGCCTCGTGGGCTTCCGTCTGGCGGCCAAAGGCCCGGACGAAAAGCACCCCTACGGCCACGCCCGGTACGAGTATCTGGCGGGCCTCGTGGTCTGCGTCACCATCCTCGCCATCGGGCTTTCGCTGCTGAAAGAATCTGTGCTCAAAGTGCTCCACCCGACGGCAGTGGTGTTCAGCTGGCTCAGTGTGGGGGTACTGGCGGCGTCCATCGGCGTCAAGCTCTGGATGAGCCGCTTCAACAAGACCATCGGCCAGCGCATCGACTCCGAGACTCTGATGGCCACCGCCGCCGACAGCCGGAACGACGTGCTGACCACCAGCGCCGTGCTCCTGTCCACCGTCCTCTCCCACCTGACGGGCTGGGACGTGCTGGACGGCCTCATGGGCGTGGCAGTGGCGGCGTTCATCCTCTGGTCGGGTTGGGGGCTTATGATGGACACCCTCAGCCCCCTGCTGGGCGAAAGCCCCTCGCCAGAGCTGGTGGAGCACATCGAGCACACCGTCATGAGCTACCCGGAGGTGCTGGGCGTCCACGATCTGATGGTCCACGACTACGGCCCGGGGCATCAGTTCGCCTCGCTCCACATCGAGTTTCCCGCCGAGGCCGACCCGCTGGAAGCCCACGACATCATCGACAACATCGAGCGGGATTTTCTGAAAAAAGACCACTTACAGGTCACCATCCACTACGACCCCATCGTGACGTCGGACGCCGCCGTAGGCGTCCTGCGGAGCCGTTTGATGGAAAAAGCCCGCCAGATGGACCCTCGTCTGTCCATCCATGACCTGCGCATCGTGCCGGGGGACAGCCACACCAACGTGCTGTTCGACCTCGTGTTCCCGGCGGGCTACACCGGCGACAAGGACGCGCGGCTGGCCGAGATGTGCAATTTCGTCAAGGAGCAGGACCCGGGATACTGCTGTATGGTGAAGGTGGAGCAGAGCTATGCCTCCGCCCTGCCGGAAGAGGATCAATAAAAAAGAGGGAAAGTATTATGCTGAACGAGACTTACCGCGCCATGCTGGGCCACAAGAGCGTCATCCGCGAGACTTTCATGTACGGTAAACAGCGCGCCGCCGAGATAGGCTATGAGAACGTGTTCGACTACTCGCTGGGCAACCCCAGCGTCCCCTGCCCGGACAAGTTCACCAAAGCCATGCAGACCCTGCTGGCCGAGGAAGAGCCTGTCGCCCTCCACGGCTACTGCCCCAGTCAGGGCGACCCGGGCTTCCGCACCGCCGTTGCGGCCCATCTGGCAAAGACCTTCGGCCTGCCTTATGAGCAGAAGGATATTTTCCCCACCACCGGTGCGGCGGGCGCTATCGCCCACGCCATCCGCGCTGTGACAAAGCCCGGCGACGAGGTGCTGACCTTCGCCCCCTACTTCCCCGAGTACGGCCCCTATGTGGAGGGGACCGGCGCTGTGCTCAAGGTCGTGCCGCCTCAGGCACCGGCTTTCCAGCCGAATCTCGACGCCTTTGAAGAGATGCTGACCGAGAACGTCACCTGCGTCCTCATCAACACCCCGAACAACCCCACCGGCGTCGTCTACTCCGCCGAGACCCTGAGCCGTCTGGCCGACATCCTGACCGAAAAGAGCAAAGTTTTCGGCCACAACATCTTCCTCGTCAGCGACGAGCCCTACCGTGACATCGCCTTCGACGGCAAAAAGGTGCCTTACCCGGCAGCGTTCTACCCCCACACCCTGACCTGCTTCTCCTTCTCCAAGAGCCTGAGCCTGCCCGGCGAACGTCTGGGCTATGTGGCCGTCCGGCCCGGCTGCGAGGGCGAAGACGTGCTGGTGGACATGATGGCCCAGATCTCCCGCTTCACCGGCCACAACTGCCCGCCCAGCATCATCCAGAAAGCCACTGCCGAGTGCCTCGACGTCACCAGTGATCTGTCCGTCTACGAGACGAACATGAACCTGCTGTACGATAAGCTCACCGAGCTGGGCTTTGAAGTGGAGCGCCCCGGCGGTACATTTTATATCTTCCCGAAGGCGCTGGAAGAGGACGCCAACGCCTTCTGCCTCAAGGCCCGGGAGTTCGATCTGTTGCTGGTCCCCAGCGACACCTTCGGCGTGAAGGGCTATGTCCGCTTTGCCTACTGCATCGACACCGAGAAGGTGAAGCGCAGCCTGCCCGCACTGGAAAAGCTGGCCGCAGCCTATAAAAAGTGAATGTGAGGTAGTTCCATGCATCCGCTCCCCGAATATCCCCGCCCGAGTATGCGCCGGGACAGCTACGTCAACCTGAACGGCCCGTGGGACTACGCCATCACCCAGAGCTCGGAGTTCCCAGCAAAGTGGGACGGCGCTATCCTCGTACCCTATTCGCCCGAGGCCAAAGCCTCCGGTGTGGGCCGGACGTTGCAGCCCGGCCAGTGGCTCCACTACCACCGTATCTTCACGCCCCCGGCGGGCGAGGGCGGGCACGTCCTGCTCCACTTCGGGGCGGTGGACTACGCCTGCGCGGTGGAGGTCAATGGCCGTCTGGCCGGGGGACACCGGGGCGGCTACTGGCCCTTTACGCTGGACATCACCGACCTGCTCCGCCCGCAGGGCCGCAACACCCTCTGGGTGGCGGTGCAGGACCCCACCGGCACCGGCACGCAGGCGAGAGGCAAGCAGACCCTCCGGCCCGGCGGGATGTTCTACCCGGCCCAGAGCGGCATCTGGCAGACGGTGTGGCTGGAGCGGGTGCCGGAAAATTACATTGATACGTTGACCGTCACTCCGGACTACGACGCCCGGACCGTGACGGTGAAAGTCCATACCTCGAAGCCCGGCGGCGCGGTGAACCTCTGGGCCGTGGTGCGGGCCGGCGGCGTGACCATCGCCGAGGACTGGGGCAGCGACGAGGCCGACCGGGACGGCGAAGTGACCCTGAACATCGCCGAAGAGCATTTCTTCCCGTGGAGCCCCGACAGCCCCTTCCTCTATGATCTGACGGTCGGCACGACACAGGGCGAAGAAGAGGGCTTCGACACCGTCCACAGCTATTTCGCCCTCCGCAAGTGGGAGTGCAAAGAGGATGCAAAAGGCATCCGGCGGTTTTTCCTGAACGGCAGGCCCATCCTGCTCAACGGCCTGCTGGATCAGGGCTATTGGCCCGATGGCCTCTACACCCCGCCCTCCGACGCCGCCGTGGAGCACGAACTGCACACCGTGCGGGAGCTGGGCTTCAACCTGCTGCGCAAGCACGCCAAGATCGAGCCGGAGCGCTGGTACTACCACTGCGATAAACTGGGCATCATCGTCTGGCAGGATATGGTCAACGGCGGCGGGGCCTACCCGATGTGGTACGTCACCTACCTGACCAACGCCTTACAGCCCTTGATGCGCCGCGCCCCGGACGGGAAGCTGCTGTGGGGTTTTCTGGGCCGGGGCAGCGCCCACAGCCGGGAGGAGTACGCCCGGGAGCTGGCCGACACGGTAGCCGCGCTGGGTCGGAACCCCTGCATCGGGTGCTGGGTGCCGTTCAACGAGGGGTGGGGGCAGTTCGATGCACGGAAAGCCACCGAGATCCTCCGCGCCCTCGACCCGTCCCGTCCGGTGGACGAGGCCAGCGGCTGGTTCGACCGGGGCGGGGGAGATGTGCATTCCATCCACAACTACTTCTATCCGCTCCGCATCCGCCCGAACATGCGCACGGTGGCCCTCAGCGAGTACGGCGGCATTGCATGGCCCATGCCCGGCTATGAGCCGCCCCGGAAGACCTACGGCTACGGCACGGCCAGAAGCCGGGCAGAGCTGACGGAGCGCTACTGCGATCTGCAGCGCAAGACGGTGCTCCCGCAGCTGAAAAAGGGCCTGTCGGCGCTGGTGTACACCCAGCTGACCGACGTGGAGGACGAGGTGAACGGCCTGTTCACCTATGACCGCACGGCCATCAAACCCGATGCCGCCGCCGTCCGCGCCGTCAACGAGGCGCTGGAAGCGGAGTTTGAAAAGGCAGTAAAAGCATGAACGGGCTTTCGGCCATTTTCCCCTGTGCAGACAGAGCGGCTGCCCTTATTATAAGGGTAAGGCAAAGGGCGGCTTTTGAGGATCTTTGGCACAAATTTTGGCACGGATGAATATTTAACGGGCAGTTTGCTATTTTTCACGGCTCCCGATTGGACAAAATGCCGAAAACAATACCGTATCTTGACAATCTTGTGAAAATGCACTATACTGAACCCATCGAGACAGACCACGAAGTTCTTGTAGTGGTTTGCCGAAATAAAAAATATTTTTTATTGGAGGAATATCACTATGAAAATGTTCAAGAAGATCATGGCTGTTGCTCTGACTGCTGTTATGGCTGTCTCCATGCTGACCGGCTGCGCTTTCACTGACAAGCTGAAGAACGATCACGTTCTGGATGCTATGAGCGATGTCGCTTCTACCTATGCTAAGCGGGACGAGACCAGCACGGTCGACACTATTAAGTTCGAGAGCAAGACCAGCCTGAACACTGAGCTGAAGAACCTGCTGAAGGATGCAAAGGCTGAGGACGTCGAGAAGTACGAGAACGGTACGGTTGTCACTGTCAACGATAACAAGTATATTGTTACTGCCGTTGAGATTGAGAAGAGCACTTCTTCCGTCAGCGAATTCAAGAATTATGCTTCGGAGATTCTGGCTGGTCTGAATCAGACTGGGGTCAAAGCAAAGACTGAGATGAGCAACAACGGCAAGACTGCTACTGTCAAGGCTGGCGTTAAGGTTGATGGCTTCAAGACTGCTGACAACAGTAAGACTGTCTACTACGCAGTGGTTCTGGTTGAGGCTGTGGCTAAGGTCTAATCAGCGCATCTGATTGAGCTATTACAGGCACACGGCCTGTAATGATAAACATTATATGTTCGCGCATGTAGTGATTTATCTCACATAGTCTAGGGGGCGAGGTTCCGTAAGGGATCTCGCCCTTAGGCTTTTTATAGGTGCTGGGCTATTGACATTGGAGAACGATTCCTCTATAATTAGGGTGCAGACCAGTTAAAGATGCATGAACTGGAAAATCGTGGAAACTCAAAAGTGCAAAAACTGCCCGTTTTGAGATGCCGCAGAAGGCGAAAATGACGCCGGAATATAAGAAAATGATGTGTCTGCATTATTTTCAAGAGAACGGATAAAAACGTCGGATTGCATCAGAATGCGTTAGAAAGCGTCGGACCGCCCGCCCCAGCCTGAAAAGGCCGAAGCGAGCGGTCCGCTTTTATCTTTTGTATTCTGGAAGTTCTGGCGCTTGACAATCCGCGTACGACTGCCTATAATAAAGATAAGGAAAGGCGCTATCCGTGCAAACGGCTAGCTCCTCACCAGTTTAAGTCGCTACAAAAAGTAATGACCGCCACCGAGTTGGGGAACTGTGGGCGGTCATTTCTTTTTGTGCTTTTTCCTTTGTATTCTTGTGCTTGACAATCCGCGCGCGGCTGCCTATAATAAAGATAAGGAAAGGCGCTGACCGTGCAAACGGCTAGCTCCTCACCAGTCAAGCATTACAAAAGTAATGACCGCTACCGAGTTGGGGAACTGTGGGCGGTCATTTCTTTTTGTGCTTTTTCCTTTTGCTGCCATAAGAATCATCCTTTTTCCGGTCGTCCATCAGATGTACAACACTTACGAGAAGTGCCAACAGTGCGATGATCGTCTGGAAAAGCAATAGAATTTCCGATGTAGTCATAAGGCATCCCTCCCTTCGCTGTGAGCGTCGGGAGCGGAACTCCAAAAAGTTGCCCTCCCGCGCTTGCTTTGCTCCGAAGAGCAAGACAGCGAGACCGGTGAGGAGCAATAGCCGCCTGCGTTTGGTTGGACAGCGCCTTTCTGCTAAGAGAATACCATAAAAACCGACAAAAAGCAACGCCGCACGATGCATATCCACGCGGCGCTGGAAGCGGAATTTGAAAAGCAGTATGATAACAGAAAAGCTCCGGGAACCAACAGTTTCCCGGAGCTTTTGTATTATTTTTGAGGAAAATTACTTCTCGTTCTTGATTTTGGAAGCCGGCATCTTCTTCATGGCGGCAGAATCCAGAGCGTGGGACAGCTGGGCGCCATAGGACTGAATGCTGTCCTGCAGCTCGCCGCTCTTCATGTCGGAGAGGGCCTGTGCGCGGAGGCTGTCCAGCGTGTCAGCGTCCAGCGGGTCGAGACGGACGAGCATCATCAGCGCATAGCTGGAATACTGCACGGCGGCGGCCTCGCCGGGCTTGAGGGCGCGGACAGCGTCGGCGGTGCCTTCCTCGGAGAAGGTGGCGTCGATGTTGTCAGAACCCAGCAGAGCAGTGGAGAGAGAAGAAGCGTCGGAAGAGGGCTCGCCATCCAGCACCGCGTAGATGTCGGGCAGGGCAGCGGCGACGGCGGCGCTGAAAGCGGAGGTCTGGGCGCTGGCCCCATCGGGGATGGCAGCGTTGCAGCTCTCGGCGGCGGTCTGAGCCAGCTCGAGCATCTGGGCGCTCTGGCCGTCATCAGCAAAAGCGAAGGTGCTGGTGTTGTAGAGTGGAACGACCACATAGCGGATGTAGACCATTTCGTCCTCGAGGTGGCTGGTCAGCTCTGCGTCGGAGACGGGGGTCTCGCCGTCGGTGCCGTAGCACATCTCGAGCAGGTCGTTGCTCTTGATGAGGATGCGCTCGAACCGCTTGAGGGTGTCGAGGCCGATGCCGTTGGCCTTGTAGAGGTCGCCGTTCTGCTCCATCAGCTGGGAGGCGTAGCTGTCGGCCTGCGTCTCCTCGTCGGGGGTCAGCACGCCGCCCAGCTCATCGAAACGGGTCTCGATGGCGGCGTAGGACTCGAGGTTCTCGAGGGTCTTCTGGGCCACATAGTCGCTGACCACGGCGGTCTCGCCGGTGGCGTCATCGACGGTGATGGTGGCCTTGAGGAAGCTGGACACCTTGGTGGCGTCCTGGTCGTCGGAAGCGAGGTCGGCGGCGGTCTGGTAGGCATCGAACTGGGCCAGCAGATAGAGGCCGGAAGAGATGTCCACCTCACCGATGGTGCCTACGGAATCCGGGGTGGAGAGGCTGCAGCCCACGAGGCCGACGGCCAGAGCGAGGGCGCAGACGAGCGCGATGAGTTTCTTTTTCATAAGTGTACTCCTAGTGAATTTATTTTTTGCCGGTGTTTTCCTCCGGCGGGGCGGCAAGGATGTCTGCCATCGCCTTGAGGATGCTTTGCAGCAGTTCCAGCGGCTTTTCGTCGGGTTGGAGAGTCACCGAGAGGTAGGGCTTGGTGCCGGCTCCTGCCGTCACCCGGCCATTGAAAGCGATGAGCAGGCCGCGAATCATAGCCACATCCAGCGTCTCCACCTGTAACAGCAGGGTGTCCTTTTTCTGGGTGACTTCGTAGACGCCCACAGCGGTGGCCTGTACGCGCACCAGCGAGACGTTCACGAGGTCGCTGACAGAGGGCGGCGGGTCGCCGTAGCGGTCGATGAGTTCGTCCAGCACGTCGGCGGCGTCTTCGGGGGTCTGGATGGCGGCGATGCGCTTGTAGGCCTCGATGCGGCCCGGGCCGTCGGCAATATACTTTTCCGGGATGAAGGCGTCCACCCGCAGGTCCACGAGGCATTCACTCTTGTCGCGCTGGATGGGCTCACCCTTGGCCCGGGCGATGGCCTGACCCAGCATCTTGACATAGAGGTCATAGCCCACGGCCTCCATGTGGCCGTGCTGGCTGTGGCCCAGCAGACTGCCTGCGCCGCGAATTTGTAAGTCGCGCATGGCGATGCGGAAGCCGGAGCCGAAGGCCGTGAACTCCCGGATGGCGGAAAGCCGCTTCTGGGCGATGTCGGTGAGGGTCTTGTCCCGCCGGAAGGTGAAGTAGGCGTAGGCTTTCCGGCCCGAGCGGCCTACGCGGCCCCGGATCTGGTACAGCTGGGCCAGACCCATCCGGTCGGCGTCCTCAATGATGAGGGTGTTGCAGTTGCGCACGTCAATGCCCGTCTCGATGAGGGTGGTGCAGACGAGGATGTCGATCTCGCCGTTCAGCAGATGCTGCCAGACAGGGTTCAGCTCTTCCTCGGTCATCTTGCCGTGGGCGATGCCCACCCGCGCCCCGGGTACCATCTGGCTGACATGGGCGGCACAGGACTCGATGTTGTCCACCCGGTTGTGCAGGTAGTAGACCTGACCGCCCCGGGCCAGCTCTTTCTTCATGGCTTCGGCGAGGATGACGTCATTGTATTCCAACACGAACGTCTCCACCGGCTGGCGCTCGATGGGCGGCTGCTCGATGGTGGAGAGGTCGCGGATGCCGCTCATGGCCATGTTCAGGGTGCGGGGGATGGGGGTAGCCGAGAGGGTCAGCATGTCCACGCCGATAAAGTTCTCTTTCAGCTTCTCCTTGTGCTTGACGCCGAAACGCTGCTCCTCGTCGATGATGACAAGGCCCAGGTCGTGGAACCGGACGTCCTTGGAGAGGAGGCGGTGGGTGCCGATGACGATGTCCACGCTGCCGGCCTGCAGGCCCCGCAGGGTCTCTTTCTGCTGTTTGGCGGTGCGGAAGCGGGAGAGCAGCCCGACTTTCACCGGGAACGCCTCCATGCGGGAGATGATGCTGTTGTAGTGCTGCCACGCCAGCAGGGTGGTGGGGGCCAGAATGGCGCACTGCTTGCCGCCCATGACGCACTTGAAGGCCGCGCGGAAGGCGACCTCTGTTTTGCCGACGCCCACGTCGCCGCAGAGCAGGCGGTCCATAGGCCAGCCCTTTTCCATGTCCTTTTTGATCTCGGCGGTGGCGGTGAGCTGGTCGTCCGTCTCGTCGTACTCGAAGCGGGACTCGAAATCGCTCTGCCAATCACCGTCGGCGGGGAAGGCGTAGCCTGTGGCCTGACGGCGGCGGGCGTAGAGCTCGATAAGCTCCTGTGCCATCTCTTCGGTGGCCTTTTTGACCTTGGCGCGGGTGCGCTGCCACTCGGTGCCGCCCAGCTTTGCAAGCTTCACCTTTTCCTCGTCGCCGGGGGCGGTGTAGCGGCTCAGCAAATCGAGCTGAGTGACCGGCACATACAGCACGTCGGAGCCGGAGTACTGAATCTTCAGGTAATCTTTTATCGCGCCCTGCACCTCGAGACGCTGGATGCCCGCATACATACCGATGCCGTGGCTCTGGTGAACCACATAGTCGCCGGGCTTGATGTCCGAGAGGCTGGACAGGGCGTTTTTGTTCTTCTTGCGCTTTTTGTTTTCGGCGGCCTCGTCGTCCAGACCGTGACGCCGGGACGAGACGACTGCCACGCGGGCGAATGGGAAGGTGCAGCCCGCCGTGAGGTGGCCGGGCAGTACTTGAACCAGACCTTTCGCGGGCCGGACGTCCCGGCTCATGCTGACGGCATAGCCCTTGTCAGCCAAATCGCGGGTAAGGGCCGCTGCACCCTTGGGCGTGCCGGCGAAAAGGGTCACGGCGTACCCCTGCTGGACCAGCGGGTCGAGGTCTTCCCGCAGGGAAGCGAGGTCGCCGCCCCAGTTGGGGGCCGCGAACGCCTCGGCGTTGATGAGGTCTTTCAGTTTGAACTCGTTCATGCCCCGCAGGAAGTTCTCGCAGAGCAGGGTGCTCTGGTCCTGCGCCGCAATGGCGAGGTCGTCCATCGTCTGGTAGAGCACATCGAGACCGGGGCAGATGACGCCCTCCTCGAGCAGGCCGGTCAGCTCTTCGCTGCGGCGGAACTCGGTGGCCTTCTGGGCGTCCCGGATGCCGCCCACCTCGTCGAGGATGAAGATGGGGCTGCTCAGGTGGTCGAGCAATGTGGCGGGCGTCTTGTACCGCAGACCGTAGTATTTGTCCATGGCCTCGGGCATGACGCCGCTGTCCAGCTGGGCGAGGTCGGACTCCATGGCCTTTTCGAGGGCGGTGCGGCGCTTGCCGCGGGCTTTCTTCTGGGCGGCGCGGAGGGCCTCCGCCGTGTCGGCGGTGCTGCCGAACAGCACCTCACGGGCGGGGGAAAGATAGATTTTTTCCAGCGCACCGTCCCGCCGCTGGGTGAGCAGGTCGAAGGAGGCGAGAGAGTCTATCTCGTCGTCCCAGTACTCCACACGGGCGGGCTGGCGCATATCGGGGGCGTAGATGTCCACGATGTCGCCCCGGACGCTGAACTGTCCCGGGCCGTCCACCTGACTTCGCCGCACGTATCCGGCGGCGAAGAGCCGCTCCACCAGCGCTTCGCGGTTGTAGACCATGCCGGGCTTGAGGGTGAGGGTGTTCTTCTGGAACTCATCCTGCGGCACAGTGTATTGGAGCAGGGCTTCGGCGGGAACGCAGACGGCGTTCAGCCGTCCGCCCGCCAGTGCGCCCAGCACCGACAGACGCCGGTACTCGTACTCGCGGCCCGCGCCCTCGACGGGGCGGAGCATGAAGTCCCGGGGCGGGAACACCGCCGCCGAGAGCCCCAGCGTCTTGAGGTCGTCGGCGAAATGGGTGGCCTCGGCCTCGCCGGGGGTGACGACGCAGAGGATGCGGCCCGTGTCCTTCTGGAGCGCGGCGTAGAGCAATGCCCGGCCTGCCGGAGGCAGGCCGAACAGCGCTGCCGGGCCGGGGGAGGCGAGGCTGGCCGCTGTCTTCTGGTATTCAGGGGTATTTTTCAGGAGCGCTTCGTACATGGTGGACCTCCTTTCTGGTGGGGTTAAACCTCTCCGTCACGGCTGACGCCGTGCCACCTCCCCTATTGAGGGGAGGCTTTGGCATACCGGAAAACTTTACCTCTTCGCCAGAGGCTCCCCTCGGTAGGGGAGCTGTCGAGCGAAGCGAGACTGAGAGGTTGCGTCAAGCGGAGCCTTACCCGTTATACTTGCTCTGCGCCAGACCCAGCTTGCCGTCCATGATGAGATTTGCGGCGGCTGCGATGTCGGGGCAGCGGTCGGCGAGGGCCTTGGCGTCGTCGGGCGGGAATTTGCCCAGCACCCAGTCGGCCAAATCGTAGTCCGGGCGGGGCTTTGCGCCCACGCCGATGCGGATGCGGGGAAAGTTCTCGCCGCCGAGGCGGGCGATGATGCTCTTGAGGCCGTTGTGGCCGCCCGCAGAGCCGGAAGGCCGGATGCGCAGTTTGCCGGGGTTCTGGGTGATGTCGTCGCACAGGACGATGACATGGTCGGCAGGGATCTTGAAGAAGCCCGCCAGCGGGCCGATGGAGTCGCCCGAGAGGTTCATATAAGTCAGGGGCTTCAGGAGCACGACCTTGTGGCCGTCCACCTCGCCCTGCCCCCACAGACCCTGAAACTTGGTCTTGGAGACGGAGATGCCCCACTTGCCGGCCAGATAGTCCAGCGCGGCAAAGCCTGCGTTGTGACGGGTGCCGTCGTATTTCGGCTCCGGATTGCCGAGGCCGGCAATGAGCCAGATGTCATTGGTATTCATACTGTATTCTGCCTTTTTGTGTCTGAGCTGTTTTTCGAACAGTATATTATTATAACATACGCGCGCGCAAAAAGATACACAAAAAGAGCAAAAAAGCCGCCGTGCGGGCGGCACGGCGGCTTGGGGAGCGGGGGTCAGCCCTGCTCCTGTTCCAGTTTCTGCTTCTTTATAATGTACGCCTCCATCTTCGGCTCAGCCCAGCCGTCGAGGTTGGTCTGACGCTCCCGGGCGATGCCAAGAGCCTGCGGGGGGACGTCCTTGGTGATGGTGCTGCCGGCGGCGGTGTAGGCCCCGTCGCCGATGGTGACGGGGGCGACAAGGTTGGTGTTGCAGCCGATGAAGCAGTAGTCGCCGATCTGAGTGCGGAACTTGTCCTTGCCGTCGTAGTTGCAGGTGACGGTGCCGCAGCCGAAGTTGCAGTATTTGCCCACGTCGCTGTCGCCGATGTAGGTCAGGTGGCTGACGGTGTTGCCCCGGGCAAAGTTGGAGTTCTTCGTTTCGACATAAGCGCCCAGATGCACGCCGTAGCCGGTGACGGTGTTGATGCGCACATGGGTGAAGGGGCCGATGTTGTTGTGGGGGCCGAGATGGCTGCTGTAGACCTGGCTGGCGTTGACGGTGGTGCCTTCGTCCACGGTGCTGTCCTCGATAAGGGTGTTGGGGCCGATGACGCAGCCTGTGCCGATGGTGGTCTTGCCGCGCAGGATGGTGCCTGCGAGGATGACGGCTCCCGGGGCAATGACCACTTCGGAGCCGATCTCCACATTGCGGCTGCGGATGTCCACGCCGTTTGCGATGTGGCGCAGCAGCACCTCTTCGCGCTGGGCCTCGGCAGCGTCGAGCTTTGCCTTTGCGGCAGCCAGTGCGGATGTGTCAATGTTTTGCATAAATAAAAAAACCTCCTCCCAAAACGGCCCCCGCAGCGGCGGCGGAGCCCCTGCGGAGAAGGGTTTTGTTGTATCCAAGAAAGAACAAACTCGGGAGCAATCACCCCGGAAAAACAGGGCGAAGGGTTTGATGGATGGAAAGTTGTATCCATCACCCTAAAAATGGCTTAAAACCTTAAAAAACCTCTCGAAATCTTTCCCATTTTATATTACCGAAAAAGTAAGTAAAATGCAAGAGTTTGCACAAAAAATATCAAACAAATTCGGTGATTTGCCCGATGGAATAGACGTGAAATTCTGGTATAATGGTTTAGCATTCACAGAGAAATGTTTATCGTATGACAAGACAGAGCAACGATAAGACCGCCGTGCTTCACGCCGGCGGCCACCATTTGGGAGGTAAACACGCATGAGCAAAAAGTATCTGTACTACTTCAGCGAAGGCAACGATGCCTTTGGCGGCGACAAGGTCACCATGAAGAACATTCTGGGCGGCAAGGGCGCTGGTCTGGCTGAGATGACTGCAGCCGGTATGCCGGTGCCGCAGGGCTTCACCATCACCACCGAGGCCTGCACCCAGTATTACGCAGACGGCCGTCAGATCAACGACGAGATCACCGCTGACATCTTCGAGCACGTCAAGGGCCTCGAGAAGATCACCGGCAAGACCTTCGGCGACAACGAGAACCCGCTGCTGGTCTCCGTCCGTTCCGGCGCACGTCAGTCCATGCCCGGCATGATGGACACCATCCTGAACCTCGGCCTGAACGACGAGGCTGTCGAGGGTCTGGCCAAGAAGACCAACAACGCCCGTTTCGCATACGACTGCTACCGCCGCTTCGTGCAGATGTTCGCCGACGTCGTCATGATGGTCCCGAAGAGCCTGTTCGAGGTCGAGATCGATAAGATGAAGGAAGCCAAGGGCGTCAAGAACGACGTTGACCTGACTGCTGACGACCTGAAGGAACTGGTCGGCACCTTCAAGAAGATCTACGAGGACAACGAGGGCAGACCCTTCCCCCAGGACCCCAAGGATCAGCTCATCGAGGCTGTCAAGGCCGTCTTCCGCAGCTGGGACAACCCCCGTGCAAACGTCTATCGTAAGATGAACGAGATCCCCTACGAGTGGGGTACCGCTGTCAACGTCCAGCAGATGGCTTTCGGTAACTCCGGCGACCGCTCCGGCACCGGCGTTGCATTCACCCGTGACCCCGCCACCGGCGCTAAGAAGCTGATGGGCGAGTACCTCATCAATGCACAGGGCGAGGACGTCGTTGCTGGTGTCCGCACTCCGTCTCCCATCAGCCACCTGCACGAGCAGATGCCTGAGGTCTACGACCAGTTCGTTGAGATCGCTACCCGTCTGGAGAACTACTTCCGCGATATGCAGGATATGGAGTTCACCATTGAGGACGGTCACCTGTATATGCTGCAGACCCGTAACGGCAAGCGTACCGCTCAGGCTGCTCTGCAGATCGCATGTGATCTGGTGGACGAGGGCATGATCACCGAGCAGGAGGCTGTCCTGCGCGTGGAGCCCAAGCAGCTGGATACCCTGCTGCATCCCCAGTTCGACGCAGCTGCCCTGAAGGCTGCTGAGGTCGTTGGCAAGGGCCTGGCAGCTTCTCCCGGTTCTGCCTGCGGCCAGATCGTCTTCACCGCCGAAGAGGCTGAGGAGATGGTCAAGTCCGGCAAGATGAAGAAGGTCGTTCTGGTCCGTCTGGAGACCTCTCCCGAGGACATCGTCGGTATGCAGGTGTCTCAGGGCATCCTGACCGTCCGCGGCGGCATGACCAGCCACGCAGCCGTTGTTGCTCGTGGTATGGGTACCTGCTGTGTCTCCGGCTGCGGCAACGACAACGACGTGAAGATCGACGAAGAGGCTAAGACCTTCGAGATCAACGGCCACAAGTTCGTCGAGGGCGACTGGATCTCCATCGACGGCTCCACTGGTAACATCTACGGTGAGCAGGTCGCTACCGTCGCCGCCACCGGCAACAAGAACTTCAACCGCTTCATGGGCTGGGCAGACGCCGCTCGTCAGCTGCTGGTCATGACCAACGCCGATAACCCGCGCGACGCACAGCAGGCAGTTGACCTGGGTGCTGAGGGCATCGGCCTGTGCCGTACCGAGCATATGTTCTTTGCTGAGGACCGCATCAAGGCTGTCCGTGAGATGATCTGCGCACGTACCGTAGAAGAGCGCGAGGCTGCTCTGGCCAAGGTCGAGCCGTTCCAGCAGGGTGACTTCGAGGCGATGTACCGCATCATGGGTGAGCGCCCGATGACCATCCGTTATCTGGACCCGCCTCTCCACGAGTTCCTGCCCAGCAAGGACGAGGACATCAAGGAGCTGGCTGCCGACATGGGCATGACCTTCGATGACCTGAAGAACGTCGTTGCTTCTCTGCACGAGTTCAACCCCATGATGGGCCATCGTGGCTGCCGTCTGGCTGTCACCTACCCCGAGATCGCAGCAATGCAGACCCGCGCTGTTATCAAGGCAGCTCTGAACGTCTCTGCTGAGACCGGTTATATCATCACTCCGCACATCATGATCCCGCTGGTCGGCGAGGTCAAGGAGCTGAAGTTCGTCAAGGACGTTGTCGTCAAGGTCGCAGACGAGCTCATCAAGGCTTCCGGTGTTGACATGAAGTATCTGGTCGGTACCATGATCGAGATCCCCCGTGCAGCTCTGACTGCCGGCGAGATCGCCAAGGAGGCTGAGTTCTTCAGCTTCGGCACCAACGACCTGACCCAGATGACCTTCGGCTTCAGCCGTGACGATGCTGCCAAGTTCCTGGGCGCTTACTACGAGAACAAGATCTACGAGAGCGATCCGTTCCAGCATCTGGACCAGGTCGGCGTCGGCAAGCTGGTCAAGATGGCTGCACATGACGGCCGTGAGACCCGTCCCGACCTGGGTCTGGGCATCTGCGGCGAGCACGGCGGTGATCCTTCCAGCGTTGAGTTCTGCCACAATGTTGGTCTGGACTACGTCAGCTGCTCTCCCTTCCGTGTGCCTATCGCACGTCTGGCTGCTGCTCAGGCTGCTATCAAAAATCCCAGAAAGTAAGATTGTTGCATGAAGATGCACTAATCCTGCAAAACATGGGAAGATAAGCGTATCATAAACCCTCCCCGGTGAAACTGAATGGTTTTGCCGGGGAGGGTTTTTTGCTAGAAAACTAATTGGAGTGAAATTGAACTATGAAAACAACAGTTCGCGAAATAAGTAAGGATGAAAGCCAGAAATGGGGCAATATAGCAAGAATAAGGGCTATCGATCCAGATTTTAATGCGGTGATTGAAGCGTTAGAAAAAGAAGCAAACGAAAAAATAGAAGTTAAAAAAGTAGAAGTAGAAGGGTTAATGAGGGATGTTAATAGAGAATATAAAAAAGAAGTGTCTAAAATTGAGTCTCAGTATATGAAGGAAAAGCAAGAAATTGATGAGAAGCACAGGAATAAGGTACGTGAACAGTATGAAGTGTGGATACAGAAAAAACATGGAAATAGCATTTATAAAAAATTGAAGGAGCAAAGGTATTTTATATCGCTTAGACAATATCTGATTTCAAAATGGTTGGAATAAAAAGGAGTTGACTGGGATCCATTTGAGGAAGAAAAATCAGATGAAAAATTGCGAGAAGATTATAATATAGAAGCAGAAGTTGTTTTGGATGATGCAATAAAACTCCTTAGAGAGAGGTTATACAGAATATTGGATATTTTGCTTGGGAAAGTTATCTCTCTGCAAGAGGGAATTTTAAAAGTTCGAAATATTCTGTCGATTAATAAAGAAATCCAGTTGACAAGAGCAGTTAAAGATTTTTTTGATTTGCTTCTTTTTGAATCAGAGGAAACAACGAGTGAGGAAATCGTGGATGAAGAAATATTGAGTGACTACGATATTATTGGTAATATCAGGTGTGGAAGAACAAATAGAGTGGATGAGCGAGTTATTGACCAAGTTAAGACGGGAATGCGGTCATTACTTCAAATTCCTGGAACACAACTTACTGGAGACATCATTGAAGAACGGTTGGGAATTTTGTTTGGAACAAAAAAAGAGGAAGCGATTAGAGTGTATAGTAATATATCTTTCTGCATTACGCAAACGGAAGGTTTTCTAACGGAGCGAGAAAAAGTTGTTTATTTTTCATTGGTGAAAAGGATATTGGATGATGCAGAGAGTGCTATTAGGCAGCTAGATGATGAAATGAAAAAACTTTTGAAGAATGAGGAAAGCAAGCAAATAGACAATGTTGGAAATAAGATAGAAATAGAATACGCACGCATTAAGGCGGAAATGAAAAGCTTCTAAATAACAAAATCCACGGAGAAAGGAAATGGTTTTTCTTTTCTCCGTGGATTTTTCTGTTTAGAAGAGAATTTTCAACATCAATCAACATCGGCAGTGAGAATGTTAATAAAAATTTAATGATTTTAATCCGAAAATCAAACGAAACTATGATGATTTTTTGAACGCAAATCCTAACGCTGTGAATGCGTGACGTGATATCATACAGCCAAGCCCAAGGGACAAGTCCAAAGGCAATATAAATTATATGGAGGTCATATTATGACACAAATCAAGAACATCAACGCTATGCAGGAATTAACAGAAGTGCAGGAAGACATGGCGGACACCCACGATAAGTTTCACAATAAGAGTCTAAAAGGCAAAAAAGGATACATCACCTTTACACGAACGAAGGAGGGAATGTTCATCTGCGGTGATGGAGAAAGCAGCGTAATCAAAGGAATCCAAGCCAGAGTTCTAGTTGGCGAAGAAGTCCTTGCAGATTGCTACTGGACTGAAAAAGAGGGGATAAATCTGTGCCCGATTACGTTTAGTACCTATACCGATGATGAAAACGATCAAATCATTGGCAGCGTTTTTATTCAGGGTGGGTCAATGAAATCGCCAGTCATTACAGATTCCTTTAAAGACATCAGACCCGATGCCGAGTACAAAATCATGGTCCATGTATGGAACAATGATTTTGGCTATCTTTGGACGAATATCAATCGACCCAATGGTTTGACACGGATCGATTACCTGATTATGAGTGGCGGTTGGGGTCAAGAAAATCCCATCCAGAATCTGATGGAACAGTGCTACTTCAAGAAAGACAATATGGAGGAAACTAGCCATGAGCAAATCTAAAATCGAGAATAGACTTAACACAATGCGCCATAAACAGGCACAACCGACAGATAGTTTAATCCTTGCAGAATCAGCTGAGGGAAAAGATTTTTCTCAAGAGCTGTCCAAAGCGCAACCTTTTGATGAAATCCCTTCTTTGACTGAGAAGCAGGTAGCGTTTGGAATGTGCAATCCACAAGCACATCTTGATGCAAAACAAGAAAAGCTTGAGAGATTCAAGAAAAAACGAGCGGAGAAAAAGTTGGCACTCGCCATCGACAAAAGTTCGTTCCCGAATCCAACGGAAGATTACGATGCACGCTCTGTTGCAGCACCGAACAACCCTAGTTTTGAAGAACTGTTGGAGATCGGGATGAAACTTCAAAATCAGCCTGCTCCGCCCTCTCCTGAAGAACCAATTGTCAAAAAGGGACCCAAAACACAGTCTCTTGTGGGAATGACAAGGGAACTCCAAAAGAAGGTCTCTATCATCTCTTACCATGGCGCACTCTACTTCTTCAATGGGCGTTATTACGAATATCTGGACACAGATCGATTGTTAATGCTGTACCGCGAGTATGTGGACTACGACCTTAACCACGAATCGAGTTTGTATGGGCATAAAGACCTTTATCAGTGCTGTGCTACCGATCCGGAAATCCAGCGCGAGGAGCCGAAAGGTGAGCCGATTTATGCACCACTGAAGAACGGCATTTTCGTCCTTGGAGAGGAAAAACTGTATCCACATAGTCCGGATCAGCTGACATTTACCTGCATCAAGGCCAAATACGATCCACAGGCAAAATGCCCAGTATTTGACCGTTTTCTGTGGCAGATCACACATGGAAACCCGCAGCTTCTGGAACGATTCTGGATGGCAATCGGCTATCTGTTTATCTATCCGGCTCGTGGAAAATTCTTCATCCTCAGGTCATTTATTTTACTGAAAAATGAGAGGTAATACCAATGACTGAGATCATCGCAAAAGTATCCTTTGAGGCAGCAAAAGCAATCGGGAAAACTGCCGTAATACTTATTATTTGGATCGCCCATAAACTCGAAAACAAGTAATCACATTAAAATTTCAGGAGGTAGTAGTTATGTCTGCAAATGTTGAAACCATGTTCTCTGTCCGTGAAACCCCTTGGCACGGTCTTGGCCGCATCGTGATGGATGCCCCTGCAAGCCATGAAGCCTTGGAGCTGGCTAGTCTGGATTGGCAGGTGGAAAGCCGCAACATCTATTCCGGCACGGGTGCTATGATCCCCGGCTATCGTGCCAATGTCCGCAGCACGGATGATGCTGTTCTGGGCGTGGTGTCTGACCGCTACCGCATTGTGCAGAACGAAGAAGCATTCCAGTTCACCGATGACCTGCTGGGTGAGGGCGTTACTTATGAGACTGCCGGTTCTTTGCAGGGCGGCAAAAAAGTCTGGATGCTGGCAAAGCTGCCGGAGAAGTATATCATCGCCGGAGATGAAGTGACCCCATATCTTGTGTTCTTCAACAGTCACGATGGCAGCTCTGGTGTGAAAGTGGCCATGCCCCCGGTTCGTGTAGTCTGCCAGAACACTTTGAATCTGGCTCTGGGTACTGCAAAGCGCATCTGGACTGCCCGCCACACCGAAAATGTTCTGCTCCGGGTGCAGGATGCCCGTGGAACCTTACAGCTTGCCAACAACTACATGGGGGAACTGGGCAAGGGCATCCATGAACTAACCACTATCAATCTGTCTGACCGCAAGGTGCAGGAGTTCATCAATGAGTTTTTCCCTGTCACCGAAGACATGACCGATGGCCAGAGGAAGAACAACCTGCGCTTGCAGGAAGATTTAAAGGCTCGCTACTACAATGCACCTGATCTGGAATGGGTTGGCAAGAACGGTTGGCGCTTTATCAACGCAGTCTCTGATTTTGCCACCCACGCAGACCCTCTCCGCAAGACCAAAAACTACAACGAAAACCTGTTCCTGCGCACCGCAGAGGGCAACCCCATGATCGACAAGGCTTACAAGATGGTGCTGGCAGCAGCATAAAGGAGGACGTATGAACGATGTGAGCAACCGGGCTGTCCGGGAATTTTCTGAGTTCCTGAACAGCATCGAAGCCGATTTTCCAAAGCCTACCTGCACCACGGCATACGAGATCACGATGAAAAGCACCATCGTCAGTGCCTTGATTACGCTGGACACCGAAAAGCAGATGGACGAGCGTTTTTGGAACCATCTCCGGGTGCAGCGGAATATTCTGGGTTTCCTGTATACCCTGTGGCTGGATGATGACCGCACCTTGGTGGATGAGTTTTCCACTATTATCAGAGACTTGGTGGAACATGATTTTTCTATCGTAGAAGAACAGATGAAAGAGAGGTTGAACATTGCATGAAAAGGCTTGTATCTACATTGAATTTATCCAAAGAAGATTGGCTCCGTTACCGCAAATGCGGCATTACCGGCACGGATGCCGGAGCTATCCTTGGCCTGAATCCCTACCGTTCTGCATTTCAGGTGTACCACGATAAAATCAGCGATACCATTGAAAATATCGACAACGAGGCCATGCGGCAGGGTCGTGATTTGGAGGATTATGTGGCGCAGCGGTTCTCCGAAGAAACGGGCTTTAAGGTGCGCCGTGCAAACGCTATCTATCAGAGCGAGGAACATCCGCTGCTTCTGGCAGACTTCGACCGCCTGATCGTTGGGCAGAAAGCAGGGCTGGAATGCAAAACGGTTTCGCCCTTCTCCGCGGATAAGTGGGTAGACGGCAAAATCCCGGCTCACTATTTGGCGCAGGTTGACCATTACTTAGCCGTCAGCGGTTTCGACTGCTGGTATGTGGTGGCTTTGATTTTCGGCAGAGAGTTGGTGATCCACAGAATCGTGACAGATAAGCAGGTACTTTCTGATCTCATTGATAAGGAAGAACGTTTCTGGACGAACCATGTTGTGCCCCAGATTCCCCCTGCACCCAACGGTTGCGATTGTGACACCCAGCAGATCAACCAGATGTATGAGGTGGATAACCGGGATAAGACCGCTGACCTGAGTGCTCTGCATGGACTTCTGGATAAGCGGCAGGAGCTTTCCGACCAAATCGATCAGATGGAACAGGAGAAAACGGCTATCGAGCAGCAGGTCAAGCTGCAAATGCAGGATGCTGCCTATGGTACAGCACCGGGCTACAAGGTATCATGGGTATCCTCCGAAAGTAAGCGTGTGGATTCCCAGCGTTTGCGGAAAGAGCAGCCGGACATTTTCAACCAGTACAGCAAAAATGTAAGCAGCCGCAGGTTCACCATCGTTCATGCGGCATAAATTTTGTATCAGGTGGCAGGGAGTAAATTCTCTGCCGCTTTTTTCTTGGAGGTTTGATTATGGCTACGGAAAATCCATTCGTAAAATTATTTGCTATCGACTTCAAAGATCATCTGGAAGTCAAGAAGTCCGGCAACACGGAACTGAAATATGTAAGCTGGGCGTACGCTTGGGCAGAGGTAAAGAAGCTGTATCCTGCTGCCAGCTACGAAGTCAAGAAATTCAACGGCCTACCTTATGTTTATGACCCCATAACCGGCTTCATGATGTACACCTCAGTCACGATTGAGGGCGTTTCGCATGAGATGTGGCTGCCTGTACTGGATGGTGCAAATAAAGCCATGAAAGCTGTGCCTTACACCTACACCACCCCGAAATGGGAATATAACCAGCAGACGCGCCGCCGTGAGAAAGTCGGCATGGAAGAACGCACCGTAGAAGCCGCTTCCATGTTTGATGTAAACAAGGCCATCATGCGCTGTCTGGTAAAAAATTTGGCGATGTTTGGCCTTGGCCTGTATGTCTATGCCGGGGAGGATTTGCCGGAAGATGCTGCACCGCAGCCGGAGGCAGAACCGCAAAAGCAGCCGAAACCGAAATCCACCAGCCAAAAGCAGGAACAGCCGCCGATGCCCTGCATCTGCGCTCGCTGCAACCAGCCCATCAAGAGGGTCAGGCTGAAGGATGGCTCTATCATGCAGGCGGCAGAGTTTGCGAATACCCATGAGGGAATGTGCGTTGACTGCTATAAAGCTACCCGACTTAATGTGGCATAAAGGAGAAATTTATATGTCTTGCAATGCGATGACCGAACACTATGAAGAAATCACTGTCTGCGGAAAGCCTGCATTATTCACTAACTTCCGCATCAAAAGAGATACCGTCCCGGATAGTCTGTATGTCTACGATGTGCGGCATGATGATGACTGCCGAGGAATTCCCTGTGAGATTGCACCATTTATCATGGTCAATCACTGGGGAACGATTATTCTTGCAGAGCCGTTGGAGCTACCCGATGACGGACGGCGGTATATCGACGAAGAGACGGACTGGAGCTATGACCCATTTAGAGGAGCAGAGAAAAATCAAAAGCCTTGTGCGACGGTGGGAGAGTTTATGAATCAGTATCTGAACCGTTGATAAGAGCGAGCCGTGTCGTTCCTTATAAAGTTCAAAAGTTATCGCAGGTGACGGACGGCGCGAACCGTTCGTCAACGGAGACAATCTTTTGAAGTTTATGAGGGATGACTAAGGCTCGCAGGAAAAAGTATTAAAAAAGCCGTGGGTATAGAAAAGTATCAATCACAGCGTGATGAAACCGATTTGCCTTAGCAAATCGGTGGAGCTAAAATGACGTTCGGCATTTTTGATATAGAAAGAAGGGCTATGAGTATTTATGGTTATTGCAGGATTTCCACTGCAAAGCAGAGCATTGACCGTCAGATTCGTAATATCAGGGCGGAATACCCGACAGTTCACATTGTACAGGAAGCCTATACGGGAACTTCCATCCTCCGGCCAGAATGGAGCAAGCTGTATCGAATTCTGAAAGAGGGAGATACTGTGGTGTTCGATTCCGTCTCTCGAATGTCCAGAAATGCAGAAGAAGGATTTTCACTGTATGAGGGTCTCTATAATAAAGGTATCCGATTGGTATTCCTGAAAGAGCATCACATTGATACCGAAACGTACAAAAAGGCCCTGTCTGGCAGCATTGCTATGACAGGAACCAATGTGGATTTTATCTTAAAGGGAATCAACGAGTATCTGATGGCATTGGCAAAAGAGCAAATCAAGTTGGCTTTTGAGCAGTCTGAAAAAGAAGTGGCAGATTTGCACCAGCGTACTCGTGAGGGTCTTGTAACAGCAAAGCTGAATGGAAAACAGGTTGGACGTAAAAAAGGCACTGGATTTGAAACCAAGAAGTCTAAAGCGGCCAAAGAGAAAATCCGCATCCATTGTAAGGCTTTTGGTGGTACATTGGACGATGTGGAGTGCATGAAGCTGACAGGACTTGCTCGGAATACCTATTATAAATATAAAAGGCAGATTCGGGAGGAGGCTAAAACGCAAGGTTGAGCTTTGTAAAAGTGCCAACTGCAAAAGATGATAGAAGGAACACGGTAAATTCTGCGAATACCGTGTTCCTTTTTTGTGGGTTATCGTAGGATGGACAGACATACAGTCCATCAAAATCTTTATAATGAGGTTAGAAAAGCTGATAAGATTGTGTGATAAAAGGAGAAGAGTGTATGAAAAAATTCTTGATGGTACTACTGAGTGTTGCATTTGCGCTGAACCTTGTGCTTGTGATTGGGTTGATTGGCGGATATGGTTCACCACGGCGGGCGTTTTACACAATCACGGATGAGTTGATGAACAGTGCATATCGCTTCAAAAGAGGTTGGCAATTTAAGAATAGTCTACCTTGACTTTTTGGAAGATGGACAGACAGGATGTCAATCTTTTTTTGTATACTGAAATTGTACAAAAGAAACAAAAATTTTTTGTGCTTCAGTGAAATGACAAAAGCTTTCCACAAAGAATTGCAGTGGTGATTGTGCTGTGTTACAATGGGCAAGAAGGAGAATGAACGGTGTTTAATAATAGGTTAGACCGGATACTCTATATCCAACAAGTACTGGTGCAGGGCGGCGTGCTGAACAAACAACAGACTGCCGACCGCTTTGGGGTCAGCGAAAAAACCATCCAGCGCGACCTCGATACGCTGCGGAATCATTTTGCAGACAGCGAGCCGCGCCGGGAGATTCTGTATAACTCCGCAAAAGGCGGCTATCTGCTGGATGATACCCTGTCTCGCTTTCTGACGAGCAGCGAGATTCTGGCCGTCTGCAAAATTCTGCTGGAAAGCCGCTCGATGGTAAAAGAAGAGATGTTCCCGATTCTGGATAAGCTCATTCTGGCCTGTACACCGTTGGATCGGTTGAATCAGGTCAAAGACCTCATCAGCAATGAGCGTTTCCACTACGTCGAGCCGCAGCACGGCCGGAAGTTTATCGAAAGCCTGTGGGAAATCGGTACGGCAATAGAAAATCACAATGTCATGGAAATTACCTACTGCCGCACCCACGACGGCGAGACCCGTGTGCGTACCATCGAGCCGGTAGGTATCCTATTCAGCGAATATTATTTTTATCTGGCAGCGTTTATTGAGGGCATCGACAAGGACAAGCACTTCAAAAATCCACAGGATAATTCTCCGACCATTTATCGCATTGACCGTATCCAAAGCTATAAGACACTCGACAGGCATTTTGCTCAAAGATACACGAATCGTTTTCAAGAGGGCGAGATGCGCAAGCGCATCCAGTTTATGTACGGCGGAGAGCTGCAGACCATCCGGTTCGAGTATACCGGGCCGAGTCTGGAGTCCGTTCTCGACCGACTGCCCACTGCAAAGGTTTTGCGTGTAACAGAAAAGGGCTGGCTGATAGAAGCCGAGGTGTTTGGTACGGGCATCGATATGTGGGTGAGAAGTCAGGGAGATTACATTAAAGATTATAAAACCATAAGGAGCGATAGAATATGAGCAAAATTCAGGTAGAAGTGAGTTTTACGGATGAGCTGAAATCCATCCGTGTGGGTGGAAAGGAAATGGAAATCCCGAAGGCCATCAAGACAAAACCTGTCGAGGAGTGGTTTGAACCGACTGTGGGCCGCGTGAGGTGGGGTGGTCTGGGTGCTGAAATCAAGGAGATGATGGATTTCAGCAATGAGAAAAATGCTGTGTACAGTTTCCTGTTTATTGGCCCGGAAGATAAAAAGCAGGAGTTTATGGCTTGTGTGGAACGCTTCTGTCTGGGCGAGGAAGCGCAGCAGGAAACGCAGGAGGAAACCGAGCAGGACTACCTGCATAATGCCCAAAATTATCAGCAGGCAGGCAATGCCGAAATGGCGTTCCAGCAGTACATGGTCGCGGCCAGAGATTACGGACACCCTGAGGCACAGTTTGAAGTGGCCCGGTGCTATCAGAACGGCACTGGTGTGGAAAAAAACGAAGAAAATGCGGTCGTGTGGTACAAAAAGGCCGCAGAGCAGGAATGCCCGGAAGCACAGTATGAGCTGGGTGTGTGCTATGAGACCGGCGACGGCGTCGGCAAGGACGAGGCAAAAGCCGCAGAACTGTACCGCAAGGCGGCAGTGCGGGGCTATGCGGAGGCACAGAAAAAACTGGGCAACTGCTATAGTTATGGCATAGGTGTCGCAAAAGATTTGGAGCAGGCGTTTGAATGCTACAGCAAGGCGGCAAAACAGGGCAATGTGAAAGCGCAGTACAATCTGGGCGTTTGCTATAAGTGTGGTTGGGGCGTGACAAAAGACCTTGCCAAGGCGGCGGAGTGGTACCGGAAATCTGCCGAGCAGGGACATGCACTGGCGCAATGTAACCTCGGCGTTTGCTATGAGTATGGTATAGGAGTAACAAAAGACCTTGCCAAGGCGGTGGAGTGGTACCGGAAATCTGCGGAGCAAGGAGATGCACGGGCGCAATATAATCTGGGCTGGTGCTATGAGTATGGAGAGGGTGTGACAAAAGACCTTGCCAAAGCGGTGGAGTGGTATCGGAAAGCTGCAGAGCAGGGCAACGCGGACGCACAGTGTGCCCTCGGACATTACTATTATTATCTTGGAGTAGGCGTTAAAGACGGTTTTGAAAAGGCGGTTGAATGGTATCGGAAAGCTGCAGAACAGGGAAATGCAGATGCGCAGTGTGAGCTGGGTCACTGCTATTACTATGGTCGAGGGGTGACAGGAAACAAAGCAGAAGCGGCAAAGTGGTATAAGAAAGCTGCAGAGCAGGGGGATGCAGATGCGCAGAACAGTTTAGGCATTTGTTATGACAATGGAGAAGGCGTGCAAAAGAACAGTGCGAAAGCAGTTGAATGGTATCGCAAATCTGCGGAGCAAGGAAATGCAGCGGCACAATATAAGCTTGGATACTGCTATTATTGTGGAGAAGGCGTTAAAAAAGACTTAGGAAAGGCGGCTGAGTGGTATCGCAAATCTGCGGAGCAAGGAAATGCAACAGCTCAACGTGTCCTTGCAATATTCTATAAAAATGGATATGGTGTGACACAAAACAAAGAAGAGGCGGTGAAGTGGTACAAGAAAGCGGCAGAACAAGGCAATACAGAGGCGCAGAACAGCTTGGGGTACTGCTATAAATGTGGTGAGGGTGTAGAAAAAGACCTTGGAAAAGCGATCGAGTGGTATCGTAAATCTGCAGAGAATGGTAATGAATTGGCGCAGTACAATCTGGGGTGTTGTTATGAGTACGGAGATGGTGTAACGAAAGACCTTGGAAGAGCGGCGGAGTGGTACCGCAAATCTGCAGAACAAGGCTATGCAGTTGCACAGTACAAGCTCGGTCGCTGTTACGATTATGGGGATGGCATAGAACAGGACTGCCAAAAAGCAGTTGAGTGGTACCGAAAATCTGTAGAGCAGGGGTGTGCTATGGCGCAGTGTGACCTTGGCAACTGTTATAGGCAAGGACGTGGCGTGGAAAAGAATCTCGAAAAAGCAGTGGAATGGTATCGTAAATCTGCGGAGCAGGGCTATGATCGAGGACAGTACTGTCTGGCTGGCTGCTATGAAAAGGGAGAAGGTGTGCCGATAGACAAAGAAAAAGCCCTGCAATGGTACAAGAAAGCGGCTGATCAGGGCTTTGGAAGCGGAGAGTTGGCCATTAACAATATGGGTATAGGTACGGCACTTGCAGTCGGTGCGGCAATGGCTGCCGTAGGGGTATTAGAGAAACTAGAGCGACTCGGTAAAATCTTCAAAGGTTAATTGACGAAAAGGAGATAAAATGGCAAACGAGCTTGAGGTGCTTGAAAAACAACAGCTTTCCGCGCAGCGGTCGCTGAATGACCTGACGAATCAGCTGACCCTTGCGGACCATCTGGTGTATAAAAAATATCTGACGGAATTGCAGAACTATGGTATGGTGGAACTCTCCCAGCAAATGTTGAAAGTGCAGGACCCTGCCCAGTGCATCCGACTGTTCCAGTTGCAAAAGCTGACCCTGAAAAAGGGAGAGGATATGTTCCAAAAGCTTTCTACGGTGTACTATTCCAGCATGGCGCAGGGCTGCAGTCTGGCGGTGATGATCGATGTGCCGGAGGAGAATGTCGGTGCCAATATCTATCTGGGGATCCGGGAAGACCCATCGAAAAAGAATATGAAGAGCCACAATCTGGATACCTCCAGCAAGACGCTACAAAAGGTGCTGCGCTCTAACTTCCCCGGTTCCGAGACAAGAGGCATCTCGCTGCAGGAGGAAGAGGAATTGTTGGATGGTGCATTTGGCGATGCACAGGAAGCTGTGGCCTCGGTGTCCTGTGTGGCGGCACTGCGAGATAAATCCAAGACGGAAGACAAAGCCTTTGTGCAGGGCATCGAGCGTTTTATGGATGCGATGGATGGCGAAGTGTACACGGCGATGTTTCTGGCTGAACCCGTTTCGGTGGATACGCAGGCGGAGATTCGCAGTGGGTACGAAAATTTGTATAGCAGTCTTTCGCCTTTCCGCAAAAGTACATGGTCTTATACCGAGAATCAGAGCACAGCTGTGATGGAGAGCCTGTGCAGTGGAACTTCCCATACCATCAGCGATACTGTCAGCATGACTACAACGGACGGTACGAACCAGTCCTCTTCGGTGACAGACGGCGCACAGAAAATGAAAGGGGTCAGCGGCGGCATCAACGGCGGCATCGGCAGCAGTTCCGGCACTTCGGTCACAAAGGTTTCGCCGGTAGCTGGTGGTATTGCAGGCATTCTGGGTCTTGGCAGCATAGCTGCCTCGGCTCTGATACCGAGTGCAGGTGCTGTCATTGGCCCGCTGCTGGGTACGGCGGGCAGAGCCGTAGGCGGCACGGCACCATCCAGAACAGCCTTTAACAGCATTGCCCGGAACATCGGAGATTCTATGGGTCTTAATGCCTCGTGGGGTATTAGCCACTCGAACACGGAACAGACCGGTACTTCGCACAGCACTTCCAACGGAACGTCCCATGGCATTTCAGACAGCACCAGCCAGCAGGAGAGCCACGGCACAACAGACACCCGCGGCATGGGCCGTACCCAGCAGGTCGAGCTGTGCAACAAATCGGTGGAAGAATTGCTGGAACGCATTGAAAACCAGCTCAAGCGCGCCAAGGAAAGCGAGGATTACGGCTGTTATAAATGTGCGGCTTATTTCCTTTCGTCTACCCCGTCCACGGCGCTTCTGGCAGCCAATACTTATCGCGCATTGATGGTGGGTGAGGGTTCCTCGGTGGAAAGTGGTGCTGTGAATGTCTGGCAAAATAATGAGTCAGAGGTGGCACAACTGCGAAAGTACCTGAAGCGGTTCATGCACCCTGTTTTTGCCCGTCCACTGTGGGAAGGTGCGCCGGACAGTCTGCTGTATACGCCAGCAACGCTGGTCAGCGGTCGGGAACTGCCAATGCACCTTGGTTTGCCGACACGTTCGGTACACGGCCTGCCCGTGATTGAGCACGCAGAATTTGGCCGCAATGTACCGGATGCTGCTATTGAAGAGGCTGATAAAATCGGTTTGGGCAAAATCTATCACATGGGAAAACCGGAAAACACAGACCTGATTTTGAACCGTCAGGCGATGACTTCCCATACATTTATCACGGGTTCTACCGGTACAGGCAAATCCAATACGGTGTATCAACTGCTGAACGAGATCACAAAGGATGGAAAAACGACCTTCCTCGTGATAGAACCGGCCAAGGGCGAGTACAAAAATGTATTTGACCATCGACCGGACGTCCATGTGTTTGGCACGAATCCAAAATTCACAGAGCTGCTGCGAATCAATCCGTTCCGCTTCCCAAAAGAGATCCATGTGCTGGAACACATTGACCGTCTGGTTGAGATTTTTAATGTCTGCTGGCCGATGTATGCAGCAATGCCTGCTGTCCTCAAGGATGCCATGCTGCAAGCCTATCAGGCGTCCGGCTGGGATCTGGAGACCTCTGAAAATGAGTACAGCGGCGAGCTTTTCCCGACGTTCAACGATCTGCTGACCGAACTGGCCAATGTGATCGAACATTCGGCATACGATCAGGAGGTGAAAAGCAACTACCGTGGCTCGTTGGAGACTCGCGTGCGCTCCCTTGCAAATGGCTTGAACGGCCAGATCTTCTCGGCAAACGAGATTCCGGAAAAGCAGCTTTTTGATGAGAATGTTATCATTGATCTGAGCAGAGTAGCTTCCACGGAAACAAAGTCTCTGATCATGGGCATCCTCATCATGCGGCTCAGTGAGTACCGTATGACGGCGGACACCGGGATGAACGCAAAGCTGCGCCATGTCACGGTGTTGGAAGAAGCCCATAACATCCTGCGCCGGACTTCCACCGAACAGTCGGAGGAAGGCTCCAATCTGGCGGGCAAATCAGTCGAGATGATTGCGAATGCAATCGCAGAGATGCGTACCTACGGCGAAGGCTTTATTATTGCAGACCAGTCTCCCAGCGCAGTCGATATTTCGGCAATTCGGAATACCAACACGAAAATTATCATGCGGCTTCCGGACGAGCAGGATCGTGAGCTGGCAGGAAAAGCGGCTGCGTTGAAGGATGAGCAGCTGGACGAGATTGCACGGTTTCCGAAAGGTGTTGCAGTGGTGTATCAGAACGACTGGATGGAGCCTGTTCTGTGCAAGGTCAGTAAGTTCGATACAGAGGAACAGCCATATGTCCTTAAAAAGAAATCGACGATTGTTTCAAGGAAGAACGAAGAACAGCTTCTGTTGAGGAATCTGCTGAAAAAGGAAGAAGGCGAAGCTCTTGAACTGAATTTGAAGCAGTTGAAAGAGCTGGCACTCCGACTGACACTTCCGACAAAAACGAAAATTGCAGCATTGAAAGCCCTGCAAAAGAATGGTCGCTGTGCGCCAAAGGACATTCAGGGCGTTGTATATGATCTGATCTGTACGCCTATGGTAGAGAAAGACTTGGATGATGCAGAATCTCTGGAAGAGTGGCGCGACGAGATCATTTACTCGGAAAATGCAGAGCTTTCGGAACTGAGCGAAGAAGTACAGGACAAGGTGTGTGAGCTGATTCTACGGGAACGAATCAAGCGCTTTAACCAGCCGGAAGAATATCTGACGCAGTGGGAGGAATTCTGTAAAAGGAGGGTGTTGGAGTGAACCCATATTTTAAGGAAACTGTGGAGACAAAAGAAATCTCCGGGCCGGAGAAATCAAAGCTGAGCACAGCATTTGAAAATGAAAAGAAAAGTGACGTCCGTTCGGTACAAACTGTGGAACCGAACATCAATGCTGAGCTAGAAGGGAAAAAATACCCCGGAACAAATGTGGAATACAAGCGAGTTCGCGTTCAGGTGGACGGCGTAAAGAAAGAGGGTGTTTTTCCACAGTTTGAGGCTAAAGATGTAGAAAGACTACCGAAAAATATGTATCAGGCATCGGATGCGCAGCAGTTTTCCCATTGCACAAAAAAATTGGCCCAAAAGTTGGAGGGTAACTCGACACTGGAAGGAAGATTTACACCTCGTCAACTGGAGCAGATCCGGGATGGTGCACCACGAATTTCCGGGTTGACATGGCATCATACGGAGTATCCGGGTGTAATGCAGCTTGTAGATTCAGACATACATAGCAAGTGCAGGCATACGGGAGGCAGAAATGTCTGGGGTGGCGGCTCGGAGTGCAGATAAGGAGAAAAATACAATGAATATGACTTGGAAATACAAGATTGACATGAAAAACTTACAGGCATTTGCCGATGTGGAAAAGTTTCGGGGAATCCTAATCCCGGAGGAATTGAAGAACTTTGTTGCAGAGCATAATGCCGCAACGCCATCGCGCCATCATTTTATGGTTGGGGCTACAGAGCGTGTATTTGGCGCAGTGTTGTCATTTGAGAAAAATGAGACCGAGGCAGATACCGTGTATCCAGCTTTGGAAGCTGTGGAGGACAAAAACTTGCTTCCGTTTGCAATCGATCCCTTTGGCAATTATATCTGCTATCAGCTGAATGAGAAACAAATCGTCTACTGGGATCACGAGAACGATGCAGTGACCACGACAGGAAAGAGTTTGAAGGAATTTATAGAAAGCCTGTACTGAAATTTACAGAAAATGCCCTGAAAAGTCCACTGCACTTTCGGGTTATTACAATCCGGGTCGATTGCACATACAATACAAGTATCACTTCAAAACATGGAGGGTACTTGTACTATGGTGGACTACGCTGACATTGGAAAACGCATCCGTGCCTGCCGTCTGGCAAAAGGCATGACGCAGGAGCAGTTGGCCAATGAGGTCGGCGCTGTGGTCACGCATATCAGCCATATCGAGACAGGAAACTCTGTCCCCAGCCTGAAAAAATCGCTCCGAAAAGTGTATGGGAAACCATCTAAGAATCGGTATGACTAAAATCTCAAAAGGCTAATATTGAGAGCCTGAAAAGCATCAGTAAACAGAATTAACCGCCCCAGATTCCGTAACAGGCATCTGGGGCGGTTTTTGGTTGATGACATAAGAATGCTTTTAAGTGGAATTTGAGAAATAAAATTTCCAGAATACTGGAATAAAAACTGAAAATGAGCTATAATAATAACAGAAAGGAGTTGAAAGAATGCTTTGCCAGTTTTCTTTTCAGAATTTTAAGTCTTATAAGGATGAAACAACATTTGATTTCCGTGCAATGGCGATTCCGGAGTTTCAAGATGCATTGATCCGACAGGAGAAAGCAGAAGACTTACTTCCGGTCAGTGCAGTCTACGGCCCCAATGGTGGCGGTAAGACGAATCTGCTTCAGGCATTCTTTTGCCTGATTAACCTTGTTGTGAAGCCGATTCATGCATTGGAGAAGAATCGGCAGCCTATGATTTTCCAGCAGGGCAGCAGTGTGGCTCCTTTTATGCTGGATGAAAACTCTGTAAATGAGCCTACGATTTTTCAGGTGTTTTTCCGTGTAGGCGAGAAGGAATACCAGTATTACATTGCGCTCAAGGAAGAAATTGTCTTTGAGTCTCTTCTGTGGCGCACTCTTGGTGGCAAGAAGACAGGACTGATTTTTGAACGAGACGGCCAGAAGATTGAATTGGGTGCAAGTATCAATAAGGCAAGCATCAACTTGGACGTCAACCCGAAGATGCCGTATCTTTCTTTTTTGGCAATCAACTACAATATCCCTGTGATTGCAGAAGTGCAGAATTGGTTTGAATCCTGTATTACACAGAGCTACGCAAACCCCAGAGCAGAAAACATTGTGCTGGTGTCCAAGAGTGAGACGACTAAGGAAAGCCTGATTCATGCACTGAATGATGTGGGTATTGATTTATCCGGTTATCGCTATGATGAGGATAGCAAGCACCTGTTCACGCAAAGAACGATCAACGGCAAGGTCTACGAGCTTCCCTTTGAAGCAGAGTCGGATGGAACCAAGAAAATGATTGCAGCCTTGCCGGTTCTGATGGTAGCATTGCAGGAAGGCCGCACAGTGGTTGTGGATGAACTGGATGCAAAGCTGCATCCGAAGCTGCTCCGGTATGTGATTCAGATGTTCAAGAACCAAGAACTGAACAAGAAGGGCGCACAACTGTTATTCAGTTCTCACGACCTGACTACGATGAAAAACACTGTTTTCCGCCGTGATGAAATTTGGTTTGCTGCGATGAATGATAATCATGAGAGCGAGATTTATTCGCTTTACGAATTCCGGCAGGAGGACAATACTCGCGTCAAGAGCACAGCGGCCTTTGACAAGCAGTATCTGGAAGGCCGATATGGTGCAGACCCCTACCTTTCTAATATGCTGACAGGGAGGGATTGGGCATGAGTCTGAAACCTCCGAAAAAGAGTGACCTTGGAAAAAGCTGGATGAAGAATCGCCGTGATAAAGCGAGGATGATTCAGCCGGAATACCACTTGATTGCGTCTGAAGGTACAGAAACCGAGCCGCAGTATTTTGGCGCAATTCAGAAAATCATCAATGCTAAGTACCGTGATAGAATCCAGCTAAAGGTAGAGGGCGTTGGCGACAATACGGTAAATTTGTTGATGAAAGCTCGTCAATACGTTCAGAATAACGGCATTGTGTTTAAGCACGTCTGGATTGTCTATGACACAGATGATTTTCCGGCAGAAAATATTGACATGGTAGCACAGCGGTGCGAAGAATACAGTACACAAGGTGAGACGATTTACCATGCTGTATGGTCGAACCAGTGCGTAGAACTGTGGTATTTGCTGCATTTTATGTATATGGATACTGATATTGACAGATCTCGGTACTGGCCGAAGCTGAGCGATTGGCTGAAAAACATTGGTGCAGGGAGTTACGAGAAGAACCGCCCGGATATGTATGAAGTGCTGCGACCTTACATGGACATTGCAATTGCCAATGCAAAGCGATTGGACAAGCAAAATGAAGGACGGAAGCCCTCTGAGTCAGCACCCGGAACGAAAGTTTACGAACTGGTTGAGATGTTGAGACCTTATCTTTTGGACACGCAGTGACTTTGACGCTGGAAAGGAGGCCCACACAATATGTGTGATGTGCTTGATAAAGTGGAAAGCAGAGGCATTGAAAAAGGCATTGCAAAAGGCGTTGCGAAAGGTAAGGCTGAGGGTGAAATTGAAGGCAAAAATCAAATGGCTCTCCTTGTCAAGAAACTCCTCAATCAAGGCCGTATGGATGATGTCAAGCGGGCATCTGAAGATGAAGTGTACCGCGATCAGTTGATAAAAGAATTTGGCATTCGATAAGACCGGAGGCCTACGCAATATGTGCGATGTGCTTGATAAAGTGGAAAATCGTGGAAAGGCTGAAGGCGCAAATAGTGTAGCTCTGCTCATGAAGAAGCTCTTCGATCAAAACCGCATTGAGGATGCAAAACGGGCTTCTGAAGATAAGGAGTACCGCACTCGGCTGATGAAAGAGTTGGGCATCAGCTAAAAAATTCATATGTACAACTGGGGGAGCGTCTTCGGATGCTCTCCCTTTACTTTTGCAGGGCAGTCCGTGTGGATTGTCCTGCTTCTTATATGAGGAGAAGACAGATTATAGAAGGGATTACCTTCAGGGTGGACGGACAGGAAAGGAAAAGCTTGCCAATCCTGTTAATACGATGATGTGCTTTGAAGAAGCATTAAAAGACCATGCATATATCTTGAAAATGATTGAGGCACGGATTTTAGTGGAGCACGGATTGCTGAAGGAATACAATTTTGACACAGCAAAAATCGATACGCGCCGAGAGAACATCAAGAGTGTATTTGATTCAGTATGTAATCGAAAACACACAGATCAGGAAATTCAGAAGGCATATGAAGAAGTATTAAACGTAGATATTGAAGGGATTCAAGTAAATCCCTTCAAGGCACTTTACTCTGTCTACTCTAGGGGTATCGCCGCAACAACAATCCCCAAAAGAAGCGGCTGGGGGATGGCATCCTCTCTCTGAAACAGGAGCAAAAGCCGGCAGAGCCTGCCAAACCGGAAAACGGAAAGAAAGACCACAGCTTTCTGATCACGCTTGCGGTGTCGATCGCCATTATCCTGATCCTGTGGCTCATCAAAAAGTTCTAAACCGTGCCGAATCGGAATATCTTTTCGGGATCGCAAAGGTTTAAAGTCCCCAAGCGTCCAACTTACAACAAAAATGAGACAGGCGACCCGCCTTTCGGGAAGCCTGTCTCATTTTTCCGTTGGGGGCTATCTGCGTTGCGGCGAAGCAGCCCGGTTTGGAAACTCAGTGATTGAAGGAGAATGGGGAAACTACTTAAAGGCTGATATCCTTGCCACCATTGAGCTTGCTGAAGGCCAGCAGGGAAATGACGGTCAGGATGGTCATAATAGTGGACAATGCGGCGGCAGTGCCGTAGTTGCCGCGGATGACCTCGGTGTAGATTGCCACCGTCAGGGTCTTGGTTTTGCCGGTATACAGGATGATGGCGGTGGACAGTTCACTGATCATGGTGACCCAGCTCAGGATGGCACCAGAGATGATGCCGGAGGCCATCATGGGCACCGTGATGCGGAAGAATGCCTTCATCTTGGAAGCACCCAGCGAGATGGCAGCTTCCTCAATGCTCATGGGGATCTGCTGCAGGATAGCCACCGACGAGCGGATGGTATAGGGCAGACGCCGGATGATGAGTGCCACCACCATGATGAGCATGGTGCCGCTGATGAGGAGCGGGGGCTTATTGAAGCCGATGAGCAGTGCGATACCAAGGACCGTGCCGGGCACGATATAGGGGATCATCGAGAGAATATCCACCACGTTGGTCAGGGCGTTGCGGCGGCGCACCACCAGATAGGCGATGAGAACAGCCAGCAGCACGATGACGACCAGTGCCAGCAAGGGGATGATGATGGTGTTCTGGATGCTGCGACCCAGCTTGCCGATGGCGGTCTGGTAGCTTTGCAGCGAGTAGCCGTCCACAAAGATCTTGCCCTGCGTGTTCTTGAACGAGGTGTAGATGACGTAGGCCTGCGGCATGATGGCGATGCCCACCACCAGATAGACAGCCAGATGCACCAGAGCGTTGATGCCCTTGCGGGCCTCCCGTTCCTCCACGGGGTGCATACTGTTCAGAGCGAAGGCGTTCTTGTTGGAAACGTACTTCTGGACGAGGAACACCAGCGTGGTGATGACGATAGCAATGACGGCGATAGCGGCTGCAAAGCCGTCGCTGCCGCCCACCTCGTTGATGAACTCAGTGTAAAGGACAACAGGGAAGGTACGGTAGCCCTCACCGATCAGCATCGGGGTGCCGAAGTCTGCAAAGGATCGCATGAACACCAGCAGAGCCGCAGCCAGCAGGGTGGGCATGATCAGAGGCACGACCACTTTGAAGAAGCAGGCAATGCCAGAGCATCCGAGGTTCTCAGCCGCCTCGATGAGGGAGTTGTCGATATTCTTCAGTGCACCCTTGGCGTAGAGGAACACCAGCGGGAACAGCTGGAGCGTCATGACCAGCACGATGCCGCCGAAGCCGTAGATGTCCGGGATGGCGATGCCGAGGTTTTTGAAGAAGGTGGTGATGATACCACTGCGGCCCAGCAGCAGGATCCATGAGTAGGCACCGATGAAGGGAGCCGACATAGATGCCACCACAATGAGGATATTCAGCACGGACTTGCCCTTGATCTTAAAGATCGTGAACAGGTATGCCAGTGGGGTGCCAATGGCGATGGAGAGCACCGTCGCTGTGATGGATACCTTGAAGCTGTTGATCAGGGTATCGAAATAGTAACTCTTGGAAAAGAACTTCGTGAAATAAGCCAGCGTGAAACCGCCGGTGTCGGGGTCCAGCACAGACTGGCGGATCAGGTATGCCATCGGGTAAAGCAGGAACAGTGCATAGAGTGCGATGGTCCCCAGCGTAATGGCTCCCCAGACATCAAGACGGAACTTATTATTGTTTTTCATAAGCGTCGCTCCTGATGAGATTGGTATCGCCGTCCTTGGTAAAGACGTTGATCTTCTCTTTCTTGACCTTCAGCAGCACCTTCTCGCCCTTCTTGAGACCCTCGCCAATGGAGGACTCCTCTACGATCTCCACCGAGTCGCCCTGATCGGTGTCAATGGTGTAGTGGGTGTTGAGACCGAGGTAGGTACACTCCTGCACGGTGCCGTGGATGCCATCGGTGCCGTCCTTGCAGATAATGAACTCCTCCGGGCGGATGGAACAGCGCACATCCTGCTCGGCAGCCTTGTCCAGAGCGTCAATGTGCTCATGGTAGCCGTCGGCAAAGGTGATGATGCCGTCCTTGACGTGGGCATTCACGATGTTGGTGCGACCGATAAAGGTGGCAACGAAGACATTCTTCGGGCGCTGGTAGATGTCGCGGGGAGTGCCAACGTGCTGGATGACGCCGTCCTTCATAACGGCGATACGGTCACTGATGGCCATTGCCTCTTCCTGATCGTGGGTGACATACACGGTGGTGATGCCAACGCTCTTCTGGGTGTGGCGGATGACGCTGCGCATCTCGACACGGAGCTTTGCGTCCAGATTGGAAAGCGGCTCGTCCATCAGCAGCACATCCGGCGAGATAACCAGTGCGCGAGCCAGTGCGATACGCTGCTGCTGACCGCCGGAAAGCTGGTTGGGCATCCGGTCGGCATACTGCATGATCTGCATCAGGTTCAGAAACTCATCCGTCCGCTTCTTGATCTCGGCCTTGTCCACCTTGCGGTTTTTCAGACCGAATGCCACATTGTCCCGGACGGAGAGGTTCGGGAAGATGGCATAGTTCTGGAACACCATGCCGATGTTGCGCTTGCTGGGGTCCATATCGTTGATGCGCTTCTCGTTGAAGAAGATGTCGCCGCCCTCAATGGAGTTGAAGCCTGCGATCATACGGAGAAGAGTGGTCTTGCCGCAGCCGGAGGGACCCAGCAGGGTGAACAGCTCACCATCTCCGATCTCCAGATTCAGGTCCGGGATGACCGTATTATTCCCGTAGCGCTTTACTGCGTCTTTGACTGATATTCTGCTCATACTAGCCTCCTGCTGCCCTTTGAATTACTTGCTCTGCAGATCGGTGAAGATCTCAGTGTACTTGTCCACCAGCTCGGACTTGTGGGCGCTGACGTAGGGGATGTCCTCTTCGATGACATTGATGTCTGCCATCGGGGTCATGGCATCGTTGGTGGCAGCGTCCTTCATAACAGGACGGTTGGTCAGGGTGCTGCCCCAGATGTTCTGGACTTCCTCGCTCAGGATGAAGTCAATGAACAGCTTGGCATTGTCCATGTTCTTTGCGCCCTTGATGATGGTGGCGGAAGCAGGAAGGAAGACAGTACCTTCCTTCATGTAAACGATCTTGACAGGTGCGCCGTCCAGAACCAGCTGAGCACAGGGATCCTCATAGGACAGACCTACCACATACTCGCCATCGGCAACTCCCTTGTAAACGCCGCTGGAGCTTTCGCAGATCTTGCCGTCCACATTCTCAAACAGGTCGTGGACGTACTGCCATGCCTTATCGTCCTCGTAGCCGCCCATTGCAAGCAGCATATTGGTCAGGTGGGCGAAAGCGGAAGAGGAGTTGGCGGGGTCGGCGGTGGCGATCTTGCCCTTCAGAGCCGGGTTCAGCAGATCTTCGTAGCCCTCGATCTTGATGTCACCGATGAGGTCGGTGTTGACGATGAGGACACTGCCGTCCAGCACGTTGCCGGTGATGAAGCCGCACTTGTTCTTGTAGGCGTCAATGACGTTTGCATCGTTGGCGGAAACATACGGCTCCCACAGGTCCTCGTTGGTGTACATCAGCGACCAGGAGCCGCCGAACAGGACATCTGCGTAGGGATCGTTCTTTTCGGACTGGATACGCTTGACCAGTTCGCCGGTGCCGGCCTGGATCAGCTCGACATTGACGCCGTATTTCTCCTCAAACAGAGGAATGGTGGCGTTCAGCAGGCCCTCAGAGTTGGGCGAGTAGATCACGAGGTCGCCGCCGCCCTGTGCAGCAGTACCAGAAGCGGCAGTGGAAGCAGCGGTAGAACCGGCAGAAGAGGTGCTGGCGGAGGATC
>ENA-OURO01000053-OURO01000053.1-human-gut-metagenome-genome-assembly--contig:-NODE-53-length-40071-cov-5.911485_pt1 | contig 40071 bp, 48 predicted proteins | sample MGYA00242098_ERZ508985 | MGnify/ENA primary metagenome ERZ508985 (study PRJEB26280, sample SAMEA2531409) | human gut metagenome | biome: human gut; feature: human-associated habitat; material: faeces...
TTACAAAGAAGACAGCGGTTTCAATCTGCTTGATAACTTACTCCAATTCGTTGCCGATTTATATGATTCCAAAGAAATATCTGGAACATATATAGGACAATTGTCCGTATGGTCAAACGAGTTGGCGTTAGATAGCTGAGGAGGTATAGTAGATTTAATGATAAAATATTCCATTGTCCCTAGGTCTACATTTCTGTTAAAAGCTTGCTCGCCTATATAAATAATAGAAGAAGGTAATATGAAACGACATATTCCTGTACACCCAAAAAATGACGTAGAACCTATCTTTTCTAGGTTGCTAGGCAAATCAATATACTTTAACGAAGTACAATATCTGAATGCTGCATGTTCTTTCCAGCTTCCGCCTTCAATCGAACTTATACTGTTCGGTAGTGTAATGTTAGTTAAATTGCGACACTGATCAAATGCAGTATTTGGTAATACTTCAACTTCTGTAAAATATTGAAACTCATTAAATTCTACTATTTCCGAGTTCCCTTGGAACTTATTCCCCAAAGTGGTCACTTTTGCCGCCTGTTCCTTAGTGATCCCAACGCCATCACCCCAGTTATTCACGACTATATTCTTCACAGCATTATCAGCAAAACGGATATACCACGCACCATCTATGACCAGTGTCAGTTTAGTGAATCTTTCCCTGAGCGCATTGACAGTGTCTTCGTATGTGTTTGCCTTTACAGTGATTTTTCCATCCAAGACTGGATACGGGTCCTCTCCTGCCAAGCCATCACTGTTCAAGCCCTCATAGGTTCCATCAGTCAACGTGCCCAACATATCCAGTATTTGAGAACCGTTTGAAGTATATGTCGCATCAAAGCCTACGGCACGGATACGTTTCAGCGCATGGTCAATCCCTTGAAAAGCCTGTGCGGAAAGGATGGATACCAATAAATCCATAGGGTTCAGTAGCGGACAGCCGGTGATGAAAAAGTCGGTAATAACGGTCGCGCACTGGTCTATAATCACATTCTCCGCTGTCAGGACAGGGAAATTGCGGAGGGTGAGGTATTTGTTTCCGGCAGGATATTCTATCAGTTCCAAACCACCGCCTTCAGGCAGCTTGATTTGGCTTAACCCGGTACCATCGGCATATATTTTACGCATATTCAGACAGGCGGAAAAATCTATTGTCCCCTGCAAGGTAGAGATGTTGGACAGCAATACCACCTGCATGCTTCCGCAATCAGACAAGGTAAGCCCGGTAATGGAGATGGCCACGCTGTCCGTCTTGCTGCCGAGAATGAGTTCGGTCAACCGCTTGCCACGGACTACCATGGTGCCGGAAACATTCTTCTTGTGCCAGTCCCCGATGCTCAGTAGCCAGGAAGCAGCCTGTATAGCGTTTTGTTGGTCGGCAGAGCCACCAAGATCAATGGTCATTTTACATACCTGCCCGGCTTTGGTACGTGCTCCCTGCACAATGGACGTACCATTAGCTATTGCCGGGTACATGTCAAAGGCAGGAGTTATCTCGTAATCTATCAGGTCTCCGGCGGCACGCACGATGACGGTGTCAGTCCCGTCAGCACTGAACAGGCCGTAGTTGTATTTGCTCATGATGTACATGATGCGCTTCTTTACCCATGCTGTCTCAGCACTGAAAAAATCACCATGCGATTGCGTGATAGGGTCGGTATCGTTTGTATAAGAACCATTCCCGTAGGCTATCTTTGCAATCTCGTACCGTTTTGCATCCGCGTTGACAAGCGTAGCGGGAAAATAGTTCTTGACTCCGAGGAAATATTTCTTATAAAAGCCATATACCTTGTCATACGGAGTACCGGAAGATTGTCCGCTAAGGCTTTCCATCGCAGTGAACATCTTTTTCGCGCCTGCAATAATCTCAGTCCCGAATGCCAGTTCCAGCATGTTCCAGAATACGGAAGTTTCGCCGTTCCATATTGGCTGGCCGTTGTCATAGAAATCGTGCATCTCGCAGTAATACGGTTTACGGTCCTGCCCCTGGTTGTCAATGGGGAGAATCGTATCAAGGTCATCCTGCCGCCATCTCCATTTGCTGCCGCTAGTTCCGAAACAGTACGGATAGGTATTCTTTGTACGATTGTCGGTAGCTGCATAAAACTCTGTGAAATTATGATGGAATACGGCGTCATCAATGTCGAAGACCGCCGGTATGGTTGCACGGAACAGCTGCTTTCTTGCATTGATGAACAATTCGTTGAGCTGCTCTGCCGTGAACGCTGATAAATCACTGTTTAAATAATCCTTGAGTTGTGTTTTAAGATTGATCTGCCCAGAGCCGGTATCCGAAGGAATGAACCTTCCTTCCGCCGCCTCAAAGTAATAGAGGTTATAGAGGTTTGCGTCTCCGGCCTTGGCAATCCAATATTCATAACCGGCGCTTCGCAAGGTTGATACCTGTGCATTTAGTTCAGCCAGTGTGCCGCTAAAAGGTCTGATGCGGTTGCTGCACACATACACCTTGTTGTAGGCATCAATCCACTTCTGCGCTGACAGGGGTTCCGTCCCGTCCGCGTTCAGTTCCCCCGCACCGAAGTCCCAGCAGTTCGTATCGTTGTATTGAAACGCCTCCTCGTCCGGATTGTACGCCCAATAAGATTTATTCACATTCCATGGCACACGGAAGAGTGCCCCCAGCGGTGCATTGTCCGAGCCTTCCACGGAGATGAGGTTCGGGAACCTTTCCGTATCATAACCAAAACAGGCGGCATCCCCCTTGTCCGGGCCGAAGGTGAATTCGCCCATGCAGGTATATACATCCTGCCCTTCGTCATTGACTGATTTTGAGAATCCGATAAACGGTTCCTGATAAACGGCCACCCGGACTTCGTTGTCAGCAGACATTGACTCATTCTGAATACCTGTCGCTTTGGCGAGGTCATTGTATGCGGAAACCGCACCTGCCTTATGGTCCTGCATGGATGAAGCCCAGTTCTTTTTAGCGGTCAGCTTGTTCGCTTTGGGGACGCCATCAAACATTTTGACCTTTTTTGATTCGGTTGTGCCGTCCGCATAGGTCACAAGTGAGTTTATCTTGTTTCCTGAAGCGTCTTTCAGCCCGTTCAGCTTGTAGCGCATATTCCATTCAATGTACTTTTTGGATGATGTTCCCTGCCCCTCGCACAGCACATCATTGACTGTGAAATTCTTCTCCGGCCTGGCCTTGAAATAGACGTTCAGGTTACCACCTACGCCCGACGGGTTCATCAGATTAGGGAAGGGCTTGTCAAAAACAAACACATTGTATAGCAATTTCGTGGCATCGAAGTCAATGTTTACCCCCTCACCGTCCAACACGTTGTTGGCATCCTTTTCCGCCTGTTTCTCTTCGGTGGTGGTAAGCTGGTTGATATAGTTCTTCTGCACCGCTTCGGAAGTCAGCGCACTGTCATACACACGCAACCCGTACAGGTACAGGTTGGCATAGTCATTGCCCAGCACTATCTTTCCGTTGTTCCTGAAGTAGTCATTGTTTTCATAATCGTATTGGCGGTTCTTCTTTCCGTTGATGTAAATGCACACAATATTGAAACCCGCATTGCCGTATGCGTCCGGCATCACCACCACGGTCAGGCGGATTCGCGTATCGTTGTCTATGGGCACATCCTGTGTGCTACCGTCATGACGGGACTGGGAGAACATGGAAATGTTTTCACCGGACACACGCAGACCGACATTATTTTCGGCAATAGTGATGATGTCTTTCGATGCGTCAGCCGCATTCCTTACTTTGAAATCTATTTCGATAGTCTTTCCCTTCCGCGCGGCTTCCGTCTCGAATGGCCGGTAGTCTATCACGGCAGAACTCCGAGCGAATATCTTTAGAATCTTTACTCCGTCCTCATCAGTTGCCCAACCGTCATTGCCCCAGTTAAAATTGTTCCAGGTTACGGGTACCGCACTCTTATCCACTTCGTTGATAATATTTTTGTAATTTGTCTGTGAGTTGCTACGTGTACGCGGATTGATATAGAGTACAGCCCCCGATGTGGCGGCATAGCCGAGCGAATTGTTTACCTGTATGGTCAGCGGGGTTATCAGCCCGATTCCTCCGCTGATGGCATTCACCACCACATAGAAATTAGAATCGTCATCCGTCTCCACTTCCATCGGGTAAGTAAGGGTTTGTTTTGCATTGGTAATGATGGCGTTATTCTCTGAACTGTACGCTTCCACACCGTCCCGGGTAATAGAGAACAACACATCCGTTGTGGCTGACTGTCCGTCATAAACCGCATAGTCGAATACGGTGTTATCCTGCCAGTTGGTCATCAGTTCCGCCACGTTGTTCACGCACATCAGCTTGACGCTTTCCCCGGCTGTGGAGATACACATCACGTTCACCGATACAGCTTTTGTCTGTATGGTATTGTCGGAATTGGACAGATAGAATGCCACATTATACACCCCTGTCGCTTCCGGATGGGGTATCACGTAGTTGTAAGGTGTATCGGTGTAGATAGCGGTACCGATGTTCTTGTCATAACTCTGCTTGTAATTGTTTCCGGTTACAGTGACATGCAGCATCTTGCTGATGTTGCCATTGATGATCATCGGGATGGTAATGTCTCCGACGAATGCAGTCCACCAAGTAAAGTTGGGGGCGCTTACTCCCAATGACGTTAATTGAACCGTATAAGTAACGGGAGCGGTACTCTTGTCTGTATTCTGCCCTTTCACGGTAATCTTCAAACTGTTACTTCCGGCAGAAAGCCATTCGGAAACATCCTGTTTGACGGAAACACCACTGGAAATTTCCATTTGCCTGATAACGGTAAAATCCGTGTACTTCGCATTTTTCACCATGACGGTACAGATGCCCAGTTCGCCTGTAGGTTTATAAGGATCGTCCAAACTATCCCGATATTGGGAAATAAACGAAAAGTCAAGTACGCATTCCTCTCCATATTGTGTAGCAAAACCAAGAGAATCCAGATTATTGCGGATGTAGACGCTATACATGGTACCGCCACCACCTGCCAGTTCACGCACGATCTGTTCAAGGCTGGCTCCCGCCGCGCCATCGTAGGCGGTACCTTCCTCTGTTCCAAGGACAAGGGCACCGGCAGCCACTTCATCTATCATCTTTCGAAGCTCGGCGATCTCCTCGGAACTTGAGCCACCCCCTCCAATGCCGGACAGTTCTTCCAGTCTGTTGTTGATTGCAGTCAATTTGGCTTGTAAGCTGTCCACATTGTTTTTTTGCAATGCCTTGATAGCGTTTACAAGATTATTGAATTCTTCGGCAGACAGCATCCCTTGCGATGTCTTGCCTTCGTTCTCTATCTTGGTACCTATGTTCAGTTCATCCATAACCTTTTACTTTGATTTAAATATTAAAGGGAAAGCATATGGGAATCCCTTGCTTTCCGTTTCCACTTTACCGCGGCAGGAAAGTGCGTGCATGATGATATTCGTTTCAAGAGTGGCGGCATTTGCCATATCACTCTCGAAACGGGAAATGACAGTACGGACCGTATTGCCGCTATCGTCTGTTTTCCTCACGCCAAGCACGAACTTTATATAGCCCATCGTTACTCCATCAGCTCTTTAATAGTTTTTTCAAAATCATCAATCAGAGTGCGGCGTTCTTCCGCGGTCACTGCTTCGGCAGTTATCTGAAATGTGTAGCGAAGTGGCTCTAACGAATTAAGCGCATAGCCGATATGCTTTTCCGGTGTATTTTCAGAAGATACCCGCCTTATCTCCGCTTCCACCTTGCAAACAATACTCTCTATGTAAGTAATGGTGTAATCCAAGCGGAATCCACTTATTTCGGACACGCCCTGTCTAATTGTTTTATCTGTCATTTTCATTTGTGCACCTCCTTTGTTAATAGATTGATTACTTCACGTTTTACACAGGCCATAAAGTTCGATGCCCGTATCACTGCTATGATTGCACCAAAATATTGTTCAGGCACTTCCACTTCACTTTCAGAACAATAAATCTCCCGTGCCAAGTCCTCAAAACCAATATCCAACAAGATTGAACCGTTGAACATCATCTCATTTCCAAGTGTCCGAGTAATATCAAATACTTGTTTTTCGCCTTCAAAAGAAGCCCGTGCTTCAAATTGTTTAAAGTTGATTTTCATAATTATATTTTTAGTATTGATAATGGTCAGGAAGTCCTGACTTTTAAAGTATTTCCATCCAGATACACACCGCCTACATCCACATAGCTGGCAGAAGACGGCCAGTATCTGTTGTATATGACATAACGTCCATTGGAATCCTCTTTAATAGAAAATCCAGTAACAATGGAGCTTGACCATAGTGTAAGACCATGGTTCGCATCAATTTCAGTGGCTTTCCCATAGGCACTGTCGCGAACTTTGACATAGGCCCCGAACAGTTCAGTCGTATAGACACTTTCACCAAGAGCGTTCCTGGTCGCTAATCCTAAATAGCCGCTATTATTGGAATTCTGTATCCCGAATCCAATTTCTACATATGTCTTAAGGGAACCGGATGCATTCTCCTTTTTGAATGTTATGCTGCTCGTGTCCGGGTTTATGTAAATTTGTTTGCCGGAAGAACTGGACGTATTCAAAGAGCCGTTTATCGTCACATTACCCATGAAGCCTCCTTCCATTGTTACATTACCATATTTGTCAATGGAAAAGCCTCCGTTTATGGTGGTGTACCCCTCCAGCTTAATTTGGTCAGCGGAAAGACTTATATTACTGATTCCATCTTTAACCAGCACATTCACCCGCGCCTCGGTCACCAGTCCTGCCGCATTCTTTTCCGTGGCAAACAACGACGCAAAGTCGGCGGTAGTCACCAGCCCCGAAGTATTCTTAATCGTGCCATCCGCGTTGAACCTCCCGGATACCACAGCGATGGAATCCCTATTCACGCGGATTGCGGAAGCGTTGTCATCAGCATCACTCTGCGCACCGCGGGCAATGCCCAAAGCATACAGTGCTTCATCATACGCGGAGTCCGCCAACGATTCAGCATTTGCAATCCTGTTTGAAACAGCCAGCAGGATTTCATTCCCTTTGTTCTCAATGTATGCCGTGGTAGCGTTGGAAGAGGGCTTCCAGTGAGAAATGGAGAAAGACGCCCCCTTTTTCTTCGCCGTGACACATACCAATTCATCGTTCTCATAGCTGCCATAGGTTACATTTACCCACATGTCTCCTACATCATATTCATCGGATGCCGTAGGCTGTGATACAAAAACACGCCTCTTTCCGTCCGCCGTATCCTGTGCCTTTGCGGCATTCTCCAGCGCCTTGATCGTGTACTGGTCTGTGATGTCCACCCATGCGCCGTTTTCGAACCGATAAGCCAGCCCCGTAGTGCGGTTATAGAACAAATCCTGATCATGCAGCTTCTTGTCATCCGCTGTTTCCCAGTCGGATGCCGGGATATTATTCAGTGTAGGGGCATAGTCATAGAACCATATCGTGTATTCCTTATCCGTCTGCTCTTTCACTATCCCCAAGTTTACTTCTATATCCTTGATGCTGTCTTCAAGGTCTTTGCCTGTCGCAACTGAAATAAACTTGGCGCAGATACGGCTTTCGTCCGGATTCAGATCTATTTTAGGAGCCGGAAGGGTGTATGAGTTGATACCCTTGTATATGCGGAAATAAGGCGAACCATCTCCGGCAGCAGCTTCTATGATAGCTCCTTGTCGACTTGCATCCGTCCTGTTACCCAACTGCACAATATTGTCCTCTTCCAGTGGTGCATCACTGTCAATGGCACAGTCACTTTTTGACAGATCAATGTAATCCGTACCAACATTAATCACCAGTCGCCACAGATAGTGATTTCCTAGTGTCCCATCAGCTTGTTTCGTTAAATTGAATGTCTCAACATACGCCTGGTCTTTCACCCGGAACTGGTTGTACACCTTCCGCCCGTCCGCGTCTTCCGTCTTGAAAAAGCATCGCCAATATGTATCATGTTCCTCCACCTTGCTGCATATCATCCCGGCAGCGGTATTCATCAATTTTCCGCCGATGTGGGTTGTGCGCTGCACTTCTATTTCCTCGGCAGTCAGTTTCTTGCGCACATGGAAGAAGTCACCTTCAAAATGCCAGTCGCCCTGTTCGTCTTTGTAGATGCCAGCACCAGTAGAGCCTTTGACAAATCTACCAAAAGTAATACCAAGGACGAAGTTGATGATTTTTTGCGCAATATCTTCTATATCTTTGCGAAGAAAGAACTTTCCAAGTTTAGCTAGAATCCCGGAATCTTCACTCAAATCCAAGTCTCCGGCTTTATCCGCATATCCAACCTTGGCGCGTTCATCCTTGATGACCGTCTCCTTTTCCGTTTCTTCCTCTTCCTTAACGTCTTCTGTGCCATCTACTCCTTCATTGTCTTCTATCACCACTTCCTGCCTGGTACAGATATAGCCTTCCTCATCCATGGACAGTTTGTCTAGTACGCCCAGGTTGTCATGTGTATGTCCGTCACCCGAAGCCGCGTCATTATTGACAGCAACAACTGTGGAACCGCCAGATGATGACACTCCTGCTTTCCTCAACCGCTTGCTTCTGGGAAGCGCCTCCCTGAAATTAATGACAGCCTTGTATAATTTGCTCATTTCAAACAATATTTAAACAATCCTCAAACTCTATTCATTCTCTGCCTTATATTCATCCGGACGGAATTCCACGATCTCCATTTCACTTTCGTCCGCTATCACATTCTGCACATCGCTCAAGCAGACAAAACGTTTCGGTTGCTGGTTGCCTTCCATGTATGCATACAGACCACCGGATGCTATCTCCGCCGTTCCCTCCAGTTTGGTCTTACGGTCGGCAAACTGGCTGTACAAGGTGCCTATCAGCAACTGTTCCGCCTGAGTGGTCCGTCCGCCGCGGGTCAGAGTCTTTATAGCCAGCCCGTCCGCTGTCCGCAGATAGATGCCTTTTGCCGAAGGTATCGTGTCTGTTGCTGTGCCACAAGTGGTGTTCAGTTCCAGGCTGTCCTTGGCATTCTCGTTGATAACACCGTTATATTCTATGTCTTCGCTCTCGGCAGAACTGTGCGTGATATTCTTCCTTACCATTTCTACAGTCGGGGCCTTGTATAGCAGCCAGCGGATTTTATCGTACCAGTCCTGTGGGGCTTCCTTCAGTTTACCCTTGGTCCATTCATAAATCCATATGCCTGTATAGATGCAGACTTCCAAATAGCCTCCCTGTGGCGGATAAGGCATATATTGCCCTTCCGACAGTTTCTTGAAGGACACATAATTGTCACTGTTGAGTGATAATCCAATATTGTGCCTGTTCTTTTTCCATCCCAGCACTCCCGAACTGGTATGCCGGTCTTCCGGATTATACCACACCAGCCAGCAGCTTTGGTAGGTGGCAGGACCGTCTTTCCATTTCCCTTCGGTCAGGTAGGACAACTGTCCTTTCAAGTCTGTTTTCGACGATACTTCCTCATTGTTGTAGTGCTTCAGTGCTATACCGTCTTTGCTGTAAAGTGTGACAGTGGCAGGTATCCGCACATAATTAAAGCGGTAACCGGCAAGTTCCTGGTTGCCCTGCTCGTTTTTGTCGTTTGCATCCGTGAAGGGATTGTAGCGCATGTCCAGCATCATTTCCATACTTAGGCGGAGGTAATGCCGTTTCTGGTCTGTTTCCTCCAGTGCCTGTATCGGAATACGGATAGTGCGCATTAGTACGTTCTGTCCTTTATAGGAAGGATCATTCAAGCATCTTTCGGGACCTCCACTTGCCAGACTGCCTTGTCCACCCGTATAGAAACTATAAGCCATGCCCTCTTCCTCCTGGCCGCCCAGCATGGGCTGTATATGAAAAAAACGAGAACCGCTATAACTCTCGGCCAGCCCGGAGCCTTGGTCGCTCAAAAATATGGTAAAGGATATATTATTCTGGTCTACGGTGAATACGTCAAAGTCATAATCCGGGAAATACGAATAACATGGCCAGCCCGGCTTATTGCCCCATAGGTTTGTCTGTTCTTCGGAGTATTCCCCCTCATATTTTAAATTATTCGCCAGTGTCTCCGCCTTGGCATACGGGCTGAATGTGATTTTTGCATTGTTTATCACCTTGTCCGTTCCCATCACCTGGTCTTCATCTGCCCATACTATCTCTTTGGCTGTTCCGTTCAGGTACAGACCGTTCAGGTCGTATACCCAGATAGTTCCACCTTTTTGCATGATGCGCAGCCCCAGCGGTTGCAAAATATTTTCCAGCATTTCATACAAGGAATTTGCTTCCCCATCTTCATCATAGAAGTTATCGCTACGGATGGACAGATCGGAAAGTGCCATTGCCTCACCGTTGGAAGTGAGCGAAGTAGTGATGTACTGCTGGTTGATTCCCCCATACCTGATGCCGGACTTTGCCAGTGCATATTCCACCAGCTCTTGCAGGTTTTGCGTTCCTGCCAGCGTGTATTTGAAACGGTCCAGTATCCCGAAATCCGAAAAAGTGAGGTTCACTTCGTATTCATTAAAATAGGCATAGGGTTCTTCATAGAATTCAGGGTCCAGTGTCCCGCTCCAGTAGAATACTCCGTTGCGGTACACATCCATCCGTACTGTACCCGGAGCAATGATATACAGGTCTTCGTAAGTCCGGTCTCCGGGGCTTACTATCTGAAGGGTAGCAGTGCTGCCGCATATCACTTCTTCCTTGTCCGTATGTGCCCATTCCAGTGTCAGCGGGCTCTCGGCAGGAAATTGTAATTCACCTATATTTTCAAACAGTGTTTTTGCTTCCTGATATATGTCAACTCTCCAGCATACGTTTTTCCTGCTGAGGAATTCTCCGGAATATCGTTTGTACATTGCCATAGTTGTCAGCTCCGTTGGTTTAATTTGTTTTCACGTTCCAGCACTCCTCTCAGGGTACGCCCTTCTATTTTGAACACCACTTTTCCACCCATACCTGCATTACCAGCCGGTTCTATCAATGATTTCAATTTATTGAGAGGGGCTACCACTTCGGGATTATTGCTTGCCCCGGCGTATTCGCCAAAAAGTCCCACTGTTGGCCCGTAAGCAATAGCCCCATCGGCGAATTTGGGAATACTTGCCATAGCTGCCACGATGGCTGCTACTCCGGCTACACCCAATGCGATGCCCACGAATGGAATGCCTGCATGGGCTTTCAAAACTTCTGAACCGGCATTGGCTACATTAGCTTGTGTATCTATTTGTGTGGTAGCGGTCTTTGTGGTCATAATGGCAATCATGGCTGCAATTTGGGGAATTGCCTGCCCGATGGCACTTATTATGTTCGCCCCATATTGCAGCCATTGCCCTGCCGCCCCGCCGATAGCACGGCCTATATTTCCGAATGCGTCTGCCACCGCTCCTGTACCTTTACGGAACTTGTCTTGTGCTTTCTGGGCTTTCTTCAATGCGGCTTCGTATGTATTGAAATACTTATGGTCTATATTCAGTTTCTTCGGAGTGATGGCAGAAGTGTCAGTCTTTGCTACGGCAAAATGGCTTTTCATGCCTGCCATATCCTGCTGCTGGCGGGTATCTTCCACCGGCTTGACATATTGCAGGTTCAGTTCTATGGTACGTTTCTCTTTTGTCAGTGCGTCCAGTTCCATCTGGATATTGCGGCGGCTTTCGTCATTGACTGCCAATGAAAATTCGACCTGCTTCTTACTGATCTTGTCATCCAGCCAGGCGATGCTGCCCTCTTTGGGCATTACTTTTTCCGGTGTGCCTTTCCCTCTGCCTTTCCCCGTGTCCGGCTTGTAATTCTTGTATTTTTCTTCCAGGACCTTCAGCGCATCCGCATTGTCATTGATGGCTTCGGTCTGTTCCTTTATGTCTTCGGTGGTATCCTTTACACCGTTGTCGCTGATGCCGAAAAACTTCTTCACCCAGTCCCATGCGGCCTTGATGACGGCACTTGCCTTCTGGAATGCTTTTACCAGATAATCCCATACGGCAGTTGCCACCCGTTTGACGGCTCCCCATGCGGCATCGCATACCTTGCGGAAGCCTTCGAAATGGTTGTAGCAGTAGATCACCGCCCCTACCAGTGTGGCAATGGCCATTACCACCAGCGCAATGGGGTTGGCGCTCATGACGGCGTTTAATGCCGCCTGTACTATGCTCCACGCCTTGGTGGCGATGGTGATAGCTTTAGCTTGTAGCAGGGCGGCCTTCGTTCCCAATTCCAGCCCTTTCAGCCCGGCTATGGCAGCACTGACGGAAGTAGTGAGTTGCAGCACTCCGGATGCTGCGATGAAAGATTGTGCGGTAATCTCCACAAACGGAGCTGCCGCCTGCACCATTCCGCCCAGCTGCTCCTTCAAGTCCCCCAGCGTATTTTCCAGCTGTTTCTGCTTTCCTGCATCCGTAGCGGCAAGTGCGGCATTCATTTCACCCACATTGTCCCTGATTACTTGTGCCAGCATGGCGGCACGCTCGCTTTCCGTGCCATATTTCAATACATTTTTCTGCGCTTCAGAAAAAGTGATGCCCACCCGTTGCAGTACGTCCACCTGTCCCTGCATGGCTTTGCCCATCATGTTGCCGATAGAAACTGCATCGTTAGTGGTAGCATTCAGGCCTCCCTGCTGGGCAAGCAGGTTGTTCATGGCAGGAATCAGGGAGTCCAGACTTTTCTTTTCGTTCAGGAAAGTAGCCATCTGTTGTGCTCCACTCAAGGCGACTTCATCGCCTATCACACCCAGTTCCTGTTGGGCGGAACACAAGTCCTTGACGCTCTGCACCTGTTCATCGGTAGCCCCCATGCGCTGTTTCATCACCGTGTTCAGCTGGGTTTCGGCGGTTATCTGCACTGTGGTTGCGGCAGTCCAGTCCCTGAAAGCCCCTTGGACTTGGGAAATGATAGACTTGATACCCTCAAAGGCTTGCGAGAGTTGCGCCATGTTCACCAACTTGCTATTCAGGCGGTCAGTTTCCTCCTTTATGGCACGGATGCCTTTGTTCAGATCTTCAGCGCTGACACCTATATGCTTGAACGCTTCAGAACCTTCATCCTTGACCCTTATGGTAAAATCTAGAAAATTATCTGCCATAATTCAATTATTTAATGTATATTTGCAAAAACCAATTATAAACAAAGATGGGTTCATTTTATGACTTACCTCCGAAAATCCAAGTATTCCTCTACGTAGGGGGAATCATAGTGGGTATCCTGGCTCTTCTTTTTTGGGCTTTCCGTATTGCTCTGAAAGCGCAAAGAAAAAGGGAAAGTGAACGAAAGAAGGGTGTCACAATCAATATCACAATCAAGGACGTTCCGTCCGTCTGACCAGTTCCTCGAACCTTTCCCGCGTACTTTCTTCGTGACGTGGCGTGTGATCAGCGCGGTTGTCCCATTCAAAACGGCACACATCCGTCACTTTCAAAGCCTTTTTGCTCCAAGGCTGCAACATGCAGCAGGCCAGAAACCGGGTTTGTTCCCATAGTTCATGAACATGCGTGCGCTCCCAATATAGATAGATTTGGCTGAACTCATCGGGGGTGCAGCGTTCAAAGTCTGTAAGGCTCATCCCGATGCCCCCCAATGCCAGTCCGGTCAGTTCGTCTATGTCGATGGCACTTCCGGAGCTTTCCCCTTCTTTTTTTTTGAATCCGACCGGGCGGGTGATATGCTTTCGGCAAAGCCGTTGAGGTCATCCATTCCCAGACCGTCAGCAAATTTGTCCATATCCATGTCAAAAGGCACATCGTCCGCGTTGCAGGCACTTACTATGCAACAGTACATGAAGGTTACAAGCAAGTCAATGTCATTGCCCATCAGGCTGACATCCTGCCCGGTCTCGCGCTTGTAGCGGCGCATGGCTCCCATGGTGACACGTGCAGGATATTCTTTTCCGTAAATCTTGATTTTATTCATCATGATGCTTATGAATTACGATTTATTACCTATTCCGTTGCTCCGTCCACTTTTGATTCGTCAATGGTCACCGCACCGGTATTATCAAAGGTCGCGCTGTAGGTGGTGTCATCACCTGCCGGAGCAGATTCTTCCAATGAACTGACCACAAAGTTACCACTCATATAAGGCGCAGCGTCACCACCACGGGCAAAGCCTTTCAACTCTACTGTACCGCCTGTCTTCCATTTTGCCAGCAGTTCCTTCATGCCGTTTTCTTCCTCGCCATAGAAACGGAGACCTTCGCACTTTACCTGCACGCTCAGGCCTGTCACGGTCTTCTCCTTGAACAGTCCGGCATTGGCGACCAATTCGGTAGATGCCGGTTTCACGGCACGGTCTTTGGTTTCACTGTTATAGGTGGTAGTGTGGCTGGTGCAATGTCCGCACGCCTTGCCTCCGATGCTCATCAGCAGGTCACTGCCGTTTACATATCCTTGTTTTGATGCCATAATTTTTAAATTGTTGAATTTTAAGTTATGATTGATGATTGAAAATTCTCTTGTTTAAATATTGTTTAATCACTGTTCCAACGATTCCCAAACAGCACACGGCCAGAAGTATTTGCCCTGTGCGGATCCAAAACCATTGCCATCCCGTAGGGCCTGTGTCCGGAGGCCGGGCCTCCTGTTCCTGCAATTCGTTGCGGATGCGGGTTATTTCTTCCTCCAAGTAATAGCACCGGCGTTGGATGCTGTCACAGGTGGATTCCACGATCAGGTTGTTCGCCGAATCACGTCCCACCTTTACGGATGCCTGTCCCTGCCTGCCGGTGTACCATGCGCCGGTGGGGAGGTTAAAGATACTGTCCATCTGCACTTTCAGGCTTACTCTGCTTTGAGGGATTGTCTCTAGCCATGCGACCGTTTTTTTTACGCTTTGCAGGCTGTCGGATTGGACGGATGTCGTTTGTGTCATCACCCGTTTGCTCCTGCAACTCACTGCGCAAAGGGCACACATTATAATGCACGCAAGTAGTAGCCTTGCTGATGGTGCGTTCCAGTTTGGAGACTGCACGATAAAGTCTTTTATTGTCATTCTGTAGTTCCAATAATGTTCCCTGGGTGTTCTCGTACATTTCTTTGTAGGTATCATGCACTTCTTTCACTGTACGGGTGTTCCTTATCACTTTGTTGGTAAACCATGCCAGCAAGCCACCCAGAGTGCCGGTAGGTATCAGCCATTGCAGTATCTCTATGATAGTTTCTGTTGTCATGGTTTTGTTCCCTTTAAATTAAATCCCAGCCCGCTTCGATGTCACGCATCACTGCCGGAACTCCGTTCTCCACCCGCGACATGGCGGCAGCCAGGGCGCACATTACTTGTTTATCACTTACGTCCGGTTCGTAGGTTGTAGGCACCTGCAAGTCATTGCAGACACGCGACAGGTAGCCGGAAGTATTATTTTCCGTAGCAGGCGCATACCGTTTAATCATTGCTGCGATGGTTCGACAGCCATGCTTCCTACGATAGTTCTGCAAGGTGATAAGCATGGCACGGTAGCCATGCGGCATATCCACAAACTGGAAAAAATCCTTGTCCGTCTGTACCGGGCGAAGCCCCTTCCACTTATCCTTGGACAAGCGGAGGTTACCCGGATTGCAATTTCTTAGACCTCTGCTCATATACTATTCCCCTTTTTTGAATGTAGGCACAGTGCGTTTGTCCAGCACCACGAATTCTTCACCGAATGCGATGTTGGTGTCCGCCTTCATCAACATTTTGAAGAAATAGAGTTCGGACGGCGCGGATAATTTGTCTATCTGAATGACATTTTCGTCATCGCTCAAGTTGACTGCTGCAAACAGATTCGAAGTGGAGGAGCTTGGAGAGCACAAGGTTGCAACAATCAAATCGTCCGGCCATGAAGCGAGCGTTTCGATAGTGATACCTTTATAGCGCATGGAGTTCACGTCCGTTTCGCTGGCATTCTTGCCTTCACGGGCAGTCAACTCATCATCGTACTTGTCAAAATCATCAATGGACATGATAATGCGTAGTGATGAATTGTTACGGATTGCCTTGGGAATAGCCGCGCGTACCGCTTTCAGTCTGCCGGTTATGGTTGCTTCCGCACTTTCCACAATAATAATATCAGAATCTTTTGCCGCCTGTGTCAGGATACCGTCCATTAAGTGATCGTCATCGTCACCATAGGTACCGTTTACATAGTGGTCACCCAGTTCAAAAGTTACTTGCTTGCTCAATTCTTCCAGCAGTTTGTTCTGTACTTCGGCAGGAAGTTCCTGAAAAACAAGGTCGCCTTTCGGTTGAAAAGGACGCCAGATGGATTCAAAAGCCGATGGGTCGAATACAGTAAATGCCATCATGTCTTTCGGAGCAAGCTCCTTTTCACTGTAGACAAAATCGCCCTTGCTATCGGATATTTGCGGGTTTTTCTTGCGTTTCTGCAACATCTTGCCCGACTTGATACGGGGGACGGATACGCTTTTCTGGATATTAGGAATAACACAAAGCAATCCCTTTTCTACGATCTCATTGCCTGTGGCAGCAAGGGTCAGCAAGGTTTGTAGTACCTCACCGTTGTAATTGGTGTTTTTTACACTTAAAGCCATATCTATTATTTTATGAATTAAAAATTACGCCAAGCGTGGGCTTGTTACATTTTGATGCTTTGACGGCCGCGGATATATGCGCCCGTATTCTTTCCGGAGGACACCGAACTACCGATGCGTACTCCTTTGGGAGGCTGTGTCTTCATACGCCTATCCCTTTCTACTGTTATACCGGTTACGGATTTCCGCCTGTTTCTTTTCCCAGGGGTTCTTTCCTTCATCGGGTTTGGGGGTATTCAACTCGTTTTTCAACAGACGTTTGGGCTTCAATGCCTTCAATGCCGCCATACCGTTTTTAAAGTCGGATTTCAGCAGGTTCTTGTAAGTTTCCTTCTGTCCTGCATCAATACGCCCGTCCGTCACCGCATCTTCCACAGCCGTTTCAATGCGTTCGGTTTCCATCGTTTGCACCTGGTTTCTCAATGTGCCGTTCTCCGCTTCCAACTCATCCGCCTTGTCGGCGCGTGCTGCCGTTTCGCCCAGCATGGAGAGGGCTGCCGCTTCGTCCGCACAGTTGGCGAAGCGTGGAATCTTTTTCAAATCTTCTAATTTCATATTGTCATTTGATTGTGGCTGTTTCCCGAAAGACTCCAGCCGGTTGGTGAATATTCGGTATATATCGTCCGTGGTGCTTTCCTCGGGCACGGACTCTTCTACATCATAAATAGCGTCTATCAGTCCCATGACCAGTGCTTCGTCCGCTTTCAACCAGTGGTCTTTTCCGTCAAAGTATTCGGATTTCACTTCATCCTTGTCCCGTTTGCACCGGTTTCCTATGATTTCCCCTATGGTGTCCTCCAGACTCTCTATGGTACTGATCATGTCCTGCAGGTCTTTCTTGTTGCCATAGCATCCGCCCGACACGTTGTGCAGCATCATGCGGGCATAGCGGCTCATTTCCACACGCCGTCCGCACAAGGCTATCACGCCCGCAATGCTGGCGGCTATTCCGTCTATATAGATAGTAACATTCGATTTACATTGGCGAATGGCATTGAAGATGGCAATGCCGGGATACACATCGCCGCCCACCGAGTTGATGCGGATATTCAGGTTTCGGTAGCTGCTATCCAGGTACATCAATTCATTAACTATGTCGCGGCTGGCAATCTTTCCCTCGCCGCCCTCATCGCTTATCTCGCCATACAGCAGCAGGCAAGCGGTATCATCATTCAATATGGATTTGAATACAGTCATTCCTTCGTTCTTTTCCGGCGAAGTTAGGGCAACACCATACCCCCTACAAAAAAGTGTGTAACCATTCCACACAAGTCTGCAGCGGGTGAACATAGCCTTGCAAGCATTCCGCAGTTTTTTCCATACCCCGCCGATTCTGCAAAACTTTGCGGCAAACAGAACAAAAAGTTATGGCAGATTTAACCTCACAACAGAAGAAGGAATGGGCAGGCATGCTTTTTCTTAAAGACAACCTCACCCAGCAGGAGATAGCCGAAAAGGTAGGCGTGGCAAGACAGACCGTTTCTCGCTGGGCAAAAGAAGAAAAGTGGGAGGAACACAAGGTAGGCATTACCCTGACCCGCGAAGAACAGATAGCCAACCTGCACCGGCAGGTGGCGGAAATAAATAAGGTGATAGCCGCACGCGAGGACGGGAAACGCTTTGCCAATGCCTCCGAAGCGGACACTATCAACAAGTTGTCCGCCGCCATCAAGAAGCTGGAAACCGACGTAGGCATATCGGATATTATCAGCGTGGGCATGAAGTTCATCAACTGGCTGCGTCCGTATGACCTCGACCGGAGCAAGGAGTATCTGAAATTGTGGGACGCTTTTATGAAGGATTGCCTATGAAACTGACACAGAAAGACCGGGATGCACTGAAAGAATGGGCAGTGTTCTACGAGGCCGGGATGCGCCGTACCGATCAGGAAGTAAACCTCACGCAAGCGGAAATAGCCAAAGAGCGTGAACGGCTGGAACGTGACCCGATAGCATGGATTAAATTCTTCTTTCCCGAATACGCAGCATACGAATTTGCACCCTTCCATATTCGTACCATTCGCCGTTGCATCCAGCACGAAGAATGGTTTGAAGTATTGAGCTGGGCGCGAAGCCTGGCGAAAAGTACCACGGTGATGTTCATTATACTCTATCTGGCACTGACCGGAAAAAAGCACAATGTGATGATGGCATCTGCCACACAGGACAGTGCCGTCCGTTTGCTGGACCCTTATAAAAAGATGTTCGAGGAAAACGGGCTGCTGCGTGCCTATTACGGCACACAGGTAAGCCCCGGAAATTGGAACGCCGAGGAGTTTATAGCCAAATGCGGTTGCTCTTTCCGTGCCGTTGGTGCCGGTAATGCTCCCCGCGGTAGCCGTAACGGTGCCATCCGTCCTGATGTGTTGCTGGTGGATGACTTTGATACGGACGAAGCCTGCCGTAACCCCGACACCGTGCAAAAAAACTGGGACTGGTGGGAAAAGGCCCTTTATCCTACGCGTGACCCTGCCCGCCCTGTACTGGTTATTTTCTGTGGCAACATCATTGCACGCGATTGTTGTGTGGTGCGTGCCGGAGAAAAAGCAAATCATTGGGACATTGTGAATATTCGGGATAAGAACGGAATTAGCACATGGCCGCAGAAGAACACCGAGGAACAGATAGACGAAGTATTAAGCAAGATCAGTACCTCCGCTCAACAGACCGAGTATTATAACAATCCGATAACCGAGGGCGAAATATTCAAGGAACTGACCTACGCTAAAATTCCGGCACTCTCCAAGTTCCGTTTCCTGGTGATCTATGGCGACCCTGCACCGGGCGAAAACAAGACCAAGAACAGCAGTACAAAAAGCTGTATCCTGATGGGCATGATAGGGCAGAAACTATACATCATCAAAACCTTTCTGGACCGTGGACTGAATGCGGAATTTATCGACTGGTACGTGCAGCTGTTGGAATACGTGAACGGAAAAGTCCCTGTGTATTGCTACATGGAGAACAACAAGCTGCAAGACCCTTTCTTTCAGCAAGTCTTCAAGCCGCTTGTGGCAAAGGTGCGGAAGGAACGTGACGTGCAGCTCTATATCCATCCGGATGAAGACCGCAAGACCGAAAAAGCCACCCGCATAGAGGCCAACCTGGAGCCGCTGAACCGCGAAGGGAACATGATTCTGAACGAAGCCGAAAAGGACAACCCGCACATGAAGCGGCTGGATGACCAGTTCAAACTGTTCACCCTTCGTCTGAAATTCCCCGCCGATGGTCCCGACTGTGTGGAAGGTGGCCTGAGAGTGCTGAAAAAGAAAGTACAACAACTGGAACCGGTGGTAGTGATGCACCGCAGCCGGAACCGCAATTCCAAACGATTATGAGCAAATTCATCTCCCCCCAAGACTACGATGCCAGCATCCACACCGAGATACTGGACCGCCTGACCCGCAACGACGATGCCATCGTGGAAATATGCGAAGACCGTGCCATCGCCGAGATGCGCAGCTACCTCAGCGGACGCTATGATGCTGATGCCATTTTTTCAGCCGAAGGCGAAGCACGCCTGCCGCTGGTCCTAATGATGGCAATAGATATCACCGTCTACCATCTGTTCTGCATCCACAATCCGCAAAAACTTTCGCAGGTGCGGAAAGACCGCTATGACCGGGCTGTGGAATGGCTGAAACAAGTAGCCAAACAGCAGATCAGCATAGACGGCGCACCCTTGCTGCCCAATGAAGACCGGAAGAAAAACTCTCCCTGGCTGATGCGGAGCAACCCCAAACGGCACAACCATTTGTGACCTGCCTTAGGCTTGTCATTCTGAACAAAGTGAAGAATCTGTAAACACCAAGAATATGAAACTATTAGATAAAATCCCATATTTCAAAAACCGCGCAAAGCAGACAAAGAAGCGCATCACCGAAGGCGGCAATTTCCGTCCCGGAACTACCATAACCCTGACCGCCCCCAGACGTTTCGGAATTGGGTTGGATGATTATATGACAGGTATCAAGAGTGCCGATAACGTAGACTTTACACAACGTGTCCGGCTCTATGATGTCTATCTTGATACCCTGTTGGACCCCCATTTGTTCAGTGTCATTCAGAAACGAAAATCCGGCGTGTTGGGTAGGAAAATAGAATTTCGCCGCAATGGCGTAGCCGATGACCGGGTGAACGAACAGATCTCCAGCCCATGGTTCCTTCGTTTCATTGAAGACGCACTGGATGCCCAGTACTGGGGCTTTACCCTTGTGCAGTTCTTTATCAATGAAAAAGGCTGGATAGACTATTACTGCGTGCCACGCAAGCACGTGGACCCGGTGCTTGGGCATATCAAGCATCGCCAGGACAACATTACGGGCGAACCTTTCGAAAACTATAATGACCTGCTGATGATACGCGGAAAAGAACCTTTAGGTATATTGGCACGCACCGCACCGTATGTAATTTATAAGCGCGGTACACTGGGAGACTGGGCGCAATTTTCCGAAATATTCGGTATGCCCATCCGTGTCTATACCTATGATGCCGCTGATCCAGAAGCACGCGATGCAACAATGGAAGACGCAGATTCCCAGGGCGGCGGCAGTGTCTATCTATTGCCCGACGGGACTAAATTGGAGTTTGTCGAATCCGGCAACAAGACAGGCAGCAGCGATCTCTACGCCTCATTGGTTGACCGTTGCAACGCAGAAATAAGCAAGGCCGTCCTAGGCAACACCCTCACCACCGAAGCCAGCGAAACGGGTACGCAGGCTCTGGGTACGGTTCACAACAAGGCCGAACAGGAACTCATAGAGCAGGATGCCCTTTTCATCCTGAACCTGCTGAACTATGACATGACCGACCAGTTCGCCGCCTTGGGTGTGAACACAGAAGGCGGAACATTCGTCTATGTAGAAACCGAAGACATAGCCGCCACAAAGGCGAAAGCCGACCTGCTGGAAAAAGCCGTAACCGTATTCGAACTCCCACTGGAAGACGACTACCTCTATGAGCAATTAAAGATAGAAAAGCCCGACAACTACGCACAGCTGAAAGCCGACATGGAAGAAAAGAAAAAGGCTTCCAATCCCTTTGCCGCATTGCCATCACCCGTAGGGGCGGGGTCTGCCCGCCCGAATACACAAGGCAAAGGAGATAACGGCACACAACCCCAGAACCGTGCCGGAAGTTTTTTCGCAGAAGCCCCGGAAACAGACGGGGCTTTAGACTGGTAATGGACGACCTCTACCGCGATGCCGCCAATGATGCTAATAATGGCAGAGTGGAAACCTCTTTCACCTTTGATGAAAAAGCCCTGCTATCCGCCATGAAACGCATCTACAGCGGCAAACTGAATGTATCCAAAGAAATAGAAGAAAACCTGTGGAGGGAAACTTACCGTATCCTGACCGAAGCTACCGATGAAGGCCTTTCCGAAAGCGGGCGGGAAATAGATGTGCAGTTCCGCCGGAAGGTGGACTACAACAACGCTGTATTCAGTGCCTTCAAAGTGCACCGGATGCAAAACGACATCGCCACTCAGCTACACGATTCAAACGGTGATCTAAAACCATTTGAACAGTGGAAAAAAGACGTGGAACCGATGCTGGACCATCATGTAGGCTCATGGCTGAAAACGGAATATGATACCACCGTCATACGCATCCATCAGGCGGCAGACTGGCAGCGTTTCGAGGAAAATGCCGACATCATGCCCCATCTGGAATGGATGCCCAGCACCAGCCTCCATCCGGGAGAAGACCACAGGATATTCTGGCATACCATCCTGCCGGTAAACCATACGTTCTGGGACCGGCATCGCCCCGGAAACCGTTGGAATTGCAAATGCTGGCTGGAAAATACCGATGCTCCGGCAACGGAGGTGCCGGACAGTAGCATGGCTAAGAACGACCGGCCTTCACCGGGACTGGACAATAATCCGGGAAAGGACGGCAAACTGTTCAGCGATTCACACCCGTATGTGGCAAACTGCTATGGCGGCGCTCCGGAAACAGTGAAAGAATTTATGGAAAAACAAAAGAACCTGTCATGACCCCCGAACAATTTATCCGAGCCCTTAAAAAGAAAGCCGTGAAGATGAAGCAATACATCAGCCGGACCGCCCCGCGCATTGCCGGACAGATAGCCGTGAACCATATCCGTGAAGACTTTGCCCGTGGCGGAATGACACATAACGGCTTTCAGAAATGGGATGAAACCCGGCGCCAGAAATCGGGAGGGAAAAATGCGTCATCACAATATGGCCCGCTTCTTTCCGGACGTAACCGGCTGATGCACTCCATCGGCTCGCAACCCGGGCAGGGAGAAGTACGCATCTATACAGATGTGCCATACGCTGCCATTCATAATAATGGAGGTACTACCCATCCTAAAGTCACCCCGAAGATGAGAAAATTTGCATGGGCAATGTATTATAAGGAAACCGGAATAACCAAAAAAATGAAGCGTGGCGGCAAAGCGCGCAAGAACCGGCTGGCTAATGAATCAGAAGAAGCAAGAAACTGGAAACGGCTGGCGCTGACTAAAAAGACACAGCTCAACGTCCATGTACCCCAACGCCGGTTCATGCCCGACAAGCCCGGCCCCGAATTGATGAAAAAAGTGAATGCCCGTATGGACAGCGACTTAAAAAAAATAATGGAACAATAACCTTTAAAACAGATCATAATGGAACAACTCTTTAATGACATTCAAACCCAGATAGCCACCACGATGGGTGATGCCGTCTCACTGACAGACGAAGACTATGGCCAGCTGGAAGCCCTGCAGAACGGAGAAGACCAGTATCCCGTCACCTTTCCTTGTGTGCTGATAAGCACGCCCGCCATAGAATGGCGTAATCTGAAGACAGGGATGCAGTTGGGAACTGTCACCCTTACCGTCCGCCTGGCGTTCGACTGCTATGATGACACCCACTATGGCAGTGGGCAGGAACAGGCCGTTGCCGAGCGTATGTCCATGTCAAACAAGCTGAACGGATGTATCCACGGATGGAAATTCGACAGTTGTGCACGTGCCATGATACGGCGCAAGACTCAGTGTTATTCTCTGCCCCAAGGCATCAAGGTTTATGAACACACCTACGAAACGGAAGTGGAGGAAATATCAGAATAATGACAGTTGCCGTTCCAGCGCATCTTGTCGCTCAATGATGCGCGGGTCGGCACTTGCATTGATAATGTTGTAGAACGTTTTTTCGCAAATATAAAACTGGGGATAAATGTAACGGCGCAATATCTCGCGGTTGGAAAGCCCACTGCGGCAATGCTCTTCGTAGATGCGGTTCACCTCTTTTACCTTATAAGCATAACTCAATCCAATACATTTTCTATGTTTACGCATAATTTTCTCCCGAATATGAAACCTATTGAATAATACCTGATTACAGTTGCAAAAATAGTAAATTCCACTATGAAATAGAAATATTAGCAGAACAATATTCTATAAAAGCACACATTCGTCAACTCCATATCATTTTCTTGCTGTACATTTGTTGCTGTGTTCGCGACACGATAACATTATTAATCACTTAAAACAAAACAACAATGGCAGAAATAAACTATTCCATAGCGGCAATGATGAATCCATCCAGTAAAGAGGCAGCCCCCAAGTATTACGCCAAAATGCAGGCATCCGGCGAAGTGGACTTGGACGATATGGCAGAAGAAATCTCATACGCTACCACGCTCACCGATGGCGATGTGCTGAACGTGCTCCGCGCCCTGATCAAGCAGATGAAAAAGAACCTGATGGCAGGAAAGATTGTCCGCATGGAGAAATTCGGTTCCTTCCAGTTCCAAATTTGCAGTGAGGGCGCGGAAACGGAAAAGGGATTCACTCCGTCCAATATCAAGAAGGTAAACATCCAGTTCCGCCCCGGAGCGTTGGTGCGCGAGGCACAGAACCTGAAAACGCTTACTTTCAAGAAGGTGCCTAGAAAGACGGATAAGGCTCCGGCAGATTCCGAAGCGAACGAGGGATAAACTACCCCCATAGTAATCTTCCGGTTACTATGCAGTAAATCACCAACTACCCCGTAGTAGATGACCAACTACTATGGGGTAGTTTTTTATGAACCATTTAAAATGTATTTAGAGACAATGAAAGCAATTTATATGAATGAGCTGGCGCAGGAATATTTTCCCCGGTCTACCAAAAGAAGTGCTGTCACGCAATTGCGCCGATGGGTGGTGCTGTGCGTGCCGTTGCAACGCAAGCTGGAGGAACTGTCGTTCCACAAGGGACAGAGGGTGCTTACGCCGTTGCAGCATGAGGCGATGGTGGCTTTTCTGGGGGAACCGGGAGAGTGACCGGCTTGCGGATGTTAGCAAACATGATAATCCCCGGCAGATTTGGGTCTGTCGGGGATTATTATTTTATTTATTATTGGGATCGTTTCTATCTACTTCGTTTACATCTATATTATGCTCGTGGAAATATTTGTCTCGTGCCAATACTGCGATGACTCTCATATATGAAGTTAAAGGTAATCCTTTCTCGTATGCATCTGTTTTCAATTTATCGATTTCTTCTGGCTGCAAAAAATTCTCAGGAAATACAATCGCTTGTTCTAAACAATACTGTTGTATGTCATAAGGATTTTTGGAGTCAGCATTTTGTTCTATCATTGACTTGATACGTGACCAATTGCCTTCAAACATTTGCTCTACAGACAAGCGTTCCATCATTTCCTTCCCTTTTGGAGTAATAGCAATAGGGCTATGTGACTGAGTAAAAGGATCTATAATGATTTTATTATTATTCTGCAAAGATTGGACTAAGGAATCTATACTTTTCTGCATATAGTTAATGGAAGTCTCTAGTTTTGAGATGGCAACATCTACTTCTCCATGCTTTCCAATATGACTATCTATTTTTTCTGTATTCAGTTTACATGGTAAATTTTTAATAGCGCACACTCGTTCATACATACCACGTGCCCACCAAATAAAAAATATGAGTGCTGCAACGACAACAATCCCTATAAAGAAAGCAAGTCCAAAATGACTAGTAATGAGTTCTATCAATCGATCTTCCATAAATGCAATAGCAATTAATTATTCTTTTTTAATCCTGCTCAATCTTTTACCTGACCTTAAAAACTAATATTGCTATGATGCAAAACAATAATGGCTATAAATAGTTCGTTTCCTATTCCTTAATTCTGAAACACGCTACAAATAAACAAAAAATAAACCGTTTGTGCAACTTTATTATACTTTTAGTGCAACTTTATTATACTTTTAGTGCATTTTTGTGATATGCTTTAATCAATTTTTACATAGCATAGATATGAAGAAACTATATATAAATCCCCGGCAGATCCAAATCTGCCGGGGATTATTGCTATTTAGTAACATTCTTCACCTTAATCAATCCGTCACGTAAGAAACGTAGATTGGATATTCTATCAGAATCAGAAGGGGCACTGCCATTATCTATCCTTTCATAAATATAGCAAAACAGGGCTTCATCTAATGTTTCAGCTAATTCGGATACATCACAACTGGTCATGACTTCCACTATGCTGGTCATATCTATACCTTTTACAATATATTTTTCTTCCATATTTACCCTTTCTTGGCGTTTCTCAATGTTTCTAATAAGAATCTGGTAATAGAAATATCATAAGCATCGCTTTTTAGAGGAATACCTCGATTGTCTGTATCAAGATAATGCATCGTGGCTGCATATATTATATTATCTAAAGCATCTATGACTTCTTCCATATCATTTATTTCAAAGAACTTTCTTAATTCTTGAATATTGTATGTACATTCCATAATAAACCTCCTTACTTGATTAATTGAATGACAGCTCTAATTGCCTTGCCTGTGCCATTTTACGACTGGCACAGAGCAATAACATTGCACCCTGCATAGTGACAAACCAACCGGGATTAGTCACACCAAAAAGCCAAATTTTCTTGGCTAAAGTTTGTTTGGCATTAAGTTTCTTCGCTGCCTGAGTACTTTCAGTACGACTGCCTACTGCTGCATGTATGTCATTCAAACTGTACCATGTTTCGCCTTCAATGGTGATACAACGCACGGGACTGTCATTGAACTTGCGTGTTTCATAAGGAATATCGCGAGCATCCAAGTAATCATTGTTCTGCTTTCTGGCTCCATAATATCCTTTTTTGCGGATGGATGGGAGGACTTCAGAGGTCACCCATTTGCGGAATGTTTTGGCTTCCGGCTTGCGGGATTGGAAAATTAAGGCATATAAACCTGATTCATTTACTAGCCACATTTCTTTATCTCCAAACTGTGTCGGTAATACCGACATAGCTTTTTCATCATCTTCTAATCGTGAAACAGCATCACGGTTATTACTGATTCCTAACACTTCGCAGACGTCTTTAGCTACAAACCAAGGTTCATCGTTGATTACTTGCACACGGATAGGTGTGCTGTTTTGATTGAAGTTGAACACTTCTACCAATCCTGTAGATTGGCTTTCGTTGTTTTGTTCCATAATGTGAAAATTTAATAGCATTTGTGTGGATGATAAAAAAAGAACGGCATCCACGTCCCGCTGCTAAAGTACTTTCACGTGACTTGCATAGACCATTACAATCTATGCACGGGGTTAGATGCCGCCATACTATGATGGTTCGCATAAGGGCATAAAAAAAGCCCGAATGCAACGCATTGGACGGACTGACCGTCACGTGATTTAAAAATACTTTAGCGTTGCAAAGATGCGAATTCTTTTTGAATATCCAAGCACGCTTGCTGAGATTTTAACTAAAAAACTTTGTAAGGAGGTTTATTAGTTGTTCCCGGATAGGGGGTCAATCCACACCGGGAGGTTTTTTGTTCATTACTATCTTGTTATGAACCATTCCGATAATCTCCTCGGAATGGTTCTGATTTTACTTCTTCGTTATATTCCATACCCTTCCGCCTGTCTTGGATACCGCGCGCTCCATAAATTCCAATGCCTTGTAGTCCTTCGGGTCTATGGTAAATGTCACTGCCACCAGTCCGGGAGTCTTCGCCTCTTGAAATGTGATGGGTATCGGCCTGTCATAGCGCACCCAGTAGCTCAAGAACTCCACGCATCGCGCCTCGTCCAGTTGCACCGCGATGCGTTGCGGACCGAATATGTCCAGTGACAGACCACCCGGCATCATAACACTTTCGTCCTTTCCCCGGGACGGTAGGCATCCACCGTTATATTCATGACTGCACCACCCCATACGCGCCCGCTGCCTTGACAATCCGGACAGGTTTCGGTGATCTCGTTTTCTTCGCGTTCATCCAGTTTGGTAAGAAAGCCCAAGCCGCCGCAATGGCGGCATAGGGCTACTTTAGGATGTTTATATCTCTTTTCAGTCTTCATCGTCATCGGGAAATTCGGGTTTCGGACTGTCTGGTTCCGCTTCGTAGGGGTAAACATCCATAATGGCAGTTTCGGCTACTGATGCGATGACGTAATCGGCCATGGTGCCTTTCATGCCTTCATCCAACTTCTTCACAGCGTCACGCAAGTCAGCAGCCTGTACCAATACCTGAGTGGATGTGCGCTTCTCACACCCTGTTTTTTCATCCCGCGTGATAAAGAACAGTTTGCATTTAAACCAACGGTCGGAAGTATCTTCATCGCAGGGAAATAGCTCGCTATAATTGGCACGGGCTACATTGGACACCGTGAACTCTCCGCTGATGAGCGGGTTAAGTTCTTCAATAATGCGTGCCTCTGCTTCCGTAAAACTGAGGGCATCAACCAGATAAGGTTCTGTGACCTTCTTGTTCATCCCATTCTCCATTACCTTTTCGTAACGGATTTTACACTCAAACCATGTGTGCATTGCCATAATTACTTGTTTTTAAAGGGTTATTTAATGTAGATTGAAAGCAATGGTGTGCCGTTACGCTTAATGAAAAGCACAGTTTCGCCACTGTCTTCTCTGATTTCTGTAGTCACTTTGCTTCGGGCGAGAATGCCCGCCTGTTGCATTTCCTTGATGAACTTGTTCAATCCGCATTGCAGGTTTGTAAAGTCTGTCATATTGCCATCGTAAGTCCTGCGTTCCGCATTATGCAATGTGGCGATAAGGTATGTAAGCCACTTGGAGCGTTTCTCTTTTGCCAGATTGCATTTATAAGTGAGTATTGCCATTGCTGTCTGTTGTTTTAGGTTTATACTTCCATCCGTTCAGGTCGTACACCGCTTTGCGTGCCGTCTCGTAGTCGCCGAACTCTCCCACGGTATCGCCTTCCCAGTGCTCCGCCACCTGCTTCCACCGGATGACGCGGAAACGGTTGTAGTGGCGGCTGACGGTGTACTTAGGATGCGGAGGTAACGGCTTCATTCTCTTTCTTCGGTTCAATGTAGAATGTTTCGTCCTGTACAACTTGTACGCCGATCTTGGGGAAGATCTCGGCTACTTCCTGTACCTCACGATCTGCCAGCAGTTTGTCCTTAGCCAGTTCCTCGGTGGTGCGGATGTAGGAAGGAAGCAATTCTTTGCAGAGATTAGTCACTGCCGCCCAGGTAAAGCCTTTTAGGTTTTTGAGCTTCGGCGTTCCTGTGCGGAAGCCGAATACACCGTGTGCAGATTCCATGCTCTTTTTCTTGCTGAACAGCACATCCTTGTTTTCCATCGCGTAGGTTTGAATGATCTCAAAGTTCTTCTCCTTGGTGTCAGCCAGTTCTGCCAGCTGGTCTGCATACTTTTCGCGGATACGGGTCATTTCACCATCCATCTTGGCGGTAATGCCCTGTACCTTTGCATCGGCTGCCGCATAGTCAGCAAATGCCTGTTCGGCGGTTTCGCGTGTAACGCCACTCACTACTGTTTTCTTTACTCTTTTTTTTACCATAATTGTTTTATTTAATAAGATTAATACTATTCGTTTTCATCATCCCAGCCTGTGGTTCCGTATTCCTGCATCATACTGAGGCGGATTTCTTCATCACAGAAGTTGATCAGTTCGGTGTACATTAGGGTTTGGTCCAGATAGCCGAAACGCTCCACTTTCTTGCGGATGCTTTCTTTTAATTCTTCGATGGTCTCATTCATTATTCTTCTTTTCTTTATAGTTGATAATTGTAGGGCAAACATCTAATTCACTTCTTCTATAGTAAAGGTGATTCCCGCTTCTATATCCTACAATTGCACCCTTGTGACGCCATTTTTCAAGGGCAGACCGGGTACATCCTATATATCTAGCTGCTTCAGTCTGGCTTATGTAATCTTGTCCTGATTGGGTTATTGATACAATAGTTGATTCTTTACGCATTGAAAGTATTTGTTTCTCCAACTTGTTGATACGTTGTATGAGTGCCATATAATCGCGTCGGGAAAGCGTGAAGGTTTCCTCATTTTTTTCTTCATGCAGCACCTGTCTTTCCAGTATGCCATCCGGCAGGTTCGGCATCAGTTCCTGTATGGTTAATTTTCCGGCTACATACTGCGCAGCTTCACGGACGGCGAAGAATAGGGCTTCGTCTTTCTCATCACCGACATAGTTCGATACATAGATGTCAAATACTTGGGATTCGGTCATGCGGTCGTGTAATACACCTATCTGTGACCTCTTGTACTTGCCTCCGTATTCGTCCAGTAAGTTGATAGCGAGGGCGATTTCTTGTCTTGTTCTCATTTCTTCTTATTGTTAAGTTCTTGTTCTTCTTTTCGGGCAATAGCCTCTAATTGTTTCTTTACCGCTTTCAGTTCCGGCAGGGTCATAGCAGTGAGGTTCTTGCGGAACTTGGTGCGCTGTCGGCAGAAAATGTTGATCTTTGCTTTATTCATCTCAAATTCTTCACGGTTCTCATTGCTGTAGTCTTTATTCAGCCATGAAATGCGGAAGGAAAGAGAAAAGATTTGTTTGCAAAGCAACTTCGCTTCTTCCTGTATGCGCTTGCCATGCTCTTGATTCAATGCGGACAGCATCCGGCGAGCTTCCTCAAATGTAAGTTCCTTGCTACTGCTTGTACGTCCATTCGTAAATTGGGTGATGAAGTCGTGTCGGTCGTCATCGTCATAACCCATTTTATGGAAACAGGCATGCAAGGCTTTGATTTGCTGAGGTGATACCGTTTTGTTGTCAATAGTCTTCATAAGGCGGTTGGTTTTAATCATTGTTATTAGGCCACGCTTTTTGTGCTTCTTCCGGCCAGATGTCGAAATATTTCCTCGGACCATTGTAGCGTCCGCGGCTGAATGCACGGAAACTCTCTATGTATATTTTCTGATCAGCATTGTACATCACGCTACGCGCTGCGCGTCCTGCAGGGAGTTTGCCATCAGCATGAGATATGAAGATCAACAGTTTGTTCTTGTTACGCTCCTTGAACTCTACATACTGCTTGAAACTCATTTGTGTGTACTGGAAGCTGTCAATCACCACAAAGTCGGGGCTTTTTTGGCGGTGCAGGCGGATGTCCAGCTGCTCCATCCTTTCGGCGTCTATCAGCAGGAAGCGGCGGTTTACTTCCATCATATTGTGCCGTTTCAGCGAGTTCTGCATGGTAAGGCTTACGCCTTCCTCTAGACTGTTGTACGCCACGCGCCCAAAACGGCACAAGTATTTGCAGAGTTGCATCACAAAGGAAGTCTTTCCGTTTCCGGATTGTCCCCAGATGAGCCATACGCCGCGCTTCTCCGGTTTGCCGAATGCCTGATACCAGTCGCCATCAAAATCGAATGTGTCATACTTGATACTCAGCATCTCGCGTACTCCCTTCGCATTGCGCTCAAAGATGCGCTGTTCCGGTTGAGAGGCGCGGCGTTTCTTCTTCACTTCCTCCGCCATCACTCTGCTTCTCCTTTCCCGTTGTTACGTTTTTCAATGATACGCTTTTGTGCATGTACCATCTTCTTTACACGGCGCAGATCATTTTCGCTGGCTTCGGCATCCTTCAATACTTTCTTTATTTCCGGCTCATTGATTAAGCCGTTTGCCTGGCAGATTGAGTAAATATCGTTCTGAGTAGTGGCATGCACCTCGAAAAAACGGCGGCCGATGCGGCTGAATATTTCTTTATAGCCTTTCTTGTTGTAACGCAATCCGTTAGCCAGCCTTCTCTTGATGAAGTCGGTGCTCAGGAATACGATTCCACTGTGTCCTTCCAAGCGGTTGTAGATGCTGATGAAGTAATTGAATACGCTGTCCGTCAGCTTGTCGCCCTCATCGAAAATGATCAGGGGGCTGTTGAGGAAGGCAATCATGCCGATGGCATATTCCAACATTTCGCGCAGGTTGGTACCGTCGGTAGGTGCGCCTACCTGCTTGGCTATTTCGCGTACAAAGTCGCTTTTCTTCATGTCTTCCGAGCAGAGTATGTAGAACACATTGCGGTGGTTCTTGCGGTAGTCTATGGCAGCGGTAGTCTTTCCGCATCCGGCATCACCCACTACCCAAGTGACATTTTTATACATCTGTGCATCGGCAAATGCGAAAGTGATTTCTTTGAACGCGGTGCTTTCATGGAGTTGCCATTTCTCGAAACTGTAACCTATCTGGGTGGCGATGCGGATAAACATATCGTCACTGATGTTGGTGTACTTGCTGTTCAGGATGGTTGAGATAGTTGCCGCCGACACTCCGCTCAGGCTCTCGCTGGCGCGGTTGCGCGATGTGTAATTGTCGCAATAGGCGTTCAGTGCGTCACGGATGGCATCCTTATCTTGCAGTGCTAGTTCTTTCATTATTTGATCTTTATTTTAATAGTTATTGAATACTGTTTGAATAGTGTCCGGGTTACATCATTTCATAACCCTTAATGTCGTCAAAGGTGAGGTTTGAAAGTTCCTTGGTCTGTTCTCCCAGTGTGGAATATGCCAGTTCCATTTCGTCCTCTTCTTCTTCCTGCTTCAATTTTTCGGGCAGGGAAATAGGAGCTTTGCGTTTGCCGTGCTCATAGTCATGGCGGATTATTTCCATTTGGTCTTGGCTGACGTGCTTTAGCTTTGGAGTGGACAGCCCGAACAGTTCGGCGGCGATGGCTTCGTCCAGGTCGAATTCTTCGGTGGTGATCTGTACCAACGCCATGGTTTCCTTGCTTTGTTCGATGGTGCGGCGCATGAAGCTGGTTTCTTCGGAAGTGCGCTCCTGCGTGCCGCGGCTAATAACCACTTTCGGAGTTGCGTCCGTACTGTACCTGATTCCGGTAGCGGTGACTTCCCACAGTTCCACGCGAGTCATGTCCATGGGGTCGTATATCACGTGGAACTGCCGTCCGGTGTTGCGCAGTGCCCATGACTCGTTGCGAAGTCCGTTTTCATTATATACGTCATACTCATAGGTCTCTTTGTTGATGGTGATTTCCAGTCCCTTATTGGTATAAGTGACAGGTTTCTTACTTTTCAGCCAGAACATCTGTACCATATCAATGCCCGTTACAGGTGTTGTTTCCGGGTTCTCGCTCATGCGGTACATCTCAATGCGGGCGATGCCTGTTGCCGGATGGGCGGCATTGTTCCATTCCTCGCGGCACTGGCGGTATATTTTTTTCACTTCTTCCAGCGTAGGGAGCGCGAAGGCGTTTTCTTCGATAAACTCCATATTGGGATGGCTGTTTCTCTTTACTGTAGTGACGTTCTGTCCAGTGAAATACCATATTTTGTGCAATATCTGTGACTGGAAGCGGCCAAAGGCTGATTCAATGGTCTTGCTGTTGCCGTTGTAGGGCATAGTAGGTTTACGAAGAACAGCAATCTTGTCAAAGAAGCCTTGTGCGGCGGCTTTTTTGTGGCCTCCCTGATTGTCATTCACTATTTCATAGGGGCGGACACCTGCCACCTCCACTGCCATGCGGAATGCACGGTACTGGCTGTCGAAGTTTTCATTCGGGGCTACATCATAGCCCAGGAACACTTCACTGTAAGCGTCCATCACTTCATACACGGAAGTGGTACACATCTTGCCATCTTTATTCTTATAATACAGGTTGAGCTTGGTACCATCGCTGTACCACAGGGAATCGCGCATAGTGGGCTGGTCTGTCTTCATCAAAGTAGTGAATTTCCCTTTCCACGCCTGCATGCCATATACTGCTGCATACCACAGTGGAATTACTTCGGGTGCATACAGGTAGTTGCGCATTGTGTTAGGCGATTTGATGGGAGTCAATGCCTGTTTCTTGTTTCCCTTCCACTGGCTTTCCTCGGCAATGCGGTTGAACTCATCGAATATCTGTTGGTCAGTATAAATAGGCATTACGCTGCGTCTTAATTTCAGCAACAGGCGTGCTTCCATCGGACCGATCTTGCGGGCAGAGCTGTTACCATTCTTCTGGCTTACCAGCACAATGTAGCCGTACTTCTTGTATGCGTTGAATTTTTCGCGCAGGCGGCTACTGCTTGGGAGTGTATGCCCATAGAGGGTACGCAGTTTCTCACAAGTTCCTTTCGCCAGCTCCCATGCCACTTTCGGACGGCTATGCCCGCACTTGCCTTGCATGGCTCTAGCTTCAGCCTCCACGCGAATCATTTCATTCATCACTTCGGCATTCAGCACATATTCAGCCTGTTTCTTGTCCGTGAGGCCACTACCGTCTTCCAAAGTATGGCGGCGGTAGAAATCTATTGCCTTGCTGTCTGTTCGTAGGATATTGCTCATGATCTTTTCTTTTAATTTGGTTTCTGCATCGGGATTCTTTTCGTCATACTTCTGGCGGATGGGGTCAGGCAGTGAATTGTAATCAATCATTGCGATACGGCCGTTTCCTCCATGCTGGTGGAAGAAGAACTGCTTGCGCCTTGAGTAATTGATATATTGCGCCTGCGTTATTATCCCTCCATCTACTAGTTCGGAGTGAGTGACGCATCGTGCATTTCCGTACATTTCCATAGTCCTTAATTCTTTATCTTTTATAGTGCAAGCCCCGGAATCGAACCGGGGAATGGGCCGTCCTTCTGTTCTTTTTACCTTTACCACCTACCGAAAACACGTGGTTATATAATTATCTATTATGAAGAACACCGTTATCCTGATTACTCAGAAAGGTTCTCTACTTGCTCCTTATGCTATTATGCGTTGTGTTCCTTGTAGAATACTTCGCTGATGAAACTCAAGCAGCACACTACTACCAGTGCCATGCTACCTATCAGTTCGTTATCCGACGGTTGCAGGTTGTCCGCCATTTTGAGTGCTACCAGCATTCCTGCCCCAGCTGCTACTCTCTGAATGATTCTGAATGTTTTCATATATCTGTCTTTTAAATGATTACTACTAAAAAAGTCTATCCCTATTCATCCCGAACCGGGATAGTTTTGCTACATTTGTAGCTGGATAATAAACATATTATATTATTATGTATCTCTTTAAAGCTACTATCACACTGTCGTATCCTAGAACCGATTGTAAAGAGCAAAATTTTCAATGCGACTTTCTTCATCGTCATTTAACGACGGTTGCTGATTCTCTGAACGTGGATATGAGTTGGGATGATTCTTACGTCCAACCTGAAGGTTGGTGTGAAGCAAACAATGCGTATTATAGGATTGACACAGTTGTTCTGACAAAATCATTTTATAAAGAAAATAACGTGAGCGATTGTCACAGCCTGTTCTTTTCGCTATTGCGAATGATAACTTCAACAGGAGCAGCAACATTCTCGTACCAAGCTGAATGATAATTTTACTCATGCTGATTTATTTATAAAGTTATGGTTTCACGGTAAGGGTTCTCAACTTTCTCCGTAATGGTGGTAATTTTATACTGTTCTCCACCATGATTCAGCGCGTATGCACGAAGAATACGGGCCGTAGGACTCTTGGTTTCAAATCTCATTGCCGACTGCACAGTTCTTTCTGTCACCTTGAAAGCCTTGGCGATCTCTCTTTGTAATTCAAGGCTGATTTTGATTTCTTCTCTTTTTTCTTCCATATTGCTATTATTGTTAATTGTTATTTTCTTATCTTTGAGGCGGTGTCTGTTGGAAGACTTTGCAAATATCGTGACTTGTTTCGATATAAGCAAATAAATAACGAATTATTTCACGAAATATCAATAAAAGATGAATAAATGCGAAACTATTCACGAAAGAATAACTCAATTAGTAGATACTTTCGGGAAAGGCAAAAATACTGTATTTGCTTCTATAATAGGAAGTAACGAGGCTAATGTACGTGGTTATCGCAGTTCTGTTATGCCTAAATTTGATTTTCTTGAAAAAATCGCAAGAAATCTCGATGTGAATTTAAAGTGGCTTCTAACCGGCGAAGGTTCCATGCTTCGTTCTGATCAACAAGCATTGATTAGTTATGAGCCTTCCGTTGGCGTTCCGTATTATGACGTAGACTTTATCGGTGGTTTTGATCAAATATATAATGATCAAACTTTGCTCCCTGCCCATAATGTGGTTTTCAAGCCATTCGAAAAAGCAACCTTATGGTGTAATGTTACAGGCCATAGTATGGAGAAAAAGATAAATCATGGAGATATTATAGCTTTAAAAGAATGTACTGTAAATGACGTGCAGTATGGAGAAATCTATGCTGTCGTACTGGATACTATACGAACAGTGAAGATACTGCGAAAATCAGAAGACCCCAACAAGTTTCGTTATGTGCCGGTTAATAAAGCGGAATATGATGACCAAGACTTTGATAAAAGCCGTATCATAAAGATATATGAAGTATTGGGCAGTATCAGTAAGTTCTTCTAAAATAAATTAGTGTATGATACAATAAAAATAAGGTTATGGAATTGATAGATTCAGTTAGAAAGCATATTAAGGATATTAGTAGCTACCAAAACAATAAAGATTTTACTAGAGAAATAGATAAGTTTATATCTGAGAATAAGGGTTTGAACGAATCAGAACTTCTAGATAAAATATACGAAGTATATGGAACTCGCATTAAGTTCTTTGAAGAGTCAACGCGATGTAAGTACATGAAATCCATTAAGGAATGGGTTGCGACATTCGGCTTTTTCCTCGTGGCTGGTATTATTATTTGGATTATTGTTTTTGCGATGGCTTCTGTTGAACATCCTATGTGATTAAAATACATGCTTTTGAAATGGTATTAAAACGATAAAAACATGGAAATGGAACTACAAGAATTTGTGAGAGAAACTTTGCTCCAGATAACCAGAGGAGTGAAAGAAGCACAGGAAGCAGTAAAAGAATACGGTGGCGTTGTTAACCCTAAGCAATATAGGAATCCAACCGATGCAACTAATGCAAAAGTCAACAATGAGTTTTGTCCCGTACAAGATATTGATTTTGAAGTTGCCTTGACATCAACAACCGGAAAGGAAAATAAAGCCGGTATAGGTGTAGCCTTAGGAGGTTTTAAAGTGGGGGCCGACAAGAACAGCGAAGGTAAATCAGTTGCTGCGACAAGCGTGCGTTTTACTGTTCCATTAGTGTTTCCTACAGAAGATAACGGAAATACTAAGAGTGGCAATGATTCGTCTATTTATGTTGCTGCTCCTCGGAGGACTCACTATATATAGCTTCCTCTGTCCCATATTCCATATAGTTGACTAATCTTTGCGCTACATCTACAAACCAATCAGGATGTATATTGCAGCAATTTTCATGGGATAATATTTTCATTATTATCCGTCTTCTCAAAAGTCGCAACCTCCATTGTTTGAATACTCTGAACATATTTTTTATTCTTAAATTAAAGCTCCCGGCACAAACACCGGGAGCTGAACCAAACTAACTAATAAAAACTAATACCGCAATTCCTGCTAAAAGCTTGTTGCGGAAGATGGACTCGAACCACCGACCTCTTGGTTATGAGCCAAGCGAGCTTCCAACTGCTCTATTCCGCGATATTTAAGCCACACACACGCTTTTACGCCGCTAATATAGGCATTTTGTTCTATTATCTATTAATAATCAGCGACTTATACAATCTATTACGCTTCTATATGTCGATTATTATGCGTAATATCCCCCTATAAATAAGTGTTTAGCCCTATGATTTTGTTGTCGAAGTTGAAATAACAGGTATCAAACACACCCATAAAATCATGCAAAATGACTAACCAACTTTTGTCTCAGTTTCTTTTATTTGACATTTAATGACTAACCAACTCGCTAACCAAATGACTAACCAACTCTGTTTTTAACATTTTGGTTACTAGCCGTTCCTTTTTTCCGATGCACGTCTTTTCGATGTGGAAAACTCTCTTTAAACACTTGTTCAAACAATAAAAGAAGCCCTCTCAAGCAGCTATATTCTTCGTTCTACAGCCATTTGAGAGGGTTTTTATAGGTATTTATTAGCCAATGTTACATTTCGACCGTTCAAACCGTTCAAAGTCCCTGTGCTATGTTATATGCTTGTCTTATGTTTGTTACATTTCAATTTGCATCAGTCTTTTTCATCAAACCTATTCAAACGCCCTGTTTATCAGTATTTCCGATGTATTCCCTCGATGTCCTATTTGCTACATTTCAATTTGATGCCCCTACACTGGCAGAAGCAATACTGGCGGAGAAAGTGATAGAAAACGTAGCTTCATTGTACTCCCTGTTATTGCTGGAAGCAAATTATGGCAACACCCGCAAGCAAGGCAATGTGCTGGAAAGAGGAGAAATAGACACCACACTGAAAGAACTGGCACAAAACACCCACACAGACTACACCCGCATAAGACGATTCATGAAACAACTGGAATTGGAAGGATTAATAATTTACATCAGCAGAAACGGACGCCGATACATCCTCTTGCCCTACTACGAAGAACACTGCGGACGAAAAGTAAGACCTGTGGAACAGGCAAACGGCACCACCATCGCCCAAAACCAAACGGACAAAGACTTCGACCTGTTCTGGGAATTCTATCACGAAATGATTCCCGTAACTCCCCAGGACCGGGCTAAAGCGAGAAAGATATATGGCAGATTATCCCTGAACGACAGAGAATCGGCAGTGCGGAATGTGGAAGTGTATTATGCCTCACTAGCCAGCGAGAAGCATGCCAAATGGGCAGTGAATTACCTGAAAGACAAGAGTTTCATAATGGATAAAAAAGCATGATGCACCACAGACGGAAAAGCAACGATGAAAGAACAAAAACAACAACCCAAGACAGCCAAAGACTTTGAACTGACCGCCCTGTACATGAACAAGCAATACCTGGTGGACAACGAGGAAATAGAAAAGAAACTGGCAGCAACCATGATGTATTTCCCCAACACCCATGCCGAACTGTTTGCTCGGGTGAGCCCCGCCATGTTTGCCTACGAGTTTCCCCGCACCCTGTTCCAGGCAGGGGAAACCCTCTATCGCCAAAACAAGGAAATAAACATCATGACCGTATGGGAGGAACTGAAACGCACCGACATGGAGGACGGGGACAACCTGCTGTTCTTCAACATGGGCCAACTGAAAATGGACTACATGGACGATTACTACCTGAACGAGCACATCGGCATCCTGTACAGCTACTACACCCGCCGCCAAACCTTCCTGCTGCTGGGAAACATGACGCAGAAGATACAGGCGCTGACCGAAGACCCCCTGGATGTGCTGCGCGAAACCATAGACCTCTCCACCCGCCTGATAGCCGCCACCAGCGGAACGGACCGCCTGAAGGATATGCCCCAAATAATGGAAACCGTATTCCGCGCGCTGCAAGCACGCATGGATCAAAACGGACAGGGCATCACCGGGGTGGACATGGGCGTGCCTGCCATGAACCAGCTGTTGCTGGGATGGCAACCGGGCTACCTCTACGTGATGGCGGCATGCACCGGAATGGGTAAAACGGCACTCATGCTATATGCCGCACTGGCGGCAGCACGCCAAGGGAAGCATATACTCATCATCAGCCTGGAAATGTCCGGCCTGCACCTGGGCGACAGGCTGATGAGCATGGTGAGCGACATTCCTCCCACGGACTGGGCAAAAGGAACCATCACCCCGGAGCAGATGGAAACGGCGGAAGCAGCCAGGGCGGTACTGGAAAAGATAGAGATACGCATAGACGACTCCGGCGCCATCACCATGCCCGAGATTGCCATGATAGCCAAGTCGCTGAACGCGCAGGGAAAATGTGACATGGTGTTCATAGACTATCTGCAACTGTTCCGCGCAGAGCAGCAGGCATACGGCGGCACCCGCGAGCAGGAAGTGGCCCGGAACAGCCGCATGGCAAAGCAGATAGCCATGCAGCTCAACATCCCGGTGGTGCTTCTCAGCCAGTTCAACCGCGAGGTGTATAATCAGAAAGAGCAGCGTCCCACCCTTGCCAACCTGCGCGAAAGTGGAAGCATAGAGCAGGACGCGGACGTAGTAATGTTGCTGCACCGCCCTGCCAAGGCGGACATTCCCACGGACAAGAAGACGGGCTACCCCACGGATGGATTGCTGATCAATATAGTGGCAAAGAACCGTAACGGAAGGACGGAGGATCTGTATATGGCGCACAGCCCTGCCATGAACCACTTTGAGGACTATGAGCCGCCCACGGAGTGGATAAAGAAGTTGAAGGGAGGGACAGCGAAAAGCCAGTATGACTTGTTTATGGAGAGGAAGGGGGAGACGGAATCTACCGATTTATAAGAGAAGATTACACACCGTGAAAAATGAATATGACACCGCGAAAAACTTTTTTCGCGGTGTCATATTTTGCATTAGATCCTTTGATAATTTTCCATGATTGGCTTGTAGGGGCGGATTGAATCCGCCCGAATGCATCCACGAATACAC
>ENA-OURO01000076-OURO01000076.1-human-gut-metagenome-genome-assembly--contig:-NODE-76-length-35652-cov-6.244178_pt1 | contig 35652 bp, 37 predicted proteins | sample MGYA00242098_ERZ508985 | MGnify/ENA primary metagenome ERZ508985 (study PRJEB26280, sample SAMEA2531409) | human gut metagenome | biome: human gut; feature: human-associated habitat; material: faeces...
TATTATGGTAATTATAAATTATATTATATAATATATAATATATATTAAATATAATAATATTACTAGGTATATTAATAATATATAGCTAACTTTGTAACATCAAATTAAATAATAATAAATATGTGAATTTTAATCACATTAAGTAACTAATTAAAATTTATTAAAGCATGGCTAAAGAAATTAAAGAATCTAAAGTTAAAGAAGAACCTAAAGTAGAAATTACAAGTTCGCGCGTAGAAGCAGATGATACTATTGGATTTACTACAATAGCATCAGAAAATGAGTTTAAAAGTGCTGTGATAAGTAATCCTTATCAAGATTTAGCTGATAAGAAAGTAGTTCTTGAAATACTCATTTTAGATAAGATAGCAGAAGGAATTACTAATAAGGCTAATATTGAATATATTGCCCAACTAGCTAATGTATATTCATTTATCAAGTAAATGAGACAAATTGATAGAATTAATAAAGAATTCGCATTAAAAGAAGTGCAGTTGTTACATAATAAAGCAACTGCACTTGCGAATCTCTTAACGGATGAAGAATATGAATTAATGATTACTAAGCATCCAGATATATTTGCGGTTGCTTCCCACCCCGAGAAGGGAGACTTATATCTGAGCGATAAAAGTAATCTATTAATTATAATAGATATTATAAATAAGCATCTAAAACATCAACATTTAAGTCAAGATGAATTTAAAGTAATGACTTTGGATGAGATTAAAGAATATATGCAATCAGTAATATCGGATATAACTTCATTCTCTCCAGATGAATTATACGATACTATTATTATATTAGAAGATATAGCAGCTAATTCTCATTATGATAATGTAAATTAAATGAGAACTTACATGCAAGAAATAGAATTGGTAGAAGAGGCATTATTTAGAGATGCATATGTATATGATGGTTGGTACTATTACCTACCTATGATAATGACAATGTATTTATGAGTGAGGTTATAATGGTATTAGAAGAGCCCTGGTATAATACACTTACCGAGCAAATGTTTGAACAAGTTATTGAGGAAATTCAACCAGAACCATTTATAGTTAGTTCTGAGCTTGATAATGAAATTAATAAGGCAGTTCTGGATTTACTTCACAATCCACATGAAGGCGTTGGGTTAGTTGAAATTACAAACCGATATAAAAATGATAAGAGTAACCGATAATAAAGAAGTAAAGGAAACAGTCCTAGCAGGATTAAAGCATAATAAAGATAAGTATGGTAAAAGATATTGTCCCTGCTCATTAATAAGAGATGACGATACGGTATGTATGTGTAAAGAGTTTAGGGAAATGGAAGAAGGAACTTGTCATTGTCAACTCTATGTTAAAATTAAAGAATAACTATGATAATACTTAGTGGGAACTATCCTAGACATCACAATGCTATAATGTTAGAACTTACAGACTTTGATGATAATAAGATTTCCTATCTAGCTAGAATATCTAGAGGACATCATGTTGACACTCTATTAGTCCCTAGGGAATATAAAGATACATTTAAATCTACGGAACTATATGAAATATTACTGCCTAATATTAGTATAGGTGATGTGCAATTTGCTAAAATATACTATTATGATTGACGTTAGAAGAACATTAGAGAACTTACATCAAATACTTCCAGACTTAACCTTAGAAGAATTATTTAAAGTTCTTGACAATATAGTAGAAGTTCCGCAATTTAACTTAGGACAGACAACTATACGTAGAGATGCTAGTAATTGGAACCCATATGACTCTGGCACATTTATATCTAGTGCCAGTAAATAATTGTATGTAACATTCTCAATAAACATAGCAATAATTATAACAATAAAAGCCCAACTTAGCTTAATTGCTAGGCTGGGCTTTATTTATTCTTTCTTATCTTCATCCTTATGTATAAATCCTTTCTTCCATATACCAGTTACACTATCAATTCCTAATAATCCCATCACACATAGTAGAAAGGTATCTATCATCAGTGGAGCTTGTACGCACATAACAGTACAATAAATTAATACTATTACTGCTACAAACCATCCTATTACCCCACATACTCTCTTACTACTAATTCCAGAGTGTGAGGTAAACATTTGCTTTAGGAATGTAGTAAATTTCATTCTATCAATTCTGATATTGCTAATAATTCATATCTTTGTAGTTATTAATTCTAATATCTAAAATTATGGAAGTAAGACCTAAATGGACAGAAGAAGAACTGGATATAATATTTAGTAAAGCCATTTTAGTACAAGACGGACTTCGCAAAGATGCCAGTGGTGTATATATACATCGTGATGCTTATGGTAAAGCTGAACATCCTTGGGGTTGGGAAGTAGACCATATTAAACCAATTTCTGAAGGTGGAACTAATGAGCTTAGTAATTTACGTCCATTAAACATCTCTGATAACAGAGGAAGGAATAACTAATTCCTTCCGTGTCTCTCTAACATCTCTAAGTGACAATTATAGAACTCTACGAATTTTGGTTCTTCTAATTGATAATACCATTCTATCATCTTATCAATAGCATGGCAGGTTTCTTCATTGTCTATATGCTCTTTACATTCTGGCTTAACAAGTCCATTGCATTGTTCCTTTAACGGACAATTATAGTCTTTACTTACCCAACATTGTTTCTTATCTGCATCCTTATTATAGTATTGCTTTAATTGTTCATTGGTCATATTAATTCTTATTTATTTTATATTCCTAGTTACTATTTATGCAAATCTGTAGTATTCCTCCATTCTATATCTGTATTATCCCAACCTTGTTCGTCTGAACTCTGTATTTCTCTAGAAGGGTTACTAAGCATTGAAACGGGCGCAATGCCCCAGCCGTACTTATTAAATCTTCTCATGAACTCATTCTTATTAATATCAAAAAGCCATTGGACTAGGAGGCATGTTTCTAAGTTCTTCTAAGCTGTTAACTCCAAACATCCTACATAGTTCTTCTAAAGTGGGTGGAGTTAAATCACAGGGCTCAATGAAAGATTTGTCTACTGCAATTCCTAATTCCTCCATAATATCCCATATCTCACTTGCTGTCTTTGTTTCCATACATTGCTCCTCCTATTAATGGAGCGGCTATTACAGGTGCATTATTGCTAAGCCACTTGACGAAAGCTGAAATATCTCTTTCATCTACGCTGTTAAGCCACTCCGTCATATTATTATTTATACCAGTATCTTTAACATAGTTTCTTCTAGCATACTCCCACATTGCAGGTGTAATATCTTGATTACCTTCATTTAAACCATAGTAGTTCTTGATTTGGGTTCCTCTAGCTGTCTGTTCGGTAGCTCTACTCTGACGGAAATAATCACGTCCTTCTGGTCTCTTGAAGTATTGCCTAACATTATATGCCAATTCAGCTTCTTGCTCCTTGTTTGGTCTGTACATGTAATGTACCATTTCATGTGCCTTTACACTAGATGACTGTTGAAGTGTATAGTCTTTTAATACATCCTTATTGACAGAATAAGTCTCTCTGTATAAACCAATACCAGGCTGTTCTCCTAACGTGGCAGATGTTTCTATCTTAGGGGTACTATTTAATATAGTTACTCTCTGACTTGGAGAGTACCTAGGTATATCACCATACTTCTCTAATCTATTAAAGCCACCATTCCACAACCTATCTTTTACTAATTTAAAGCCATCTCCTTGCCAGTTGGGATGTGCATAATCTGGCAACAATTTAGCAAGTTCCTCATTACTTAATGCACTAAATTCACTCAGAGGTCTAGGAGCAACTCCAGACATATCAAGTAAAAGAGAATGATTGGCTGGAGTGGTTAGTTGCTCAGACCCCTTCTTAAACAGTCTACCATTCTTCAAGTTATCTCTAAAGCTGAAGATTACTTGGTTATTAGAATATCCATTATCATATACATTATTAAATATTACACCATCTGCATTCATCTTATCTGCTGCTCGTTCTAATGCTGCTCTATTAGGTACATCACCTACAGTAACTATTGGTCTCTCTAATTCTAAGTCACCTTCTACTCTATAAGGTCTCTTGGCAAATCTCTCTCTAGCCTTAGCTGCTTTCTCTGCCTTACCTGGAATAGAATGATTAGCTGCTGTTCTTGGATTGCCGAATTTACCTTGATACCATATACCAGCTTCGGGAGCACCTTCATAAATAGCATCCCATCTCTCTGGATAGTATAGTTTTGGAAATCTAGCACTATTCTTATCATGTACTACATGTATGGACTGCCTAGGCCCCCAACCTACATTATTAGGTAATGGTTCAACTGAAGGAGTTCCTTTGTCTATAGTCTTACTAATTACTCTAGCTCTAGCCCATTTGTTACCAGCTTTAGCTAATCCATACTCAGTTGCTCTACCTACTAACTGTAACGGCTTATTAAGGACTGCATTACCAACTACAAATTCTCCTAGTGGGTCAGTACCACTTACATAGCCTGCACTTGGATTATATTGTCTTGTGTAATCTAATTGCCCATTATTATTAACATAAGCTCTTACTGGCATTTCAGAAGTTAACTGTATATTATTGCTGTTCCATTTATTAGCTAAGTAATAATTCTTATTACCAATAACAGTTACTTCTGGAAGTTCTGCTAATAATCCTTCCTCTCCCTTGCTGTCTGAATATCTACCTACTAATTTACCAGAGTTCTGATATTTAATAATTCCACCACTTCTGTAGCTATTATATACCTTCTTCAATGTATCAGCATAATTCCTAGCTTCTGCATATCTTCTCTTACCTTTATTAGAACCAGTTAGCTTAGCTACAAACTTATTAATATTATCGTTCTCGTCAAAGTCATATAGTCTTTTTAAGAACTGTACCTTATCTGCTGCATACTCATCCATAGAGTTATAAGACCTAAATTTCTGCTTAATTGGATTACCTGCTGCATCATGGTCATTACCAGTTACATAATCACCTTGCCATTTAGCTCCAGTAGTCAGATTACCGAAATTGAATTTACCTTGTGCAGAACGTCCCCAAGCACTTTCTAAAGCATCTTGTGATACCAGCATTCTAATTGCATTATCATTAGTAATGCCTGCTCTCTTATAAGCATTGGTAAGGTCAGCCATCCATTTACTTCTGTCCTTATAAGGACTACTCCAAGTTGAGTTGGCAGTATCAACTACTACTTTACTAGCTACTGGCTTATTAACTACTGGCTCTGCTATAGGCTTACTAGCTACTACTGGAGTTTCTTCTACGGTATCAGACTTGCTGTCTTCTCTTTCTGGTACTACTAATGCCTGCTCTGTATTATATGTAGTAGGTATGTAATACTCACTGAATGGATTGATAGGATTAGTAATGTCAGTGTAATCTATTGTAGGATTGTTTACTGGAACATAACTAACGAATCTCATTCCCACTTGTCCTTTACGAATACGTCTCTTGTAAGTAGGTCTACTAGACTTAATAAACTTCTTACGCATATCTCGTTTACCATTAAGTTTCTCTGCATCTTTGACTGCTGGAGATTTCTTAAATGTAAACTTACCTCCTACTTTCATAGCCTGTCTAACAGATCTACCTTCAATCCATATAGGATTAGATTGCTGTAATATAAATGGAGTTCCTACCTTATCCATTAAAGCTGCTTGTTTAGTAAGCCTTACTTGATCCGGAGCATTTGGAGATTCATTCCATCTCTTAGCATAATCAGCAGGATTGAATTTCCACATGTCTTGAGAAGTCTGCTTTAGTTTGCCCTTATCCATTTGAAGTTTAATCACATGACCACCTACATCATCTATAGGTCCTACATAATTAGTTCCAGGATTTCTGAAGACCATAAACTCGGTATCTCCTGTACGCATTATCATGTCTCCTTCTTTACCTATAACTTTACCTACAGGGTTATTTCCGGCGTATTCTGCAAATTCAGAGCTACTAAATTTAAGAGGTCGTCCTTGTGGTACTACAGAGCGCATTTCATATCGTCTGTTATATATTCCAGGATATAACTGCTCATATCTATCACCATGACTAAATCCTCTCTTAGCTTCATTATTACTAATAGGTTTAATATTACTGGTAGCTTTATTAAAGAATACTCTCTTAATAATTGGATTCTCTCCGAATATGTACTGAGCTACTAAGTTTCTGCCCTCTAAATTACCTCCACCAAGTATAGAAGCTCCAGCATAATCAGATGGGTTACCTTTAATTTCTGACAAAGTAACGGAAGCATTTCCTTTAGTTCTCTTAGCTGTCTTATATGCAGCAACTTTAAGAGGGAGTTTCTCCACACCTTGTAGAAATGGAGCCAATCTATTAGTAACAGCCATACCTATATTACTTGCAGTTCTGGCTTCTTTATTAAATATCCAATGATTCTTATTAATAGGATTCCAAGCTAAATCAGCATCTCCCTTAATAAACTTGGACAATAAATTCTTTTGATCTAATCTGTAACCTGCTGCACCTCCTATAATAGCACCTGGATTTGTATACTGAGCAATTTCTGATGGAATACCAGTAGTTCTTTCTACCATATTACCCCATCCCCCAGTTAACTTATCAATACCAAATCCATAACCAGCACCCTTAGCTAAAGCTATTGGAGTGGTTACTAGTGCTGCACCAGCTGCTGAAGGAAGTATTGTTCGCTCTATACCTACTAAGGGATTAGTCTCATTACTCATGGAAGCTTTGAATCTTTCTTTAGCTCCTTTAATAGGATGTAGATAATCTTTATTTCTCTCAGCGGGAGTTCTAGTATCATTAGACGGAGTACCACCAAGGTCGACAAGTTCGTATTTCCTAGGTGTTACCCTAAGTCTTTCAAATACCTTTGGCTTAGCTACTGCCGTATTGTCAACCTTGGCGGTATCCTCTTTTACCTTAGACATAAATACAATCTTTAATAATTATAAGTAATTAATCCATCTATATTGAAACACCTTTCTGTTGTAATTAGGATCAGCCCCTGCTGCTCTAGATTCTTTCTCAAAAGATATAGCTCTATAAGCTTTATGACTATCAGCTATAATTAGCAGTCTAATTAACCACTCAATCACATACCATAAATAATAGAATATGATTCCCATCTCAATAATTTGTTTAGTGTGAGTTACTTCATGTCGTACCGTTGAATCAGTCATTCTATCTATTGCTGATTCATTTCTAGTAAATAGAATACCACAGATATTCATATACTGATATCCTTTTACTGGAAGTAACGGATTTATGAAGAACAATAGTTTCCTTTGCTTATCGTACTTAAATTTCATAACTAGTGCTTCCATTTAGCTGCATTGCGTGCGAAGTTGGCCCTCTTCTTTTGTAAAGGAGTAGCATTAGGATTATTAAGTACAGAACGTGCATGTTCTTGTACACTTTGTCCAGCTCTCTTAGCTGATGCTGTAAATTTACCTCTATTCTTCTTCTTAATATGTATCTTATTACCTTTCTTATCTTTGTTGACTAGCTTATTACCACTAGCAAACATAGGGATTCTATCTAAGTCTGCATTAATAAATTTGTCCCTTAGAGAATCACCCAATAGTCTTAATTGCTCTGCGTTGAATTCCATAATTAAATTACACTTTAAATCACTTTGTTGTGTACAAATTTAGGGCTATATTTGCAAATAATCAAATGAATTAGATGAATTAATGATTAGTAGGGTTAATGTTAATAAGTACTAAGGAATTTAATGAATTATTAACTATCAACTTCTAATTGGCAGATTAATGTTATTGGGCAAGCTTAAACTGTTGTATGAGTGGATAGATAAGCTTAATACTAATGTTAAAACTATCATAATAATTGGTTTGGCGTTCGTATTACTGCAAATACATATATCTAACCACACAAAAGCTATTCTAGAAGATTATACTAAAGTAGAGGCTTATGATAAAGCAGCTGCTGAAGAATACACTAAGATGATTACTCCAATCATTAATGATTATGTGGATGCAATTCTGAAAGGAGACAAAGATGCATCTAATGTATTATTACTAAATTATCATAATACGCTAAATAGCACTCATGGCTTGTCTTATCGTTATTTAACTGCCCTGACAGAAAGAAGAAGAGGTTATGATACTAGAGCTCGTATTAAATTATGGACTGATTTGGAGTATATGAACTACGGTGAGGAGATAGAGCTTATAAATGATAATCAGTTCTTACGTATGGATAGTATTCAATCCTACTTTAGAACCTTTCCCAATTTGTGTACTTTATTAGAGGAATGTGATGCTAAATCAGCAGCCCTCTATCCACTGATGGGATTAAAGGACCCTAAAGGAATGATAGTTATACTGTATAAGAATAAGAAGCAATATCACTTGGGATATTATAATTCAGTTATAGCTCCTTATGCACAACGCATATCTATCTTACTAGATTATAACTCAGTTAAGGAGAAATTTAAAGAGTATTATGGAAGTGGACAAAAGGAATGGTCAGGTGTGCTTCAACAACTTAACCCACACCTATTGGAATGAGAATGATGGTAGAAGACATACTTCAGTAACAACATTGATTGGTCAGTATTGTCAAGAGTTTAACTCAGATTTCTGGTCACAGTATAAAGCATTGCAGAAACTATTAAGTCCTGCGCAGTTCTCTATGGAGAAGAAACATCTACTGGATACTAAGAAATTCGATAAGAAGTATTTTATAGATACATATGATTTAGACGAAACAGAATTTAATTCTGTACAGCAAGACATACTGGATGAATGGCAAAGAACCAATAAAGCATCAACCGATAGAGGTACTTCTATTCATTCTGATTTAGAGCATATGTATACAGGTAAAAAGAAATGTACAGTTAAACAGTATGGAGTGGGAGGTGAATTTCAAGTTAGTGCAGATTATTATGAATTAGATATTGAAAGAGGCGTTTATCCAGAGTATCTAATTTATTACAAATCTGACGATGGAGTAGTACGATTGGCAGGACAAATTGATTTATTAATTAAGGATGGTAATGATATCTATATCGTAGATTATAAGACCAACAAGAAACTGGATGAGAAGTCATTCTTCGATACTAAAACTAAGAAGAGCCAAATGATGAAGTATCCTATCAATAATCTAATGGATTGTAATAAAGTACATTATACTTTACAATTATCTTTATATGCATGGATGCTTCAGCAAATAAATCCAGACTTTGTAGTTAAGAAACTTATATTAGTACATTATGATCATTCAGGCAATGTTACTGAACACGAAGTAGAGTATTTAAAGGATGATGTTGAAAGACTCCTTAAATATCACAGAAAGCGGTGTGTATTAGAGGAACTTAGGGATAAAAGGAAGCCTATAGAGTTCTAATGAGTTAATGTAATTTAGAGTATCCTTCAGACTGAGTTCTGAGATATTAAATAGTAGAAGACCATATTTAAACTCATTAGAATCTATGGGATTAGCTAATATTGTTAATGGACATTTAAATGAGCTACTAGGAAATAATGCTGATATAGCTAGAGCTCGAATGAGAATTTGTAAAGAATGTCCTATTAGAAAGGATTCATTTTTAGGATACTTATGTAGTAGTAAGTTATGGCTGAATCCTAAAACTGGAGATGTATCAACTGAAGAGAAAGATGGTTATAAACGTGGATGCGGATGCAGACTCAGTGCTAAAGTTAGAGACTTAGATTCTGTATGCCCCGCAGGTAAATGGTAATGATTTAATTATGAGTAACAACGGAACAATGGATTTAATGTTTGGTGGCAAAGGAATTAGCTTTGCTGGTGCAGATGGATTTGAAGATTTAAAGAAGGAAGCTGCTGTGGAAGCACATAATAAGGCAGTAGATGCTTACACTAAAGCTTTAAATGAGAATATTAAAGACGAGCTTGCTAAAGCTGAGGAAGTTACAGAGAAGATGAATTCAATGGAAATTATGCCTATTAATTCATACATCTTAGTAAAACCTTATGCTAAAAATCCATATCAGAAGATTGAAGTAACTAAAGGTGGGCTTATTATTCCAGAATATGATGGAGCATTTAAGAATCCAGATACTGGAGAGAAGGATACAGAATATCAATTATCAGTAGTTGCTAATGTAATAGAAGTAAGTCCTTTATGTAAGTTTGTTAAGCCGGGTGACGATATTTATTACAGACGTTCATCTGGAGTACCTGTACCATTCTTCAGACAGGGATTTGAAGTAGTAGCTGAACAGCAAGTTCAAGTGGTTATTAATGAGGGATTAAAGGAGAGATTTAGTAAATTGTAATTATGGAAGAGAAAGTGTTTTATTTACCAGGAGAGGTGGTAACTCTTAGGCAGGATATTCCTTATAAGCCTAAGATGATTGTAGTTAAAAAGGAAACTATGACGTTTAGACCATCCAAAGATGAGAAGAGAGATGATTACTTTATAGGTATTAGATGCAGATGGTTCTCCACTGAAGGTGTTCTTCAAGAGGCTGTCTTTAATACCAAAGACTTATTAAAAGTAGAATAACAATGTCAGTCAATAATAAAGAGAGGGTTCTTAGCCCTCTCTTTTACAAAGACGGAGGTACTTTAAATAAGGATGGTAAAGAATTTGCTTCTTATTTATATGCTATCTCTGGAGCTAAGAACGATGAAGAGTTGCAGAAGTTCTTATTAGATACTGGTATGGAAGAGATTAATAAATTATATACGGATTGGAAGAGTAATAAATCTAAAGTAATGGAAGCTAAAGACGGAGCTAGAATAGACTACATTAAGAGACTTCAAGGTAGATGTCCAGAAGGATATGAGGTTGAGAAATATATGGCTGGAGGTTGTGTTAAGTGTAGAAAGAAGGCTATGGCTGAAAGTAATAAAGTAATTGACGTATTCAAAGATAAATGCGGAGGAAAGGCTAAGAAGAGAATTAAGAAGAATGAGGATGGTAATACCATCACTAAGAATGATACAATTCATACTAAGAAGGGAATTTACAACCTAAGTAACAAGAAGACTCCTTATAAGAAGATGACTCCATCTGATTATAGGAAATTGTCACCTTCTGAACAAACTAGAGTGGATATGAAAGACCAGGGTAGTGGAAGGGCACAATCTGAAGCAGCAACTGCACGTAGTAATAAAATAGGTAAAAAGTTAAATGGAGGCACATTAGTTGCATTCAAGTGTGGTGGTAAAGCTAAGAAACGTATTAAGAAGAATATGGGCGGTACAGTTAGCAATAAATGGAGTATTCCATCAAATGCTAAAGGTGACGCCATTCGTCATATAAACGGAGGTCCTGGCTCAGCAGATAGTACAAGAGAGATGAAGTTTAATGGATTTCAGAAGAAAGCCTTAGCTGGCAAATCGTATAAATAATTTATGAAGGTATTCCTATTTGATAATGCTAATAATAAAGTGATTATAAATGAGCCAGAGGTTCTTCTTATTAAGGAATTCGCTGCTCTATGGACTAATGAGAGGAATAAGACCAAAGAAGACCCTAAAGGCATTTATAAATCTAGAGCTTATAGAGAGCTTACTTACATATGGCTAATGATAGACTGGGCGTCTCCCTATTCTGATTATGCAGAACAAGACAGACACCAAGCCTGTTTACAAGATGCTAATTTAAGTGAAGATGAATGGGCAGACCCAGTCTTCAGAGCTGCATGTAGGAAATATAGAGATATGCAAAATGAATCCAGAGCACTTAAACTTATCAAAGCCGCTCAAGGAGTAGTTGATAAAATTACTGATTATTTCGATACTATAGATTTAAGTGAAAGAGATCCCATTACTGGAAGACCTATTTGGAAGACTAATGATGTGATGAAGGAGATGCAATCGGTTTCTAAAGTGGTGGATGAACTCAAGTCACTAGAATACATGTATAAGAAAGAACAGGAAGAGGAAACTGGAGTCAGAGGTGAAGGTGATATAGGGCATTTCGATAGATAATTATGGCTGGACGTGGAAGACCTAAGAAGAAAGTAGAAGTTCCAGAAACAGTTCAAGAATTGATAAATAGAGTAGAACCCGAATTAGTAGAGGCTATACCTTACGTAGAACCAATTAATAAGGAATCAACAGTTAAAACTAAGTTTGAATGGGATGTTACTGCTAACGAGGAGATTACATATTTCGATCCTACTTTATCTTATGAACTGACTGGTTACCGACCAGTAGACGAGGAGAGAGGGTTAGACTTTGATCCTGCATGGTTTACTGAAGCTAGAGAGATTAAATTAAGAGATGGTAAGTATTGTTCCTATCCTAAGGGATCTAAGAAGTATAATGACTTTTGGGTAGAGGAATTTAGAAGGTGTAATCAAGGATATGAATCACATGGATATAGGATTACAGGTGATAATTACTTCTTCTTAAACTATTACAGACTTAAGAATACTGACGTGTCTCAAGCCGGTTCTGGTCGTGAAACCACATTTCCAGCATTCTTTAGTAAGCAATATGAATACTTCCATTACATAGAATTATGTGAGAAGTTAAGTAAGGATGTGTGTGCCCTTAAAGCTCGTGGAGTCGGATTTTCAGAGATTGCAGCATCACTTGGAGTTAGACTATATACTACCGTTAGGGGTTCTCATACTGTATATGTAGCGTTTACAGAGAAATTCGTTACTGACGTGCTCCGTAAATGTTGGGAACAGCTTGAGTATTTGAATGCAGATACTGAAGGTGGTATGAGACATTTAAGACAGAAATATAATTCTGATATGCATAAGAAGGCTTCCCTTCTTACTAAAGATAGAGAAGAATTTGGATTCATGTCAGATATTGTAGGATTTGTAGTAGATGTTCCTCGTAAGCTTCGTGGAGACCGTGTAGATAGACTATTCTTTGAAGAATCTGGTTCTAATCCAATCTTAGTAAAGACCTACTTACAGAGCACAGCTCTTGTGGAGATTCTGGGTAATAAATTCGGAACTAGATTCGTATGGGGAACTGGTGGCGATCAGGGTCCAGCATTAGATGGACTTAGTAAGATGTTTTATAATCCTGGAGGTTACAATTTCCTACCATATAAGCATAACCATACTAAAGATGGTTCTTATGCTCTGACTTCTTTCTTTATTCCTGCATATACATTCGTAGCTAGAGATGGGTATGTAGATAATAGAGGAGTTACTAATACTGAGAAAGCTAAGAAATTTTATCTAGAACAGAGAGAGTCTCTATTAGCTAATCCTAAAGAACACTTAATAGCATGTGCTGAGTTCTGTTTCACTCCAGATGATGCATTGGCTCTAGAAGGAGATAATCAGTTCAACACAGTATTATTATCAGAACAATTAGCTAATATTAAGCTTCATAAAATGGGACCACATATTGACGTAGGTCAATTGGAATATAACTTTACTAATAATCAACATACTGAAGAAGCTATAGATAGCGTTAGGTTTGTTAGTAATTCAAATGGTAAAGTTAAAATACTTGAGCATCCTATTAGAGGAGAACATGGATCGGTTCCTAGAAATTTATACGTAGCTGGTATTGACGGTATTGATATGGGTGGTGAAGATACTTCTGATAAGACTCAAGACCCGTCCGATTTCTGTGTAGTAGTTATGAAGAGAGCTTATGGTCTTGACGAGCCTAAAATTGTATGCTATTATAGAGATAGACCTAGAACCCTTAGAGAAGCTCATATGACATGCTTAAAGATATTGCAATACTATGACTGTCAAGCAGTACTGGAATCTACAAGAATGTCGACCCTGCAATTCTTCAGAGAGAAACATAAGGAGAATAGACATTTGATGAGGCGTCCTAGAGCTACACAGTCTGATATACAAGGGGGACGTAGTAAACAGTTTGGAGCACCTGCCACTGAAGTAGTTATTAGGCATCAATTGGATTTAATTGCACAGCATATTGAAGATTACTGCCATAATATATGGTTTGAAGAAATACTAGAAGAAGCTATTAAATATAGTTACGAGAATAAACGTAAGTTCGATATTATAGCAGCTTGGGGAATGTGTATGTTAGGAGATGAAGAACTAATGGGAGTAGTTCCCAGGGAAGTTGACAGCCCTAATAATAAACTACGACCATTTGGGTATTGGGTAGATGAAAGAGGTATTAGGCATAAAGGAGTAATTCCTGAAAGAGAAGCTATAGTACCTAAGTTTAACTTATGGCCAACACAGTACGATGACCCTACAAGGATTAGAAGTAGCAATCAAAGATTTATTTAGAGAAGTATACTGTAAGGAATATGTTGGAAAGTTAAAACTAGAAGAGTTATTAACTACTGAAGGTACACATAGAGGATATAAACTTACTCTTGGAATGAACAATGTAGATAAGCCTATTATTATATCATTTGAAGGTGATTCTAAATCATACCTTAAATTCCTTAAACAAGAACTTAGAGATAGACGACTAGGAGACACGTTATACTTCTTAGGATATAAACAATATAATAAATTAGAAAGTTGTAATGAGTGTACACAATAGAGGTGATGAATACTTAATGGAGCATATTGATAAGGCAGTATCCGAATTAGTATATCCTAAGTATAAATTACAGAAAGCATACAATTACTATAATGGATATAGGGATGCTGAGCAGTACAGATACCTAGAGGAGAATTTTGGAATAGGTAATCCTACTTCTATTGAATTTACACCTCTTATCAGAAAGCATGTAGATGCTTTACTAAATGAATATCTAGGTACACCACTACTCCCTAAAGTATCATGCAAGGATAAAGAAACTATATCTAAGATAACTAGAGATAAAGAGTTGAAGATAACTGAAGAAGTATATGGATATTTACAAAGACATTTAAATAACCAAATTCTTAGGTTTCTTAACGGTCAGGATATAACTGATAAAGCAGTAGAACAGCAAATAAACAAACTAGTTGAAGAAATCAATAATAATTTTATTAGTGACTATGAAATAGCTGCACAAAATGTTATTGAATATATAATTCAGTCTAGAGATATTAATCTGCTTACTAAACTTAAGAATTTACTTTTAGATCTATTGGTAGCAGGAATGTCTTTCTATCAAGTACGTCCCACTAAGGAGCGTAATAATGTAGAGATAGAAGCATTAGATCCCCGTAATGTCTTTGTAGATAGAAATCCAGATTCAGTATACGTTAAGGATAGTTATAGAGTTGTAATTAGAAGATGGCTTACTAAGCAACAGATATTGAATAAATATGGTAGTAAACTGGATGACTCTAGTATAAACGAACTAGAGGAAATGTTCGAAGGTTATTATGATAGCAGTTATATATATGTTCGTGCTATGAATAATGCCACAACTGGAGCACCTATTACTGACGGATTAGAGGCTGGAAAGGAAGTTATACCCGGATTTCCTACTGACTATTACGAGACATATAACTATAAGTTAATTCCTGTATTTGAAGTAGAATGGATTGATGTTGATAAGGAAGGTGATGATTTCATAGAGAATAGATATGAAGGTGTTAAAATTGGACAATCTATATACATATTAACAGGCAAATCTCCTGATGTTATTAGAACTAAAGATAATCCTTCTAAATGTGGATTATCAGTAAATGGGTTATTCTTTGTTAATAGAAGCAATGAACCATATTCTCTTGTTTTGGCATGTTCACATCTTCAAGATAAATACGACTTGATTACATTCTTCAAGGATAACATAATAGCTAACAGTGGAACTGCTGGAGATTGGATCGACTTTAGTATGCTTCCTACAGCTTTAGGTGATGATTTAACAGAGAGACTTCAGAAGTTCATTGCTTATAAGAAGACTGGTATAGCTCCTATAGACACCAGTCAGGAAGGCAGAGCATTTAATAACAATACTTCATTTGCTGGCTTTGATGATTCATTAAAAGCTGATACTATTCAAGCTTTTGAACTTGCTCTTGATAGAATTGAGAACACTTGCTCTTCAATTACTGGAGTATTTAGAGAAAGGTTAGACGGTATTGAAACTAGAGCTGCTGTTAATAATGTTAAAGTAGGAATGAGAAACTCATACATTATTACTAAAGGATACTATCAACAGATGGATACTCTATCTGAAGATATATTGATAGATTCTCTAAATATAGCTAAGAAGGTATGGAAGCGTAAACCTCTTACAGGAATTCTAATACTAGGAGATAAATTACAGAAGGTGTTTACTGCGCTACCTGAACATTTTACTTTTACTGATTATGATGTTCATGTTACTAGTAGTTCTAAGATAATGGAAGAGATAGATAAGATTCAGCAAGTAATGATGGAGTTCATTAAGGCTGGTCAGCTAGATCCTGACATTGCTATGGAATGTATGACTGCCAGAAGCATGACAGAGTTAAAATCTAAACTGAGTGTAGCATTTCAAAAGAGGAGAGATGAAGTACAGAATACTCAACAGTTACAGCAGCAACTTGAAGAGTTACAGAAGCAACTTGATAGAGCTAGTCAAGAGAAGGAGAAGTTGATGAACAAGATTGAGTCTCTTAATGAAGCTAAACTTGCTCTCGATAAACAGAAGATTGAGTATGATTATGAGATTGGAATTATTAAGGCTCAAGCTGACAGAGATTATAAACAGAGTACTTCTGAAAATGACACCAAACGTACAGATATAGAAGTAGCCCAACAATATGATGGGAATCAGCGAAATAACGAAATAAAGAATATATAATGGACTTACATATTAAAGTTTGTACTAACGATAACTGTAAGGTAATCATATTGGACGAAACGGCAGTAGGAGACAAAGGTTATCTTTCCGAGTCTTCTACTTCGACTATTAAGTACAGATTCAAATACTCTGATACAGTGTCAATTGATGTCTTACAACATAACAAAGTAGATAATCCTGAAATTCAATTGCCAGTATTTACATTACACGATGATGCTAATAAGTCGGTAACACTACCAGTTGGATTTGATGGATGGTTTAATGTATATCATATTGTATTGCCAACTAAGGAATGGTTTGATAGAGAGTTAGCCAAACCTGTAGGCTCGGCAATTAATATGTATAAAACTGTATACTATTCAGATGGAATATACATTTATAAGTACTTCAATGAAGCTATTAGCACTGTTACAGTAGACGAGATAGTAGAGAGAAACATAGACGACACTACTATCTCTAGAACTTACAATAACTACGTGTCTATTTGCTTCCTTAATAAATGTTATCTATCTTTGTGCCAGCAGATATTTAATAATAGGGGATTTAGTAAATGTTGGAGTAAGGACACCACAATTGCTGAATTAGCTTATAAAAGAGATTTAGTCTGGATGGCTATTAACGTAATTAAGTATATGGTTCAATTTAATCAGTTAGCTGAGGCAGAGAGAATCATAGAACAAATAGGAGGATGTAATGGACTGTGTAAATCCGAGTTTAGAAAGTGGCCAGAAAGAGGTTGTGGATGCTCTTAAGAAGAAAGTCATTTGTGAGTATACCGACTTACTCAGATATATTGAAAGGGGCCACAGATATGATTATCAGCTAATTCTAGAACAGATTAGCTTAATAGGACTGCTAGAAGATAACGAACTTAGTAGGTCTGAATTTGTAGAACAATTTTATCTTAATCATAAATGGCAGATAACACTATTTTAGTACCAGGTAGTTCTGGAAGTGAGTGTGCTAATCCAACAAACGAGGTTATAGACACATCACAATTTTTAACTATAGATGGGCATCTGGGGGAATTTAAAACAGAGTCGGATAAAGATATAGCTAGGATAAATATACGTGCAGTAGGCGTAGACGACGTATATGACAAGGCATCGGCTGACAATAGAATACAGCAAGCTGTCAAACAGTCAATGGATACCCACTTAGCTACAGACGATCCGCATAATATTCTTCCTCAGATAGAAGGTAAATTTGAGGGATTGGTAAAGCAGGATGGAACTACGCCATTTACTGCACCTCAAACTGGTGTTAATCCAGTAAGTGACTTTCATTTAACTACTAAGAGATTTGTGACTGATTTATTGAACAGTCATTTAGCTAAAACAGACCCGCATAATATAATTCCTTTAGTAGAAGAAATACTTAAGGTATATGTTACTGTTGACCAGATATATAAGAAGGCTGAATTGTACACTAAAAGTGAAGTTGACAAATTAGTTAACAATTGCATAAAGAGTGATGGCAGCGTAGCTTTCTTAAGACCTCAATTAGGAGTTACACCTAAAGCTGATAACCATTTATCTACTAAGAAATATGTAGATGATGTAATGTTTAACCATTTGGTTGATGCTGATCCACATGGATTCTTAAGCTTACTAAATCAGAGACTTAATAATTACTTCAAGAAATCAGAAACTTATTCTAGAGCTGAAACATATTCTAGAAATCAAATTGATGCAATTATTAATCAATTAGTAGCAGATGCTGCTAAAGGGGCTATAGAAGAGCATGTAAATCAATACGATCCTCATGGTACTCTTAAAGAGATTTACAGCAAGCATTATGTACAGCGTGATGGTACAGTTCCGTTTACTGCACCTCAGAAAGGTGTTGAAGGAACAGAAGAGGACGACCTAGTAGTTATGAGTCAGCTGAATAAGCTGAAAGAAGAAATAGGAGAATCAGTAGATAAACTACAACCTATTTGGATTACTAGTGGTCCAGTGCAAACTACTGTAGGATTTGTAGAAGATGAAACTGAATTATCAAGAGAAGTAACATTCCAAGAAATTATGGATGCAATATTCTATGGTCAAGCAGTAGATGTTAAATCTCCTCCTACATGTATCATGGGTGATACAGTAAAAGTGGAAATGTATATTCGTGGACTTCTTACTATTCAGTATGCTGAACTTTATCAAAATGGAGAATTAATTGGAACCTTTACTTCGGATGATTTTGAAACCGGAATGCATGTAGTTAATTCGTTACCAATTTACGAAGATACTGAATTTAAATTTGTAGTAACACTATTAAATGGAGTTCAGTACGAAGCATCTTCTATTACTAAAGTTAGCTTGCATGTGTTTGTAGGATTGTTACCTAAATGGTATGTAGCCTCTAACGTAACCTTTGAATATCTTCAGGAATTAGTTAATGACGACCCTATTAACAATAAGTTTGAATCCTTTGGAGACGATGTTACAGAAATCAAACACAAGTATGAATTCTCATCACCTAAAGAACTCAAACATTTATTTGTTGCAATACCTAAAGATTACAACGATTTAATTGGGGTTGTTACTCCTGCTCAAGAATTTGGAATTGAAGCATTTGATGTTATCAGTGATATTCCATTTAAAGTTCCAGGAGCTCCAGAAGATGTTATATATAAACTCTATGTATATAGAGAAGCGTTAGCAATGTTAAACTCAGAAGTAACATTTAAATTCGAAGAATAATGGGAAAGTATTCCGAACTAATTGGTAGCTTCAAACGTATGGGTAGTTTCCCTATGGAAGCCAACTTCATATTTGAGAATGAAACTGCCCTAAAGGACTTTTACAGCTCCCCAGAAGAAGCTGCAACTCTTCATAAGGGATTGCTTAAACTAGTAGCTGACTCAGCCACAGGAGAGCAATCCCTGTGGTGGGTTACTAAGAAGCAGACGAATGATGAGTTAGAATTTACTAAACTTATTGATTCTACTTCAGTAGAAAGTCTAGAGGAGCTAGCAGAGAAGTTAGAGAAAGAGATTTATGACAGACAAGTAGCTGATGATGCAATTTATGGAAGTTCTGACCATACAGTTGTTCCGGAAGATCTTAATAGCTTACTTAAAATAGCAGAAGCAATTGCTGAGTTAAGAGAGGCTATAAAAGAAGATGGAGGTAAGGTAGACACTATTAAAGAAGAACTTAAAGCTACGGTAGGTACTGAACTTGATGACATTAGAGAGTATCTGAAGACTCTTGATTATCAGTCACTTACAGCTGTTTCAAAAGAATTACATAGATTCTTAGCAACTAGAGAACCTGATACTGATTCTATTGACACATTTCCAGAATTACTTGATTTCTTAGCTGGATTCAAGGATACTGATGTGTTGCAAGATGTACTAGATACACTGGTTGCAGATATAATGGGAGATCCTCTTCCAACTGAACCTTTTAGAACTCTTAGAGGAATAGAGGACTTTGTTAGAGAATTTAAAGCACAATCTGAGAATACAGATGCTAATTTACAAACTGAACTAGACCAGACACAAGTTGGTGTGGGACTTAGTGGTGATGGAGCATATAATCCTGATAAGGAAACTTATTATTTGAAAGATGCTACATCAGTAATGAATGCACTTAAAATTCTCGACAGTCTTATTAACGAAGCTATTAATAACTGCAACTTAGAAGTAGAAGATACTAACACAGTTGATTTAACTATTAATAAGCAGACTACTAAAACTGTATTATCCGCTGACGTTAAAATCTCTACTAACGATGGTAATGGTATTCAAGCTAAGAATGACGGACTATTCTACAAATTAGAAACTGAATATGAGAATGGAATCTTAACTGTAAAGGTTAATGATAACATTATTAGTAGACATACTATAGGATTATCTACTATTGTAGAAAGTGCTAAATACGACCCAGACCAGGAAGCTATTATAATGGTGTTTAAACTCCTTGATGGAAGTAAACAAGAATTAGTAATTCCTGTAGGAACACTTATTAGGGAATGGGAAGTTGATAACAGCCATCCTACTAAGGTTGTAGTTCTTGAAAAGGAAGATGTATTAGGAGGAGGTACTGACAAACTATCAGCAGACGTTAGATTGTATGTTGATAAGTATCAAATACTTGAGAAGAGGGATAACACTCTCTATGTAAAGGGTACTACAGATAACCTAACTCATAATGATGAAGCTCTTGATGTAGTTATTGATAGAATTATATCTAGTGGTTCTGATACAAATGACGCATTACAGGCTGAAATTGACAGAGCTAAAGCAGCTGAACAAGCATTAGATAATAAAATTACTGCTGAAACTACTAGAGCTGATAAAGTTGAAACTCAACTTAGAAACGATTTAGATGCAGAGATTAAGCGTGCCACTGGAGTGGAAACTGATTTGCAGAAGCAAATTGATAATCTTCAAGATTCAACTAGTACAGATATTTCTGAATTAGAAGCTGCACTTAAAGCGGAAGTAGAAAGATCTACTGAGAAGGATGCAGCTCATGATACTGCGATATCTGAAGAGGTAGCAAGAGCTACAGAAGCAGAGAATCAGCTAAGAAGAGACTTAACTACAACTAATGAGAAGGTTACTGCTAACACTGCTAATATAGAGAAGAATGCAGATGCTATAGCTAAGGAAACTGAACGTGCTACAGCAGCAGAATCTAGCTTATCAGACGGACTTAGAGCTGAAATAGAAAGAGCAACTACTAAGGAAACTGAACTAGAAGGTGCAATAACTACTCATATTAACGATACTAACAACCCACATAATGTAACTAAAGAGCAAGTAGGTTTAGGGAAAGTAGACAATACTACAGATTTAGAGAAACCTGTCTCAGTAGCAACACAGGCTGCTTTAGATACTAAAGCGGATAAAACTTATGTTGATGCACAATTAGATACTAAAGCTCCTATTGATTCTCCAGTATTTAAGGGCAATCCTCAAGTAGAGAATCCTCCAGCACCAAATGATAGCTCTAATAGAATCCCATCTACAGCATGGGTGAATGAAACTATTAAAAATTCAGTCAGTGATGGTCTGGAGGCACATATAAAAGATTTTAATAATCCACACAAAGTAACAGCAGAACAAACTGGTGCATATACTAAGGAGCAAGTTGATGGACTTCTTGATACTAAAGCGGACTTAGTAGATGGCAAGATACCAGCAGATCAGCTTCCCGATGATGTTAAGGATTCTGTTCACTATGATGGAACATGGGATGCTGCTACCAACTCACCTGCATTAGTTCCCGGAGATAAAGATTCTACTGGTAAATATTACCTAGTTACATCTAATGGTGTCTTTGACGGAATACAATACAATAAGGGAGACCTCATTATTAATGCAGATGGTCAATGGATTAAAATAGACAACACTGACTTAGTAACCTCTGTCAATGGTAAAATAGGTGATGTAGTAATCAGAATAGCTGATATTGAAAACCTACAGAATATCTTAGATAGTAAGGCTAATAGTAGTGATGTTTATACTAAGCAGGAAATTGATAATAAGCTCGCTGATTTATTAAATCAACATACTCAAGATATTGAGAATGTTCAACAGAGTATTACTAATATTGAAGGGGATATTACTAACCTTACTAACAATAAGGCGGATTTAATAGATGGTAAGATTCCTACTAATCAGCTTCCAGACTCTATCATTGGAGGAATGAAGTATATGGGCACCTGGAGTGCTAAAGATAATGACCCACAACTTAACAATGGAGATCCAACTCAAGACGGCTGGTACTACATAGTATCAGAAGCTGGTGAGAGATTTGGAGAGGTCTTTGACGTTAAAGATTGGGTTGTTAACTCTAAAGGTACTTGGGGTAAAATTGACAATGTAGATTCTGTAGTTTCAGTAAATGGCAAGAAGGGAATAGTAATCGTAGAAATAGGTGACATTCCCGGATTGAAGGATGCAATAGACAAGGGAGGTACAGGATTAGAAGACCATATAACTGATTACAATAATCCTCATAGAGTTACTGCTGAACAGGTAGGGTCTTATACTAAAGAGGAAACAAATAATCTGTTAAGTAATAAGGCGGATTTAGTAAATGGTATTATACCTGAAAACCAGATTCCAACTAACATTAGAGAGTCAGTCCATTATGAAGGTACTTGGGATGCAGAGACTAATGCACCAGCTCTTAAACCTCAACAACCTGAAGCTAACGGATTCTACTACTTAGTAACTGTTGCTGGTAGATTCAACGGAGTTGATTATGAGCCAGGAGACTTAATTTTAAATGCGGGTGGTCAGTGGGTAAAGATTGATAATTCTGATTTAGTTACTTCAGTTAATGGAATGATAGGAGATGTTATTATTAACATACAAGACATTCCAGGACTTGAAGATAAATTGAATGGAGCTGAAGGAGACTTTAGTGAAATCAATAAAGCCATAGAAGAAATCAGAAATAATATTATTAATCTTACTAATAATAAAGCTGATCTAGAAGATGGCGTAGTTCCTGAGAATCAATTGCCAGAAACAATCAAAGGTTGTCTTAAATATCATGGTTCATGGAATGCTGCTGATAATGATCCTATGTTATCCAACGATGATGTTGATAAAGAAGGATGGTATTATATAGTATCTAGTGCTGGAACTAGATTTAACAACTCGTTTGCTGTAGGTGACTGGGTAGTTAATTCCGGAGGTACTTGGACTAGAGTTAATAATGCTGATGCAGTAATTTCTGTAAACGGACAATCTGGAATTGTTAATATTGAAATTGATGATATTCCTGGATTAAAGGATGCTCTTGATAGTACTGATAAACTTATAGATGATCACATTAGGGACTTTAACAATCCTCATAAGGTTACTAAAGACCAGATAGGATTAGGCAAAGTAGAGAATTATTCTCCCGCTGAAATGCCTATTAGTAATGCAGTCCAAACTGAGATTACTAGAATTGATAAAGAACTCTTAGGTGCAGCTACTGATTTAACAGCACATATTAAGGATACAAATAATCCTCATCAGACTACCAAAGAACAGGTTGGACTTGGCAAGGTAGATAATACAAGTGACTTAGAGAAGCCGATTTCAGTACCACAGCAAAATGAATTTAATAGAGTGGACAGAGAGCTTGATAAGAAAGCCTTACAAACTGACTTAGCAGCACATGTCTCTGATTTCAATAATCCACATCATGTTACTAAGGAACAAGTTGGATTGGGTAAAGTGGATAACACTTCAGACCTTGAGAAACCAATCTCTATTGCAGTTCAAGAAGCTCTTAATAATATTAAGATTGATGCTACTGGATATGCTACTAAAGAGGAACTTACTAATCACATTAATGATAAGAATAATCCTCATAATGTAACTAAGGAGCAAATAGGACTTGGTAATGTAGATAACACGTCAGATATGAATAAGCCTATTTCTACAGCTACTCAGATGGCTTTGGATAAGAAAGCAGATGTTCATCACAGTCATACAATGACTGATATTACTGACTTAGAAAATCTACCTATCATTAAGGGATTTGTAACTGTGTTATCTGAACTTCCCGAATCTGCAACTGGAGGTGATAAATACATCATGTCTACACAGGTAGGTTCTGGCAGCACTAGATACACTCTACTTGAATTTGATGGAGCTACAGGAACCTGGAAACAGAAGTTATTAACCACAGGAGGAATTGCAGCTGTAATTGATGGAGATGTATGGGAGCTTACTAGTAAAGGTATTAAGAGAGTACTCGATGCTGACGACTATAAGTATTTCTATGATAAAGTATGGGGAGAAACTAAAGACTTAGTTCAATCTATAGAATGGGACGATACTGTTAGTAATAAGATAAGATTAAAGGTTACTACCAAGAAATCTTATGCAGATCCTAATACTGATGAAGCTACTAAACCAACAGTTACTCCTAAAGTAACATATATTGATATTGAGAAGGAAAGATTTATGTCTTCTGCCTACTCAAGACCTGCTACTCAGGAGGATGTTAATAATGGTTATGCTAGTAAAGTTGGCGTTCCAGTTCTTGTGATTGAGCTTACTACTGGTGATGAGATAGTTATCGACTTAACTGATACGATGAACATCTATGACCCGATAGATACATCTTCTATTAATATGGAAGTATCTAATTGGACTGGTACTGCTGCTACATCATATAAAATCTCTGCAACTCTTAAAATTGCTGAGAACTCTGATGCAGTCAAACTGGTAGATAATGGTACTTCTGGTGTATATGCTAGACTAGATAAGAAGAATACAAACTCAATTCAAATGGTTGATGATGGTTCTTTATCTGCTAATCTAGTAATTGATACTGCTAAGAATAATCTTTCTGACATATTATTAACTATAGGAGCTGCTGGATTATCCGCCCAATTTATAGTAGGAGAATATGACTAAACCATTGAAACAAGCACCAAGACCACAGAATATGAGCCAATTAGATTATTTATGGACCTATTTTGGCTCATATGAAGTGTCTGATTCCTTGGATACTCCAAACTCTATACCAACTTCAGAAGCCGTTAAACAATTTGTGACGGCTTCTGAGGTAGGCATAGTAGAATTAGGCACTGAGGAGTTAAGTAATAATAAAATCAAGATATTTGGTTTAGATGCTAATGGACAAGAACTAACATCTGTTCAGATAGATAAAGATGTTAAAGTTGTTGGATTCACTAGACATAAACTAACACAAGAAGATGTAGATAATGGAATTCCTGGAATTGTAGGAGAAGAATGGTTAAAGCTTACAAATTCTGATGGTTCTGAATTCTTCGTAAGCTTAGAATCCTTTAATATAAAGGGTCATGAGACTGATACTACTATTACTGAGGTGATAGATAGTGTAGTAAGTTCTACAGTTAAGATTAATAATCCTACTCTTACCAGAACAGTAGATATTAAAACTACTCCTCATGGTATATACGCTGATCTAGTTATTAATCCTGACACCAAGTCAAAGGTCTTAGTAGTTAAGGGTAAGAACGGAATTGAATGTCAGTTTAACTGGCAGGATACTAATACAGCTGTAGGTCTTCAAGCACTTACGTTTGCTGCTTATCAACTCATAACTCCAGACCCTGGTACCATTTACTTCATCACTGATGAGAAGGCTATCTATTTCCAAGGAGCGAAATATTCTGCTGTAGGATTGGACCCTAATCAATATGCTACTAAGGATGACTTAAAGTTTGCTGTTAAGGAAGAAACTGATAGAGCAGAAGCCGCTGAGGAAGCTTTAGAAGAGAAGATTGAAACTATTGAACTGGGATTGTCTAAGATGGTTAAGTGGATAGATATCAAGACTGAAGAGAATCCTAATAGAAAGGCTATAGTATTGGGTAATCATGATACTTTATTAGGAACTACTACAGACGGTAATACTTATAATTTAGCTATGATTTCTAAATGGAATATAGCTGATTTTGGTACTACTAAACTTCCACTTAATTTTAATGGACTTAATAAGAGACCTACATACAATGATAAATATGTAATCCCAGTATTAGATAACGTACCTACAACAGAATTACCTAGTCGTAAAGCCCTTACACTAGAGAATGGAGACATGATTATAGGTAAGAATACCAAAGGTGGTTCTGGCAATCTTATTATGGTTAACAGGTGGGATGTAGTTGATATAGGTACCCCTTCTATGCCACTAAATTTAAATACCCCAATAGATAAAAGACCTACAGTTCAAACCAGTGGACAATCTGGTGAACAAGCTAATGAGATTGCATATTTGAGTGATTTAAGTTGGACAGACGTATAATTATGGCTAAATTCTTCTTTAGAGGTTTAAAAGAAAAGTACAGTGCAGAATTGCACGCTAACGGATTCTATGTAGCTACTGATACACATGAGCTTATTGCTGGTGGTGTAACTGTAGGTATTAATCCAGAACAGATGCAAACTATTTTAGATTTCATGGCTAGTAAAGGCCAACCTAATGGACTAGCTACTCTTGACGAGAATGGTAAAGTACCAGTATCTCAATTAAATGGAGAACTTGCTAGAGTAGTAGGTTTGGAATCTTTTGTAGCTGATAGAGCAGCTCTAGATAGTATTGAAGCAGAAGTGGGAGATAAATATTATACTGAAGCAGAGAAGAAGATTTACACTAAGACAGTAGATGGTTGGGATGAAGGTCAAGAGCCTCATAGTGATACTATCTACAATCACAGACTTCCGGACTCAGAAGGTAGAACTAATGTAATCTATAGATGGGATGGTCAGACGATGGTAGAAATTTCTGCTTCTATTGCCCTAGGTGAAGTAGAAGGAACTGCTTATGAAGGTAGTAAAGGTAAAGCTAATGCTGATAAAATTACTAAACTGCAATCTGACCTAACTTATGTAGCTAATACATTAATTCCTGAAATGAATACTAATACGGCTAAAGCTTTAGCTCAAAAAGTAGACTGGGATGCAGCTAAGAAAGTAATTAGTTTACCAGCAGACGGTTCTATTTCAGCATTAAGACCGGGTCAAGAAGGTGTAGAGAGTCCTGAAGGTGGAGTTCTTGTTGCCCAAAGACAATATGATTCTGATGTAGTTACAGAGATTGGTACTACTAAGAATAAGTTAACTCTTAATTCAATTGATGGTAAAGTTAAGGTTGATTATCCTGGTGGTTCTAAGACCGTAGCATATGCAGAAGATGTTGCTACTAATGAAGCATTTGATGAACTAAACACAAAGGTTGGAGATCCAGGTAATGGTAGTACAGTTCCTCCCACTGGAATCTTTAAACTGATTCATGATGATGAGGTTACTGTAGCTAAAGCTCTTAATGATTTGAATGAAAGAGTTGGAGAAACTCCAGTAGTGGATCAAATTCAAACGGCAGTTGACGCTCTGAAAGGCGGAGTATCTACCGAATATGATACATTAAAGAAGATTGAAGACCTACTTAAACAAGGAGATACTGATACTTTAGCAGCAGCTAAAGAGTATACAGATGCTTCATTTGAGTGGTTTGATGTAGAGTAAAATAATAAAGGAGGAGCTGAATACTTCTCCTTTATATAATCTAGTGATATGGCAATTAATAAGAAATTAATTCACTTTAAGAATAAAGAAGCTTTTGATAGAGAGCTTCAAGCTGGAAACATAATGGACACTTCTATCTGTTGGATTCCAGACGCCAAATTTATTTACACCAGAGGAACTTATTGGTATTGCTCATCTAAATCTGATGCTGAAATTCAGCAATTGATATCTGACATAGAGACTCAGCTTAGCAATAAAGTTGATAAGGTAGAAGGTAAAGGACTTTCTACTAATGACTTTACTGATGATTTATTAAATCTACTAAAGAAAGTAAGTAAGCCTCTTAACTATAAAGGTTCAGTTCCTACATATAATGACTTGCCCACTGAAGGTAATTTGGAAGGAGATGTATGGAATGTTACTAAAACAGATGTTAATTATGCATGGACTGGTACTGACTGGGATCCATTTGGTTCGTCAGCAGTAAATATTGTAGATGACCTTACTACTGGAGGAGCGACTGCTGCATTATCTGCTGAACAGGGTAAAGTACTCAAAGGATTAGTTGATACTAAAGTAGATAAAGTATCTGGTAAACAATTATCAACTAATGATTACACCACTGCTGAGAAGGACAAATTAGCAGGATTATCTAATTACAATGATGTAGACTTAAAAGCAAGCATTAAACTTAATTCCGATAACATAGCATCTATGGATGCAGCTTATAAGGCTGCTGATGAAGTTCTTCAGGATAATATAGATGCAGAGAAAGTTGCTCGTACTGCTGCTGACAGTAAATTACAGAACGATATTAGTGCAGAAGAGACTAGGGCTGTGTTAGCTGAATCTGAGAATTTGGCTGTTATTAAGGCAGAGACAGAAAGAGCTAAAGCAGCAGAAGACGAAATCAGAGCTGTTGCTGGAGGCAGTAGTACTGCCGATGGTGGGGATATTCCTATCTGTCCTTTATATAGACAAGCTAATGTAATATATACTAAAGTAGCAGAAACTATCAAAGACACAGCTACTCTTGCAGCATACATTATGTGTTATAACAAGCCTTACATAGGCAAGCCTATCAATAGAATTAAAATGATGCTTGCCACTCCAGGTAGATGTAGAATCTCCATCTTCAATGAACATATCTTTGATGCTAATCCTACTTTAGAAGCTTCATTAGTTAAAGATTTAGTGAATGTCGTATGTACATCCACTGGTTATAAATATTGGGATTTAGATGAAGATGTAGTAGTAGAAGAGGGGCAATTCATTGGTGCTTGGTACACAGCTGATTGTGCTAGATATACTTACAATAATGATTTAACCTACCAGACTGCATATCCTTCTGGATGGGTTTGGAGAACCAACTTAACAACAGAAGCGATACCTAAAGAAGATTGGGAGAATAGACGTTCTTTAGGATATTTAAATGTAGGATTGTATCGTAGAGGTGATGGCTCAGACTTTGAATGGGGCAAGCTAGATGAATCAGCAAATACTCGAAGCAGTGTTGATAATGCTTATTATCCCAGGGGACAGGAAAAGTTAGTAGGTAAAACCATCTACAAACTACGATTGAAGGTTTTAACAGTAGGCTATTTGACTATTAACCTAATTAATAACTACGGTAAAGCTAATGCTAAAGTTCTTAAATCTTGGAAATTGTACATTAGGCAATTAGGAGTCCAGACAGTGAGACTTCCAGAGGACATTACTTTAGAAGCCGGGCAGGGTATCGGAGTGTATGCAGAAGGTGATACCTGTGCTTTTGCTTATGGAGGAACGCCATTCGGAACTAAATACGCATTAAATGGATGGTACCAATATACAGCACATAATTATGCTACAACTCCTGGAGGAAACACTAACCAGCCTTTAGGAATTGCTCTTATCGAAAGAGGTAGTAAACTATCATCCTTAGAAGATAAAACTATATCTATTCAAGGAGACTCAATTAGCACATTTGCAGGAACTATTACTGATGGTAATGCAACTTACTACAGTGCATCTCACAAGTTTGTTAATAGTATTGATGCTACATGGTGGGGATTACTTATTAATGAGTGCAGAATGAGACTTATCAGAAACGATGCATGGTCTGGCTCTAGAATCAGTGGTACTGGAGATAATGCTATGTGTAGTGTAGCCAGATGTTCCAATATAAAGCATATTAATTCGACAGTGGATACATATCAATATGGAGCTCCTGAAATCATAGTCGTAATGGCTGGAACTAATGACGTGTCGGGTAATGTAGAGATGGGTACAGCTGATGGGGCTGTTACTACTTACATGGGAGCGTTTAAAACTATGCTTGCTAATTTAAAATCGCAATGCAGAAATGCTAAAATAGTAGTATTCCAATTGTATAGAGGTAATGTTTTAGACTATGCTAATAGTGGTGGTAAGCACCAATATGAATATCAAGAAGCTATGGCAAATTTATGTAGAAGATATGGAGTTTACTATATAGGCCCGGAACATTTTGACTTAAGCTTTCCAAACCTACAGTATTATACTTGTGATAACAGTTTAAGTGATTATGGACCTCCTACTTACACTAGTGCAGATTATCTACATCCTAACATGCAAGGTATGGAAAGAGTTTATGCTGGAGTTAGGGCTTATTTAGAGAGTTTATATTAATAAATATGTTATAAATAGGGGGGGGGCATTGCCCCTTCCTCCTGTAATTACTAAGTAATTATGGGACAAATAACTGGTAAAGACAATAATAGAGTTCCTACCGTGAAAGAATGTAATGATGCTTATGGTGGCAATTATATGACAGAAAGTCAGGTAGCTGAAGCAATAAGTGATGCAACAGCTAATTTTTTGACCTCATCCGATTTCCAAATGTCATTCGGTGCTGCCAGTGGATATATTAAGTTCCCAAATGGATTTATGATACAGGCAGGTCACGGTGGAAGACAAACTACAGACAGACAAAGTTTGAGTTTTTATACTCCATTTCCAACCAAATGTGTTGCTGTAGTAGTATCAGGAGAACGAAGTGGGGATGGAGCTAATGGTTATAACTATGTATATAATGTAACCAGATACGGTTTTGAAGTTTCCTTTGATAAATCACCTGGTTATTATATAGCAATTGGATATTAAAATATGGGATATTACTAATTTGAGTTCAAATAGAACCCCCACAGTCCAAGCTTGTAATGAAGCATATGGTTTCGATGCAGGTTCTATATCGGGGGGGGGGGATTACTTTAGGACCACATGATTCTAATAGGTTCATGATTAATGTGTATTATACTACACCAGTAGATTTGAGAACAATTTTAAAAGATACAGACCCAATTAATTGTGTATATGCATTTATAATTGTTGCTGAAGAAGTTTATCATACTGTCTGGCTGTATAGAGGGTCAGATGGTAAGTTTAAGCCTAATGGCTCTTGTTATAAAGATAACGATGGATATAGATTACATCTGCATATACAATGGCACAGCGATGGTACAGCAAGTTACGAACATATATATTTGCAGCCTGACGGCTATACTATTGAGGCAAATTGGGTAGAATAAGACACTAGTACTTCCATGGTGTCTATAATTAATAACTTAAACATTTATAACTATGGCGGCAGAAGACCCTAGGTTTCTATTGCATTTCAAGACTTTAGCTAAGTTTAATGAGAAACTAGCTGATGGTACAGTGAGTGCAGACAAGCATCTAGTATTTATTAAGGATGCTAAGCAAGTATGGTTCAAAGGAACATATTATGCAGATAATGTTAAGATGGATGGTATTACTGACTTCTATAATGGCTGGAGTATCACTCAGAGCAGTGCTACTACTCTAACTATAACTCTTACTGGCAAGAGATGGAATGCTAACACAAGAGTGTGGGAGGCTATTAGTAAACCTCTATCTGTTAACTCTGTTACTCAGTCTGTAGCAGGACTTATGAGTGCAGCAGATAAAGTTAAATTGGATGGATTGAATATTAATAACGTTAGTAATATATCATTCTCATCAGATGCAGCTAAAGTAACAGCAACTATCAGCAAAGATAATGGTAATGCGGCTGATACTTCTACAACTGTGAATTTACCAGTAGCATCCTCTACTAGTGCAGGTTCTATGAGTGCTACTGACAAGATAGAATTAGATAGAATTAGTACTGCTAACTTTGCTCTTGGAGCAGTAACTCCTACTGCATCTACTGTGAGAATAGCTGCTAGTAAGACTACTATCTCTAGTGGAGCTAGTGCAGCCAACAACATTACTCTTCCAGCAGCTACTCAGTCAGTGGCAGGTGTAATGACAGCAGCAGATAAAGTTAAATTGGATGTTACACTTCCCAATTTAATCGATAGCAACAAAACTAATATAGACAATTACACTGTTAATGGCTTTAAAATCTCTACTAACCCTGTATTAGATGGAGCTGATATCAAAATAACTGGATACACCAAACCTTCTACTACTGGAGCTTTAGCGGCCGCTGATAGTGTCAATGGTGCTCTTGGTAAGTTAGAGAAGAAATTGGATGATGAAGTAACTAACAGAACTAATGCTGTTTCAAATCTTACCAATACAGTAAATAGTAATAAGAGTACTATTGACAATTATACTATTAACGGTGCTAAAATCTCTACTAACCCTAAAATAACTGTAACAGTAGGAGGATCTGGTAATGCTGTAACTACAGCTTCATTTAGTGGGACTGTGCTGACTCTTACTAAGGGAGCTACGTACAATAACTACTCTCATCCAGCTGGTTCTGGGGCTAGTAAATCTACTGGCTTGTATAAATTTAGTACAGATAGTACTAGTCATATCAGTGGTGTTACAGCAGTAACTAAATCTGATATAACTGCCTTAGGTATTCCTAGCTCTGATACTAATACTACTTACAGTTTCTCAAGTGGAAATGGTGGCTTTACTGTAACTCCTAGTGGGGGTTCTACTCAAACAGTATCAATAGGTAAGCCTTCTACAGCTGGTACAGCAGATAAGGTAGCTAATACATTAACCTTTACTGGTTATCAGTCTAAATCATATAATGGATCTGCTGCTGTAAGTGTAGCTATTCCTAGTAGAGTTAGTGATTTAACTAATGATAGTGGATATATTACTAGCTATACAGATACTAAGAATACTACTGGTTCAACTAACAGTTCAAGTAAACTGTATTTAGTTGGAGCTACATCCCAAGCCTCTAGTCCTGTTACTTATTCTAATTCAGGAGTATATACACAAAGTGGTGCTGTTTATGCATCTGCTGGGTTCTATGATACTTCAGACATGAGAGTAAAGGATAACATAGAATCCATAGATGTTTCTAAAGCTGATAAAATACGATTAGTAGAATTTGATAGAACAGACAGAGAACATCATGGCTATGGAGTTATAGCTCAAGAACTTGAAACCGTATACCCATCAATGGTTAATACCGATGAGAATGGCTTTAAGACAGTTAACTATAGTGAAATATATGCAGTTAAAATAAAGTATCTTGAAGATAAAATTGCAGCTTTAGAAGCCGTAGTCGATAAATTAATAAGTAAATAATTATGGCAAATAAAGTAGCATCTAAACGATGGATTTATTCAAACTTCTCTGTAGGAAGCTCTAGTAATGAATGTGCTACTAAAACTGAAATTCTGGGATTTGGATTGTATATAACTAATGATTCTAGTTATGCATCTAATCAACTAGTAAGGGAGGAAGATATTTACCTTCCAGCTTGGACATATTCTTTCTCAGTTTCTAATTGGGATAAAAATGTTGGAGAATCTGGTGGAACTACTTCCTCTATTAGTATATCTTCAAGCAAATCCAGACTAGGAACAACTGAAAGTGTAGGATGGAGTATAGATTCTTCTACAGTACCTAGCTGGATTACTTGGAATTCGTCAAGTATGACGTTTACAGTAGCATCAAATAGTAGTACCTCGTCCAGAACTGCTAATATCTATTTCGAGCAGGATGAATCCGGTAAGAGAGATTACGCTAGAGTTACTCAAGCTGAAGCTACTCCACCTGCTGATACTTATGTATTTACTTGGGAAGGTGGTAGTACCTCAGATGTTAGCGCAAGCTTCCCGTGGGATTTCTCTGCTAATGGAACTGCTGCTAATATACCAGTAGTATCTACTAAGAATGGTAGTAGTCAATCTTGGAGTATGTCTAGTAAACCTAGCTGGATAACTACTTCTACTACTAGTAGTAAAGTTACTATTAGTGCATCCGATAATAGTGGATCTGCAAGAAGTGGCACTATTGTATTGACTCAATCTGGCAGTAATAAGACTTTGAGAATTAATGTTACTCAAGCTGCTAAGCCAGCTGAAAATGTATATGTATTTACAATAACACCAAATACATATGATGTTCCATATAGTGGTGCTTCTTTCATACCAAGAACAGTATCTACTAAGAATGGTAGTAAGATAGGTTATAGTTTAACTTCTGGAGAGACCGATTGGGTAGTTGTAACCATAGATAGTAAAGTAACTGTAGAGATACCGAAAAACACTACTTCTAGTACTAGAAGTACTACTCTAGTATTTACACAGAATGAATCTGGTAAGACTCAATCTATAAAGATAACTCAATCTGGACAACAAGATGAGTATATATTATCTATGTGGCCAGAAAGTAATACCTCTGGATCATACCCAGCAGATGCTCAAAATACAAATATAGAAGTAAGAAGCTTACGCAATGGGCAAAAGCATCAGATAGGGGTTAAATCTCAGCCATTGTGGTGTACTGCTTATATAAGCAGAAGTGACGATAGTGGCATATACTACATTGATTTGGCAATACAGGGTAATTCTATGATTATTTCTAGAGAAGGCACTATAGTATTTGAGCAAGAGGATTCTGGTAAAACTACTAGCTATACTGTTTCTCAAAGCGGATCTATAGCCTCACAAGATAATAAATTAACTATCACTAGTTTGACTTATGATGTAGCATATTTATTCCCTCCAGGACAAGTACCAGTTGAAGGCGATACCGCGTACTTATCATTTATGATTCCAAATACTTTCACTTGGAAAACTTCTTCTGGATTAAATATGAATAGAGGAGTAGCTTATGCTGGAAATATATGTAATATTTATGTATCTGAAAATAGTAGATATAAGTTAGTTAAATCCTTTAAGTTACAAACTGGAAAACAAACTGTTAACATATAAAGATTAATATAAGTTAGATAAGAGTAATAGCGGATTCCTTACTTTAGGGGTTCGCTATTATCATTTACAGGTATGCAATAAATTTTATGTTAATGAGTGTTAAATAATTAGGATATATCAGATATTTAACGTACCTTTGCATTATCGAATTAGAAAGTATAGTAAGCATCATAGGGATGCTCAACAGATGTAGTATTTATTATCGTTAATTATGGCAGAATTTTTAACAATGGCCGAAGCCGAAGATAAGTTCGGTAAGAAAGGTCGTACTAATGCTGCACTCACACTTGGTATTATCGGAACAGCACTTGGTGCATTCTCAGGTAATAACGGAGGTTGTGGATGTGGTAATGGTGGCGGACTGTTAGGTAATCTCTTCGGAGGTAACAACAATTGCTGCGCGATGCAGCAAGCTGAACAAGCTAAAACACTAGCTATGGCTCAAGGGCAACAGGCTAATGATCTAGCATGGTCTAACAGAGTACAGTCACTTCAAGATGATATTGACCTATACACTTACATCAATGTAGGAATTTAGCTACTAACGAAAGAATTGGAAACGAAACTCAGGTTCTAACAAACCAAATCTGGAAAGGTAGAGTACAAGATTTACAAGAGAAGAGTGGAATGTATGTTGATATTATAACTCGTGATAATACTCAGAATATGAGACTTTGTGATGAGCTTTATAAGAGAAGAGAACAAGACATTCAAGAGAAGACAGATATCTTCGAAAGATTAGGAACTAGAATCAGTGAATTAGAGAAGAAAGAAGCTGCTACAGCTGCTGCTTTGCCTCTAATGTTTGAACTTAACAAAGTGAATGCTGAGAGATATGCGGACAACTGCTGCTGCAAGTCTGAGAAAGACTTACTTAAAGCTACATGTGTTCTTCAGTCTGAAGGTATGG
>ENA-OURO01000082-OURO01000082.1-human-gut-metagenome-genome-assembly--contig:-NODE-82-length-34522-cov-8.057417_pt1 | contig 34522 bp, 33 predicted proteins | sample MGYA00242098_ERZ508985 | MGnify/ENA primary metagenome ERZ508985 (study PRJEB26280, sample SAMEA2531409) | human gut metagenome | biome: human gut; feature: human-associated habitat; material: faeces...
GAACGGTAGCGGAAACTACCATTACGTATATGAAAAGTCTTAGAAATATCCAATTGGAGCTTCTGGCATCGTTGATGTATGCACACCTGCTTTCCTCATATATGCTGTCGTCCGTATATTAATAATGTGTGCTAAACAACAACATTTTAAAGATACTTCTTAAGTATATCAGCCTTATCTGTCTGCTCCCAAGGGAGGTTAAGGTCTGTACGTCCAAAATGTCCATAGCTTGCTGTCTGCTTATAGATTGGTCTTCTTAAATTAAGCATATTTATAATTCCGTTTGGTCTTAAATCAAAGTTTTCCCTGATTATTTCAACAATCTTTTCATCGCTTAACTTACCTGTTCCAAATGTATCTACACAGATTGATGTTGGATGTGCAACACCGATTGCATATGAAAGCTGGATTTCGCATCTGTCTGCGATACCTGCTGCAACTATATTCTTAGCTACATAACGTGCTGCATAAGCTGCTGAACGGTCTACCTTTGTGCAATCCTTACCAGAAAATGCTCCACCACCATGTCTAGCTGCTCCACCATAAGTATCTACAATAATCTTTCTACCTGTAAGGCCTGAATCTCCGTTAGGACCACCTATAACAAAACGGCCTGTTGGATTGATAAATATCTTAGTATCAGCATCTACCATAGCTGGGTCAACAATTGCATCTATAACGTACTTTTTGATATCTTCATGAATCTGTTCCTGTGATACTTCTGGTGCATGCTGTGAAGATACAACAATTGCATCAAGACGTATAGGTTTATTGTTCTCATCATATTCAACTGTTACCTGTGTCTTGCCATCTGGTCTTAAGTAGCTTAATGGGCCATCCTTACGAACCTTTGTAAGCTGCTTTGAAAGCTTCTGTGCAAGTGCTGCTGAATATGGCATATATTCTTCTGTTTCGTTTGTAGCATAACCAAACATCATACCCTGGTCGCCGGCTCCAAGGTCTTCATCGTCCTTATCAACACCTTCCTTTGCTTCAAGAGCCTTATCAACTCCCATAGCTATATCTGCTGACTGCTTATCAAGTGCAACCATAACTGCACATGTGTTACCATCAAAGCCCTTTTCTGAGCTGTCATAACCTATCTCTACAACTGTATCACGTACAATTTGTGGGATATCTATAGAAGCCTTAGTTGTGATTTCACCCATAACCATAACAAAACCTGTATTAGTAAGTGTTTCACATGCCACTCTTGAATATGGATCCTGCTCATAAAGTGCATCAAGCACTGCATCTGATATCTGATCACAGATTTTATCTGGATGTCCTTCTGTTACTGACTCTGATGTAAATAATCTTTTTTCCATCGTACTAATCTTTCTCCTTCTAAAATAAACTTCCTTGTTATTAAGTATCTCCGATTATGCCTTGTACAGCCTGGCTTAAAGCATAATTCGACATGCTTATATCCTAATTTCGTATGGATGCATACTTATACTTTAAATTGTATGTCTTTAAATTGTACGTTCATTTTTACATACATAACATACATATCTGATATATCTATGCATAGAAAAAGGTCCCTTAAAGGGACCCGAAATCTGCTTCGAAATCCTCTCATTGTTCGAATAATCTCGCTCAGGTTGGCACCTTCCTTATGCTGTTCAAATGCAAGGGGTTGCCGGGCTTCTCAGATCCTATGTATCTCCACCGCTCTAAATAAGGGATATAATCATATATTTAATTATGATCACATAATGCTGCACGCACCATCTGTAATCCATAAAAATATTACACAATATATTGTTACACGTCAAGTATAATTGACTTTTTAAACTATTAAATTTATAATTATTTCATATTTAAATGTAGGGTTCATAAAGTATTTTGTGCTCATATATGGGCGGATTCAAAGTCTTTCCCCAACTATGAGTAAACTCATGTAAATTCAGACCGGATTTAGCAGATATTCGTTATTTTTTATCTAAACTGACTATGAGTGAACTCATGTAAATTCAGACCTTTTGACCCTGATATCATATGATATATACAAACAGTTCTATTACATTTGAAATTTAAGGAGAATGTTATATATGAATGACAATACTATATTTATATTTGATGCACATGCCGGAATGAAGCTTTCACGTGATATTATATTAAGCGATGGCTCTCTGCTTGCACCTAAAGATACTGTTCTTACGCCTTCGCTTATCGCTAAAATTTCAAGTCTGCATGTTCTTGAAATAAACATTTATAATGAGGATGAAGACTCTGCATCACAGGCTGAAAGAAATGCTGCTTTAGCCAGAACTGATGCTGACAATATCAACTATTATGAGCGTGTCCGTAACTCTGATGAATTCAAGCATTTTGAATCAGAATATAATGTTAATGTAGATTCCGTAAAAGATAATCTCAACTCATTCCTTACTGCCGAAAACAATATAGACACAGACACCATGGTATCTGAAACTATGAATATTATGTCTGAAGCGCGTAATTCACTTCAGATGTTTGATATGCTGCATGCCATGCGAAACAAGGATGACATTACTTTCGTTCATTCTGTCAATGTTGCACTTATCGCATCTATTATAGGCAAATGGCTCAACTTTAATGATGAACAGATTAAAACACTTACTCTTGCAGGTCTCTTACATGATATTGGCAAGCTGCTTGTACCTGATAATATACTAAATAAACCAGGTACATTGACTGACAATGAATATGAGATAATGAAGCATCATGTTAATCTTGGATATGAACAGATAAAAGACAAAAAGCTTCCTCTCCCTGTTAAAGAAGCTATACTGCTGCATCATGAAAAATGTGACGGAAGCGGATATCCATTTGGTCTTAAAAGCCCTGATATCCCAGCTGTTGCCAAGATTATCACTATCGCAGATGTATATGATGCAATGACTGCATCACGTATATATCGTGCACCTATATGTCCTTTTGAAGTTGTTAAAATGATGTATCTGGATGCCTTTACCAAGTTTGATCCTATATATGCTATTCCATTTCTTAAAAATGTAGTTGCTTCATATATTGGAACAAACGTAAAGCTTTCAGATGGACGTACTGGAAAGGTAGTTCTTATAAATGACAACGCTCTTGACAAACCTATCGTACAGTGTGGAAATGATTATGTAAATCTTTCTAAAAACAGCGGATTAAGTATTGTTTCGCTGATGTAATTATATTATACAGGTGTCAGCAGGTCCAATACGGCTGCATCAGTGCAAATGTACATTTTTGACCTGTTGACACGCAAAATACTGAAGTTTCTTATTATTGTTTCTTGATGTATTGTTAATTTTTACTTTGTTTTTATTAATTCTTGGTGTGTTCTTAATCTTACTTTATTTCTCAGTTTTTATATTAAATGCCTTTATCCCCGGATACACTGCGGAACTTCCAAGCTCATCTTCTATACGCAGTAATCTGTTATATTTTGCTATTCTCTCACCTCTTGATGGTGCCCCGGTTTTTATCTGTCCCATATTCAAAGCAACCGCCATGTCCGCAATCGTCGTATCTTCTGTTTCACCTGAACGATGGCTTGATATAGCAGTATATCCAGCTTTATGCGCCATCTTAACTGCCTCTATTGTTTCTGACAACGTTCCTATCTGATTGAATTTTATAAGAATTGAATTCGCACAGCCTGAAGCTATACCTTTTTTTAATCTTTCTGTATTAGTAACAAATAAATCATCACCCACAAGCTGTACACGATTGCCCAGTTTATCAGTTATATCTCTCCATCCGTTCCAATCTTCTTCGTTAAGCGGGTCTTCTATTGATATCACTGGGAATTTGTCGATAATTTTAGAGTAATAATCGACAAGTTGCTTGCTATCCCGCTTAATTGCAAGCATTTCATTGTTTGTATCAAGTAAATCATAAGTCATTTTTTGTTGTTTCATGTCTACATTTTCATGAACTTTTGATTGTCTTGTTGCATATTCTCTTGGGAACTCATACAATCCGCTTTCAGTATTGTATAATTCGGAAGCTGCGGCATCCATCGCGAAATAAATATCTTCGCCTGGCTTATATCCTGCTGTAATCACCGCCTCCATAAGAAGTTCAAACACTTCAAATGCATCAGCCACATCTGGTGCAAAACCTCCCTCATCACCAACAGTAACTGCGAATCCTTTCTTAGTAAGTATTTCCTTTAATGAATGAAACACCTCTGTTCCCATACGAAGTGCCTCTCGAAAACTTGGTGCACCCGCCGGAACTATCATATACTCCTGAAAATCACTTCCAACTGCGTGCCTACCCCCATTTATAATATTCATCATAGGAACTGGAAGTGTCGTAGCCACATTTCCACCTATAAACCTGTATAATGGCATATGAAATGATGCCGCCGCTGCCCTGGCGCATGCTATTGATACTGCAAGAATTGAATTAGCACCTAATCTGGACTTATCTTTAGTTCCATCTTCTTTTATCATAGCTTTATCTATTGCATATACATTAGATGCATCCATTGCAAGTACTGTATTGTTAAGTTCAACATTTATATGTTTTACAGCCTTAAGCGTACCTTTTCCAAAATATCTTTTCTGATCCATATCTCTTAGTTCAACAGCCTCAAAAGCACCTGTTGATGCTCCACTTGGAACCATACCATGTCCAACAGTTCCATCGTTAAGCAAAACCTGCGCCTCTACTGTTGGATTGCCTCTTGAGTCCAGTATTTCCCTTCCAATAACCTTCTTTATTTCAAGCTTTCTATGTCTATGCCCCATCATCTTCAAGGTACTATTGTTAACTTCATCTGGTGGAATATGGGGATTGTCAAGACAGCCTGCTTCTATCCCATCACTGCACTCATAAGCTTCAGGTGAACAATATCTTTCTGCCATAGGTTCATTCATAGGAACACCACCGGCAAAGTCAGATTGTGTGTATACTGTACTGCTCTGCTGGCTATCCTTATTATCAGAATTTCTTGTTAAATCAGATTGCATTAGTGTATTCCTCCTGTCAATTATTTGCTTTATATGGTCACTGCTTTTATATTACTTCTGCTTTATATAATCACTGCTTTTATATTGCTTCTGTTTTGTATAATCGCTGCTCATATATTATATAATTGACGGAATTGTTGAAAATATTCTTGTAATGCCTGAATATACTTTAGTTTAGATTTGCTTTGTTCTTCATTATCTTTAATTTTTATGATGTGCATACTTTTCTCTTGTTGCCATTCCTCCACGTATATGCCGCTCTTGTTTGTTGACATCAAGCACTTTCCTCACTTTCGCAGCAAGTGCAGGATTAATCTCTAAAAGTCTTGTTGTTACATCCTTGTGTGCTGTGCTTTTACTTACTCCAAACTGTTTTGCCGCCTTTCTGACTGTAGTATTGTTATCTATTATGTAATTAGCAATATCTATTACCCTTTCTTCAATATAAGTTTTCAAAAATAAAAACCCCTGCATATCTGTTTGTACAGTTTATGCAGGGATTATAAAAATATTCTGTTTTGTTATTTTAGTTATTTTATTTGTTATATTTCTTCAGCAAGCGTGTGAAGCAAACCTTCACAACCAGCCTTTACATCTTTATATGTTGCTTCAAAATCTCCTGTATACCACGGATCCGCTACATCAAGGCCTGAACCTGCAAATGTAAGCAGCTTATATATCTTTTCATCTGGATCTCCACCTGATATACGCTGCATATTTCTTATGTTCTCTGTATCCATGCCTATAAGATAATCATATTCCTCATAATCATCCAGTGTCATCTGCACTGCTCTATGTGGAATGACCGGTATTCCTTCTGCTTTTAATCTGGCAACCGTCCCATGGTGTGGGGGATTGCCTATCTCTTCACGGCTTGTTGCCGCTGAATTAATATAAAACTGGTCTGATAAACCAGCTTGTTTAACTAAATATGTCATGACACTTTCGGCCATGGTGCTGCGGCAGATGTTGCCGTGGCAGATAAAGAGCACTTTTATCATTGTTGCATAACCTCGCATTTCTTAGTTTTTCTTGGTTTTTCGGGCTTTGTAAGCCTTTGTAAATGTTTGCTTTCTGGCATAACCTGGTTTATTTTCGCATAATATCGTCAGCAAAAGGTGTAAAATAAGGTGTATGTTTTTCTATTTTACACCTTGCTATTTTCAATTAAAAATCGTAATTACACAACCTGAATCCGGGCAACTTCTTCTCTGGCATCCTCAAGATTTACGTGCGTATATGTATTCAGAGTTACGCTGATCTCTGAGTGGCCCATCAAATATTGCAATGCTTTTGGATTCATTCCGGATTTTGCCATATTTGAGCAATAGGTGTGCCGACATACATGCGGTGTAATGGCAGGCATCTGTACTTTATAAGTATTATTATACTTCTGAATGATGTGTTGAAAATAATGCTCCCAGTGCAGGGAATAACAGATACTTCCATTTTTATCAAAGTATAAGAATCCACTTTTTCCATCTACCATAGGTTCTGATTTGGGCGGGTTCCGTTTTTCTATTATTTTCCGAAAGCATTCCTCTACATCTGCAGTCATAGGTATCTTTCTCGTTCCACTGGTTGTTTTAGTCTCTTGAATATAATATCCGATTTTTGATTTTTTCTGCAATTGATGATCGATGTTGATCGTATGCTCCTTGAAATCAATATCAGAAATCGTCAAACCACAAAATTCCGAAATGCGAAGACCTGTTTTAAACAATATGTAGATTCCCTCATAATACCTGCAAAAATGAGGATCCTCTTTCACAAATCGTAGAAACTTACGTTCCTCCGCTCTGCTGATTGCTTCTCTTGTCACACTGTCATTCACAACCACTTCCATTAGCTGAAACTGAAATGGATTTTTCCTGATCAGGTCATCATCCACTGCCAACTGAAATGCCGGACGAATGACTCCTCGGATCGAATGGATGGAACTATAGCTTTTCTTTTCTACCTGCTGAAGATGTATCAGCCAACATTTTGCATCCGAAATCCGAACCGTATCAATCCTTCTTTTTCCAAATGGATCTTTCTTCAATAAATTGATAACTGTTCCGTATCCTGCAACTGTAGTAGGTCTGACACCGGGTTTTGTTGATGTATACTTTTCAACCAGTTCCAGTACCGTCATATTTCCGCCATTTGTTGCAATCTGCTCGAAATGATTCGCCTGGATTTTCTTCTCCATCTCTCGAAGCGACAAAGTACGGCGCTTTCCTTTCGGAGTTGCATCGTTATAGTCTAATCGCCAGCTATATACGCAGCGCTCCTTTCCCATCTCATCGACATACTTAAATCGATATCTGCCATCAGATAACTGTATTTCTCCATTGTGTAATATACGTCCTCTATGATCTCTCCTTTTTTCACTCATAATATTTTAGTCTCCTTCATCAAATGTTCATTTAACTTGGAAGACCGTCTCGGTTTATTCATTATACCACAAGACCTTCCCTTCGCTAAGATAAAATGAACATTATTTTCATTACTATTTCTTCTATTCTGTCACTTAAACTGTACTGGCTGTATCCAGATAATCTTCAAATAATTTCCTTTTAAATCGGATATGAGAACCTACTTCCAAAATAAAATCTGCTCCTTCATTTTCACCTGCGATCTGTCTTAATCTCTTTTCTCCGATTCCATAATATTCTGCTGCTTCGGAAACATTTAAAGAATATTTCTTCCAAACAGGTATTGTTTTTTCTGTATGATTCATTCGCATTCCTCCTCCCCTCGGTTTGTATTCAACAGTGTTTTCGCTTTCTCCATTTTCATACTTGCAATCGCTTCTCGTTTGCTTGTGCCTCCAACATACACGGGTGTACACATTTCTAAAATACGGTCATAGATACGCCTTTTATCCAACATGGTCTCGCTTTTTATTTCTTTCAGTGGAAGATTAGTCGTAATGATCAATGGTCGTCCTGAACGGATCCTACGATCTATGACACTGAAAATAATTCCTATGCATATTCTGAATTTCGTTCCACTCCAAGATCATCAATAATCAAAAGCTGATACGAAGCCAATGCATTGATATATTCCGTTTTGTCTGCCAGCGGAAATATATCATCAATAATGGTATTGAAACTTGTCATCTTTACCGTTACTTCTCGTTTAAGAAGATCATTGGCAATACACCCGGCAACATAACTTTTCCCAGTCCCAACCGGTCCCCAGAACAAACAACCTATATGGTTTCTTTTCATTTTCTCCCAGTTATCAACATATTTTTTTGCCTTATGCATTACCGCATCTGACATATCTGCATTTTCAAATGTCCACTCTTCCATTCTGCTCTCGTCAAAACAGATGCTTGTATTTCTGCTGACTAATTCCCGATGCTCTTTGTCTTTAAAATATTTTTGTTCTTCTTCATACGCTTTTCTGTCACAAGCACATTGCCTGGAATGTTTCTTCATCCCCATAAAGTCACCCTTAGGAAAAAATGCTTCTTTCGCTTCCCCACAGACTTTGCAATATTGCAAACCATCACTGCCTACACATACGGTATCTTCTTCTCTCATCACAAACTCTCTCCTTCCCCATAGCAATAATTTACTTCATGATATTTATTACTTTTATATTTCTCAGTTACTTTACTAGGTGCCACATTTCCGGCTTCTGCACAGCCATTTTTACAGCTAGATGATGGTTGTTTTTCCGCCTCTGTTACAGCCATCTTTTCAACCGCCTTATTCTCAACCGGCTGTAAACCAATCTCATCCGATGGAATTTTTACATATAAATGATTGGGTTTTGAAAATCCACCGGATCTACGAACCAATAATCCCTCATCATCTAATTCCTTCAATGCTGTTTTTACAGAAGATTTGCATTTGTCGATTTGAACAGACAATTCATCTATCGGAAAAATCAGATAAACATTTCCATACTTATCTATCCAGCTATTCTTTCTCGATATCCGCGCCCGGTCATACAAAATCATATAAAGAAATTTTGCAGTTTGAGAAATTCGCAGCTTTAGCAAAAACTTCGGAAACTGGAAGTACTGAAGCATCTGCTCTGACTCCTTCATGTATTCATATTTCATTCTTTTCTCGCCTCATTTCTGTTTCTAATTGTTGTAAAAATCATTTTTATGCCGGCTAAAAAATGTTCTTACACATATACAAAAGATGAAGAGTATAAATACAGCCTCTTAATGAAAAATTTTTATTTTTCCTGCAAGAAATACCCTTTCATTAATACGAAACGCTGAGAGGCATTTTTACAGCCCCCTGAGGAAATTTTTTATTTTTTCGGTTAATTGAATACTTAAAAACAAAAAACACTCACCTATTCCAGGTGAATGCCTTATCAAAATTTCCTTATTTTGTTGTCTGTGACGCTTGCTCAGATATGCTTGCGTATCTGCTAAAATGTAATTGCCAGCAATTATATTTTCACGTGGGTATGGGGACGTAATCCCCATCAAGATCTGCTACTCGTAAGTAATACAAAATTGTCAAAATGACAATACTGTATTACACGGGTGGATCTTGCTCTGGTTATAACGTATGAATTCATACAATAATAGGCCCAAATGGGCACTTTCACCATTTGGACCTATATATTGTAAGTCTTTCGGATAAAAGAGTAAAAAGTAGCTGTCCAAACTGTATGTTTTTATCATAGAATTGATTTTATTGGGGCCGGTATAGATTTGCTATATTTATTTATCTTCTTGACACAGACAAATAACTGATCCAAATTTATTATTAGAAATCACATTTTTATTTGTCACTTTCGCACATTTTAATATATACTAGATTTAGGAGGTGTTTTTATGCCGATATTAAATCAACCATTTCAAGGACAATTAGGTAATGTTCTTATAGACAAAATTGAAAACTATGATTATTCTAGCCTTACTATTTTTTCTGCCTTCGCCAAAAACAGTGGTGTACTCAGATTAAAATCCTCATTGGAAAAGTTCAAGAAATCAACTGGGCACATCAAAGCATTTATAGGAATAGATCTAGATGGTACTTCCTACGAAGCACTTTTGAACCTATTTTCTCTATGCGATGAATTGTACGTTATTCACTCCGAAAATATATCAACCACATATCACAGTAAAATCTATCTATTAGAAAATGCTACTTGTGCATGGTGTGCCATCGGATCAAACAATCTAACCGGAGGGGGATTATGGACAAATTTTGAAAGTACTTCAATCCAGGAATACTCATTGCCTACACAAAAAAGTGAACTAGACAATATTTATTCAATAATTAATAAATATTCTGATGATTCATATATTTGTTCTACTAAAATCGAATCAATAAACGACATTAATACTTTGCTAGATTCCAATTACATAAACAAAGAGGTTTCACAAAAAATCACAACAATCAAAAAAAGAACAATAGAAAAAGCAAATCAAAAAAAGAATCATCTATTTGGTTCTGAAAAAGTATCTATTCCTATTAGCATAACTAAAGAACGACCAAGGAAATTGTTCTCTAAGGCAAAAACAACTACAGATGTCGATTTTATTGTTGATTTGCCAACTACTACACCAGCATTTACAAATGAACAGTTTTGGTTTGAGATGCGTAAATCCACTGGTGGGTCGAGAAATATTCTTGATTTATCAAAGCTTGGACAAATTGTAGAAGGCTCCGTTATAGGAACTCCATATGAATATACAGATCCCCATCGTATGTATGGAGGAGTTAAATTCTTTGAAATTGATCCAGAAGATACTACCAGAGAAAAAGATATTACCATCAATTACTTGGGAAAAGACTACTTTCCTTCCACAATTAAATTTGCTCCTAATAATGGTAGTTGGAGAATTCAATTAAAGGGCAAACCAACAGATGGTACTGATGAATTATCAAAATTTGGAAACCGTGGAGATTTTGTCTTCAAAATTCTTGTTTTTGAAAAAATTACCCCTGACTACTATGTTCTCTCACTCCTAGACAATAGTGAATTAGATAATATTAAATCACTCAGTCGCGTATGGGGAAAAAACGGAAGTGGTGCTGCCTCTAAAGCATACGGAATGTTATAATATTTTTATGGAACAGTGATTAAAACCACTGTTCCACTTCTTTTTTCGTATAATATTTATCAAAAGTACTTGCGATCTCTTTTATTTGCTCTGTAGATAGACCATACATAGCTCCTACTAAGCAATCCAACTCTGAAATAATCTGTTTTCGACTTTTTTTTGTGCTGTCACAAATATTGTTATTCTCAAATAAAGCACTCACTCTTTTATCTTTGGCATATAAGTACTTAATTCTCGCATATACATGATTTCGTATTGTATCCTCTTTATCCTGAAATACAATTACTGATTCATATATTTCTTTCTTTGGTACAGGTATTTGTTTAATTATAGTTTGAGTTAAGTCTAATCCTGCCATCTTCAATCTGACTATATAATCAAATATTATTGAATTAAACAAGACAAGTATTTGTAGCATATCATCAATATTGTCTAACTGAAGTATTTGTATTGACTGGCATGTAGGTATTAAAGGTAACAATGTTGCCAGCATAGTTCTTCGATTTGTTGCAGAAGTCAAGCTTCTCCATGCAATAATATAGCCCTCATGAAAGTTTTTTGAAAGATTATCCCAAATTTCACTTTTAATATAAAATCTCGCTTCAGGATATTCCGTGCCTGTAACATCGTCGATTGGTATTGCTGTAGCCTTATTCTTATATTTTTCGTTTTCATTCATACCCTTGAATGTAGCATAATTTCCCGTATAAAGTTCAATAAACTTTCCTTCATAAATAGGTAAATAGCCCATTTTTTTCTCACGTAATATATGCTGTGAGTGATTAGTAAGATGTACTAACCTTCCGAAACGACAACCAGTATATTCATTTCCAAAGGTAGGATTATTATTATAAACACTACATAAAAAATCTAATTCTTCATTACTTGTTATATTCGGTAACATACCAGTTTCAGGATTTAACACCCTAAGCATTTCATTTGATATTGTTATTTTATCTTTAACATAGAATTCTCTATAATCATCTATATCTACTGCTATTTGTAAATCTTTTTTATTATCATTGCTATAATATACAACAGAAAATTCCTCTCTCGAATCAATATTAAAAATCTTTTTTCGATTCACAAACATATAAATTTCATAGATTTTTTTAGAAGCCATACCATGTTTCATAAATTCACTATAGACCGGCATTTTCAATAATGAGCTTTTTACAATCATTCCTACAATACCTTTTTTTGATATATGTTTTAATGCATACTCTGTAAACAAAGCGTATGTATTAAGTTCACCCACCCTTGTATCAATAAATACCTCCTGCTTTTTTATATCTTCCTTTGCAATCTTATAGTCTTCTAGAATTGACCGATAAAATTTTTGATTTGTCTCAAGAGCATTATTTACAACATTCTCTCGATTTTTCTTAGAAGCTATCAAATGTATATCCATGTAGTGAGAAAGGAATTTTTTTTCTTCAAAGCGAATTTTTTCCCAAGGTGGATTACCAATTACAACGTCATACGACTCACTAATATCAATAGCTAAATCAGAGTTATAATACCTTCCACTTAAGGCCATAGAAAACGCTTTCGTAGATTTCTGGGAATTACTCACAGTTAGCAATGGATTTCCTAAAATAATATGTTGCGCATTATTTCCTACATGTTCTTCTATTAACCTAGACCTTGTAATCATAATTGCAATCGGATCAACATCCACTCCAACCAGTTTCACTTTAATACCATAATCTTTACATACTTTATATGCTGCAATCAAAAATGCTCCTCCACCACAAGAGAAATCTGCTACGCTAATAATATTCGGATTAGTTATACAATTCACCAAGTATTCATCTATAGCTTTTTTAGTAATTTCATAAGCAAATTCTTCCTGTGTATAATAAGAGCCCAACGTATCTCTACTATTCTTTCCTCCTGAAAATTCAACAAGATTATTACACATACGATAATCAACCGATAAATATGCTTGATATACCGCATTAATATCAATTTGAGTTTCATCATCTATAATCCTTGCAATTTCTTCAGCGATATTTTCGGTTGCAGGATAACTAAAAAGTAAATTCAAATTATCTTTTGATTCCAATCCTAAACTTATCGCTCGTTCTTTTACCCTATCAACTTTTCCAGTTGTATTCTTTATCGCCACTAAAAGAAATGCCACATATGAATATACCGTAAACAACTCTCTTATTTCTTCCCAGTTTTTTTCTTCACTGTTCTGATTAATATATGCAGACACTACTTGTCTAAACTGATTTACCATACTTCTTTAATTCACCATCCTCGTAAATAATAAACGGTTTATCCTTAAAAACACCACAATGAATCAAATTGAACTTACTTTTTAACCACTGATCAATATCTAGTTGTTTTCCATAAACACTTTCAAACGATTCAATCAGTTCATCGCTGTTTATCTTCTCTTTAACAACACCTGTTGTCACTGAATATCCCATTTCATGCAATAAGTAGTTATGAATAATTAAATCTTTATATTTTTCCAATGTATGTTGCATCATAAAAAAAGATTGACATATTTGTTCTACCAAACTTGTTGGACTTATTTTCAAATCTTTAGCCACATATTCTAGCATACCATCACACCCCAAAGAAGCTTTTGATGTTCGTGATCGTTTTAACATGCAGGCATCATCAAGAAGTTTTGCAAGATATTTATCAAATTTAGTAATATCAACCTCCTGAACTGTCTTTATTCTAAAAGCGCATTCTCCAACTGCTTTAGACAAAGCATTTCTTTCAACTTCATTCAAAGAAAACTCAGACAAAATTATTTCATCACATTGACTTTCTACTTCCAATTTAAGTAATTCATTCAGTATATCACTTTTAAATAACTCCCATGCTTGTTGATTCAAATCAATTTCATTTCCCACCTGTGTAACATCAATATATTCAAGGTTATTTGGTCTAGATTGTAAGTGTTTACATTTCAAATCCACACACAACCTTGCCTTCCTTTCTAATACTGTCGAGCACAAAAGAGTCGGCTCTACAGGAATGCGTCCTATATACCCTGCTGCAATGGTTAATTTAGGAGATATAGTCCTTACATAATTGGCAGCTAACCTTGAATTAAGAAATGCCATATGTGCATATTCATTACCTTGTAGTATTCTTATTCCTGGTCCTGAAGCAATAAAAATTTGATTGTTTAGCAATAATCTTACATTTAATCCTGCAGTTCCTGTATCACTAAACACTAACTGCGTTTTTCCAAAATATTTTATATTTCTTAATGCAGACCCTTTCTGTTTCTTGATATATTCTCCATTTTCTCCCCACTTTACAACGCTGTTATTTAATCCTTCCCAGCGACAATATCCTCCCCCCTTACTTACTGGAATCCATTCTTTTTCACCAAAATGTTCCCAAAAATACCCTACTAATTCTTTAGCATTTCCGGTCGATGTCCCTTGCATTGGAACCGCTGAAGAACTATATTGTTCCTTATCCTCATAATTCATATCTAATGCATTGTTATCAGAAAGGACAAAACCATTCACCCCATTTAATTTGTCTTGATTAATTTCAAATAAACCTTCTTTTGTTATTAATTTTTTTATCTTATCCGACAATGACTCCACAGAAAGATTTATAATTTTAACACATGGAACTCTTTTTTGATTTTTCTTTTCAAATACAATCAAAGAGACATTTGATTTTTCTCCACTTAAATCTATAAATGCGCCTGAACCCAAATTCGCAATATATCGAAAATAATATTCACTCACATATTTTTCTCTAGCTTCTGAAAATGATTTCAAATACATCCATGCATTTTGTGATACAATTCCGCAAACACCATCCGCACATAAAAGATTACCTATGGCTTCCATAAACGCAACACAAGTATCACAATTTGCTAAGGGATAATTCATCTTCAAAAAATTCTTTTGTTCCTTAGACATACCTTTTATTGACGCAAATGGAGGATTTGTTACTATTACTTTAGCGTTACCTAATGCTTTATCATGTTCCACAATATCTCCACTCAAAATATTACACACTATCCTATTATCTTTTGCCAAAGAACCAACAGTGACATCTTTTTCCATTGCACAAAAAATATTAGGAATTATCTTTTTCCATACATCAAAAGATGCTTTACCACCTTTCTCTCGAATTATAGAAAGTGCTTTTATTCTAATATTCACCACAGCAATTTTGGCAATAATATCATCAATATCATACCCATATAGCTTTTTTGCTTGAGATATGACTGTATTCTCAACATCAACTTCTGTACATCCAGCACACAAAAATTCTAAACATTCAACAAGAAAATTGCCTCCGCCCAAACACGGATCAAGTATTTTTTTTGCTAAAGACAATTCTTCTATATGGTGAACAATAAAATCTATCATATATTTTTCTGTAAAAAACTGTGTATTACTATAATCACTATTATCAATAATTCTATTTGAATATTGATAAGCCCACGAAACAACACTCTCCACTTCCTTGTTATTTTTATATAATTTGATAAATTCAACTGCCATATCTAGAATTTCTTTGTCAATCTCATATGGATTAACCTTACCTGAAATATCAAAAAAAATTTGATTGATAATCTCTAATTCACTTTCATTTGTTCCGATATAAGTTGAGCATAGAACACCTGAAAGAATTGACAAAACATATATCTTTTTATCAGATTCTATAAATTCATATTGCTCTGCCTTTTTATACATGCATTTTAATACTTTTTTTAAATCAGTTCTCACAAGTGAGTATGACTTTTTTTTCTCCATTATTGGGTTCTTTTTTCGTGCATCCGCTGGTCTTACAGCATTTTCAGGAACCACCCACATATTTCCTATCATTTTTGCGCCATTAATCCTTCCTTCATGGCACAAGATTTGCACTCTTCGTTTACTAATATTCCATTTATTTGAAACATCTTGTATAGACAAATAATCCATAAGTATAATCTCCTTATATATCAAATCTTCTTTATTATAATCTCACCCGCGAATATTATCAACATTTTTCTCATCATTTTCATACTATCACTTGCCTAAATATATAAAAGAAACGAACCACTCTAGAAATGTTAAGTCGTTCCAGACATTGACATTTCCAGAGTGGTTCGTTGTAAGGTAACCAAGGAAACTTATGGCAAATTCTCTCACATCATGCTTATGTGCATTTGGATTTTCTCATTTTAGCTTGTACCTAAAGTCATTAATGGAAGGCCCTGTTTTAGTGAGGTAAGATTTGCAATTAGGATACTTCCGCAAGAGGAGCCTGCATTCTACAGTAAACATGTTCACTTAATCAGTAAGTCCTTTCCATACTATATTATTCAATTCCGAAACTGTTAATTCTCCAGATTGGAATTTAGTCCACGCTCCTACATAGTCAACATTACTGGTTAACGCTTTTATTTCAAATTCTTTATTAGGAATATATTCTGTTGCTATCACTTGATTAATTTTCATAAGAACATTTTGAAGCATCTGCATTTTAAATAACTTCATTTGGATTTCCTTATACAAAATATAACTATCCGACAAACCATCCGTTCCAAAACTCCAACCAATGTTTCTCACCTTTTTTAAGAACCTTTTTCTGTTTTTATCTGCATGTACGCTAAAATCATATGCAGGCTCAGTGTTTATTAATTCTAGAGAATTAGATGTAATATCATATTTTCCCAAATGTTTTACAAGGTTTTTAAAGTAATTTCTTTTATATCCAAATTCCTTTAAGTCAAAAGTAATTAATTTACCTTCTTCAATATTGAATTCAGAGATTCCATTTGAATAAGTCTTTGAGTAAAACTTACCTTTCTTTGGAATTCCTTTTACTTCTCCTATATGAATAGCGCTTAGTTTTTTAATTTCTTTTCCATTCGCATCAGATTCGTTAATATAATCTGGCTTTACGAAAATATATGCCTTTCCATAAACAGCCATGCTATAAAGGACTCTATCAATAGATTGACTAAACTCATATGAAAAATCATAATGCCTACCGTTTCCAAATAATTCTACAATCTCTTTATCATCTGGAATGATTATATAGAAATCTCTTCTATTAATTTTTTCTTCGCTTAACGAATACTCATAACCTGAAAACAACTCACTGTAAAAACTATGCGAATAAATGTTATCAATGGGACGTTTATATACTTTTTCCATCTTCCTTTTTATTCTTAATATATTATTCATTCAAATCATCCTCCCACGAAAATCTAGTGTGAAATCTCTTTTCCTTAGGGAGTAGCGGATTAATACATATAACCCAAAATACTTCGGATGGATCTGTCGTAAATCCCATATCTAAAAAATTTGAGCAAAATGCTTTAATAATTTTACTATCAGTCTTTATCTCTTGTCTGAACATAACATATTCCGTTTCAATAGTAGCAGACTCTCTTATTGCATTTTCGACAAATTGATTCCACTTTGTTTCAAGGATATCTCTTGCCCCTATACCAAAAAGGAATTTATTTCTCCGTAATGCAAATTCGATTAATTGAGCTGCAAGCTCTGTTGACTTCTCCTCATCCTCTTTTACATTAAGTACAATTTTTGAAGCTTCTTTTACGATACTACACCATTCTACATCTTTAAAAAATTCGCCCCACAATATTCCAAGTCCACCAATTTGTGCCCATTCAACAATCGGAGACGTAAACATATAATATGCATATTCTACTCTATATAAATCTTTGTTCTTTATAAAATCCGTTCTGATATACTCCTGGTATAAAAGCATTATCTTTGTTAAAATCTCAAAATCTTTTTCAAATTGCTTTTTATCTGAGTTGACAATAGCCTCAACCGTATCTTCTGCAATATGGTTATAGCACTCACCTAAAAAGTCAGGATATTCTTCTCTTCTATCCCAATTTTTAATTGCAAAAGCACTTGAACATTTTAGCAACATTTCTGGAAGTTCTTTTTTACATTCCAAAAATTTTTCTTCTACTCCTGCTAATCTACTGTCATCCCATTTATCTGCAGAATCCAAATGATATTTATTTAAATTCTTTTCTACCTGATTTGCAAACTTAAAGAAATTTGACAACTTAGACTCATATTCATAGAATCTCGTAAGCATAATGCACGCTTCATAATACATATTTTTTTCAACAAAAAAACTACTCAATGAATATGCCTGTTCGACCCCTTCTTTAACCATATCAAATAAGGTATTTACATAAACAAACTCCTCTTTTGCCACATACTGCTTAATTAACCAATCAGGAGTGATCCGATGTCCTTCTGCATAAACCTCAGTTATCATCTTCTTATATATTTCTATATAATTTCTTCCCCTAATTGCCTTTATAGAGTTGTATCTCTTTCCGGTGTCAATTCCTTTTATAACCGATTTGCTTATTGCATTAATATCAAGATTACTAAAATACTTACTTGACTCCAATATTATATCCAAATATAAAAGAGAAATATGTTCGACAATTCCTGCAAAGGAAACATTTTCTTCTATTTTAGTGTTATCTACAAAACTTTGAATAACACTTTTTAGCCAATCAATTTGTCCTACATAGTAATTTGCCTCTTTTTGTTCTATTGCGGATTTACAAACTGACTCAAAAACTGAAAAATAACTATATAAAGTCCCCCAGTCATTCCTTTTAATCAAATAATTTACACATGCATGATTTATTGACATTAATTCATCTTCGAACCAATAAAAATCAGGTTTTTCCTTTGGTCTTAATGAGGTTCCTGTTCTTAACGCCATTGAGGTTTCCGTGTCATTAGCAAAATGCCACTTCTGATATACTCCTTTTCTCCTAAACCACAATGAATCTCTCGAAATATGCCTCTTAATAAGCCAATACTGTTCAATAAGGTTTAGATTCGTACACATAAAATTAAGAATAGATGAGCTATCTGCCGAATCAGGATTACATCCATATTTTTGAATAACTTTTAGTAATTCAATTCTATCTGATGCAATCTTACAAAAGTGATTTTGATAATTTGCATCTGATGCATACAGTTCTCGATTAAGACTTTTGGTAATCACTCTTCCTAATGCAATATAAGCATCATCTGATACTCTAAATACATCTGACAACTGGTATGTTCTATTTCCAGTTATTCCAAAAGAAATAACGACCACTATTGACCATATAATTAATGTACCGGCAGATACCCAACCAACGTCATATCCCATTAATAATTCAACAAGTATAATTGTTCCATATATTATACAACTACTAATGGCATTTAAACACTTTACCGTCAACCTATCATATTGAAAGGCAATAGCTATTTTTTCTGGAGCATTAGCATATCTTGTAGAATATATACTTGAAATATTAGAGCAATACAATCCTAAAATAACACCTGCAACGCCTAATTCTCCAATAAGTACATCTGACAAAATATTACTATTTATAACCAGTATCACGCCAATGCTAAGTAACAGCTTATCCAACAAACCAAGAATTGTTGCTAATATTATTCCCTTAATAACACCAGAAACAAATCTCTCCAAAAGAAGTCTGTTAAACGACCAATATTCCTTAGATGACTGTCTTCGACTTTCCAAAGTAAAGCGTATCTTTTTAAGTTTAAAAATCCAATTTAATAGTATCTTTCTTATTTTCCAATATCTTTTAGTTTTCAATAGTGTCTATCCCATCTTCTAATTTCACAATAGTGCAATAGATTGCCATGTCTCACAATCTCTCAAAACATCAAGTATGTTTCCCATTGATACGCTCGTCCACATTTTATAACATTCAAGAGCGGTCTCAATATCCTTACTCATAATACACTCTAACATCTGAATACTTCTTATCAGTATTATCATATAGGTGAAACGAGTATCCTCTCAAACGATAAAATCCAATTGTCTCTAATACTTTCTCTACATCTTCACGAGATGTAATCCCCATTCCTGCATCTGCATAAGATTGCACTTGTTGTTCTATTGTTAATATTTGTTTTGGATACTGATACATAAAACACCCCATAAATAAAAAATCCCACCGGGTTGCGCATGAAAAATCAGAGGCGTGGTGGGTTCTGTTAATATTATTATACAGTTTCCGATGTTGCTGTCAATATTTCTTTTGTAAAAAATCAGCAACTTCCTATTTTTTTGAGATTATGCTTGCATTTAACATTTTCTAATTTTCAAAACATATCTTTTGTAGTTCCCTACATTTTAATTACCGATTCGATCTTCCAAAGGTATAAATAAGGTGTAAATTGTTCGTCTCCATCTCAGAAATCCTACAAAATCAAGGCTTTCTCGCCATACTTTAAATATTGCCGTGGCACACAAATAATATTTTAATCATGCCTTAAAACTCCTTGAAAATGCTGATTTTCCTTGATTTTACACCACTTTCTACGATTTGCTGTGATAGATTGTTTTCTTCGTTTTCGTCGCATATCATGGCATAAATTCGTATATCTTGTCATCCAAATTTAGTAAAAATCTTAGTAAAACAGCTTAATTTTCTCATTTTACTAAAGACTTTTTCCTTTTCTCTAAGTGACTGGCAAGGTCTTCTTCCTACCAGAAGAGAATCTGTCGATTCCAACTTCCAACTGTAAAGAAATTTCTGTTTTCCATAGCAGTCTGTATAAACAAATACATATCTTCCATCCGCTCGCTGGCTTTCTCCGTTTCGTAAAATACGTCCTTTTTTATCACGTCTTTTCCGATTGCGATTTCTTTCACTCAAACGTCTTTGCTCCTTTCTACGAAGAAGCCCTAGCACGACAACCATATTATATCATACCAGGGCGCCATTTACCACTTTAAAGTCATAAAGTTTCATATTTTTCATTTCTACAAGGAAGTGGTTTGATTAAGAAATTCTTCAAATTTATGCCAATTAATCAACGATTTATTCCCCATCTACACCGTAAAACAATAATCAGTATCAGTATTTTCAGAAATCAGCATCCTTATCTTCTTTTTACCAATTCCAAAATATTGAACAGCCTCATCGACCGTTAACATATATTTTTTCCAAATCGGAACCATCTTTCCCTTCATTTTTGCTTCTATGTTATCTATTATGAACACCTCCATATCTTCAAAATAGGCAGCACATTATCTGCCCATGACAAATAGAAACTCAGCTCCTATCTCTCATCAGCAGATAACAAAAAAATCCATACAGGTGGCAGGTCATTACTCTGCCCACATCGGTATCGCACCGTCATTCAAATTGACCGGATTCCTCCGTGTAAACTACTACCGAGGTGAATTGCAATGCATGATTATAAAAAAGCTCTTGCGAAAGCTGTAAAGGAGGCTCGTACCATTCAAGGACTATCCCAAGAAAGACTTATGCGTCTGGCTCTTTGATTACGGTTATTTTTAAATTTTTTACTTCAATTAAACTTTCTCGACTGCATTTTGTACAGTAGAGCGGGAAGTTTTTCAATTCTGTGTCTTTTCTGATTCAGACACGAGTTTTGTTGCCACATATGGGGCATAATATCCATTCTTGCGGTAGCATATCAATATTTCTCCTAGCATAACTCATTTTAATCAATTTTCTATTTTGTAGCCTTTTTAAGACTGCATTTTATAGGCTTAAGTGCATTCAAAGCATACGGATTGCCTTTTCTTCTTTATTGACGTGTCTTTCAAAATTTTTCTGCCATGCTTTATATCCAGCTACAAGCGTTGCTTCCGGCTTTTGCATGGCGATAAGTAAAGTGTTGTTAAAGCTGTAATTATGAAATTTTGACATGGTGGAAAGATAAGTCTTGTACTTTTCACTCTCAAAAAGCTCCTTTAATCTTTCCTCTAGCTTGTCTGTGATTTCCTGTACTTTTTGTTTTTCTGTTATATGAATTGTATTCATATTTTCGTCTGCCATAATAAACCTCCATATTTTCATTTTTTACACGACAAAAGGCAGCCCGCTATGGACTGCCTTCTGCATAATCACACTATTAAATTAAACTGCTATAATACTTTCCAGTATCCTGCCTTTTTTGAGCCAACCCTCTCTATATAACCATTTTCTCTTAAAAATGATATATTGTTTTCTACTGCTGTTTCACTTACGCCTAATATGTTATGAAGTTCTGCAGTTGTAATGTTCGGGTTGTCTCTCATTTCTGAAATAATTTTTTGCCTTCTGGAATTTAAAGGTTTCTTATCCCCAACCTTTTTCCCAACTTTATTCCCAACCTTATTTATTCTCTCAAATGGGATAGTAACAACAATGGAATTCTCCCTAAATGAAAATGCATCTTTTCCATACATTTCCGTAATTTTAGGGACTCCTCGATCAGATTTCTCACTTATATGCAGTTGAAGAAATATCTCGGATAATTTTTCATTTACAGGGATTGATTCTCCTAAGAAAAATCCCTCCATGGTCTGTGCCGGAGCAAGTGTTCCCCTTGATAGTATCTCTATTCTGTCGGAAAATACCGAAATCATAGGTTCATTTCCTTCCACCCATTTATTGTGCAGGACGGCATTTATGACAGCCTCACGAAATGCCTTGTTATCAAATAACGGAACCTCCTTTCGTTCAACGACCCTATCTGTCTCATCCGCCTGAATCAGGTTCAATACATCTCCATAACGCAACAACTCATCCAAACTGTATAATAAACAGTCATTTCCAAATTCACGTACAGAGAAAAGATTAGAGCCTTTTGTTTCTCCATCAAAAATAGATACACGAAGCGGAAAATGAGAATTATCCGACAGAAGCTGCGCTAATATATTAAACTCGCCTTCTTCTGTTTTTAGCCCCAGATTCTTAATAAACGTCTTTTGATTTAGAACAATACCTTTGGAACCGTAATATCCAAAGAGTTTTTGAAATGTAAGTTCCTGGTATTTTGCCGGTACTGTTTCTATCGTTTCGGTTCTTCCATCCAGTATTTTGAAAAGTTCAATTTCTCTCTTAGGGTAATCTTTCATATTACATTTTGATGATTCTATCCTTAAAAACCTCTTTTCTTTAAATGCCGTAGGAATCTCGGTTGCCGCAGGAATTACCAAACCAACGACTCTCTTTCCATAAATTTCTGTTTCTTCAAAACTAAAATTTATGCTTGGTGACAGATTTCTCGCAAGATAATTCTGATACGGTTCCTTGTTATATTCACAATACTGGTTAAATGTTGTTCCTACAATTTCATGGGTTGTATCATTTACACCCCAAATGAAATACGCATATTTTTTATAATGAAAAGCCGCCGCATTTGACAGGGCAGATACATATTCGCCTAATGCCTCAGGCTGAAACCAGTTTTCCTTAAATTCAAACCATTCCTATTCATCACTTAAGATACATAAATCTAAAACAATTTGTTTAATATCCATTAGTATGCTCCTTTACCCAACTTTTATTCCCAACCAAATTCATTATATCCTGTTGGGAATAAAGTTGGGAATAAAAATAAAAAATTTCAAATTATCTTATAAGGTTTCTTCTTTTCCCTTTGCCTTTAGTGGCATAGGCTTTTCTGTATCTCCTCCAGCAACCTTTGCTTTCATTCAACTCTTCCTTTCTTTTTTCTACAAAAAAAGACCAAGTAAATCTCTCTACTCAGTCTGTTAATAATAACAATATTTAGTTTTTCCCGAAGGGATTTGCAACGAAGTTGCTTAATCTTGTGAAGCTCTGCTACAAGCAATACCCAGTACTTAGTGGCGAAACGCCACTAACTGGGCAATGGTTGCACCCTTGACCGGCTAAGGCGCTTCGCCCTTAACCCGAGCGGAATCTTTCTCCTGCCCCTTGCATAAGACTCTGTCTTTACAATCCGACAAACTTCTGTTATTCCTAATAGCTCTTTTAATTCTATTCTTTTCGCTAAATTCAACGATTTGGCTGTTTGATGATAATTATGAAGTGCTTGTATTGGTGTATTACTCATAACATTTCACCCTCCTTTTTCAAAACCTGAATTACTATTAGCTCTTGGTTACTTAATCTTTACAACTTCAGTATTTAAGATTTTTGATGTTTTAAATACTTTTGAAATATCACGTATATCTCCAATATTCAATTCCAAATGATCCTTTTCGCAATTTTGTGTATGAACCAAAAATCTAAACTCTTGTTGATAACAATACTTTTTCCACTTCCAAAATGCAATATTATGCATTCCGGAAAGCTAGGATAAAATTAGATTCAATGAATCTTGTGTTTCGTCATAATATTGGACAAATCCACCATATATTTCATATCCCTCTTTTTATGCAGCAGTACGCAATCTATTGAAAAACTCATCTTTATCCAATATTAGTAATGCTGTATCTCCAAAATTCTGAATATTTTCTTTTTGTTCATCAGTAAAACTGAAATTTTTACTGTATGGATTAACACCAAACATACAATAAGCATAGTCGTTAGATGAAGTTGTTTGTATTAGTTCATCTTTAATCTCTATTTTCTCACCTGTATCGGGTAAAATAAATTTCCCTTCATTGATATGAAACATAGCTTCAAATGAATCACCAATAACTTCATCTCCGTTATCACTTTCATGATTTCGAAACCATTATAATGAATTCATATAAATCAACCCATTTTGTAAACTCTCAATCCGTTCTTCACTCTGAAACTTAATCAATGGGAACCCTTTAACTACCATATCAATCCCTCCTAATCTCTATTTTTTATTAGAATCCTCTAAAATGATGCAAATCACAACTTAATTCTTCATTTTTCTTGATAAAATCTAATAAATAAGATTCTGTGATTATAAACTGTTGGTTTCCATCTTTAACACGTGTTTTTGTAGCCAACATTTGTTCATTATCACTTGTTATCTGAAAACTATGAATGATTCGATTTCTCATATCGACAAGCTCTTCAAAAAGATTTGCTATTTTTGTATCAGATTTTTGGGTAATAGTATTTTTAATCGGCGTTGACAATCTTCCTGATTCTAAATCCATCAAATCATACCAACTATACTGACTATTATCATCTGAACGTAAAATATTTTCTATAACAAATGCATTATTAGCATTAAATACACACAATGCACTTCCTAACAGCTCCCGATATTTCTTTGAAGGCAATGCTTGCCTCGTATAGTTCTCATACATAATTTTAACCTCAACCAATAATTTATTATCATGACTCTATTGAAGGAAATAAATTGTGCAAAACTCTGCATACATTTTTGCATTATTCAATCTAACGCTGTCCAATAACAATGCCTGGAACAAAACCTCTCCTATATTCTCTACTCTTACCATTCCATGCTCTTTTTCTGTAAAACCGTCAATCTGCACTCCTTGTACAGCAACTTCTTTCCTCGCCACCAGACAATGCGTATATAATGCCATGATATATTTATCTGACATCAGAAACGCATATGTTTCGTTCCCTTGATATGTATATCGGCACTTTTCCAGATTTTCATGCGGTATATCGAAATAACATCTGACCGTTTCCAGATATACATCTCCATTATACTGCGGTTTCAGCTTCTTTGCATACCTTCTAATTGTTGCAAATATATTATTTCTTTCCATAGCAGTCTTGGTTCTCTTAAATACAGGCTTTTTTCCTCGCAGATCCATATACACATTATTTAGGATAGTCTTTACGGCATACTGTCTGAAATCACCTATACGCAACAAATACGATAACACCTCCAGCAATTTTTCCTTTGATGTTATCTCCTGATACGAATAATCCCCAAATTCAATATGATCCAGCTTCAAAGGGCAGCTCCCTTTCGCTATCTCACGCTCCATTACCCTGTTAATATCTCTCATTGATTCCATCTATATATCTCTCCTTCCCGCTTCTGGACATCGTGTCCAAAAGTATAAAAAAGCAGCTACAAGTATTTCACTCATAACTGCCCTAACGCTGTTACCTGATTATTCTATTCCTGCCGTTTTTGCAAATCCGGCTTTTCTGTTCATAAGTTCCTCTTGTTTCTCCTTTGGCAGACACCGGAATATCTCATGATATCCCATTCCTGCCATTGGTGTTCCTTTTGCCAAAAGGAACAGCTGCGTGTCAAACCATTCCTCCCACAAGTTTTCAAACATGCTCCGGCTGTCCGTAAAGGTTATTGCATCTTCAAAACCCTGTTGCGGTCTATAATACTGTAACTTAACAAATCCGTATCTTCCCACATCCACGACAAGTATATTCTCAATCTCATACAGCTCTGCAAAAGCATCTGCAACCTTTCTGCATTTTTCCCTTTCATCGTCTGTAATGTATTTTTCTTTCACGATTAACCATCCTCCTGTTTCAAAACCACACTACCTGCATCTATATCCTCATTCTTCTGAAATAATCATTATCGTTTTTACCATTTGCATATTTTATGGTGCATACACGCACCATATTATTATACGTTCCCTGCCATTAAATACAAGGTAGGAAAGGAGTTGCCTGTATGATTAAATACGATCCCCTTTGGCAAACGCTTAAGGCTAAGAACATCAGTCAGTACCAGCTCATTAAAGATTTTGGCATTGACAAAACACAGCTTCAGCGACTCCGGCAAAATATGGTGGTAAAGACCATTATTCTGAACAGGCTATGTCAGATACTTGACTGCCGGATTGAAGATATTATGGAATATGTTCCAGATGACAAGTAGAGGTATTGTTTATGATTGACAATGCCTTTTTTGTTGCTCTTTTTTCTTTTACACCTTTGGACATTGTGTCCTGCTATTACTTTTATTATCTCCGTAAATATAACGATAATCCTCACAACAACAATAATACCACCAAGAACTCTCTTGCCCTGCTTTGCTAATCCAATTCCTAAGTTGCTTGTTGTGGTGGTCTTTCCGACTCCACCTTTCTGATTTGCGATTGCTATAACTCTACACATGATAAATTCTCCTTTGCTTTCTACTGATTTTCTTTTACGTTGCTTTTTCTGACTTCCACATAAGCCCTGTGGAATTTCTTTGTACCCTTGTTCGGGTATAAATCTGAAAACTCTGTTACTTCAATCTTGGGATTTCTCTGCAAAATCTTTCCAAACCATTTAATATCATTCTTTGTTCCCATCAATCGAACCTTTAACATCAATCTGCTCCTCCAAACAGGGCATACAGTTTTAGGTTTACGGTTGCATATTCCGGATACCGAATCTGTATTGCCTGCCAAAAAATGGTGCATAGACACAGCATAATAGTTTTTCCACCGTATACTGCCTACACTCATTGATCTGTTCCTCTGCGTCCTTGTAATCATCCACGCTTGGTGTACTGTTGCAGTACAGATTAAACGCCATTCTGACTACTTTGACGCTTCCGCTGGTCTGCCAGCCTTCCTGTAAACATTCTGTTTTTACACAGCCTGTCTTAAAATCATAAATGCGGTCCGCATTTCTTCTGGTATCGTTGTTAATACCAATGCAATAGCAAAGTGCCTTGTGGTACACATCCTGATACCGTACCTCTTTCAATTTCTCGTAGTAGAATTTCTCATGTGCATCGCTGATAAAAATAATGTTCTCTGCACCTAACGCTGTACTATTCATGTTTTGAACCTCCTTCTTTGAAAATAAAAAGGACTTTACTAATTGTTTTTCACAACTAATAAAGTCCTAAGTTTCATATTCATTTCTAAATTCGTGCTAGGGATTTCTTACTAATTTTTGTTCTTAGTAAATTCTTAGTAAATTGCTCCCTCAGAGTCCAAAACATACTATAAATTCAAGGTTTTCAGCGTTCTCGGAAAATACTGCCGTGGCAGATGAAAAGTACTTTTATCATAGTTTTTTCTCCTTAATATAATAACCTCACCAGACAACAATCCAGTGAGGTCATATAATCACGCTTTTTGTTTAGGTACAAACTCAAGCTTGCTGATATCTGCCTGATTAATACCAGTACGTTCTAGTACATAATGTATCTGTGCTAACATCTCAGTATCATCCAATACTCTTGTCAGACCAACAAGTTTTTCATCATCCCAGACGGTAAGCACAGTTGAGGAATTCATAAGAGCCTTATACAGTCGATCTGGATAATTTCCTGATATCCAATGAACCGATAGAAATAACTTTTGAATCTGTTCTTTCGTAAACTTTTTTTCTTCTGTATATATAAGCATAATCTATTTCCCCCTATCTGTTATGATCACATCTCTGGCATTGCAGCATTTCATTTTCAACATCATCTTTATAAAAAACACCTGACCATTGGCAAACATTCTGCAAAATAGGCACAACAGATTTTCCTTTTTGTGTCAACATATACTCTACACTTGGTGGGATTTCATCATAGGATTTTCTTTCAACAATCCCAACTTCTATCAGGTCTTTTAATGTTGCAGCAAGTACTGTATCCGTAATATTGCACATTTCTCTTCGAAGTTCACTGTATCGAAGCTTTTCGGCTGCAGATAACACACTTATTATGCGTGATTTCCATTTTCCACCAAATATTGCCAATCCATATTCAAGTGGGCAACGTATATCATCATCTAATTTTTTCTCATATTTTGCCATTAAAAAGTCACCTTCCAGCTCTACGCATCGCTGCTAAAGCCTCTTGTCTATTAAACTCATTCTCTCCTTTTTCTTTCACATATGCTGTCATTATAGCTTGATGGTGATTCTTTTTAAAGTTACTATGAAATTTATTAGCAGCTCTTTGTTATATTTCTTTCTTATTCCCAGCACCTCCGATTTACGCTTTAACCCATCTTCTACCTCAATACATTTGTATTATTATTGCAAAGCACCTCAAAATGATTTCGATGCGTTTTTATAAACCCTTCTTTTTGCAGCTTTGATATCTCAGTAGACATTGCTGCGCGGTCAATGCAAAGATAATCTGCCAGCTGCTGCCTGTCAAAAGGAATATCAAAGGACAAGGATGAATGTCTGATAGATTCTGCTGACAGGTATGACAATAATTTCTCCCTTGTTGTCCGCTTGCCAACATGTGTAATCTTATCATTCAGAATCAGTATCTTATTTGCCAGTACACTGACCAGGTTGCGAATCAGCTTCTGATGATGCCCACATGCAGTTGGACAAGTAACCAGAAGCTTCTGTATATTTAAAAAAACAATCTCACAATCCTCATCTGCTACCACACTGATGTTCAGAACAGCACCAGGGCTTGCCGCATATGGTTCTCCAAAAAAATCACCAGCATGACATTTAGACAGAATATTCCGATGTCCCCAGAGATCCTCCTGAATAATAAGAACACAACCTGACAATACTAATCCCATTACCTGTGTAGAATCTGCTGCTCTGAAAATATAAGAATCCTTCTCTTTAGAAACTGTTACTGCCTCTACACAGTGCAATACAGATAATATCTCATTATCAGTAAGACCTTTAAAAAAAGGACTGTTTTTCAAAATAGGTAAATATTTTTTCAAAATCTCACCTCCTGTTGGAAATCAAACATACAAGTTGTATTTATTATAATATGATTCTAACAGAAACAAAAATAAAATTCTATTAATGGAGGGTAAAATGATAAGAAAAATTATACGAATTGATAAAGAAAAATGTAACGGATGTGGTGCATGTGCAACTGCCTGCCATGAAGGTGCCATTGATATTATAGACGGAAAGGCCGAGCTGGTAAGAGAACATTTTTGTGACGGATTGGGGGATTGCCTCCCAGAATGTCCTACAGGAGCTATTTCATTTGAGGAAAGAGAAGCACCTGCATATGATGAAGATGCTGTAAAAGAAGCACAGAGTAAAATAGCTGCCCAAAACCATGCAATGTCACCTCACACCGGCTGTCCAGGATCTAAAATCATGCAGATACAGCGAACAAAAACGCCTGAGACCGCAAAACCATTTTCAGGTGCAGATTCGATATCACAACTTGAGAACTGGCCGGTACAGATTAAACTTGCACCTATCAGTGCACCATATTTTAATGGTGCAAAACTTCTGATAGCCGCCGATTGTACTGCTTACGCTTATGCTGGATTTCATCAGGATTTTATTCAGAATAAGGTAACACTAATAGGTTGTCCGAAATTAGACCAGGTTGATTATAGTGAGAAACTGGCTGCTATTATTCAGAATAACAACATTCAAAGTGTGACAATCGTAAGAATGGAAGTTCCATGCTGTGGTGGTCTGGAGATGGCAGTAAAAAATGCACTTCAAAATAGTGGAAAATTCATACCATGGCAGGTTGTAACAATAAGTATTGATGGAAAAATTATTGATTAATAAGGAGATTACTGGAATGAATAAAAAAATGTTTTGTTTTCAGTGTGAACAGACAGCCGGATGTACTGGCTGTACAGGAAATGCAGGTGTCTGTGGAAAAAATGCAGATACAGCCAAATTACAGGATGAGCTGACAGGTGCATTGATTGGTCTTGCAAGAGCTGTAGACAGTGCATCAGCTATTTCTAAAAGAACCGTACAAGTCATAATTGAAGGTCTGTTTACAACAGTTACAAATGTAAGTTTTGATAATGCAGCAATCGAAGATATGATACAAAAAGTCAGAGCTGAGAAAGAACGACTGGTCCCTGACTGCAGCAAATGTCAGTCACCATGTGGTAAAACAGGCGAATACGACATGCAGCAGATGTGGAATGCCGATAAAGATATCCGCTCTTTAAAATCTCTTATTCTTTTTGGTATTCGTGGAATGGCCGCCTATGCTTACCATGCAAATGTTCTGAATTATGAAGATGATGAAGTAAACCGATTCTTCTGCGAAGCATTATTTAAGATTGGTTACGAAGAAAGTATAGAAACACTGCTTCCTACGGTACTTAAAGTAGGCGAGATCAACCTTAGGTGTATGGCACTTCTTGATAAAGCAAATACAAACAGCTATGGAATGCCAGAGCCCACTGATGTTACACTTACCATCGAAAAAGGTCCTTTTATTGTCGTGACAGGTCATGATCTTAAAGACCTGCAGCTTTTACTTGAACAGACAGAAGGAAAAGGAATCAACATATATACTCATGGTGAAATGCTCCCTGCCCATGCCTATCCACTCTTGAAAAAATTTCCACACTTAAAAGGAAATTTTGGAACTGCATGGCAGAATCAACAGAAAGAGTTTGATCATCTTCCAGCTCCGATTCTTTACACTACCAACTGTCTGATGCCGCCAAAAAGCAGTTATGCTGACAGAGTATTTACAACAGAGGTGGTTGCTTTCCCTGGCGCTGTTCATATTGATGAGAAAAAAGATTTTACGCCAGTTATCAAAAAAGCACTTGAACTTGGTGGCTATAAAGAAAATCAGACATTAAAAGGTATCAATGGAGGTACCAAGGTGACAACGGGATTCGGTCATTCAGCTATACTGTCACATGCAAATACTATAGTAGATGCTGTAAAATCAGGTGCAATCAGCCATTTCTTCCTGGTTGCCGGATGTGATGGTGCTAAACCGGGTCGAAACTATTACACAGATTTTGTTAAACAAACTCCTTCTGACAGTATCATCCTCACCCTGGCATGTGGCAAATTCCGTTTCAATGATCTTAATCTTGGAGAAATCAATGGTCTGCCACGACTGATGGATATGGGTCAGTGTAACGATGCTTATGGGGCGATTCAGGTTGCCCTGGCACTTGCGGATGCATTTGGATGTACTGTAAATGAGCTTCCGCTCTCCTTCGTTCTTTCATGGTACGAACAGAAGGCAGTCTGCATTTTGTTGACGCTTCTGCACCTTGGTATCAAAAACATCCGTCTTGGTCCTTCTCTACCAGCGTTTTTGTCTCCTAATATTCTGAACCTTCTTGTGGAAAAATATGGCATAGCACCTATCACCACACCAGAAGAAGACATCAAAGCGCTGATAAACACTCCATAACACCAATAAAGCCAATAAAGCCGATACAGGAATAAAAACCCTGCCTCGGCTTTTTCTTTTGTCATTCTCCAGGACACAAAATATCCTCATTCTCATCATATTTTCTTCACTATTCCCACCTACACTATAGATAAGATGTAAAGGGCAGAAGATCAAAACATTATTTATGCCTGCATAATAAAACTTTTGACTTTAGAATCCACCTGACATAGATATTGATATTAATTATATATGCATTAACGATATCTATCCGACAATATCTATATTAACTAAAGAAATAATGAATGAGAGGATGAATATATATGATTAATTTAAAAAAAGTAAACAAATCCTGCGTAGCCGCAGTTATTCTTGCCATGTGTCTTATGACATCAGGCTGTGGTTCACAAAACTATACAACCAACAACAAAAATACTGATACAACTGTAACTTCCAGCATTACTGCCCAGGATACCAATGTAACTCACGCAGATGATGCCGATAACTACAAAACTGAAATAACAGGAGAATTCAGCATTACATCAACTGATGGTTCTACAATAACACAGAATGATTCCGTATATACCATAACACAGGCTGGCGAATATACCGTTACCGGACTCTTATCAGAAGGACAGATTGTAGTTAATGCTGACGATAATGCCGAAATCACCATTGTATTGAATGGCACATCCATCACATGTTCTAACGGTTCACCTATTTATATTAAAAATGCTGATAATGTAAAAATCAAATCTGAGGAAAACACTTATAACTGTATAGTTGATGCAAGAGCTGAAGCTGACGACAATTCAGACAATTCTTCCAGTGAAAATGGTAATGCTGCCATCTATGCAGCATGCGACCTTAAATTGGTTGGAAAAGGGGCATTATCAGTAACTGGCAACTATAACAACGGTATCCAGAGCAAAGATGACATTTCTATTAAAAATGTTACCATCAAGGTTAATGCTGTAAATAATGCTATAAAAGGAAACGATGAGGTAGCTATAGAATCTGGTGAAATAATAGCTATATCCAGAAAAGGCGATGGCATCAAAACATCAAACAGCAGTCTTTCAACCAAAGGAAAACAGAAAGGAAATGTAATAATATCTGGTGGAAATATTGATATATATGCTGCCTGTGACGGCATAGATGCTGCATATGGTGTAGATGTTTCAGGTGATGGAAATCTGAATATATATACAGATACTTATTCTGATTATAGTGAAGCCGTGGCTGCCGACAACTCCGGTTCTTCAGCCAGCAGCTCTGGTTCTTCAATCAGCACCCCAGATTCATCAGCCAGCAACCCAGGTTCATCAGCCAGCAACCCAGGTTCTTCAGCCAGCAACCCAGGTTCTTCAGCCAGCAACCCAGGTTCTTCAAATCAGAATCAAGGTTCATCATCTAAATCATCATCCAATGCAACTATGATGACTTACACAACAACTGCCAATACAGACAACCAGAATAACAGCAGCGTGGGAACTCCACCCGATATGAATAATGCTCAGAACAATGGTAACATGGGCAATCCTCCTGATATGAACAATACTCAGAACAATGGTAACATGGGCAATCCTCCTGATATGAATAACAGTAGCAGCAATCCTGGCATGAAAGGTAACTTCGGCGGTGGAAACAAAGCTGCTAATGGTATGCCAGGCAATAACAGCTCAGGAAATTCATCTAAAAAGTCTTACTCTACAAAGGGAATCAAAGCCGAGAGCGAGATAAATATATCTGGTACAGCCATTAACATAAGTTCAACTGATGATGGTATTCATGCCAACTCAGATTCTGGTGTTCTTGAAACCGGCGAAGATGGCAAGGGTATAATATCTATATCGGGTGGAACTATCACAATCTCTACAGGTGATGATGGAATACATGCAGATAAAGAGCTTAATATAACTGATGGATATATAAATGTTTTAACATCCTACGAGGGTCTTGAGGCTATAACAATCAACATCAGTGGTGGACAAAGCTTTGTATATGCAGCTGATGATGGCATTAATGCATGTACCGGAGATGGCACATCTACTCCTCTTATTAATATAACTGGTGGATACGTTGATGTAACAACCGGTCCTGGCGATACAGATGGTATAGATTCTAACGGCAGCTACACACAGTCTGGCGGTATGGTTTTTGTGAAAGGCGGCAGTTCATCAGGTCAGGTATCTGGTTCTATTGATGTTGATGGCAATATTACTATAACTGGTGGAACATGTGTAGCTTTAGGCGGTATATGTGAAACTCCTGTAAATTCAGTTAATGCTTACGTGTTCAGTTCTGTATCCTTTAACGCAGGAAGCTACTCAGTAAAAGATTCCAGCGGTAATGAAATAATCAGCTTTACTTTAAACAACAGTTACTCAAATGGCTGGATATGCACATCTGCTCTTACAACAAACACTGAATACACTCTTTACTGCGATGGTTCTTCATTAGCAGGCTGGACACAATCTGCAGGAACCATGGGTGCATCCAATGCCGGCGGCTTTGGCAGCAATCCTGGCGGTTTTAATGGTGGTGGCCGTGGAGGTAACATGAATGGCGGAAAAAATATGAATGATAACAGAAATATAAATGGCAATAATGCACCAAATAGCAATAATGTACAATAACAATTGCAAACAATAGTTTGATTGAATTTTAGTTGATAACGAACGGACGACAAATATAAGATACAGGCAGTCCTGCATACTATGTTCAATGCTAGAAGCTTTGATTGGATATTTCTAAGCCTTTCCATATAAACTATGTCAGCTGACGCTACCGCTCAG
>ENA-OURO01000095-OURO01000095.1-human-gut-metagenome-genome-assembly--contig:-NODE-95-length-32305-cov-7.075721_pt1 | contig 32305 bp, 36 predicted proteins | sample MGYA00242098_ERZ508985 | MGnify/ENA primary metagenome ERZ508985 (study PRJEB26280, sample SAMEA2531409) | human gut metagenome | biome: human gut; feature: human-associated habitat; material: faeces...
TGTATGCACACCTGCTTTTCTCATATATGCTGTCGTCCGTACGTTAAGAATGTGTGTTAAACAACAATATTTCCACTTTATTATTTCCACAATATTTGCTATACTAAATAAGTATGACAAGAATACATGTTCGTGCAATATATAGTTAAAACAGGAGTTGTGTATGAATTTAGATGGATTAAATGATATGCAGAAGCGCGCTGTTAAGCGTACAGAGGGACCTCTGCTTATAATAGCTGGTGCTGGTTCTGGTAAGACAAGAGTGCTTACGAACAGAATAGCCTATCTTATAGATGATTGCGGAGTAGCACCATATAATATACTTGCGATAACATTTACGAATAAAGCTGCAAGAGAAATGAGAGAGAGAGTAGATGCAACTGTGGGAAATGGTGCAGGTGAGGTATGGGTAAGTACATTTCATTCAACCTGTGTACGTATATTAAGAAGATATATAGACAGAATAGGATATTCTAATAATTTTACAATATATGATACAGATGATCAAAAGAGTGTTATTAAAGATATATGTAAGAAATTTAATATAGATACAAAGATGCTTAAAGAAAGAACTATTATGAATGCTATATCGCATGCAAAGGATGAGCTTATGACACCTGAGGAAATGGTTCTGGATGCTGGTGGGGATTATAATGCTAAAAGGATAGCCAATGTATACGTTGAATATCAGAAAACGCTAAAGCTTAATAATGCGCTTGATTTTGATGATCTTATATTTAAAACGGTTGAGTTGTTTGAGCATGATGCAGAAGTACTTAATTATTATCAGGACAGATTCAGATATATTATGGTAGATGAGTATCAGGATACGAATACTTCACAGTTTAAACTTGTGTCTATGCTTGCAGCAAAGTATGGTAATCTGTGTGTTGTTGGTGATGATGACCAGTCAATATATAAGTTCAGAGGAGCTAATATTACGAATATTCTTAATTTTGAGAATACATTTGAGGGAACAAAGGTTATTAAGCTTGAGCAGAATTATCGTTCAACTCAGACCATACTTAATGCAGCAAATGCGGTTATACAGAATAATGTTGGAAGAAAGTCGAAAAGTCTGTGGACTGAGAATGGTGAGGGTGAGAAAGTTAATTACACACTTTATGAAAATGGATATGAAGAAGCGGATGGCGTGGTAAACAGTATAAGTTCATTCGTAAGAGATGGATGGAATTATAATGATATTGCGATATTATATAGAACAAATGCCCAGTCGAGAGTGCTTGAAGAAAAACTCATGATGAAAAATATACCATATAGAATATATGGTGGTATAAGCTTTTATCAGAGGAAAGAAATCAAGGATATTCTTGCTTATCTTAAGACAATAGATAATGGCATGGATGGACAGGCTGTAAGACGTATCATAAATGTTCCTAAAAGAGGAATAGGGGCAACTACTATAGAACGTGTCCAGGAATATGCCGATCAGAATGCTTATACGTTCTGGCAGGCATTATGTGAAGCAGATAATATAGATACTATAAAAAGAGGCGCAGGAAAGATAGAACCATTTGTTACGCTTATAAGTTCATTAAAGGCTAAACAGCAGTTCATGAGTCTTAAAGAACTGGCAGAAACAGTATTAGAGGATACAAGATATATAGAAAGTCTTGCTGAAAGTGAAACCGCAGAGGAGATAGAAGCAAGACAGGAGAATATTGATGAATTCATTAATAAAATAGTGAGTTATGAAACTGGATGTCAGGAAAAAGGCGAAAAACCTACGCTAAGTGGTTTCTTAGAGGAGGTTGCGCTTATAGCAGATATAGATAATCTTAATGAATCAGAAAAACAGGTTATGCTTATGACACTTCATAGTGCTAAAGGTCTTGAGTTTCCTATAGTATATATGACAGGTATGGAAGACGGACTGTTCCCAAGCTATATGACCATAGTATCAGATGATCCAACAGAGATTGAGGAAGAGAGAAGATTATGTTATGTAGGTATAACAAGAGCTGAGAAAATACTTAATCTGAGTAGTGCCAAAATGCGTATGGTACGAGGTGAAACACAGATGAATAAGGTTTCAAGATTCATCAAAGAGATACCAGATGAATATCTTAATATAGAGAATAACAGTTCCGGATATAAAGGAAAAATATCTTATGGTGGAAAAGATGAGTCAGAAGAACAGCCTGCCTATAATATAAGAGCCAATGCAAAGGCAGCACTCAGCAGATATGGAAGTGGAAATACTACATATAAGCAGTCTGGCAGAGTAAAGATAGGTGGCGCTTCAAAGCCGGGTGGAATGTATAAGAGCAGTGGATATGGTAATACTATATATGGTTCAGCTAAGAAAGCTATACGAGATACAGCTAATGCTGGGGTAAACAAGAAGGTTGGGTTCGGAAAAGAATTTCCTATGGATATATTTGACTTAAAAAAAACAACCATTAAAGCTTCATCATCAGAAGATACAGGAAAAAGCTTATCAAAAGAATCATCAGGCGGACTAGGTTATTCTGTAGGTGATACTGTAGAACATAGTAAGTTTGGCAAAGGCAGGGTAATATCTATAGACCATGGTGAACGTGACTATATGGTATCTGTAAAGTTTGATGAATTCGGCTTAAAAAAGATGCTTGCAGGATTTGCAAGATTAAAGAAGATTTAGTTAAATATGTGATTAAAGAAGATTAAAAAAGAAGATATAATTAAATAAGTTACTAAATAAGATATTGAAGATGTAGTTAAATATGGTGACAAATAAAAATGATTATGATACAATATATTTACTTTATTATGTGACTGGAAAGGAGCGGTTGTTATGAATAAGGATAAGATTGAAGAACTTATAGCAGCTAGTAAGCTGAACGAACTTCTTCATAAGAAAGATGTAGAAGAAAAGAACAAAAATAATGTTGTTGTTATTGTTTTAGCAGTAATCGGAGCAGTTGCAGCTTTAGCAGCAATCGTATATGCTATATACAGATATTTCACACCAGATTATCTTGATGATTTCGATGATGATTTCGATGATGATGATTTTGAAGATGATTTTGATGATGAAGATGAAGCTGATAAAGACTTTGAGAATTAATCAGCAGCGTATCAGTTAGTCAGAATAATATAATGTATATAAGACCACTGGCAGGTTATGTAATCGGTCAGTGGTCTTTTTACCTGTATGGATAAGAAATATACATATATATGAATTCATGTGATATATGAAAGGAAATTCTAAATGAAAAAAGGTGGTATATATACAGGGTATGTAGAAAGTGTTGATTTTCCTAATAAAGGAAATGTCATAGTTGAAATAGAGGAAGATGGACAACTGATAAAGGAAAAAGCAGTTGTGAAGAATTCTATACCAGGACAGACAGTTACATTTATGGTCAATAAAAAGAAGCATGGAAAATGTGAAGGAAGACTTCTTGAAGTTGTCAGACAGTCAGATACAGAAACAAACGAAAGATGCGAACATTTTGGAAAATGTGGTGGATGTGTATATCAGACTGTAAGTTATGATGAACAGCTAAAGATGAAAGAAACCACGGTTAAAAAGATTCTGGATCCTGTTATAAAGACAGATTATGACTGGGAAGGAATAATTGGAAGTCCGGTATCAAGTGAATATCGTAATAAGATGGAATATTCTTTTGGTGATGAAATAAAGGATGGTCCTATAGCACTTGGACTGCATAAAAGAAATAGTATGTATGACATAGTCACAGTAACAGAATGTAAAATTGTGGATAATGATTACAGAAAAATATTAAAATGTGTATATGATTATGCTTTGGAGAAGAAGCTTACATATTATCATAAAATGAAGCATGAAGGTTACCTTAGACATTTGCTTGTAAGAAAGGCAGTAAAAACGGGTCAGATTCTAGTGGATATTGTAACGACTACGGTTAACGATATTCCTATGGATGAGTTGGCAGACAGATTAAAAGCATTATCGCTGGATGGCGAGATTGTAGGATTTTTACACACTTATAATGATAGTGTTGCAGATGCTGTAATCAATGAAAAGACGGATACAGTATATGGAAGAGATTATATTGAAGAAGAGCTGCTTGGACTAAAGTTTAAGATTACAGCATTTTCATTCTTTCAGACTAACTCGCTTGGTGCAGAAGTTCTGTATTCTAAGGCAAGAGATTATGTAGGAACAACTAAGGATAAGGTTATCTTTGATCTTTATAGTGGAACAGGTACTATAGCACAGATTTTAGCACCTGTTGCAAAAAAAGTTATAGGTGTCGAAATAATATCCGAGGCAGTTGATGCAGCTAAAATAAATGCTGGTATAAATGGACTTGATAACTGTGAATTTATAGCAGACGATGTACTTAATGCACTTGATAATATTAAGGATAAACCAGATTTTATAGTTCTTGATCCGCCAAGAGATGGAATCAATCCTAAGGCACTTAAGAAGATAATTGATTATGGTGTGGATTCTATGGTGTATATTTCCTGTAAGCCTACAAGTCTTGCAAGGGATCTGGTTATGTTGCAGGAGAGCGGGTATGAGGTAAAAAAGGGCTGCTGTATAGATATGTTTCCAAATACTGGCCATATAGAAACAATAGTGGCACTACATCGGACCGATATGTAAGAATCCTTGATTTGCGCGAAGGCAACGAGGAGAGTTCCGAGGAAACAACGGGCTGTAAAGCCAGTGTTTATGCGGAATTCGACGACTGCACGCGAGTCGGGAAGTTTGTAAAACTTTTCGACTTCCGGCACTTTGAGAGGTTTTTCAGGTTTGACCAGAGTGACCGAAAAACATACAAAAAGGCAATTTCTGATGGGGTAAACGTGTCTGTGGTATTGGACTGCGGCTTCGGAAACACATCAAAGGAAAAGTAATATATTTATCATTAAACAGAATAAAAGAAACGTGAAAGACCGTTCATTTTCAAGAAAAATTGAAAGTGAGCGGTCTTTCTTTGTATCTGAAAGTCATCGTATCAAATGGATTTCAGAATAGATGAATTCGATGTATTCGAGAAAGGCGATATTATGGAGATGATACGGAATGTGGAGATAAATGAGCAGGCATATGAAATACAGCTGCAGGGATTATTTGTATTGTAAAAAGCAATATATGGTGGTACACTATAAGAAACAGGAGGTGCATACTATGGCAACAAAAACTGCAAATGTAACAGCGCGAATTCAACCGAATATAAAAGAGCAGGCAGAGGCAATTCTTGACAGACTTGGAATTCCTGTATCTGTATTCATAGATATGACTTACAGACAGGTTATTATGCGTGATGGAGTACCATTTTCACTAGATATTCCGGATAAACTTGTTACAAGAGATTCTATAACACAAGCTGAATTTGATACGATGATGCAGACCGGGCTTGCACAGGCAAAAAAGAACGATTCTGTATCTGTTGATGAGGCTTTTAATCAATTAAAGTCGGAGATATAGTGCATGAATGAATATGAGGTAAGGGTAACAAGGCAGGCATTAGAGCAGATGAAAGAGATAGTTCATTATATTTCAAATGATCTAATGGCACCGGATGCAGCAGATAATCTGCTTGACAAGATGAAAGCAGAGATTACTAAGTTGTCGAGTTTTCCGAAAAAACATGCCTTGATTGATGAAGAGCCATGGAGGACTGAGGGAGTACGCAAGATTGTTGTTAAAAACTTCCTGATTTATTATTGGGTTGATGATGAAAATAACAGAGTTCAGGTAACAGCAGTTATTTATAGCAGGAGAGACCAGATCAGGCAGCTAAGTAATATGGATATGGAGTAGTGGCTTAATCCATAAGGATTACTATAAAAGTATATAGTTGCAAATATATAAAACTGAATACACGCAATGAAAGAAGCAGATATGTGGAAATATTCCATGTGTCTGCTTTTTTCATGCCCTAAAGATAACAACAAGTATCAGCGAAGCTTTTTTTATGCAGTTATATATCCCACACCGCAGGTGTGCACCGGCAGGGGATTAGGGGCAGCCGCCACTAACGAGATGGGTTTTCGTAACACGAAAACCGTATCTCGCCTACCATGTTACAGGAATTTCATAAGCAGCAGAAGTTGATTTACAAAAGACTGACAGAGAGATTATCACAGCAAAACGGATAAGAAGAATTACACGAGAGGAGGAATGTGTATGGGCAGACCAAAGAGCAGACATGCACCAAGAACGACAATGAGCATCCGGGTATCGGAGCGTGAGCGAAGACAGATAGAAGAAAAATCAATGGCTACAGGATTGGCTGCATCTGCATATATCCGTACAATGGCATTGGATGGAGGAAATGTGGACACAACCATTCACGAGGACAGACAGAAGCTGATGCATGAATTATCTGCAATAGGCAACAACATCAACCAGATAGCACGAATGGCAAATACGAATTTATTCATCTCAAAATCGGATGTGCAGGATGTAAAGGAGCAGTTGCGACAGATACAGCAGCTCCTATTGCAGTATATAAGAAACAGGTAACAGATGTGCCTGGCAGCTATCCATTAGAAAATGCGGCATATCAATCAATTAAACAGCAACAAACTAACGAGAATAATTATATGGAAAGAAGGAATGAATATGGCGATTACCAAGATATGGAATATAGCCAAAAGCAAGGACGGGAATCTTTCAAATTCCCTGCACCGTTCCTTATTATATATCGTCAATCCGGTGAAAACGGATGGCGGTGTACTGGTGGGAGGTGTAAATGTAATGCCGGATGCAGAACTTGCGTACGAGCAGATGTGTGAAACAAAGCAGATATTTGGAAAAGAGTTAGGACGGCAGGGTTATCATGTCGTTCTTTCGTGTCCTGTGGGGGAAGGTGATCCGCAGACCATGTATCAGCTAACGCAGGAATTCATAGAGGAATATCTTGGAGACAGATACGAGGCATTATTTGCGGTGCATGTAGACAAGGGACATCTGCACAGTCATATTGTATTCAACAGCGTAAGTATGATAGACGGATACAAGTATCAGTATATCAAAGGCGATTGGAAAAATATTATCCGGCCCATTACCAACCGCCTTTGTGAAAAATATGGCTGGTCAGTCATACCATCGGAATATGTCAAGGATTCCGAGCGTATGAGCAGGGGCGAGTACGAGTATCAGAAGTCCTTGAAGGAAGTCATGCTTTCAGATGTAGAATATTGTATGTCAAATGCAGAAAATATGGACGAATTTATTTGGAATTTAAAAGAGCTTGGTTATGAGGTAAAACAAGGAAAACACCTTGCAATTAAAGCCGGAGGAATGAAAAAATTCCGAAGATTAGATACGCTTGATGAGAGCCTTTCGGTGGAACAGATAGAGGAAACGCTTGCAGCAATACAGGGAAAAGATACGACAGTAAAACTGATAACAAATGATGATTATAAGTCATTTAAGTATTGGACAAGCGAATACCAACGTAGCTTTTATGTAAAAATAGTACACCTGCGCCAGATGGAAGTGTATCGTTTCCAATTTAAGACAGCCCGCCGATATCATAACTTAAAACGCATGAATGAACTGCAGGAGCAGTATCTGTATCTGATAAATCATAAAATCGAATCAGCTGATGAAATGCTTGACCGCCATGCACAGATAAAAGAAAAAATAGCAGGTATCAGTGTCGAGCAGAAAATGATTTATGCAGAAAACAGAAAGCTGGGAAAAATTACTGAGGACGAAGCAGAGATAATCCGACAGGATAATACAGAAAGGCTTGAAGCACTAAAGAATATGAAGAAAGAGCTTAACCATGAGTTAAAGCTTGCAGGCAGCATTATAACAGAATCCTTATATCAGTCCTATATTCGACTAGAATTTGAACCGGAAACCAACAAGGATAAGGAGACAGATCCACTGCATCCTGCTATACCGGAATCCCCATGGAAAAAAAGCGAAAGGACGCAGAATACAAGAAAAGGCTGGATGAATTACTTGCTAAGATCCATGCTGACGAGGAAGCCCGCAAGGAAAAAGAACGCAAAGAGCTGGAAGCACAGCAGGAGCGGAAACGCAGGAAGAAAGCGGATACAAAGAGTAAGGAAAGAGAGCAGAATGATGGTATGTATAATATTGCAAATGATGAAGTAAATAAAGTGCAGAATCCGGCATCAGATAATCTGACTGAAGTACCAGCAGAACTACAGGCAGATTCACATGAAGAGCCACAGATAGAATCACAGCAAGAACCACAAGCAACGCCACAACTGCCAGACAGCTTTTCTGCCTTCAAATCCTTACCTGTGTCCACTCAGTCACAGCTGCTTTGCACAGAATTATGCGACACCATACAGGTATTTGAGCAGTTACAGCAGTATGCAAAGGATACTGGATATCATGGCAGTTTCGATGAACTTAACGAAATGGCAAGTGCCATTAGTGAAGAAAACAGCAGGTCATATGAGGATAGAAAAGCACAGATGATTGCAGATGAGCTGATAAGAGCCGGAACAACAGCACAGAATTTCTATCAGATAAAAACTGAGAGTCTGGCAGAGGCTTTTATATCTGCTGGGGATATCGGTTCATCGCTGATTCCATTGATTATCAAGGTGGAACAAAAAATAGGTGTTGCACCTGATTATGAAAAGAATCTTGCACTTGTAAATGCAATACGGGCAGATGTAAAAAAGTATGGAGAAGAGCAGGTAAACAGAACGCGATAGTCAACTAAACATCTCTACATCAAGATTAATCGGGAATAAAATAATGTTACAAATTCACTTTCTTCTCATAGTTTCATTAGTTTTTACGACTCTGAAACAATATATTTCAAATTGATGTCCTATAGCACACTCTCTTATATTGTATGAGATAGTGTAACTATTAAAACAATATTCATTAGAAATGTATATTAATTGCATAGAGATACAATTTTGTTGTAAATATCTCCAACGGTATGATTTTTTAATTCTGAATAAAAAGAACTGATATATTTGGAAAAACATTCATTTGATACGAATTTGATTTTTTCTTCGAAAGAAGAAGATTCATCTGTTGAATCATAAAACTTCAAAATCTGTTCGTCAGCAGTAGTTACTGTTGTATATAGATCATACAATGATATATCGTTTAAATTTTTTAACAAATGTGTTCCACCTGGACCTGGTTTGCTTTCAATATAACCATTACTTTTTAAATCAGCCATTACTCTTCTGATAATGGCTGAATCAGCACCTATTTTCCTAGACACAAAAGTACTGGTTATTTTTTCTTTTTCATAGTGTTTACAAATTATCAATAATTGCAATGCGACAGTATATGTTGAAGAAATTTTCATAGCGGTCTCCTTTTTCTTTGATGCGATAAAAAAAATCACAAAATGCTTGACTTATTACGACAGATGAGATATTATTTATCACAGATTAGATGCGATAAATAATATCACAATAACATAATACATTAGTTTAAATTAAAATGCAAGAAAAAAAGGAGGAATAATTAATGGAAGTATTATCAGTGAATTTTAACAAATGCGGTGGGACTTGTTCAAATGGTAAAGGAGAGATATATGACTCAGTAATTGCAGTACAGGCTAAGAATATGATTAATGATTTTTTAGAAATTGAAGAGAATAATGTTGTCTTTATTAATGAAATTAATAATGTAGAAGATAATTTTACATCATTTAAAAAGCTATTTGATGAAAATGTTTACTCTATTCATAAACCTTCAAATTTTGAATCATTTAATGACAGTAGTCATCCATATGGATGCACAATTGCAATCACGAAAAAAATTTCAGTTTGGGAAAAATCATCCTCTATAGATTTAATTAATCCTAAAAGTGGGGAATTATCTTATGCTAATAAAAGTGTGATATTGAAAAGCGGGGATATTATTCTTGTGGGTGTTCATATTCCGTATGATATTGATTATTGGAATGAAATTATTAATTACTTTAAAGAGAATCTTGAGAAAAGACTATATATTATTGGAGATTTTAATGTGTATGATGAGGGTACCAATAGAAAACTTAAGTTTGATGAATTAAAGAGGGAAGGAGCAATAGATGTTTGGTTAAATAGGGGAGGAGATAACGGACATATTACTTGTACAACTGGAAGAAGGCTTGATTATTTATTATGCTCTAATATTGGTTATTCATCAATTAGAAGAATGAGTTATCTTGATAGTTTGAGAGAAAATAGACTTACTGATCATTCTGGAGTGTTCTTTGAAATAGAAAGATAGGAGTTTGGTACGAATGAACAAAATTATAGCAGTTGATTTTGACGGAACCCTATGTCATGGTAATTGGCCAGACATAAGGGAACCGAATATAAGACTGATTAATAAATTGCTGAAACTACAAAGAAAGGGCTATAAGATTATTTTATGGACATGCAGGGAGGGCGAACCATTACATCAAGCAATTGAATGGTGCAAAGAATTTAATTTGGTATTTAATGCCATAAATGACAATCTGCCTGAAATAAAGGAACTGTATGGCAATAATTCGAGAAAAATTAGCTGCGATATTTATATCGATGATAGAAGCTATATTCCTAAATGGTAATAGAAGTTAAAAGATAACACTACAGGTGTATTGATTTTATTATTTGCATATAGGGATTAGAGGAAATTGCAATTATAATGTAAGGAGGTCACTTGGACATGGATATAAAATACATAGGAAGAAATATAGCAAAATTACGTAGTTCTCGAGGGTTATCCCAAGGTGACCTTGGAAAAGAAATAGGGCTAACACCAAGTGCTATATCAAATATTGAAAATGCTGTAAGTTACCCTTCTATTGATACATTAATAAGATTTGCTGAGTTCTTTTCTGTAACAATGGATTATTTGCTTTCAAATAAGGATATTGAGCAACTAGGAGAACTTCAACTCAAATCAAAGTTGCTTACAACGGAAATGTTCTTAAGATCAGGTAAGCCCAAAAAGAGCTTATATGAAATAGACAATAAAGAATATTTCTTTGAGGAAAAGCAGCATGAAATTAATTATAAGGTATCAGAAGTTGATAAATGATATTTTTAAAATAAGGAGCGGATTTTGAAATGAATAGATTAGAAAAGGAAAAACTAAGAAAAATTGTTGTGAAAAATTCCAAATTATTTCAAATGACAATAAAAGATAGAAAAGAATATTGCATGAAGGAAGACTTTCATTTATTCACATTTATAGAAAACGAATTATTTAGCTGGGAATTGCAGATCGCAATTGACTGTGCTACAGAAGGTCGAATTCATTTGATGATGTTCCTGCATCCGGTTGTAATTACAACAAAAACAAAGCTGGCATATATTGAGTTTGCGAATGAGGCAAATTTATATTTGGCATCTGCAATGGGGAGATTTTGGGTAAATGATGATAACGACTATTGTTATGAATGTTATCTTCCTGAATTCTTGCTTGAACATGAGAAGGAGTTGGAGAACCAGTTGTTTGATAAGCCATTTGCCCATTTTAGAGACTATTTAACACCACTTATGAAAATGAAAAATGGAGAATGGAATTCAGAACTTGCTATAAAATATCTTACGGAGTTAAGAGAAAAAGGTTATGTCGATAATGAAGAATATAATCTTTGGTAGTTTATTAGGAGGTGTTATGATTTGAACTTTAGATATGAGAATCTGAACGAAAAATTATTTGATAAAGTGATTGCGTTTTCCTACAGCATGGGCTCAGGACTTGGAGGTCCCGGAATGATTGCAATGCTTACAAGAGATGGTAAGGAATATTTGATAGGGCAGGAAGGTTTTGAGGGAAATTGGCTCTATCCTGAACACACATTTCCATTTATGGCAGAGGCATTTTTAGAGGATAGTGATAAATGGTTCCGGATTAGCAAAAAATATGCATCAGAAAAAATATATTGCCTAAAAGAATTTCAAAGTCAGGTTAACAATGTAATTGAAAATTATCGCAAGAAAGATGGATTATTATATAATTGGGAATCTATGATATGGCAGATTCTTGGGATAGATGATGTGGAGCATATTATCTATGATAAAACTGAAGAATTTCGCGAGCGGGATGAACAAAAGAGAAAACAATCAGAAGAGCATTTCAAAAGTGTATTATTAAAGCCAGACTCCTACGAGTGGCATAAGCTTTACTATAACAATTGCATACCGAAGGATGAAGATATGGAAACATCGTTCCTTCAGGGATACTACCTGTTGTTATTTAAGAGCATGAATGCTTCTAGAATTGATGGTGTCATGATGACCATTGCATTTCAGAGAGACCAGTGTAGTGAAGGTGTGGAAGAAATGAATGCAAAAGTAGAAGCGTATAATCTTTTTTATCAGCGATTTGAGGATGTGCGAGGACCATTGGAAATCCCTGCAAAGCAAGATAATAGTCCAATGAAAGAATTTAAAAAATCGTTTCAGAGAAGATTATCCTGTTATAGTGTTAATACAAGAGATAAATTTATTCGTTCATACAGTTCACTGGAGGAAGCGAAAAAGGGAGCTATGTATTGGCTTAAGGTCTGGGGAGGTATTGACAGCGAGAATGTCATTCCGTATGGAAGTATCCGCTATGATGCATTAGAGATTCACAAACGGGAGCTTCGTGAGGCTGAATTGTATATGACTTTTATTACAAGGTATGCAGATGTTATTGAGGTGATCAAAAAATATGATTATCCGGGAAATGCTGTAGATGAAGTGGCAGAGGTACTTGGAATTACCAGAGACGAGGTTGGATTCATATACGGTTTGTTTGATCCGGTATTGTTTTCTACTTCAAGACTCCAGACAATAAAGAAAATACTAGGAGAAATTCTATGAGATATTATAATTTCGCACTGTATGCAAGTGCAGAACAGATAAGAGAGAATACAACAATTAACCTTCGGGAATACGCTTATGAGAACCCGATTGCAGCAGTCAATAACTACATGTACAAAAGACTGGATAATGATGTGGCATTCTTAACTTATCGGGAGGAAGGAAATACGATATTTGCAGTCTTTGTTTATGACGAAAAAAAAGAAAACCTTTGCTGATGCATTTTCTCATGCTACGAATGTGCTGAAAGAAGACTTTTCTGTAAACAGAATAAAAACAGCTCCTTATGAAATCATTATAATTTCGAGGAGAGAATTGTTTCAGACAAAAGCAGCTGTGCGAATGCTATATATGATCCGACATTTATTCATGAACTCACAAATCTGATTGACAGAGCTTTACAGAATCAAGCAGTAAGGCTACTCCCGACTGGGAAAGATGTCAATGATTTGAAGAAAAATGAATTGTTCAAAATTATAAAAGACGATATAAGCTTATTAGAAGAAGGTCTGAAAGATGAGAGAAAAGCTGGCACAGCAAAGACGTCTGTGGCAAGGCTATTTGCGGAGATTCTGAAGGATGAAAAAGTGCTATCTACAGGGACATTTGTAGAGGCTGGACGAGCAGACCTTGTAGGAGATCATGTTGGTGCTACAGCACCGCTGGTGAAAAGAAAGTTTAAGGAAGCACAAGGTGGAATTTTATTTATAGATGAGGCAATTAATACTCTTGTGCAGGAAATGGAAAACCATAGAGACGATGTAATCGTAATTTTTGCTGGTTACACAGAACCCATGCAGCAGTTCCTTGATAGAAATCCGGGGATGCTTTCAAGAATTGCTTTCCAGATTGAATTTGAGGATTATACCACAGGTGAATTGTGTGATATTGCAAAACTGATGGCTTCCAAGAAACAGATGACAATCACGGATGCTGCTATGGATAAACTGAGAGAAAATTTTGATATTGTTAGAGGAGAAGCTGATTATGGAAATGGTCGTTTTGTACGCAAGACATTGGAGGAAGCTGAGATGAACCTTGCCGAAAGGGTATTGCAGTATAAGGAGTATGAGATAACAAAAGAACTTATTACGACTATCGAAGTGTGTGATATTCCAGATATAGCTGCAAGAAAAAGAGTAGTCAAAAGAATAGGATTTGCCAGTTGACAGTATTATTTGGAGGTCTAGAATGGAAAAGGATTTTATTGATGAGTTTATTTCATCGAAAGATACAAGAGCTTATCTGCATAGTATTCACCACGAATTTACAGATTTGGAGAAAGCTACTATAGTTGCAAACCACATTATGATTTCATATGAGAAAAAGGTAAAGTGGTTAGAACAGTTTATGGATGAAATAACTGATAATTCACTAAGGAATAGGATATTAAAGGCTATATCACAGATTAGGGAAGACAAGCAATATTACAATGAGAGAAATATTGCATCAGGAAATATACCGTACAGTGAATCGTTGTTTGAATTCGTATTTATACCACATAATTTCCGGCATGGTGACATTGTAAGAAGTCTCTATGGTAACTGGAATACAACTATGTTTAACGAGAAGATAGGAATAATCTTAAGTTATTTTGACGATGATTATGAGCTTTATAAAAATCTCAGAGGAGATTATTCTGATGTTCAGGTTTGCGTAGATATTAAGTTTGATGGAGTAGCATATCAGGGAGAGTTTGAACATGAGCATATTAATCCGATATATATTGAGCGTATGTCCTTGAACGAAAAAGATGAGAGAATTGCATATCTTAAATATCTCACGAATTTATACAGTAAAAATAGTCATAGGATTAATGCTGATAACAAACCTGAATATGCAGGTGGTTCAGATGATTTATTAGAGCAGAGATATCTTAGTGAATATATCCCGGTTTATGATGATACTTCTGGTATTTGGTGTGTGCAGATGGGATATGGTTTTGAAAGAGGAGCTGTTGATTATATTGCGGCGGAGTTCTCTGGAACAGGGTTAATATATCATTTCGTGCGTAATGGTCAGTTGGATCATGTCCATGGATTTGATAGTGTGTTGGAAGAAGTTTTGCAGGATCCAGAAAATGTAGATATTGTCACAGACTATGGTGAATATTCACAGCAGGAAATAAATATGGTTAGTGGGATAAAGAGAGCTGCGATGTTTGTACAATCACACTGCAGACCTATGACAAGTGCGGAACTGCGTGAAAATAGGTCAGATATAAAAAACAAAGGAGAAGATAATTATGGATATAAATGAGGCATTTGCTATATCAAATAAGCCAGGAGAAATAACATTAACAGGATTTCATTTCATAAAAGATATGCTCCCCCAGGATTTTGAGGTTTGCTTAATTATAGAGAAGAATGGCCACCTATCTGCTGGTTGTTGGGACACTGGATTATGGAGCACTGAAAATGGAAAGGCGGGAAGCTTCAGGCAAAGCCGAGGAGGAGTAATTGAACTTGATAATGTACTGGCATGGTTACCTATAGAAGAAACAACAATAAACATAAAAGAATTATGGTGGAATCCTGAGTATCGTCTCATAGCTATTCTTTTGAATTGTGTTATGGTGTTTGCAAAAGATGCTGATAAATATCTAACTATCGAATATTACGGTGGAAATGAAAAGAAAATCATCTTTCACATGGATGTAACGACGGGTAACATATTAGAGATTGATGAAAATGGCAGAGGCGAAATATACTATCTCCAATCTACAATGAGAGCATGGTATGATGATTTGAAGGAAAAACTTTTGGAAGGCTATTATAGTGGCAGATATTTTGCTTTGCCGAAGTGGGGGGAATAGGACTTATAAACATACACCAGTACACAAAGTTGGTGGCAAAACGAAATTTGACAAGAGAGTAGCGAATAAGAAAATACGTCGTTCGGGAAAAGATAATCTTGAAAATGCATATTCGTGTAAATCCAATGATTATCGCAAAGAAAATGAATCATGGCATATTTGGGATTATAGATTTTTTTTGGGGGGGGGAGAACCAATATGGAGAGCGGAATCTTGGCGGAACATAGAGGGAAAATTATGGGAAAAACTTTATAAGAGAAAGTGAGGCAATAGATTATGGCAATTCAGTTTAAGGAACTTAGAAAGTATTTGGCAAGAAATATCAGGGTATCCATATGTTTTGAAGATGGTCATTATCACGATTATCTGATGATTTCTGACATACCGGCTGAAAAATACAATGACTTATATCTTTATGGTGTGGGAATGGCAGATGTTGAATTTTCTAAGGATATATACACATCTCAAAAGGATTTAGACGGAGTAATTGTTTCAACAAACGATGATACGATAGAACCTGCGATTGAGATTGTTCTTTATGAAAATTCACGTGAGATAGAAAGAAAGGCAGAAGATGTTCTTTTGTTCAAAGATATAAAGCCTTATTTACAGATAGGGCGAAATTTTGCTGTTGTTAATAGAGAAGACTGGTCATACAGATTATACGAATATCGAAATGAAATTCCAGCTAGTTATGACGACATGTTTGTGTATGGTATAGGCATGGAGGATAATTTAGAAGAAAGCGATAAAAATATCGCAAAAGTGTTGGAAAAAAGAAAATTTGATTCATGCTTGAATAAGCGGATGGTAATTGTGTTGTCAAATACAGCGAGGACGGATATTGAAATATGAAAAATAGGGAAATGATTCATTATTGGATTGGAACTGAGCCTAAAAGAGAAAATATCAGATGTTCACTGGCGACTGCAATGGAGATAGCAAAGCATGATGAAATTAATTGCATTTATTTTTCTTTAAGCAAAGAGAAATGGGAATTGCTTGCAATGCTTAGTGATAAACAAAGGGCAGATATAGATTTCGTACATATCATCGATACACCAGGATTAAATGTGGAAGACGTTATTGAAGAACTTATCAAACAATTGGAGACTGATGGTAGGCGTATTTTTTATGTGATTGATGAATTGCCATTGCTGTCAACATGCGAAAAAAGGAAATCAAGAATAGAGGAAAACAGCGTTGTTTTAAAAGGACTCAATGAATTTAGTCAGAAATATGGAGTTGAATTTGTGTGTAATGTAGTTGTTTCAAAATGGTCACAGGATTATAGAACAGCAATTAATGAACTAAAGGAATATACACCAATTGAATATTTTACTGGTCAACTGAATTTTATTGGATAAGAAAATTTTGTTAATGAGCGAAGGATGGTTATTATTATGAATTTGTCTGAGTTTTTGGAAAATTGGGATGGTAATACACAAATTGTGGTAAAGACTGATACAGAGGAAGTATTTTGTGGGAAGGTTGCGGATGTATCCGTGGATATGGCATGCAGATATAGTATTCCTAAAGCTGGTGTAAAGCATAATAGAGAAATAATGCAAATAATTGTAGAGCATAACGGCAAAGAAAAAAGCAATTGATTTCAGTAAGCGGATTAAAAATAGAGTACAAAAATGGAAGGGAGATTTGTTATGGAGAATAGATTATTTTTATTATATTTTCCGGGTTATTATGATGGAGATGAAATCATTGGAATATATGATGATATATCGAAGTTGAAAGCTTCATATGAACGCGTGATTAGTAATCCTGCAGATGAGCATGGATTTCAACAATATGATTTTTATCTCAATAATCCTTGTACAAAACTTACGATAGAAGAATTCAATCAGGACAATGAAATATTTGTAGAAGTAGAACCTGAATTGCTATGGGTAGAGTTTGATAAGGAATCTGTTTATGGGAAGGGACCATTCTTTCTCCTGGTTACAGCAGATGAATGGAATCATGATGCCGACGAGTGGCTTGGAATATATGTAAGCAAAAAGACAGCAAGGGAAGCCTATGATAGGGCAGTTGCATGGTGGAATGAAGAGCAGAAGCGGATGTCAGTTTCTACATCGCAAAGAGTTGCGATGTTTGAGTATATTGCTATGGATGACAAATTTAGGGAAGTGGAACGAAAAGAGCTAGACTGAAACGAGAAGGAGATTCTAAGTAATGGCAATTTATGTTATTGGAGATATTCATAATTCACTAAAAAAGAGAGATTTTATTCATGATTGTGCCAGTAGGACTAACATTTAGGAGGTGATTTTTATAGCTACATATGTTATTTCAGATATACATGGACAATACGATATGTTTATAGAGTTACTTGATAAGATTCAACTTCAGGATACGGACATGCTTTACATTTTAGGGGATATACTTGACAGGGGTCCCTATCCAATAAAGACACTTATGAAACTTATGGAAATGCCAAATGCAATATGCTTGGAGGGAAACCATGAACTTATGGCGTTAGAATGTCTGGAATTTTTGATGAAGGAAATTATAGAAATGTCCATAGAGGAATTGGATGAAAAAATGCTGGATAATCTTGTGACCTGGCAATATAACGGAAGCAAATCAACAATTAATGAGTTTAGACAATTAGATTCAGAGACCAGGCGAGATGTGATAGATTTTATAAAGGATTTTCTGATATATGAAGAGATAGCGGTAAATGGCAAAAACTATCTTCTGGTTCATGCAGGCTTAGGAAATTATTTGCCTGATAAGGACATAGAGGACTATTCTATTCACGAGATAATATGGACGAGGGCGGACTATGATGTACAGTATTTTAAGGATACTTATGTTGTAACAGGACATACACCGACACAGACAATAAAAGATAATTTGCAGCCTGGCTATATTTATCGCAGAAACAATAATATAGCAATTGATTGTGGAGCAAGTACCATAAGTACATTTCTATCACAGTGGCAGATGGATTTTCTGAATCAGATATCGAGAACCAGCTCTATGGAAACAATCAACAGGGAAGTAGTTCAGATGACACTTTCAAATATTACACGAAAAATCATCACGAAGCCATTATTTCAGAGGAAGAGTGGAATAAGGCACAGGAGATTCTTAAAAGCAGATACAGGACAAACGAGAATGTATCTGAAACAGAAAGAATTAAGTTTGCAAGAAAATATGCTTTCAGCAGTATGTGCAAATGCGGTTTCTGTGGTACGAATCTGACAAGGCGATCCCATCATCAGGACACACAGCATAAAAAGCCTGTGTGGAAGTGCAGAACAGCAACCAACAAAGGGATATAGAATTGTCCACACAGCAAGGCGATAGATGAGGTAATCATTGAAAATGCATTTGTGGAAATGTTTGGGCTTCTTGCGAAAAATTTTGATGATGTGCTTGAATCAGTTCTCTCTTCGATAGAAGAAACACTTTCAAAAGACGACAGCACCGAGAAGTTAAAACGCATTGAAAAGGATATAGCCAGTCTTGAGAAGAAAAGAAAGAAATTGACCGATATGTATCTCGATGATAAACTTACTAAAGAAGCTTATGATGATAAATACAGTGAGCTCAGCAAGAAGCTGGACAAATGTGGGGAAGAGAAAGCAATATTTGCTGACTGTACATTATCACAGAAAAACATTGCAGGTAAGATGAAGACTATCAGAGCAAAGCTGAAGGATGCAGATGTTCTTGACCAATTTGACAGAGTGGTATTTGAAAGCCTGGTCGAGAAGGTTATAGTTGGAGAGCAGGCAGAGGATGGCACAGTTGATCCATATAAGCTGACCTTTGTGTTAAAAGGTATGGATGAAAGAAGCATACCGGATGCGAGAGACAGATATATGAATCTTCATAAAGCAGTTTAGTCGATTAAAAATTGAGGTGACAAGATGAAAGACAACAAGCGTGAAATTAGCATTGTTCGTTCTTCAGCAGCAGAGTATCTTACATTTATAACTGCAACTGGAGAAAGCGATGTTAATGCTGTATATTTTGATGAAAATGTATGGCTTACCCAGAAAATGATGGGAGTATTATATAATGTTGGGACAAATACGATTAATTATCATTTAAAAAAAATATTTACGGATAGAGAAGTAGATGAGAATTCAGTTATTCGAAAATTTCGAATAACTGCCGCTGATGGAAAAACATATAATACCAATCATTATAATCTGAGTGCAATCATTGCGGTAGGAAATAAAGTGGATTCTCCGAGAGCTATCCAGTTCAGAAAGTGGGCAAATCATATAATTGAGGAATTTACAGTTAAAGGATTTGCTATGGATGATGAGAGATTAAAAAATTTTGGAACTGTTTTAACAAAAGATTATTTTAAGGAGCAGTTAGAAAGAGTACGAGAGATTCGTCTCTCAGAAAGACGGTTTTATCAAAAAATAACAGATATATATGCAACAAGTATAGATTATGATGCACATTCTTTAACAACAAAAAAATTCTTCGCAAGAGTACAGAATCAGCTTCATTGGGCAATTCATGGAGAAACCTCTGCAGAAACAATTTATCGCAGGGCAGATAGTGAAAAGGAAAATATGGGGCTGACAACATGGAAGGATGCTCCGGATGGTAAAATTCAAAGATTTGATGTGGTTATTGCGAAGAACTATCTGACAAAAGAAGAGTTATCTTCAATGGCAAGAATAGTCAATGCATACCTGGATTTAGCAGAGCTGAGGGCAGAGGAAGAAGTTCCGATGACTATGGAAGATTGGGCTGAACAGTTTGAAGGGATTTTAAGACTGAGTAAGAAAGAAATATTAACAAATGCAGGTAGCATATCTGCAAAGATAGCAGAAGAACATGCACTTACAGAGTTTGAAAAATATAGAGTAAAACAGGATAAGCTGTATCAAAGTGATTTTGACAAAATTCTGATAGGAGAAGTTGATGGCAATGAAGTAGATTATATTGACGATAACGTAAACAACAATGAGGAGCTTTAAAATGAGCAATAATCACGACTTGTTGAATGATAATGATATGTATTCTTTTTCGGGTTACGAGGCGAATGATATGTGTTCCAACAAAGATGCTGTTGCATGTAGAGACGGTTGTCTTACTTTCCAATGGTATAATCGACTCTCAGAAAGTGAAGGTTGAGATGTCTCTTGAAGATATGGATATGTCAGGATTTAAGAAGGGCGCCACATATGAAGCGATAAAGGACTATGTGAAGGAGTAGACAGGATACAAGGTATCAAGTTTGTATATTGCGCAGGTAAAGGCAATTGAGGATGCTTTGAGACATTTTCAGATGATATAGGAGTACAAATGCTATTGATAGGACATCAACCATAGAGGGTTGGTGTCTTTTTTTGAGAAATCTAAAACATAGACTATCTTTTTTATGTAGTCAGTTGTTATACATATTAGAATGGAATAAACGTTTATACATTACTGAAATGGGAAAGGAGGGCAACTTGAATGATTTTCTTTTGATCCTACAAATGAAACAGGGCAATGAAAAGGCTTTTGATAAATTTGTACGGAAATATTATGCAGAAATTCTGTCTTATTGCAGGTATCACTGTCTGGATCAGGCAGAAGCAGAAGATCTCACACAGGAAACCTTTCTTCGATTCATGGAAAATATTGCATTTTATCAGCATATTGGGAAAGCAAAGAATTATCTGTATGTGATAGCAGGTAATTTATGTAAGAACTACGCAAAGAAATGGAAGGCAGAGAGTTTAGAGCAGGAAATATTGGAAAGAGTGCCGGTTTCGGATGGCGGTATACTAAGGAAAGAAAAACGAATGGATGTGGAACAGGCACTTGGCAGGTTAACCCCAGAGTTAAGAGAAGTGATACTGTTAATTTATTTCGGAGACTGTAAGCTAAAAGAGGTAGCTGATATCTTACAAATTGGCTTGCCGCTAGTTAAGTACCGACATAAAAGGGCAAAAGAAGAATTAAAAAAACTTTTGGGAGAGGAGGAATCTGATGAATTTGGAAAAGATGATGCAAAACTATAAAACAAAAGCAAAAGTTATTCCAAGAGAAGAAAAGATTCTGGAAACGATTCAAAAATCTAAGGAAATTATGATGGAAGTTCAGTCTGAACATACGATGAGCTATGGAGAGTTTTTATTTTCTCAATTTCGGCTGATCCGAAAGAGATGGTGGATGTTGCAGGCAGCATTACTGATAGTGACATTTTTTCTCATGAATTATCTGGATGATAGCGAATATTTGATGAGAACAATAGGAACTTCCTCTGTCCTTTTTATCGTTATGATTATTCCAGAATTTTGGAGAAACAAAGAAAGTGATTCCTTACAGATTGAGGCAACGTGCCTATACTCCCTCAGACAGATCTATTCCGCACGAGTATTTTTGATAGGAGTGGCGGATGTATTTATGATAACGCTATTTATGCTCGTTTGCTGTGTGGGTATGAGAATGCATTTTATGGATATTTTGGTGCAGTTTTTGTTCCCAATGGTTGTTGCTGCCGGAATCTGCTTTGCAATGTTAAACAGCAGAGCTTTGAATGAAGCAGCATCCATGTTTGGTTGCTTTTTGTGGAGCGTGATCTGGTGGGTGGTTACAATGAATGATTTTATTTATACTAAGATTACATTTCCTGTATGGAGTATCTTATTTGGATTAGCAAGCTGTTTCCTGATTGGTGCTGTGTATAAGGTGGTACATGACTGCAATCGCTTATGTTGGACGATGGAGGGAAATCTATATGAAACTACAAATGGTTAATGTTACAAGAAAGTTTGGTGACTTTCGGGCAGTAGAGAACTTAAACCTGACGATAGAGAATGGAGTATATGGACTTTTAGGTGTGAATGGTGCAGGAAAGACAACGCTTATGCGAATGATCTGTACCCTTTTGCCACCTACAAGTGGACGGATTCTGTGCGATGGAAAGGATATTTTCAAAATGGATGGAGAATATCGGAATCTGCTTGGATACTTACCACAGGAGTTCGGATTCTATCCGGATTTCACAGTAAAAGACTATTTACTGTATATTGCCAGCTTAAAGGGTATTCAACCTATGGTTGCTGGCAAACGGGTAAAGGAATTGCTTGCACAGGTTGGATTTACAAAGTCAGCAAATAAAAAGATGAGGAAGCTGTCCGGCGGAATGAAACGTAGAGCAGGAATTGCCCAGGCAATGCTAAACAATCCCAAAATTCTTATTCTGGATGAGCCTACGGCTGGACTTGATCCAACAGAAAGGGTGCGTTTTCGGAATCTGATTAGTGAGCTGTCAGAGGATAGAATCGTTATTTTATCGACGCATATTGTTTCAGATGTAGAGTATATTGCCAATGAAATCTGGCTGATGAAGGACGGACAAATCATGCAGCAGGGAAATCTTGATCAGACACTTGCTTCTATGCAGGAAAAGGTATATGCGTGTGAAGTATCACAGGCAGATGCAACGAAGATGATGAAAAAATTTAAGGTGTCTAATATGAAAGCGGAAAGTGGAATGGTGAACCTTCGTATTATTGCCAGTGAGCCACCGATTGCTGGAGCATCTGTGGTGGAGCCGACATTGGAGGACGTGTTCTTATATTATTTCGGTGAAAAGGGCGGTGAGATGGAATGATTAGATATGAAATTAAGAAAATCTTTTCTAAGAGCATCAGTAAAGTATCATTGGTCGTGTTGTTATTTTCACTTTTGATATCCTGCTATTTTGCAATCACAAATGTCAGTTTTTTGGATGAGCAGGGCAAATCTCATACAGGAATCGAAGCGGCAAAGAGTCTGCGGGAAGAAAAGCAGAAGTGGGAAGGTATTCTGGACGAAACAGCATTACAAGAGGTCATGGATGAATATAAAAAGATCAGTGAAGAATATCCAATTCGCCCTGGAGATGATTCTACTAACTTATTACATGATTCCAAGGTACAAGGGTTTTCGGAAATCAAGGACATGATTAATATGGGATTCTGCGAATTTAGAGATTTTAATTATTATCGCATTGATTCATTATCGAAAGAAGAAGTGGGACGGATCTATGAGAATCGTGGAAAGAGTTTGGAAAAATGGTTGAATTCCGAAGATGCCAATGGTTTATTCGATGAAGACGAGAAAGCATTTTTGATAGAGCAGTACAGTGAGATGAAAGCACCTTTATACTATGAGGACTATGATGGCTGGAAATCAGTACTGAGTTACGCTCAGACGATTATTATGCTCATTATGCTTGTGTCAGCATTCTTGGTGTCAGGTATCTTTTCCCATGAATTTAGTTGGAAATCAGATTCCATATTTTTCTCAACAAAATTAGGAAGGAACAAGGGTACAAGATCTAAGATCATAGCAGGATTTATCGTGGTATCAGCTATCTACTTTATTGTAATATTGCTGTATTCACTTGTGGTATTGGGATGTCTTGGCTTCGGTGGTGGAGAAGTCATGATACAGACAGGCTTCTGGCATTGGAAATCCTTTTACAATATCACCTATATGCAGTTGTATTTGCTCACGGTAGTTGCCGGATATATTGGAACAGTATTTTGCCTGTTTCTGTCTATGCTTGTGTCAGCAAAGACGCATACAGCAGTTGTTGCAGTGACAATACCTTTTGCAATCCTGTTTTTACCGCTGTTCGTATCAAATTTCGACTTCTTATCGGGAATATTAGGTGTGTTCCCAGACCGCTTGCTGCAGATCAATGAGATTATCAATACATTTGATTTATATCATATAGGCGGTAAGATTGTCGGCTCGATACCAATCATGCTGGTCATTTATCCAATCCTATGTGTTTTGATGGTGCCACTCATGTATCATGTTTATCATAAAACGGAGATTAAGTAGATGAAAAGGAAAAAGAGTTTAAAATAACCGGCGTAATTAAGGAAATCTCTCATTTTCTTTTTCTGGCGGAAACTGACATATTATTTCATTAGAATAATCTGGTTATGACACGGCAGAGGAAGAATATTTCCAGCTTTTTATTTGATGCTGGAAGTGCGGAAGTGTTCTGCACGATACTGCATTGGTGTTTTACCGGTTTTTTCCCGGAAAACAGATGTGAAATAACTTTGACTGGAAAATGCCAGGGTAGTAGAAATTACAGAGATTGCATAATCGGAATGGCAAAGCATATTCTGAGCGGTCTCTATTTTTTTATTCTGTATATAGGAACTGACAGAAATTCCCATCTCTTTTGCGAACAGATGACTTAAATAACCGGGAGATATGCCAGCATGAGCGGCGAGTACCGGGACAGTAATACGATTATGTAAATGATCATAGATATATTCCAGACACTGGGCAACCGGACGGGAGCAGGCATGATTTCTATGCAATTTTTCCATACGAGTAGTGTAATCCAGACACATCTGCGGGTGCAGGGCGGAAATTTCTTTTTTTGATTTCATTTGATCCGCCTTATGAATGTAGTAGTCGCTGAGATCATATGCCTCTGTGACTTCCATACCTCCTTCAATGCAGTATCTTGCCAGCATGGCAGCAGTAATGGTAAAGTGGTATTTCAGATTTTGCAGAGGAGAATCCGAGAGGACACCCAGACCTTTCTTTTCCTGAAAAGATTCATGACACAATTCTTTTACTTTTTCAGTATTTCCCTGCCTGACATAGCTGTAGAATTCTGGTTCCGGATCATAAGGGGCGCGATAAGTTTCTAATTCTCTGCGGACATATTGTTGATAGAGAAGTTCCTGAGGAATGTTCATATGGATACCTTTCTGAAATTATTACAGTATTTTTCAAAACCGCTATGTGATTCTTTCACTTGTGGAGTGAAGATAGTGGCACGCTGATAGTTATAAATAATATAGCATAAAAATGATAAAAATAACATAGAAACGATATATGAATTTTGTTTGAAATTATATGATAGAGAAAAGAAGAACTGCAGGGTTATAAATTTCCCGTTGCGAAGAATCAGGAGGGCAAGAGCATGAAATTAGAGAGAGGTATCAATTTAGGTGGCTATTTATCTCAGTGTGTGCATAGCACAGAACATTACGATGCATTTATTCAGGAGGAAGACATTCGTAAGATTGCTTCCATGGGATTTGACCATGTACGTCTGGCAATTGATTATGAAGTGCTGGAAGATGAATATGGCGGAACCAGAGAAGAGGGGTTTGCCTATGTGACCAGAGTGGTGGAATGGTGTAAACGGCAGGGATTGAACATTGTACTGGATCTGCATAAAGCGTATGGCTACGATTTTAATAATGCCGGAGATAAGAAAAAGAATATTCTGTTTACAAATAAAATGGTGCAGAAGCGTTTTGTAAATCTGTGGATCAAGATCGCAGAGCATTATGCAAACGAGACTCATGTTGCGTTTGAACTGCTGAATGAAGTGGTGGAGCAGGAAAATGCAGAAGCGTGGAATCTGCTCATTGTGGAGACGGTGAACGCTATTCGTCGAATAGCCAGAGACACTATTATTATATACGGCGGAATTCAATGGAATAGTGTGAAGACATTGAAACTGTTAGAGAAGCCCAAGGATGAAAATATATTGTTCACGTTCCATTTCTATGAGCCGTTGCTGTTTACCCATCAGAAAGCACATTGGGTATCGACCATTAGCCAAACAGAAGATATCTATTATCCGGAAGCAATGGACTATTATCGTACAAAGTCGCTGCCCATCGGATATCAGGGAGAAGTAGTCTGTAAGGCACAGTCACAGACCATGGGAACAGAATTTATCACGGAAATGGTCATGGAAGCGGTTACTGCTGCAAAAAATGCCGGAGTGATGTTGTACTGTGGAGAATTCGGTGTTATTGATCAGGCTCCTGTAGAAGATACCCTGCGCTGGTTCACGGATGTGGATACCGTATTCCGACAGTTCGGTATCGGCTGTGCTGTCTGGACTTATAAGGAGATGGATTTCGGACTTATTGGGGAACATTATGCACCGATTCGCGAACAATTGCTGAAGCTTTGGAATCGGAAGAAGGTGGAAAGTTAGTGAAGAATTTGGTAATTACATCTAACACACCCAAACCTTTTTTATAATGATCAGGATATTTTAATCATTCATGCCCTTTGTCATATAGTTTTTGTATATTTTTTGGAAGTTTATCAGGTAACATAGCATTTATAGCATCTTCGTTATCATCTTTCATTGCTGTTTCATAATACCAGCATTTGAATTTTAAGAGGGAAAGAGTTTTTTGAAGTTCCAGGATTTCAGTTTCAACAGCCGATTTTCTGGTTTCAAATAATTCTTTCCTTTTTTCATAGCTGGAGCTGCCTTCAGATACCCAGATAAAATAGGAATCATTGGAATCTGCGGCTTTGGTGGAATGGTTCTTAACGCTGCTGCATTGAATTGCCTATTAAAGTGTTTGAATGTGTTTTGAGGTTAAACCATCACACTTTGAACTGGTTATCATTTAGTGTTTTTTGATTAATATATTCAAGCACAGTTAAACGTAGCTTTTCAACATATTCTCTGCTTAATTTTTTATCCCTATTATTCATGTCGGTCTGACCAAATAGCATGTTAGTGATTGTTGTAAGTAATTGTACGTCTGATATATTAGTAATATTAACATTTTCCGAGGTTTTCATAATTCCTGATTTAAATACACATCCACGATATAGATGCTTCTCCAGGAGATTTTCGCTATCTATAGCAATCATGGATCTGGATAATGCAGTCAAAGCTCTTGAAGGAATAACCTCAGAATCTGATAATAGTTGTACTGATATAATTCATTTGAGCTGATGAAGGACAGATTAACATGCTTGGATATATACTGATAGTTATGCTTGTATACATTGGTATACAGATTATCTTATATGACAGAAGCTATAAGAAAGCTTGATAAAAATATGATGAAAATATGATAAAAATAGTGTAGAATAAACTATAAAGTATATAGTTAAAGGAAGTTGTATACATGGCTAAGTTTACAAGGAAAGCTATAATGAATAGTCTTTTAGAGCTGCTTAAGACAAAATCAATTGATAAGGTTACAGTTAAAGATATATGTGATGACTGTGAAATTAACAGAAATACTTTTTATTATAATTATAAGGATATATATGATGTATTAAACAGTATATTTACGCAGGCAATAGAGGAGAATCTAAGAGATGTAGCCGAAGGTGGTTCATTTTACGAGGAATACATAAAGGCGGCTTCGTTGTTAGTCCAGTATAGGGATGTTGTGATACATGTATACAATTCAAAGAACAGGGATATTGTAACGAATTATCTTGAAAGAGTGACAGCAGAGATTGTAAGAGGATATATTGCAAGAAAGAGTGAAGGACAGAATATATCAGACAAGGATCTTGAATTTATATCATATTTTTACAGTTATGCCATAATCGGAAGTACATATAAGTGGATAGAAAGTGGAATGAAGGCTGATTTTAAGCATTTTATAGGTAAGATAGCAGATTCAATAGATGCAACACTTCCGGTTATGATATCGAAGGCAGGCAAAGCGGATTGACGGAATGTATTGAATGACAATTGATTTATAAAAATTTAATATTCAGACAGATTAAGGAGAATGTACGAATTATGTACATTCTCCTTGTTTCGTCTATATGAATTAAAGCAGAAAAGTATTAATGTCTATATATCAGATGAAGCAATAAGGAGGGATGCTTATGAATGACATAAAGGGAATAAAGAATATGTACAGTGTGCTTACAGCCTGTCTTATTATTGTAGGACTTGTGCTGCTGGCGATACCTGGAATTGCATTAAATGCAGTATGCATAATATTTGGTATATATCTCATAATATATGGAGTTGTAAAGATAATAGGCTACTTCGCAAAGGATGTATATCAGCTTGCATTTCAGTTTGATCTGGCACTTGGCATAGTTGCCGCAATAGTAGGCATAGTATTTATATGTAAAACCTCAAGCATTGTACAGATACTTTCAACGTGTATAGGAATCGTGATGCTGATAGATGCCACACTTAAGATACAGACATCACTTGATTCGAAAAGATTTGGAATAAGCAGCTGGTGGTTGATGTTAGTTATGGCAATTATGGTTGCGGCAGTTGGAATCATGCTTATACTTATGCCAGGTGAAACAACAAAGGTTATGATAAGACTTATTGGACTGAATCTGTGTCTTGACGGAGTATTGAATCTTATAATAGTGGTAAATACAGTTAAGACGGATAGAAAGCTGCGTGGATAACGTAAAACTTTATATAATTATTTAAGATAAAACAGGAATGGTGATATATATGGGTACAATAACACATAAAGCAGGAAGAATTGCAGTCAGCAAGGTAACAGATGTTGTATTAAAAAATCTTGATAAGGACAGAGAAAAAGAGATACTAAAGCTTGTTGATTTTATAGAAAAATATATGGATGGTGAAAAACTAGATGTTGATTTTAATAATATAAGAAAAAAGATAGAAGACAAGGATAGTGCAATTAATAAGTATATTAACAAGGCATTAGATGAAATTGATCCAGGTGTGTTAAAGACGATAGTTCTAAATCTTGGCTTTGAAGCATTTCTTAATGGAACAAAGACAATTAGAAAAATGAGAGAAAAATACGATTGTAATATTCCATGGCTTATTCTTATGGATCCGACAAGTGCCTGTAATCTTCATTGTACGGGCTGCTGGGCTGCAGAATATGGCAACCGGTTAAACCTTACATATGAAGAAATGGATAGTGTTGTGACACAGGGCAAGGAGCTTGGAACATACCTTTATATGTTTACAGGTGGGGAACCGCTTGTAAGAAAGAGCGATATTATAAAGCTTTGTGAAAAGCATAATGATTGTGCATTTCTTTCATTTACTAATGGAACACTTGTAGATGAGGAATTTTGTCAGGAGATGAAGAGGGTTGGAAATCTTTATCTGGCAATAAGTCTTGAAGGCTTTGAAGCTGTTAATGATTTAAGAAGAGGTGATGGTGTATATGGAAAGGTTATGAATGCCATGGACCTTTTAAAGAAGAATGGCCTTGTATTTGGAACTTCAATATGTTACACATCAAAGAATACAGAAACAGTTACAAGTGATGAGTTTATCAGGCTTATGGTTGATAAGGGCTGCAGATATGCTATGTATTTCCATTATATGCCAGTAGGAAATGCTGCATCTGTTGAATTGTTACCAACACCTGAACAAAGAATATATATGAAGGAACGCATAAGACAGATAAGAAGTCTTACAACAGGTCAGGGACTTTTTACATTTGATTTTCAGAATGATGGGGAGTTTGTTGGTGGATGTATAGCAGGAGGAAGAAACTACTTCCATATCAATGCTAATGGTGATGCGGAGCCTTGCGTATTCATACACTATTCCGGAGCTAACATAAGAACCAATACATTGCTTGAAATACTGCATCAGCCTTTATTTATGGCATATAGAAGAAATCAGCCATTTAATAAGAATCATTTAAGGCCTTGTCCAATGCTTGAGAATCCTGAAATACTTCAGAAAATGGTAAAGGAGACTGGTGCTAAGTCAACAGATTTAGAATCACCAGAGTCAGCAGAGCATCTTTGCAGCAAATGTGTTCCATATGCCAATAACTGGAAACCATATGCTGATAAGATATGGAGCGAGACTCCAAAGATAAAAAGAAGCTATGAGAATTATGAGAAACATTAATAATATGGATAATAATTCCTCATTGACTATGAGGTTTATTAACTATAAATGTATTGCAGAAGAAAGGAGATTCATATGAGTAAAAAATCAATTGGAAGTAAAACTTTAAAGGTGGGTGCCTCACTGCTTGCGTTAGGTGCAGGTGTTGCAGCAGTTAATGCTAAAACTAAGAATAATACAGAGAAAAAGAAGATAAGAGAAATACAGAAAAATGAACGTGAGGAGTACAGAAATACTGAACGTGGAAAGTATGAAAAGAATAGTAAGGGAATATATTATTCTAATGGTAATTATGAAGCATTTGCAAGACCAGAAAAACCGGAGGGTGTTGATGATAAATCAGCTTACATCGTCGGCAGCGGACTTGCCTCATTGGCAGCAGCCTGTTTTCTTGTAAGAGATGGACAGATGAAGGGAAGTCATATTCATATATTAGAGGCTATGGATATAGCTGGTGGTGCCTGTGATGGTATAAATGATCCTACAAGAGGATATGTTATGAGAGGCGGAAGAGAGATGGAGAATCACTTTGAATGCCTATGGGATCTGTTTAGAAGTATTCCATCACTTGAAAAGCCGGGTGCTTCTGTACTTGATGAATATTACTGGTTAAATAAGCATGATCCTAATTATTCTTTATGCAGGGCAACGGTTAACCAGGGTGAGGATGCACATACAGATGGTAAGTTTAATCTAAGCCAGAAGGGCTGTATGGAGATTATGAAGCTGTTCTTTACAAAGGACGAGGATCTTTATGATAAAAAGATTGAAGATTTCTTTGATGAAGAGGTATTTGATTCTGATTTCTGGCTTTATTGGAGAACTATGTTTGCATTTGAAAACTGGCACAGTGCACTTGAGATGAAGCTTTATATACAAAGATTTATTCATCATATTGGTGGACTTCCAGATTTCTCAGCTCTTAAGTTTACAAAGTATAATCAGTATGAATCACTTATACTGCCTATGCAGAAGTACCTTGAAGCAGCAGGCGTTAAGTTTAAATTCAATACAAGAGTTGAAAATGTAGTGTTTGAATTCAAGGATAATAAGAAGATTGCAAAGAGGATAGAATGCAGCGTTAAGGGTAAACAGGAGGTTATTGATCTTACAGAGAATGATCTTGTTTTTGTAACAAACGGAAGCTGTACAGAAAGTACTATATATGGAGATCATACACATGCACCTGTTGGTGATGCAGAGGTAAGAACAAGTGGCTGCTGGAGCCTTTGGAAGAATATCGCAAGACAGGATCCACAATTCGGACATCCGGAGAAATTCTGTGGTGATGTAGCTAAGTCAAACTGGGAATCAGCTACAGTTACAACTAGCAATGAACAGATTATTGACCAGATTAAGAAAATCTGTAAAAGAGATCCAAGAACAGGTAATGTTGTTACAGGAGGTATAGTGAGCTGTAAGGATTCAAGCTGGCTTCTTAGCTGGACTATAAACAGACAGGGACAGTTTAAGGAACAGAAGAATGATGAAGTATGCGTATGGGTATACAGCTTATTCACCGATGTACCGGGTGATTATATAAAGAAGCCTATGAAGGAATGTACAGGTGAAGAAATAACAGCAGAGTGGTTATATCATCTTGGTATTCCAGTAGAGAAGATAGATGAGCTGGCAAAGAATAGCTGTAATACAACTCCTACTATGATGCCATATATAACAGCATTCTTTATGCCAAGAAGAAAGGGCGACAGACCAGATGTTATTCCTGATGGCTGTGTCAACTTTGCTTTCCTTGGACAGTTTGCTGAAACACCAAGAGATACTATATTCACAACAGAGTATTCAGTCAGAACAGCTATGGAGGCTGTATATGGCCTTCTTGGTGTTGACAGAGGTGTTCCTGAGGTGTGGGGAAGTGTATATGATGTAAGAGATCTTCTTGATGCATCAGTTAAGCTTATGGATGGCAAATCACCACTCGAAATAGAGCTCCCAGGTGTACTTGATAACATCAAAAAACCACTTCTTAGAAAGATAAAGGGAACAGTTATAGAAAAAGTTCTTAAGGACCATAATGTTATAAAGGATTATATGAAGTATTAAGTTGTTGTTTAATTGAATATTAGTTGGTGACGAACGGACGACAAATATAAGCTACA
>ENA-OURO01000115-OURO01000115.1-human-gut-metagenome-genome-assembly--contig:-NODE-115-length-30094-cov-3.860448_pt1 | contig 30094 bp, 28 predicted proteins | sample MGYA00242098_ERZ508985 | MGnify/ENA primary metagenome ERZ508985 (study PRJEB26280, sample SAMEA2531409) | human gut metagenome | biome: human gut; feature: human-associated habitat; material: faeces...
AGTTAAGCAATTGGTATGAATCTAAATTTATAGTAGATCATGTGAAATTTTCATCTATGGAACAGTTTATGGTATATGAGGGATTAATTGCTAAGTTTTCATAGAATGAAGAATTAAAAAAGCAATCAAAGAGCATCCAGAAGCTGATAAAGAAGAGATTTATAAAATGTTAAAATAGAAAAATAAAATATGCGAATTTTCAACAAATCAAAAATTATAATCAGAAAATTCTTGACAAATAAAAAATCGACTCATATAATATAAACAAATATTTAACAAGTTAAAGTGATAAATCCGATGAACAAAAGTAAGTAGCTCATCAAACAGTCTTACAGAGAGTGACCGGTTGCTGGAAGGTCATAGATATGTGATAAGCGAATGGATTTGTGAGGAGCACAGAGAACTGTTTATGAAACTTAGTAACTGTCGCCGTTATCCCACGTTACGGGAACGAGATATAAAAGCTTTTTATTATCGAACAAAGCGGAGTATCTTAAGTGAGGAGAGATATTTTCTAAGATATTTTAACAAGAAGAGAAGATCAGAAGATATTTCTTGAATATGGGTGGCACCACGGTCTATCGTCCCTAGTAGTAGGAACGATGGGCCTTTTTTATTTCATAAATAAAAGAAAATGTACTGCTTATGCAAAACGGTCCTATCTATAAATCATAGTATACAGATATACAAACTATGAAAAATAAAACCACGGCGATAAATTTTGATCAGGAGGCAGATATGTTATATCCGACATTAAACAAAGTTGAAGAACTATTAAAAGAATATCAGATGGTACCTGTATTTTACGAAGTACTGGCAGATTATATGACACCGATCCGTATGTTCCAGGCACTGAGAAAAGAAGGAACGCCATGTTTCATGCTTGAGAGTGTGGAAAATAAAGATCAGTGGGGAAGATATTCCTTTATCGGGATCAATCCTAAGTCAGAGATCAAGATTTCAGGAAAAGAATTAGAAGTCGATGGAGTAAAGCAGGAAGAAGAATTCAAGATGAGTTACCTAAGTGATCTAATCGAGAAATATAAATCTCCAGTTATGGAAGATTATCCAAAATTAACTGGAGGATTGATCGGATATTTTGGATATGACATGATCCGTCAGGTGGAAAAGAAATTAACAAATGTACCAGAAGATGATCTGAAGATGCCAGAATGCCACTTATGCATGTACGATGAGATCATCGCATTCGATCATTTAGCAAACAAAGCTGTGATCATCCAGAACATCCACAAAGGTGATAATATCAAACAAAAATATGAAGAATTAGAAGATAAAGCAGAATTGATCCTTCACAAGATGGAACGTCCGGTATCACTTTCCAAAGATAGATTTACACCTGTGAAGACAGAAGTAACATCGAATCTTACAAAAGAACAATATGAAGCGAACGTAAAGAAAGCTAAAGAATATATCAAAGACGGTGACATTTTCCAGGTGGTCTTATCCCAGAGATTTGAGGTAGAGACAGATGTTGATCCATTTGATGTCTATCGATGCTTAAGAACATTAAACCCATCTCCATACCTTTACTTCTTTGATTTCATTGACTATCAGGTGGTTGGAGCTTCACCAGAGAAGTTAGTCAGTGTCTTAAATGGAATTGTAGCAACCAAACCGATCGCAGGAACGGTTCCAAGAGGAAAGACAAAAGAAGAAGATGATATGTTGGTAAGACAGTTAGTCAATGATCCAAAGGAAAGAGCAGAACATACGATGTTAGTCGATCTTGGAAGAAATGATGTCGGAAAAGTCAGTAAGTTTGGAACTGTAGAAGTAAAAAACTTTATGACCGTTGAAAAATATTCCAAAGTCACACATTTAGTTAGTGATGTACAGGGAGAATTAAGAGATGATGAAAATCCGATCAATGCACTGATGAGTGTTCTTCCGGCAGGAACATTATCCGGAGCACCAAAAGTAAGGGGCATGGAGATCATTGATGAGCTGGAAAATAAAAAACGAGGTGTTTACGGTGGAACCGTTGGATATCTTGGATTTGATGGAAATATTGATACCTGTATTGCAATCCGGACCGTCGTATTTAAAGATGGAAAAGGATATGTGCAGGCAGGAGCAGGAATCGTTAATGACTCTGTTCCAGAGAAAGAATTTATGGAGACAAAGAATAAAGCATTAGCCGTTGTAAATGCAGTGAAGGAGGCAGCAAGGTTATGATTTTAATGATAGATAATTACGATTCATTTACCTATAACGTATATCAGTACATTGGATCTTTGTATCCACAGATTCAGGTTGTAAGAAACGATGAAATAACGATTGATGAGATCAGAAACTTACAAAATCTAGAAGCACTTGTTATCTCACCAGGACCTGGATATCCAGACAGTGCAGGGATTTCAAAAGAGGCAATTAAAACATTCGGAAAAGAAATCCCAGTCTTGGGAATCTGTCTGGGACATCAGGCGATCGGAGAAGTATATGGCGGAAAAGTCGTTCCAGCAAAAGAATTGATGCATGGAAAAATGAGTGAGATCACAATCAATAACAAGAATCCTTTATTTGAAGGATTAGAAGATAAAATATATGCAGCAAGATATCATTCACTGATCATCGACGATGAGACATTTCCAGAAGATTTGAAAGTTATCGGAAGAGATGAAAAAGGACAGATCATGGCAGTATGTCATAAAGAATATCCAGTCTATGGAATTCAGTTCCATCCAGAATCGATCTTAACTGAAATGGGAATGAAGATCTTAAAAAACTTTTTAACAAACATCGCAGGAATCAGACTTGGAGATTCTAAAAAGGAGGAAACTATGAGCGCAGTCAATCAGGAAACATTAAAACCATTTTTAACAAAGATTGTGGAAGGAAATCATTTAACAGAAGAAGAAGCTTATAAGGCCATGGACTGCATCATGTCTGGAAATGCGACAGATGCTCAGATGGGAAGTTTCCTGACGGGTCTTCGTATGAATCATGAAACACCAGAAGAGATCACAGGATTTGCCAAAGTGATGAGAGCAAAAGCAGCGATCGTGCCAGAAGAAACAGAAGCGATCGATATCGTAGGAACTGGAGGAGACCTTGCAAACAGCTTTAATATTTCCACAACATCTGCATTTGTCATTGCAGCAGCAGGAGCAAAAGTTGCGAAACATGGAAATAGAAGTGTATCCTCAAAGAGTGGTGCAGCCGATGTCTTAGAGGCATTAGGAGCAAAAATCGGATTAACACCAGAAGAAAGCAAAAAATGTTTGGACGAGGTTGGAGCAGCCTTCTTATTTGCACAGACACATCACGGATCTATGAAATATGCCGGACCAGTCAGAGCACAGCTTGGGGTAAGATCTGTATTTAATATCTTAGGACCTTTAGCAAACCCAGCAATGACAAACTACATCGTTCTCGGTGTTTATGAAAAAGAGCTAGTTCGTCCGATGGCAGATGTTATGAAGAATCTTGGAGTTAAAAGAGCCCTGATCGTATATGGAGACGACGGATTAGATGAAATCTCAATCTCATCCACAACAAGTGTCTGTGAGATCGATGGAGATGAGATCAAAGAATATACGATCGATCCAGAAGAATTAGGATTAACACTTGCCAAGAAAGAAGATATTGTTGGTGGAACAGCAGATGAAAATGCGATCATTACAAAAGATATCCTAACTGGAAAAGAACAGGGAGCAAAACGAGACATCGTTTTATTAAATGCAGGAGCAGCCCTTTATACGATCGGAAAAGTAGAGACGATCAAAGATGGAGTGAAACTGGCAGCCGAGATGATCGATTCTGGAGAGGCAAATGAGAAATTAGAACAGTTTATTGCATACACAAATGTAAAATAAATGAGGTGGAACATGATCTTAGATGATATCGTAGAAAAAAGAAAAGAACAATTACAAAGAGAAAAAGACAATATCGAGCCGCAGGATATGAAAGAGATGGCATTAAATTCTAAGAATAAAAATCATGGATTTAAAGAGGCCTTAAAGAAAGCTGGATTATCCGTGATCTCAGAAGTTAAAAAAGCGTCTCCATCCAAAGGTGTGATCGCAGAAGATTTTCGCCCAGTGGAGACAGCCATTGCCTATGAAAATGCAGGGGCAGCAGCCATTTCCTGCTTGACTGAAGAACATTATTTTAAAGGTGGCAGCAAATATTTTGCGGATATCAGAGCTAAGGTAGATATCCCAATGTTAAGAAAAGATTTTATTTTCGATGAATATCAGATTTATGAAGCAAAAGTCTTAGGAGCCGATGCAATCCTTCTGATCGCAGCAATTCTTTCTGAAGAAAAGATAAAGGAATTTTATGATCTGGCAAAAAGCTTAGAGATTGATTGTCTGGTAGAAGTTCATAACGAAAAAGAATTAAAGAAAGTCGTTGCATGTGGATGCGATATTATCGGAATCAATAATCGAAATTTAAAAACATTTGATGTTGATCTAAATACAACAAGTAAACTTGCTCCACTTATTCCATACGAAGCAGTATTAGTTTCCGAAAGTGGAATGAAGGATGAAAATGATATGAAAAATGTCAAAGAGCAAGGAGCCGAAGCAGTTTTGATCGGTGAAACATTTATGAGATCCGATAACATCAAAGAAACAATGAAACAGTTACGGAGCTGCCTATGATACAAAATCAGATCAAAGAACAAAGTCTGAAAGTGAAGATGTGTGGCATGCGCAGAAAAGAAGATATCGCATATGCAAATGAAGTAAAACCAGATGCAATTGGATATATTTTCTTTTCAAAAAGCAAGCGTTATGTCACAGGCCAGCAGGCAAGAGAACTTGATCAAAACTTAGATCAAAAGATATTAAGTGTCGGAGTATTCGTCAATGAAACAATTGAGAAAGTTACAGAAATCGCCAATGAAGTTCCATTAGACGTGATCCAGTTACATGGCGATGAAGATGTTATTTATATTGAACAGTTAAGACAGCAGACAGATAAAGAAATCTGGAAAGCGGTCAGAGTGAAAGATACAAAAGACATCAAGGAAGCCCAACAGCTTCCAGTTGATAAACTGTTACTGGATACATTTACAGAAGGAAAAGATATGTATGGAGGTACCGGAAAAGTAATGAATTACGACCTGATTCCAAAAGAAGGAATCAGAAAACCATTTTTCATTGCAGGCGGGCTTCACAGTAAAAATATAAAAGAAATTACAAAAAAAGTTCATCCATACGGGATCGATATTTCCAGTGGAATTGAAACGGATGGATACAAAGATTTGAAAAAAATGAAAGAAATCATGCAGATAACAGGAGGAAGACATGAATAAAATAGGAAGATTTGGAGAGTACGGTGGACAATATGTACCAGAAATTGTAATGAACGCGGTAAACGAGTTAAATGAGGCTTATGAAACATACAAAAATGACCCAGAATTCTTAGCCCAATTACGTCAGTTATACAGAGATTACGCAAACCGTCCATCTCTTTTATACTACGCAGAGAAGATGACAAAAGATCTTGGAGGGGCAAAAGTATATTTAAAACGAGAAGATTTGAACCATACAGGTGCCCATAAGATCAACAATGTATTAGGTCAGATCTTACTTGCAAAGAGAATGGGGAAAAAAAGAATCATCGCAGAGACAGGTGCAGGACAGCACGGAGTTGCTACAGCGACTGTTGCAGCATTATTTGACATGGAATGTGTTGTATATATGGGAGCAGAAGACGTGGAACGCCAGAGTCTGAATGCATACCGTATGGAACTTCTTGGAGCGAAAGTTCATGCTGTAGAGAGTGGAACAAGAACTTTAAAAGATGCCATTAACGAGGCAATGAGAGACTGGGCTACAAATATTGAGACAACATTTTACTGCATCGGTTCTGTTATGGGACCTCATCCATATCCAACGATGGTTCGTGATTTCCAGAAGATCATCGGAGAAGAGACAAAAGAACAGATGAAAGAAATAGAAGGAAAACTTCCAGATGCTGTATTTGCTTGTGTAGGAGGCGGATCGAATGCAATGGGAATGTTTTATGACTTTATCCCAGATGAAAGTGTCAGACTGATCGGGGCAGAAGCAGCTGGAAGAGGGATTGATACGTTAGATCATGCAGCAACGATCGCAAAAGGAAGTAAAGGTATTTTTCATGGAATGAAGAGTTTGTTCTTACAGAACGAAGAAGGCCAGATCGATCCTGTATACTCTATTTCAGCAGGACTTGATTATCCGGGAATCGGACCAGAACATGCACATCTTCATGAAATCGGAAGAGCAGAATATGTGAGTATTACAGATGAACAGGCAGTCAAAGCCTTTGAATATTTATCCAAAACAGAAGGAGTGATCCCAGCGATCGAATCATCTCATGCAGTTGCAGCGGCAATGGAGATCGTTCCAACAATGAGTAAAGACCAGTCAGTCGTTATCTGTCTGTCTGGCCGTGGAGACAAAGATGTTTATCAGGTAGCAAGATACAGAGGAGTGCAGTTAGATGAAAATTAGAGAGACATTTGAGAATAGAAAAAAGAATGGGCAAAAAGCATTAGTAACTTACATCGTATCTGGAGATTATGGGTACGAAACAACAAAAGAAAATATCAGAGCTATGGTAAAAGCAGGAGCAGATGTGATCGAGATTGGTATTCCATTCTCAGATCCGATCGCTGAGGGTGTTGTCATTCAGGAAGCCAGCCAGCATTCACTTGCAGGTGGCACAACACTAAAGGGAATCTTTCAGATGGTAAAAGAATTAAGAGAAGAGATCAAAGAAACACCATTTGTCATGATGATGTATCTCAATACGATCTATCGTTTTGGAACCGAAAGATTCTTTGATCTTTGTAATGAATGTGGGATTCAGGGCGTCATCGTGCCTGATATGCCATACGAAGAAAAAGACGAGATTCAGGGCGTGGCAACAGCTCACGGAGTTGACAATATCAGTCTTGTAACACCGACATCTCATGACCGTATCGCAATGATCGCAAAAGAAGCAGAAGGATTCTTATACTGTGTATCCTCCATCGGAGTTACAGGAACAAGAAGTGAATTTACAACAGATTTTGATGAATTCTTCGGTGTGATCAAGAAGAATGCAACAATTCCTTGTGCAGTGGGATTTGGTATTTCAGGACCAGAACAGGCAAAGAAAATGAGTACATACTGTGATGGTGTCATTGTCGGAAGTGCGATCGTCAAATTGATCAGTCAATATGGTAAAGAAAGTCCTGAAAAGGTTTATGAGTTTACAAAGAGCTTAAGAGATGTATTAGATGAATAAAATGATCGTCAAATGATATTACGTGAAAATTACAGCAATCAGCGAGGGTTGTTGTAATTTTCTGCATTTTTTTGTAAAATAAAACTAATGGCAAAGAAAGGAAGAGACAGATCATGTTATCAAAAGAAGTAGTAGAATTATCGAAACAGCATTCTATTATCCGTGATATTTTCGAATATGGAATGAAGAGAGCAAAAGAAGTCGGAGCAGAAAATGTATTTGATTTCAGTATCGGGAATCCAAGTGTTCCAGCACCAAAAGAAATTGATGAGACAGCACTTCGCCTGTTAAAAACAGCAGATCCAGTGGATATTCATGGATATACAAGCAATGCTGGAGTACTGGAAGTAAGAGAAAACATTGCCAAGTCTTTAAATAAAAGATTTGATACAAATTATACAGCAGCGAATATTTTTATGACGATCGGAGCGGCAGCAGCCCTTGGTATTTGCTTTAAGACATTAGTTGATGGGCCAGAAGATGAAGTTATCACATTCGCACCACATTTCCCAGAATATGCAGTATATGCACAGGGAGCAGGATGCAGATTAAAGGTCATTTCTGCAGATACCAGAGCATTCCAGATTAATTTCAAAGAATTAGAAGAAACGATCAATGAGCATACCAAAGCAATCTTGATCAACTCTCCAAACAACCCATCCGGAGTTGTTTATTCCAGAGAGACGATTGAGAAATTAGCTGCATTATTAGAGAAGAAACAAAAAGAATATGGACACAGCATTTACATCATTTCCGATGAGCCATACAGAGAGATCGCGTATGATGGATTTGAAGTGCCATATGTTCCACATTTTTATAACAATACATTAGTAGCATATTCTTTTAGTAAATCCTTATCACTGCCGGGAGAACGTATCGGTTATATCGTAGCACCAAATGAGGCAGAAGATTTTGAACAGTTACTGCCAGCGTTTATCGCATCTGCACGTTTACTTTCTTATGTCTGTGTGCCAACCTTATATCAGAAAGTCGTTGGAGAATGTGTAGATTTAACTTCTGACCTTTCAATCTATCAGAAGAACAAAGATTTATTCTATAATGCATTAGTGGATATGGGATATGAATGTGTAGAACCAGGTGGAGCTTTCTATTTATTCCCGAAAGCATTAGAAGAAGATGCCAATGCATTTTGCGAGAAGGCGAAAGAATATGATCTGTTGATCGTACCTGGGGACAGCTTTGGATGCCCAGGATATGTGCGTATTTCTTACTGTGTACCAACAGAACGTATCGAAAAAGCCCTTCCATTATTTAAGAAACTGATCGATGACTATCGCAAATAAGCCAATATAGATAAAGGAGACTTTCAATGAACAGCTGGAGAGACAATGTACGAAAAGTAGAACCTTACACACCGGGTGAACAGCCAAAAGAAGAAGGTGTGATCAAGTTAAATACAAATGAAAACCCTTATCCGCCATCCGATAAGATCAAGGAAGCGATGAGTGGGATCAAGAATTTGCGCAAATATCCTGATCCTGCAGCAACTAAATTGGTAGAAGCGATCGCTTCTTATCATGGATTTAATAAAGAAGAAGTATTTGTCGGAGTTGGATCTGATGATGTGCTTGCCGTTGCATTTATGACATTTTTTAACGGTAAGAAACCAATCTTCTTCCCAGATATCACATATTCCTTCTATCCTGTATGGGCAGAATTATTCGGAATACCATATGAGAAGAAAGCAGTCAATGATGCATTTGAGATTCAGAAAGAAGATTATTACGCAGAAAATGGCGGGGTGGTATTCCCAAATCCTAATGCACCAACAGGCGCATTTTTATCTTTAGAGGTTGTGGAAGATATCATCCAACACAATCAGGATGTCGTTGTGATCGTTGATGAAGCCTATATTGATTTTGGCGGCGACACAGCGAAAGAACTGACAAGAAAATATGATAACGTTTTAGTCGTTCAGACATATTCCAAATCAAGATCTTTAGCAGGACTTCGTATCGGATATGCGATTGGTAACAATGAACTGATCAAGGCAATGAATGATGTGAAATATTCCTACAACTCTTATACGATGAATGAGCCATCCATTGTTCTTGGAACAGCTGTCTTAGAAGATGAAGAATATTTCCAGGAGACAAGAAATAAGATCATTGATACAAGAGAATGGTTCCAGATTGAGATGAGAAAGATCGGATTTAGTTTTGCAGATTCCAAAGCAAACTTTATCTTTGCGACACATGAAAGCGTACCTGCCAAAGAGATTTTTGAAGCAGCGAAGAAAGCAAAGATTTATGTCCGTTATTTTGATCAGCCAAGAATCAATAATTATTTAAGGATTACAATCGGTACGAGAGAAGAAATGGAAACATTACTTGATTTCTTAAAAGAATTTACAGCAACAAAATAGAGATTGAATAAAAAAGAAATTTTGAAAAATAAATTTCTTTTTTATTGCAATCAACTGGAAAATATTGTATGATGATATGGAAATTATTTACATATGAAGACAAATGAGGGAAACAAATAAAATGGGGTTATGGCATGCGTTTTCATCCACAGAAAAGGAGAAGACCATGTTGAATGAGAAAGAATTTTATCAGTATGTAGAAGCGAATATTTTAAACTATCTTCCAGAGATGGAAGGAAAGAAAGTTATGGTGCAGAGGGTTAAGAGGAATAATCAGATATCGATGATGGGGTTGTCGATCGGAGAGACCAAGAATTATCTGGTACCAGTGTTGTATTTGGAGATATTTTATCGAAATTATTTAAGGGGACAGGAATTATCAGATACGATGAAAGATATCGCCAGAATTTATCGAGGACATCAGGTTGGATTTTATCTGGATGAGGATAAAGTTTCAGATTATGAGCATATTAAGAAGAATCTGTTTTATCGTGTGGTTAATTATGAGAAGAATAAAGAGATGTTAAAGTATACACCATACGAGCGGTTCTTAGATCTGGCAGTTACATATCGTTGGGCAGCATACCGGAATCATGACGGGATGGCGAGTGCATTAGTGAGGAACAAAGAGTTGCTGTTATGGGGTGTGACAAAGGAACAGATGATGAAGGATGCAAAGGAGAACACGGAGAAGATCTTCCCACCAGTGATGCGCAAGATTCAGTCTGTGATACCAGTAAAGATCACGGATATGGAGATTCCATTGTTTGTATTATCAAATGGAGATTATATGAATGGAGCATCCGTCATGCTTTATAAAGATCCACTGAGAGATTTCGCGAATTATATGGGACATGATCTTTATATTCTTCCAAGCAGTATTCATGAAGTGATCCTTTTACTGGATGATGAATATGTGCAAAGTTCAGAGGAACTACGAGAAATGGTTAGAGAGACAAACCGTATGGTTGTGGATCAGGAAGAAGTTTTATCAGATCACATATATCATTACGACAGAGAGAAAGATGAGATTAGAATTGCCAAGTAATAATTTGTAACGTATAATAGTTCATTAAGAGATGGAAAATGGTATGAAAATTCAAGAATATACTAATTACATCAGGGAGTGAAAAAATTATGAAACGTTGGGAAATTTATCTGGATATTATCATGGAACTGTTGGTCATATTAGCAGGTGCATTGCTTTTGATCTTTGTATTACCAAAATCAATCGTATTTTTATGGCCATTTGTAGCAGGATGGATTATTTCAATGATGGCCCACCCAGTGATCGAATATCTGGAGAAGAAGGTAAAATTACCGAAGAAGTTCGGTTCTGCGATCTTGATCGCGGCAGTTATCACAGGAATTATAGTGGTTCTTTATTTTGCAGTCAGAGGTATCGCACTGCAGGTCATCGGATTTATACAGGATGCACCAGATATCCGTCATGAGATCATGAGACAAGGAATGATCTTTCAGAAGAAGATAGAGCAATTTTTAAGTATTCTTCCACCATCTTTTGGAAAACAGTTTGATCAGTGGAGCGGATCGATCGGAGAGCTTTTCAAGAAAGCGGCATCTTCTGCAGGAGATTATGGGGTAGCACATGCAGGTGGTGTTGCAAAGGGTGTGACAAGCGGTCTGTTAGGGCTTGTTGTTATGTTATTTGCAGCTTATATGTTTTCACTGGAACGGGAAAAACTCATAGCATGGTATGAAAAATGTATTCCAGGATTTGTGAAGCATAAGATCAATGTATTTATGAAGAACTCAGTTGGAGTCTTAGTAAGTTACTGCCTTGCGCAGTTAAAGATCATGATAGTGATCATAGCGATCCTTTGGATCGGATTTTTTATTGCAGGGATTGGACATTCTTTTATCTATTCGGTATTAGTAGGAATTGTCGATATATTTCCAATCCTTGGAACAGGGACTGTGATCATTCCATGGGCAATATTTAAGCTGATCACAGGAGATATCAAAACAGCAGTTATCTTACTGATCATTTATGCGATCTGTCTGGTATTGAAACAGGTCTTGCAGCCAAAGATGATGGGAGACAGTATGGGAATCTCAGCACTGACAACGATCTTTTTGATCTACGTTGGTCTGAAATTCGGAGGATTAGGAGGAATGTTATTAGCCCTGATCCTAGGAATGTTTGTGATCAATTTATACCGATTAGGAGTGTTTGACCGTAAGATCGCATTTTTTAAACGAAGATTTGAGATGCTTACGATCAACAGCGAGGAAGAAGAAAAGGAGAACAAGAAAGAATGAGTTATGCAGATCAGGTATTTATATCTATGTGCGAAGATATTTTAGAGAATGGAACTAGTACAGAGGGAGAGAAAGTCCGTCCGCACTGGCCAGATGGAGAGTCTGCCTATACGATCAAACAGTTTGGTGTTGTAAATCGTTACGATCTGTCCAAAGAATTTCCAGCATTGACTTTAAGAAAGACATATATTAAGTCAGCTATTGATGAATTATTATGGATCTGGCAGAAGAAATCAAATAATGTAAATGATCTGAAGAGTCATATCTGGGATGAATGGGCAGATGAAGATGGTTCGATTGGAAAGGCTTATGGATATCAGATGGGTGTAAAGCACCAATACAAAGAAGGAATGATGGATCAGGTAGATCGTGTGATCTATGATCTGAAACACAACCCATACAGTAGAAGGATCATGACAAATATTTATGTCCACCAAGATCTTCATGAGATGAATCTTTATCCATGTGCGTATAGTGTGACATTTAATGTAACAAAGAAACCAGGACATGATAAGCTCACATTGAATGCAATCTTGAACCAGCGTTCTCAGGATATTTTAGCAGCAAATAACTGGAATGTTGTACAGTATGCAGCATTAGTTTATATGATGGCTCAGGTATGTGATATGGAACCAGGAGAATTAGTTCATGTGATCGCAGATGCACATATTTATGATCGCCATATTCCGATCATCAAAGAGATGATCAAACGAGAGACATATCCTGCACCGAAAGTAACGCTTAATCCAGAAGTCAAAGATTTCTATGAATTCACAACAGATGACTTTAAAATCGAAGACTATCAGGCAGGAGAACAGATCAAAGATATTCCGATCGCAATATAAGAAGGAGAAGGTAAGATGAATCTTATTGTAAATGCAGATAAGAACTGGGGAATTGGAAAGAACAATGAACTTTTAGTCCATATTCCAAATGATATGAAGATGTTTCGTCAGATGACAACAGGAAAAGTCGTTGTCATGGGAAGAAAAACATTAGAAAGCTTTCCAAATGGAATGCCGCTTCCAAAGAGAACGAATATTGTATTAACACATGATAAAGACTACGATGCAAAAGGAGCGATCGTAGTTGGAAGTAAAGAAGAATTGTTAGATGAGCTGGAAGAATATAAGGACGAAGATATTTTTATCATCGGTGGAGAAAGCATTTACCGCATGATGCTTCCTTATTGTGATACAGCTTATGTTACAAGAACAGACTTCGCATATGATGCAGATACTTATTTTCCAGATCTGGATGAGATGCCAGAGTGGAAACTTGTGAAAGAGAGTGAAGAAGAGACTTACTTTGATATTGAATATCAATTTCTTGTATATCAAAAATAATTCACTCTTTCAATGAATATTTTAAATCATAATTGCCCAGTGACCCATTCGCATTCGGATTCTCACGCAGCTGTACTAAGTTCGTGACAGGTCTTACGACCAGCCACTCACTAAGTGCAGGCGTGTTCATACGGTCACTGGGCAATTATGATTTAAAATATTCTTTATACAGGAGGATATTGAATTGTTGTTTTGAAATGCTTCAAGGTATGGAGTGTGGGGCTTTGGAATATATGTTATAATGAAACCGATTAAGATAAATGATTGAAGTTTTGGAAAGGATGAGAATAAATGAATCGATCAAAATTGAAATTAACTACGATAATTGCATTGACAGCGTTTACAGTGGCTGTGATTCCGGCTTGTTTACAGAGAAAATCTGCGAATGCAGCTTCGAAATATACTTATAAAAAAGGCTTTACTTATGAGAAGATTTCTCCGAACATTGAAAAGAGGATCACGGGAAAATCTTATCGTAAGAATAATAATATTAAATTGTCTGATTTAAGATATGTACAGGTTCTTCATTATGGTTTTGATGGGAAGGTAAAAGAGGGTGAGTTGATCGTTAACAAGAAGATCGCGAAGAAAACGGTCAAGGTCTTTTATGCTCTTTATCAGAAGAAATACAGAATTGAGAGAATGAGATTGATCGATGATTATGGTGCGAATGATGAGAAGTCTATGGCTGCAAATAATACCTCTGCGTTTAATTATCGTGTGATCAGTGGAACGACGAAACTTTCCAACCATTCTTATGGAATGGCTATCGATATCAATCCAAGGATCAATCCGTGGGTCAAAGGAAATAAGGTATCACCGGCAAATGGTAAGGTGTATAAGCAGAGAAAGACGTCAAAATGTAAAGGAAAATATAAAAGATATATGATCCATAAGAATGACACAGCTTATAAGATCTTTAAGAAATATGGATTCAGCTGGGGTGGTGAGTGGAGAAGCTCTAAGGATTATCAGCATTTCGAAGTGAATAAATAGAAATGATCAACTATTGATTCTGGAAGGTTGTTGGCTATAACATGTATTGGTTTAAAGATTTAACATAATTGAACTGCGAATATATGTTTATCAATATATAATTAATAAAAGAAAGGAGGCAGTAGGAAGAGATGAAGAATCTAAATATTCCTGTTGGGATTTCGGATTTTGAGAGAATTCGAGAGTTGAATTATTATTATGTGGATAAGACCGGATTGATCAAGACGTTGTTACAGGGTGAGATGGATCAGGTAACGTTGATCACGCGACCTAGACGGTTTGGAAAAACAATGGCGATGAATATGTTGAACAGTTTTTTGGATATCAGGAAAGATAGCAGACATTTGTTTAAAGGACTTGAGATATCTGATGAGGTCAAGATTTGTGAGAAATGGATGAATCAGTATCCGACATTATTTTTGTCTTTTAAGGATGTAGATGGAACTACATTTGAGAATGCGTTTAATTTTTTGAAATTTATTATATCTGAAGCATGTAAACAACATGTATACTTGTTGGATAGTGATGAGATAGATGAAGGGGATAAACTGGTATTTCAAAAATTAAAGACTTGTAGTGCAAGTATGATGGAAATTCAAAGTTGTATATTAAGAATTACCAATATGCTGAAAAGTTATTATAAAAAGCCAGTGATCCTTTTAATTGATGAATATGATGTTCCAATTGCAAAAGCCAGTAGTAATGGTTACTACAAAGAGATGTTAGAAATTATGAAAGGTTTGCTTAGTACAGCCTTAAAAGATAATTCCTCATTAAAGTTTGCAGTCATCACAGGATGCCTAAAGATTGCCAAAGAAAGTATTTTCACTGGAACAAATAACTTTGTATCAGATACGATTTCATCCACAAGATACAATGAATATTACGGATTTACACAACAGGATGTAGATAAGCTTTTAGCAGATGCGGAGATTGAAGAGAAAGCGGATCTGATTAAAGAATGGTATGATGGGTATAATTTTGGAGAGTTTGAAGTTTATTGTCCATGGGATGTCATGAATTATCTAAGAGATCTTCAAAATGATCTGAATGCAAGACCAGTCAGTTACTGGAAGAATACCAGTGATAATGCGATCATCCGTTCATTTATTGATTATACGGGAGCTGCTATACGAAAAAAACTGGAAGTGTTGATCGCAGGTGGAAGCATCTGCCAGAAAATAGAAGAAGACCTCACATATGATTATCTACATTCATCAGAAGATAACGTATGGAGTATTCTCTATCTTACTGGATATCTTACAAAAGTCGGAGAACGTGATAAGGATGGTCAGATAGAATTAAGAATTCCAAACAAAGAAGTAAAAGAAATTTTCGAATCAACCGTAAGAAAATGGTTTGAAGACAGTGCAAGAGTTACGAATCGGAAAGATTTATTTGATGCAGTGTGGAACAAAGATGCGGATAAGGCAACAAAAGAAATCAGCACATTACTGCGAATGACGATCAGTTATTATGATTACCGAGAAAATTTCTATCATGCATTTCTTGCAGGAATCTTTGCAGGAGCAGGTTATAGTGTAGAGTCGAATAGAGAGCATGGAGAAGGACGAAGTGATATTGTAATCTACAATGATGTAACAGGACAAGTTGCAGTATTTGAAGCAAAGTATTCAAGGAAATTAGAAGATTTGGAAAAAGACTGTCAAAAGGCGTTAGATCAGATCAACACAAAGATGTATGCAAAAGAGTTTGAAGATGCTTATGAGGAAGTATTGTGTTATGGAATTGCTTTTTATAAAAAGCGGTGTTTGGTGAAGAGTAAATAGAATAAGAAATGAAAAAAAGCTCCACAAGGATGAACTTTGTGGGGCTTTTGGTGTATCTAAGATTTCAATTCAACTCCGCAATCCGGCTAACTCCAACATAGATCTCACTGAGCTTATACCAAGTAGGGTAATCAACAATCCCAGTCTGTGGCAGTCCAAAAATATTCTGGAATTTCCGAACAGCATTCGCAGTAGATTCTCCATAAACACCATCCACAGCGATCGTAGGCAGAGAAGGATAATCTTTAGCAATACGATTCAATTGTTGTTGTATTTGTCGAACCTTATCTCCTCTGCTGCCGATCGTCAGATCATATCCCGGCCAGGAAGAAGGAATTCCTGAAATCTGTTCTGCGGTATTGATGTACATACTCTCTCCATAATAATATCTCAGGATTTCAATCGGAGCATATCCCTGATCACCTAAGTATTTAGAGCCCCACTGTGTCATCCATTCGGGACAAGACACCTTCTTCCCATCACAATACTGCGTAAGGATCGGCTGTCTCACATTTGGACGTGACAGATAATCCGCAAAAATCTCATCAACGATCGTATTAATAGAATTATAAGTTGTCTTTCCAGGAATGAATTTATGATCATAAGCTGTAGAAGATGTGATCGTAAAATCATGCCCTTTATTTCTATACCATTCTGTATACACACGATTCAAAGTAAATGACATGATCGCAAGAATATTTGCTTCAAGCGTTGCCCTTGGCCAAGTGGAATAAATCTCACAGGCGGCAACATTTTTGATGTAATCTTTGTAGCGGACATAATAATTTTGCGCAGTTTTATCACCGACAGGACCATCATGAACAATAATATATTCAGGAATCACCACCCTGCTTAAAACGATCTCACCGCTTTCGTTGACTGGCTTGATCTCAGATTCCGCAATCTTGGGAGGATAATTACCCCATAATGTATGCGGACCGATCACGATCGGGTGTTCTTCTGTTGGAGTGTGGGTTTCTTCAGGAATCATGGAAACAGGCTGCAGGCCTTCCACACCAGAAAGAATCTGTGCACCTGAGATCGTGACAGGTTTATATTCATCAGAATGTATTTTTAGATTATATTCAGAATAAGGCTGATTTTCACTCGGAGACATGCTGTATTCCACGGGAGGAGCAGGGAGGTCAACGACAGGTGTCTGCCCATTTTCATCAGTAGATACAGTCTCAAGAACAGAATCAGGATCACCAGTATAAGAAATCTCGATCGTAGCGTTAGGGATCGGGACGGATCTTTGTCCTGAAGTTACCTGTATTTTTAACTGTCCATGATCGACAAGATTGTTAGTTTGTATTTCTGGCATAAAAATATCCTCGGAAGATCTTTTACTCTCACTATATGAGAAAATATGATATAATGTGCACAAGTAGTGTAAAAATGTATGCCAAAGAAATAAAGGAGGCCGCTATGCAGAAAGATTTTATATATGAGAATTATCTAAAAATGCCAGATGATCTTGAATTTGAGCAGGCGATGAAGGTTTATGAAGAACTGTTAGAAGAGAATCTTGAAGAAGATGAGATCTATGACAAGTTATGGGATCATGCACTTCATTGTATGATCGATTATGGAAGCCTCCGCGCACATTGGAAGATCACACCGAAGACAGACAGAAGCAATGATGACAGGACAGTGATGCACGATAGCGTGATCCATTCTTTAGATGAATTGGCAGCATATACAAAAGAGCATGGCAAAGAAGCAAAATGGAGAGAAGAACTTGGATATCAAAGAAAAAGAATCGGAGATTTTGCATGTTATGTTTCTTTGATCTATGGAGTATTTGCAAGGTGAAATATGATGAGAGTGTCAAAAGTAAATTTTGCCAGATAAAACGATCAGTAAGGAGGACATTATAAGATGGCAAAGAAAGAACCAAAAACAAATGCAATGCGGATGCTTGAGAGAGCAAAGATCCCATTTGAAGTACATCGTTATGAATGTAAAGAATTTATTGATGGAATTACCATCGCAGATATGTTAAATGAACCATATGAAAGAGTATTTAAAACCCTCGTGACTGAAGGAAAAGGTGGAGGGTATTTTGTATTTGTCATTCCGATCGATCAGGAATTAGATCTTAAGAAAGCAGCAAAGGCAGCAGGTGAGAAGTCTGTGGAGATGATCCATGTCAAGGATATCAACAAGATCACAGGATATATCCGCGGTGGATGTACAGCAATCGGAATGAAGAAAGACTATCCAACAGTACTTGATGAAAGCGCCAATGCACAGGAGAAGATCATTGTAAGTGGCGGTAAAAATGGAATCCAGATTGAACTTACGACCGAAGATTATTTAAAAGCCTGCAAGGGAAAAACAGCAGATATTACATTGAGGTAGGGAGTAGAAGTTATGATAGATGAAATCTTAAAATATAACAAAGAATTTGTAGAAGAAAAGAAGTATGAACAATACAAGACAAGCAAATATCCAGACAAGAAGATCGCAATTATCACTTGTATGGATACAAGACTGACAGAACTTTTGCCGGCAGCCCTTGGGATCAGGAATGGAGATGTGAAGATCATCAAGAATGCCGGTGGGGTAGTAAGCCATGCCTTCGGAAGTGTGGTACGAAGTGTTTTAGTCGGAATCTTTGAACTTGGAATAGAGGAAGTCATGGTCATTGGACATAGCGACTGTGGGGTACAGCATATTAATAGTGATATGATGATAAAACATATGATGGATCGAGGAGTCGATGAGGAGAAGATTGAGCTGATCCGTCATTGTGGTATTGATTTTGATACATGGCTGGAAGGATTTGACTGTGTGGAAAGTTCTGTAAAAGATTCTGTGGAAATGTTGAGAAAACATCCATTGATCCCAAAAGATGTGAAGATATCTGGATATGTGATGGATTCTGTGACAGGAGAGCTTCATGTTGTAGAGCCATAGAACAACTGCAGCATTATAAATGAGAGGGATAAAAGGTATGAAAAAGATATGGAAGATCATGATCTTATGTATGATCCTTTGTTTTTTCTGTGCTGGATGCAGCAATGATGATGAAATGATCAGTGAAGATCATCCAAAACCAACGACAGAAAAAAGAACAGAGATCATCAAGCAAAAGACAACACAAAAAAAGAATGAAGTAACGGTTGATCAGGAACAATCAAAACAACAGGAAGATCGTATAAAGATCGCAATCGATGCAGGACACCAAAAGAAACAGATGAGTGAAAAAGAAGCAATCGGACCTGGTTCTGATAAGACAAAACCGATGGTATCCTCAGGAACCGAAGGTGTTGTTACAAAACGAACAGAATATCAGGTGAATTTGGAAGTTTCGTTAAAGCTAAAAAGTGCATTGATTGCGAGAGGATATAACGTATATATGATCCGTGAGACGAATGATGTGTCACTCAGCAATAAAAAGCGTGCTCTTATGGCAAATGAAAGTGGTTCAGATATTTTATTAAGGATTCATTGCAATAGTGCAGATTCTCAGTCTGCAAATGGGGCATTGACAATGAGTCCGACATTATCAAATCCATATTGCAGATCGATCGCGGCAGATAGTCAGGAACTTTCAGAATGTGTGGTAAGTACATTATGCAGAAGAACAGGGGCAGTGAATCGCGGTGTAACGCAGACGGATGAGATGACAGGAATCAACTGGAGTAAGATTCCGGTGACGATCGTTGAGATGGGATTTATGTCCAATCCAGAGGAAGATCAGAAATTATCGGATAATCATTATCAGGCAATGATTGCAGAAGGAATTGCAGATGGTGTTGACCGATATTACGAGAGAAGAGGAGAAAAGAATGAAGAAAAATGAATTATCGCGATTATCGTATCACTTGTGATCGCAGCACTTGTCATGGGATTAATGAAAGCGATGGCAGAAGCGGATATCAATTGGTTTCAAAGCTGTCAGATCGCAGGAATGAGATCTTTGGGATTAAGTCTAGGATGGATCCTTGGAATTTTAGGATTGTTTTTAGGAATGTATCAGTTTGCGATTCTGATCATTGTAGTTGGAGGAGTCCTTGGGATGATCTATATGATCGTTGCAATGATGAGCTATCCGAATACGAAGAAAGATATGATCGCGTATGTTGTGTTGATCACTATATTGGTCGCAACATTCATATCATATTTTGTTTTGAAAGAGTTTGTTTTATCATCACTGATCAACAATGGCGGGTCTACAACCAATTTTTTAAATAATATTTTATGATATAAGTGACAGAAGTATAAAGACAAAGATATTAGGAGGAAATATTAAGAATCTAAAATAATTAACAAATGTGATTAAATGTATTTAAATATACTCAAAGGAGAGTGCTATAATGAATACATCAAATATCACAAATTATAAGCCAAAAGATTTTGCTGAATTTTTAGGTGTATCTGTTAAGACATTACAACGTTAGGACAGAGAAGGAACTCTAAAAGCAAACCGAACTCCAACTAATAGACGCTATTACACTTATGACCAGTATCTACAATTTAAAGGTATAAATACTGAAAATGATAAGCGTCAGGTAATTATCTATGCTAGATGGTCTTAATTACAACCGTAAAAAGTGGAACAAATTATTAGATGAAGTAATGGAACAAAAAATTAAAACCATAATAGTAACCCATAAAGATAGATTTATTAGATTTGGTTATGATTGGTTTGAAAAATTCTGTATGAAGTTTAATACGACTATAGTGGTAGTAAACAATGAGGAACTATCACCACAAGAAGAACTTGTGCAGGATATTGTTTCAATACTCCATGTGTTCTCTTGTAGGCTGTATGGGCTTCGTAAGTATAAAAAACAAATAGAAAGGGATGAGGAAATTGCTAAAGAGCTTCAAGACAGAAATAAATCCAACAGAGGAGCAGAAAGCCAAAATTCGTAAAACAATAGGAACTTGTAGATATATTTACAACTTCTACCTTGCTCATAATAAAGAGCTTTATAATAAAGGCGAAAAGTTTATGAGCAGTAACCAATTTAGAGTATGGCTTAACAATGAGTATCTTCCAAAGCATCCAGAATGTTTTTGGATTAAGGAAGCTTATTCAAAAGCAGTAACACAAGCAGTAAATAATGGACAGGCCGCATTTACAAGATTTTTTAAACATCAGAGTAGTTTCCCTAGATTCAAAAAGAAGAATAGATCTGATGTGAAAATGTATTTTGTAAAGAACAATCCAAAAGATTGCCGTTGTCAAAGACACAGGATCAATATTCCATCACTTGGTTGGGTTCGCATTAAAGAAAAAGGATATATTCCAACAACAAAAGATGGATATGTAATTAAAAGCGGTCATGTGTCAATAAAAGCTGGTAGATACTATGTTTCAGCTCTTGTAGAAATTCCAAATAACAAGATAGCTAATAGTTTCAATGAAGGAATTGGTATCGACCTAGGGATAAAGGATTTTGCCATTGTTTCCAATGGTAAAATTTATAAGAACATTAATAGATCAGTAAGATTAAAAAAACTTGGAAAACAACTTATTCGAGAACAGAAAAATCTTTCTCGAAAGTATGAAAATTTAAAGAAAGGAGAATCTACTCAAAAAGCAAATATACAAAAACAGAGGCTTAAAGTACAGAAACTTCATCATAAAATTGATAACATTCGTACGGATCACATCAATAAAACAATCGCAGAGATAGTGAAAACCAAACCATCTTATATAACGATAGAAGATTTAAATATATCAGGAATGATGAAGAACAAACATCTTTCAAAGGCAGTTGCTTCGCAGAAGTTTTATGAATTCAGAATAAAGCTTCAGGCGAAATGCAATGAAAACGGAATTGAACTTCGAGTTGTAGACAGATGGTATCCATCATCTAAAACCTGTCACTGTTGCGGAGCAATCAAGAAAGATTTAAAACTTTCAGATAGAATTTTCAAATGTGATTGTGGTTATACCGAAGATAGAGATTTCAATGCTGCACTTAATTTGAGAGATGCTACGACTTACGAAATTGCATAAATAAACGCAAACGTAGGTATGTACCGAAGGCTATTTCGGGAATTTACGACTATGGAGTGTACAAGAACTTGTGAGTAGATATGATTTCGGTCAATCCAAAGCATACACGATGAAGTAGTAAGTAGAACTCGTGAGAGTCTACATTATCTCGATGTGAGTATGTTTAATCACATTTTGAGTAGCAGACAGACATGATACCAAAAGACCCAGTGATGTTGTTAAGCTACATCAATACACAATTACGAGATTTTTATGATTCATATGAAGACCTTTGTAAGTCACTCGATCTCGATCAAAATGAAGTAAAACAAAAGCTTTCCATGATCGGATACGAATATGATGAATCATTAAATCAGTTTAAGTAGCAGACTAGTCGAATCAATGAAAATATGTTAAAATTGTACGTAAAGGAGAACATATTTATGGAGCTGATTCGGTTAGAAAATGTAAAGAAAATATATCAGACAGGAGAGGTGATCACCAAAGCCGTAGATGGGATCGATTTTACGGTGGATCAGGGTGAGTTCGTCTTGATCATTGGCGCCAGTGGTGCAGGAAAAACTACCGTTTTGAACATTTTAGGAGGTATGGATACTGCGACCAGTGGCGCTGTTTATATTGATGGAGAAGATATCTCCAAATGGAATAAAAAACAACTGACAGGATATCGAAGAGATGACATAGGATTTGTATTTCAGTTTTACAATCTGGTGCCCAATCTTACTGCAACAGAGAATGTAGAATTGGCACTTCAGATCAGTAAGAATCCTCTGAAAGCAGAAGAAGTATTAAAAGATGTGGGACTTGGACACCGTCTGAATAATTTCCCTGCGCAGTTATCTGGTGGGGAACAGCAGAGAGTTTCTATTGCACGTGCATTGGCAAAGAATCCAAAGATCTTGCTCTGTGATGAGCCAACTGGTGCCTTGGATTATCAGACAGGAAAATCTATTTTAAAATTATTGCAGGATACCTGTCACAAGAAAGGAAAAACAGTGGTTGTGATCACACATAACCTTGCGATCGCACCGATGGCAGACCGTGTGATCGAGATGAAGAACGGAAAGATCAGCAACATTACGATAAACGAACACCCTCAGCCGGTGGAGACGATTGAATGGTAGGAAATGCGTATGAAGAAAACGGCATTACATAAAGATATATACAGAACGATCACAGGAACCCTTCCGAGATTTTTATCAATCTTTTTTATCGTTGTACTGGGCGTTGCATTCTATTCAGGAATCCGTGTGACACAAAAAGATATGCATATCACAGCAGACCACCAGTTTGATGGAAGTCGGCTGATGGATGTCAAAGTCATGGGAACACTTGGGATTTCAGAAGAGAATCTGACAGCCCTTCGGAAGTTAAAAAATGTGCAGTCGGTCGAAGGAGGACATTCTGTAGATGTGATCGCAAGGAAACAGGGAAGTGACGAAGAACATGCGATCAAAGTTATGGGGAAGACTGATAAATTAAACCAGATAACGATCATGGAGGGAAAACTTCCACAAGCATCAGGAGAATGTCTGGTAGATGAATGGTATGCCCAGCAAAATGATCTGAAAGCAGGGGATGTTTTAAATTTATCTTCTGGAAATGAAGATGATCTTAAGGATACTCTGAAAGATACAACCTATAAGATCACAGGAATCGGAAGTTCATCAGAATATCTTTCAAGATCCAGAGGAAGCACTGGCATTGGAACGGGAACGTTGTCAGGTTTTATTGTGGTGCAACCATCAGAATTTTCCTCAGATATCTATACAGAAGTTTATCTGACTGCGAAGGGAGCGAAGCAAGAGAGAGCTTACAGTGATGCTTACAAAAACAAAGTAAAACAGCTGGAAGAAGAGATTAAAGATATTTCCAAAATAGAAAATGAGAAACGGTTAAGATCTGTTCAGAAAGAAGCCGAAGAGAAGATCGACAAGAAAGAAAAGAAATTCAAAAAAGAACGAAAAAAAGTATATAAGAAACTAGATCAGGCCGAGAAAAAGCTAAAGAAGTCCAGACAAAAGATCAAAGATTCCAAAGCAAAATTAGCGAAAAGCAAGAAAGAGATCTCTGATGGAGAGCAGCAGATCAAGAATGCAAAAGCTCAGTATCAGTCAGGGATCAGACAGATTCAGAATGCCAGAAAGCAGTTAAAGACACAGAAACAAACAATTCGGTCAAAAAGCAAAGAATTAAAAACACAGGAGGCAAAGCTAAAGACACAGGAGAAGAACTTACAGACAAAAGAACAGCAGATTCAGGGTGCCATGCAGGCTGGAATGATCTCACAGGAAGAAGCGAAAGCTTCCTTAGCACAGATTAATGCAGGAAAAGAACAGATCAAGACAGCAAGAAGCAAGATCAATGTAGAGAAAAAACAGATCAGCAGGGCAAAGACAAAGATTGCAAAGGCTGAAACAACCTTGGATCAAAAAAGCAGCCAGCTAAAGAAAGCAAAGCAAACGATCAAAACAAATGAAGCAAAATTAGTATCAGCAAGAAAACAGATCACCTCCGGAGAAAAAAAGATTGCAAAAGCAGAATCAAAACTTTCATCCGGGGAGAAAAAATTAAAGAGATCAAGAAAGAAAGCAGAAAAGAAATTCAAGGAAGCCGAGCAGAAGATTGCAGATGCCAGACAGGATGTTAAGGATATCAAGAAAGGGAAATGGTATGTCTTAAACCGTGAGAAGATGCAGTCTTATGTGGAATATGGACAGGAAGCAGACAGAATTGCAGCGTTAGGACGAGTGGTACCGGTCATCTTTTTCTTAGTTGCAGCACTGGTAAGCTTAACAGCGATGACACGTATGGTCGAAGAGCAGAGAACACAGATCGGTATGATGAAAGCATTGGGATACAGTGGAGTTCATATTGCAATGAAATATGTGACCTATGCCCTCGCAGCAACGCTTAGTGGAAGTATTCTAGGGGCAGTGATCGGTGAAAAACTGCTTCCATGGATCATCATTAACGCTTATAAAATGATGTATACAGGACTGGGAGATGTCTATACGCCATTAGAGATCGAATATTCTGTGATGGCAGGTGGACTGGCGGTTGGAGTTGTTGTTTTAGCAGTATTATCTGCATGTTATAAAGAATTAAGAGAAAAACCTGCACAGCTGATGCGTCCAGTTGCTCCAAAAGAAGGAAAAAGGATTTTGTTAGAACGGATTCCATTTATCTGGAAACGATTAAGTTTTATCTGGAAAGCAACGATGCGAAACCTCTTCCGCTACAAGAAGAGATTCTTTATGACGATCTTTGGAATCGGCGGATGTATGGCATTATTACTCTTAGGATTTGGAATCAAAGATTCGATTTCAGCAATCTCAGAAAAGCAGTATGGGGAGATCATTACTTATGATTTCTCGATCACACACAAAGACGGGATCAGCGAGACAAAGAAAGAAGATCTGATTCAGTATGCAAAGGAACAAGAACATATGACAGATTTGATAGAAGTAAGCGAATCTGCAGTGACGATCCGTGCTAATGGGAAAAAACAGGATGCAACGATGATCCAGCCAATGTCCAAAAAAGATCTGAATGGCTATATCAGCCTTCAGGATCGAAAGAGTAAAACAAAGTATCAGTTAGATGATGATGGGATCATCTTAACAGAAAAGGCAGCGTCCCTGCTTGGTGTGAAAAAAGGAGATTCGATCAAGATCCAACGGTCTGGAGATAAACAGATCACAGCAAAAATAAGTCAGATTACAGAAAATTACATGCAGCATAAAGTCTACATGACACCAAAACTTTATGAGAAACTGTATCATAAAAAAGCACAAACGACAGGTATATATTGTATTGAAAAGAATATATCTAAGAAAAAGATGCAGGAAAATGGAAAACAGATTCTTGCAAGAGATGAAGCCTCAACACTGCATTTTTGTGCCGACGATGAGAAGACAATGTCAGATATGGTCAATAACTTAAATATTGTGGTGGTTGTTCTGATCGTATCTGCAGGACTTCTTGCATTTGTGGTATTATATAACTTAAATAACATTAACATTTCCGAGCGTAGAATGGAACTTGCAACGATCAAAGTTCTTGGATTCTATGACGGTGAAGTCGGAGCGTATGTGTATCGAGAGAATATCCTTTTAACGATCCTTGGAACGATTGCAGGAATTATTTTAGGAATTATTTTACACAAATACGTAATCTTCACAACAGAAGTTGACTTGATCATGTTTGGAAGGCAGATTTATGTGCAAAGCTATATTTACAGTATTTTACTAACAATCGCTTTTTCGATTCTTGTAAATGCCTTCGTGTATTTCCAATTGAAGAAGATCGATATGGTTGAATCGTTAAAAAGCACAGAGTGACAGAAAGGAAAAGAGACTATGAAAATGAACGAATTAATGATTTATCAAGTGTTTCCACTAAGAGCATTAACAGATGGGCAGCCATCTCATGGAATTCTTGAGATGATAGAATGGATTCCACATATTAAAAAATTAGGAATGAATGCAGTATATTTTTCACCTGTATTTTCATCCAGTGATCATGGATATGATACAAAAGATTATCAGAAGATCGATGAGAGACTTGGAACCAATGAAGACTTTAAAAAGATGTGTGATGCCATGCATGAAGAAGGAATCCAGGTGATCTTAGACGGGGTATTTAATCATGTCGGAAGAGAGTTCTTTGCATTTGAAGATGTGAGAGAAAAGAAATGGGATTCTCCATATAAAGATTGGTTCTATATTAATTTTGATGGGAATAGCTGCTATGATGATGGATTCTGGTACGAAGGATGGGAAGGACATTTTGAACTGGTCAAATTAAATCTTGACAACGAACAGGTTAGAAATTATTTATTAGAATCTGTCGGAATGTGGATCGATAAATTAGGGATTGATGGATTAAGACTGGATGTTGCTTATATGTTAAACCGCAATTTTATGAAAGTGTTGGTTGACTTTGTTCACAGCAAGAAACCAGAATTTTTGATGATCGGAGAAATGCTTCATGGTGATTACACACAGCTTGTGAATCCAGAGCTGTTGGATTCTGTGACAAATTATGAATGTTATAAAGGTTTGTATTCAAGTTTCAATACACACAATATGCATGAGATCGGATATTCCCTGAACCGTCAGTTTGGACCAGAAGAATGGACGTTGTACAAAGGACTTCCATTATATAATTTTGTAGATAACCATGATGTGGAGAGAATCGCAAGTCAGTTAGAGGATAAAGAGCATTTACCATTGATCTATGCAATGGAATTTGCGATGCCAGGAGTTCCGGGTGTTTACTATGGAAGTGAATGGGGAATGGAAGGAAAGAAAGAACAGGGAAGTGATGACAGCCTGCGTCCAAGAATCCATAAAGAAGATTTAGTAGAAAATGAATTAACAAACTATATCGCACAATTGGCAAAAGTAAGAGCTGGATCACCAGCTTTAAAATACGGTGATTACTTACAATTAGCGATCGCACCAGATGTTCTTGTATTCCAGAGAAGAACGAATGAAGACCGTATCATTTTTGCAATGAACTGTGGTGATGGCGAATTTACAGCACATTTTGATGCTCAGGCAGGATGCGGGATTGATCTGATCACAGGAGATTCCGTTGATTTTGGCGGGGGACTTACGATCCAAGGAAAAACAGCAATGATAATTCGAACAGAAGAGGTATCCCTTCCTTGACTTTTATGTTAAAAACATATAAAATTAAATAAGTGTGAATACACAAAAAATTGAATAAGGAGGAAACCTGTGGTTGGTATTATTATAGCCATTATCGCAACTCTGGTTATCGCAGTTCCGGTATCTGCCTATGTAGCGAATATAAGAAGCAAGAAGGCAATGGAAATTACGATCGGGAATGCAGAAGATAAAGCAAGAGAGATTATAGATGAAGCAATCAAAGCAGCAGATGCGAAGAAACGTGAAGCTTCTTTGGAAGTAAAAGAAGAAACTATAAAAGCGAGACATGACTTCGAAAAAGAGACAAAAGAACGCAGGGCAGAACTGCAGAAGTATGAGCAGAGAGTTCTTTCTAAGGAAGAGACTGTCGAGAAGAAAGCAACCGTGCTGGAACGCAAAGAACAGTCATTAACAGCCAAAGAAAAGAACATCGATACAGAGAAAGCTCAGTTGCAGGAACTGCAGGCAAAACATCTACAGGAACTGGAAAGAATTTCTGGGTTGACCTCTGATCAGGCAAAAGAGCAATTATTATCAGCAGTAAAAGAAGATGTGAAACACGAGACAGCAATGTATGTCAAAGAAATGGAGACAAGAGCGAAAGAAGATGCCCGAAAGAAAGCCAAGGAATATGTGGTAACTGCAATTCAGAAGTGTGCAGTTGATCATGTGGCAGAGACAACGATTTCGCTGGTACAGCTTCCAAACGATGAGATGAAAGGAAGGATCATCGGTCGTGAAGGACGTAATATCCGTTCCATTGAGAACGCTACGGGAGTTGAATTGATCATCGATGATACACCGGAAGCTGTTGTACTGTCAAGCTTTAATCCGGTTCGACGCGAGATCGCAAGAATCGCTTTAGAGAAATTGATCGTGGATGGAAGAATCCATCCGGCACGCATCGAGGAGATGGTTGAGAAAGCTACAAAAGAAGTCGAAACTATGATGCGCGAAGAAGGGGAAGCAGCAACATTAGAACTTGGGGTTCATGGAATCCATCCAGAACTTGTCAGACTTCTTGGAAGAATGAAGTTCCGTACAAGCTATGGACAGAATGCATTAAAGCATTCCATGGAAGTTGCTCAGTTATCCGGACTTTTAGCAGCAGAGATCGGTGTCGATGTGAGAATGGCCAAGAGAGCAGGTCTGCTTCATGACATTGGTAAATCCATCGACCACGAAGTAGAAGGTTCTCACGTAGAACTTGGTGTGAATCTGTGTAAGAAGTATAAGGAGAATCCAATTGTCATCAATGCAGTGGCATCTCATCATGGGGATGAAGAGCCAGAATCATTGATCGCATGTCTGGTACAGGCAGCTGATGCAATCTCAGCAGCACGTCCAGGTGCAAGAAGCGAGACACTGGAAAGTTATACAACAAGATTAAAACAGCTGGAAGAGATCGCAGACTCCTTCCAGGGTGTTGATAAAACTTTTGCAATTCAGGCAGGTCGAGAAATTCGAGTTATGGTAGTTCCTGAACAAATCAGTGACGATGATATGATCTTGCTGGCGAGAGATATCTCAAACCAGATCGAAGAGAATCTGGATTATCCAGGACAGATCAAGGTCAATGTGATCAGAGAGTCACGAGTTGTTGACTATGCGAAATAACAAGAAGCGATAGAGAAATCTATCGCTTTTTCCAATTTATAACGTGAGTGTCAAAAGTATAAATAAAGGAGATTTTTTATGAAAGGATACGAGAAACTAGAACAACATCTGATACATCAGGGAAAAGTTGTTGGATTTTATGAGGATATTGTAAAACTTCCAAGCGGCAAAGTTGTCACATGGGATCTGGTCAAACATAAAGGGGCAGCAGCTGTTGTTCCTGTTACAGACAAAGGAACGATCTTACTTGTAAGACAATACCGTAATGCCCTTGATCAGGAAACACTGGAAATCCCGGCAGGTGGAATTGAACCCGGGGAAACACCTCTGGAGTGTGTCACAAGAGAGATTGAAGAAGAAACAGGTTTTATTGCTGGAAAAATGACCCACCTAATGACCGTGATCACAGCCATCGGTTTCTGTGATGAAAAGATTCCGATTTATGTTGCAACTGATCTAAAGCTGTCTAAACAGCATTTGGATGAGGATGAATTTATCGATGTAGAAGAATATACAATCGATGAGATCAAAGATATGATCTTTTCTGGAAAGATCATTGATGCAAAAACAATTTCAGGAGTTCTTGGATATCTGAACATGGAGAAATAAAAGACAAGATCAGGAAAACAGAATATAAAAGACAGGCACTGCATAAGATATGACAGGAGGAAAAAATTTTGGAAAAAGAGAAATTCTTTTCAGGATTATGGATCATCATTGGGTTAATCTTTGGGAGTGTATTTACAAATTTTGTATACCAGGATTATCTCGCA
>ENA-OURO01000229-OURO01000229.1-human-gut-metagenome-genome-assembly--contig:-NODE-229-length-23503-cov-11.124616_pt1 | contig 23503 bp, 19 predicted proteins | sample MGYA00242098_ERZ508985 | MGnify/ENA primary metagenome ERZ508985 (study PRJEB26280, sample SAMEA2531409) | human gut metagenome | biome: human gut; feature: human-associated habitat; material: faeces...
CCCGCCGGGAACGCGGCCCCTTGGAGAAAACCTCTCCGTCAGGCTTTGACTGAGAGGTTTAACGTATAAAGTTGGTCATGGGTCTGCGGGGATTCTCCGGGTGCTGGATGCCCGCGGCTTTGCCGGCCTCGATGCACCGGAGCAGCCAGGCCATGTTGCGGCCCAGCTCCTGCATGACGGCGCAGCCCTCGGCGTCCTGCAGTACCTGCTCGGGGTTCGAGCCGTGGACCATGGGCCAGTACGAGCCGCTCACCAGCGGCATATGGAAGAACTCGGGGTACTTCACCAGCTGATCGAGGGTGCTGGTGGTGCCGGCGCGGCGGGCCGAGCAGCAGATGGCGGCGGGCTTGTAGGCCAGATACCTGCCGCCCGCGTAGGCGAGACGGTCCATGAAGCTGGTCATGTTGCCGGAGGCGGAAGCGTAATGCACCGGTGTGCCGAAGACGAAGGCGTCGGCAGTCTTGGCTTTCTCGATGGCCTCGTTGACCACGCCGCCGAAGACGCAGCCCTTGCCAGCAGCACAGCCGCCGCAGCCGATGCAGCCGCCCACGGGCTTTGTGCCGACGTTCAAGATCTCCGTCTCGATGCCGGCGGCGTTCAGCTCCCCGGCGATGAGGCTCAGTGCGGTATAGGTGCAGCCCTTCTCGTGGGGGCTGCCGTTGATGAGCAGGACTTTCATGATAAATACTCTCCTTTTGTACGCCCGAAAAAGCGGCGTTCTGGTATGATTTTAGCACATTCATGACCGTAACGCAACGAATCATGACACTGCCCTTGACAAAGACCGGCGGTATGACGATAATATGAAGTTACGATAACAGGAAAGACCCGAAGGAGGCCAAAACCATGCGAGTCATTGCAGGAGAAGCCCGCGGCAGACGGCTGGAAGCGCTGCCCGGCACGGATATTACCCGCCCCACCCTCGATCAGGTGAAGGAGGCGATGTTCAGCATCGTCCAGTTCGACCTGCCCGGAGCCCGTGTGCTGGACCTGTACGCAGGCAGCGGCCAGCTGGGCATTGAGGCGCTGAGCCGGGGCGCTGCCCGGTGCGTGTTCCTGGACGAGAACCGCGAGGCTGTGAACATCGTCATGAAGAACTGCAAGAACTGCGGCGTCTTTGACCGCAGCCGCGTCAACATCGGCGAAGCGGCCCGCTTCCTCTCGGCCTGCCGGGAGCAGTTCGATCTGGTGCTGCTGGACCCGCCCTTCCACAACGGCACGCTGGAAAATATCCTCCCCATCGTGGATAAGTGCGTCGCCCCCGGCGGCATCGTCATCTGCGAGAGCGAGACGAAACTCGTCCTCCCCGCCGAAGTGGGCGGTTTACAGCTGAAGAAGCAGTATAAGTACGGCAAAGTCCTGCTCTGGAAATATGTGAGACCCATGGCAGACGCCGCAGAGGAAGAAGGAGAAGCGTGATGAACATCAACGAGCTTTTGGATACCATCGAAGACCTGCTGGAAGAGAGCACCGGAATGCCCCTTTCGGGCGGCAAGCGCATCGTGGATGTGGAACAAATTCGGGACTATCTCGATGACATCCGCGCAAACCTCCCTGTGGAGCTGCGTCAGGCCCAGTCCATCGTCAGCGACCGCGCCCAGCTCATCGAGTCGGCCAACGCGCAGGCACAGGCCATCGTCAAGAAGGCAGAAGAGCGCGCCCGCATCCTCGTGAGCGAGGCCGAGATCGTCCGCGCCGCCCAGCAGCGTGCGTCCGAGATCGTCTCCGCTGCCCAGACTGAGGCCCGCACCGTCCGCCAGACGGTCACAGATTACTGCGATAATATGCTGAAAACTACCGAGGAGACGATGTCTGAGAACGCCGCCCAGGTGAAAAACGTCCGCGCGAACCTGCGCCAGACCCCCCGCCGCGGCGTGTGATGAGCCGCTCCTGACCTGAATCCAGTCCCCTGCGAGTAAAAATGACAATTCGCAGGGGCTTTTTTTGTAACATTTTGTAGGAAAAAAGCGCAGGAAAAAACTTGCATTCAGCGTTTCGATTTGCTAAAATAAAATAGAGTCGTCAGGTATCATGACAGAGCAAAAAACGGGACAAACTCCCCGGGAGATGTCCGGCGTATCGGACGGCTCGAAACACGAAACGAAAGGAGGCTGGGCGCGGTGACTCAGACAGAAGATTTGGCACAGTTCGACCCGGCCTCGTTTGAGCATATCCCCGTGCTTCTGAACGAGTGCCTCGACGGACTGAACATCGACCCGGCAGGCACGTATCTAGACGGCACGGCGGGCGGCGCGGGGCACTCCCGCCAGATCGCCCTCCGGCTGGACGGCGCAAAAGGCGGGCGGCTCGTCTCCCTCGACCAGGACCCCGACGCGGTGCAGACCGCCAGGGCGCGGCTGGCCGGGCTCCCGGCCACGGTGGTGCAGATAAACTTCCGCTACGCCGGACAAGCCCTCGAGAGCCTCGGCATCGAGAAGATAAACGGTGCGCTGCTGGACCTCGGCGTTTCCAGCCATCAGCTGGACGACGCGGCCCGGGGCTTTTCGTACCGGGCAGACGCCCCGCTGGATATGCGGATGAGCCAGCAGGGGGAGACGGCGGCAGACCTCGTGAACACCGCCAGCCGGGAAGAGATCTCCCGCATCCTGCGGGACTACGGCGAAGAGCCCTATGCCTGGCAGATCGCCGGCCACATCGTGGAAGCCCGCGAGACGGCCCCCATCGAGACGACGTTACAGCTGGCCGACATCGTGGCCAGCGCCATGCCGCCTGCGGAGCGGCGCAAGAACAAGAATCCCTCGCGGCGCACGTTTCAGGCGCTGCGTATCGCGGTCAACCACGAGCTGGACGCTCTGGAGGAAGGTCTGGATACCATTTTCGACCACCTTGCCCCGGGCGGAAGGCTGTGTGTGATCACCTTCCATTCGCTGGAAGACCGGCTGGTGAAAAACAAGTTCCGCCGCTGGTCCACCGCCTGCACCTGCCCGCCGGAGTTCCCGGTCTGCGTCTGCGGCGGTAAGGCGAAGGCAAAGCTCATTACCCGGAAGCCCATCGAGGCCGACAAGCAGGAACTGGAGGAGAACCGGCGCAGCCGTTCTGCTCATCTGCGCGTTTTGGAGAAACTCTGAGCCGGATAAGATGCCGCTCAGTGTAAGAGGAGGAGATCAACTATGGGTCAGCCAGCTTATGATATGTCGTCTGAGGTGCGTCGCAGAAAAGCGCCTCAGACTCAGCGCAAGGTCGCACTACGGGTCGAAAAGGGCGGCAAACGCCGTCTCAGCCCGTTCCAGGCGGCCATGCAGCACGCGCTTCAACTGATCTCGATGGCGCTGCTGGCAGGCTTTGCGGTAAGCCTGCTGTGGAGCGAGGCCCAGCTGGTGGAGGTCAACGACCAGATCCAGAAGGCCAAAGCGGAACTCGTGAGCGAGCAGAGCCAGTACACCTACTATAACAGCGTCCTCAACAGCAAGACCAACATCACCAGTGTGGAAGAAGTGGCCGGGCGGCTGGGCCTCATGAAGATGGACCAGAGTCAGCTCACCTACATCCGCCTGGACAGCGACAGTGTGCTGGTGCGCAGGGAGTCGGCTGTCCACCAGTGGACGGATTTCCTGCACGACGGTGCCATGACCATTCTGGCTTCCGTCCGCAGCGTAAAATAAGCAAACAGACAGAAAAGCGTGCGGCAGCGCACGCTTTTCTGGTTTCTGCAGGAGAATACCATGCAAAATAAGCCCTCCAACGACCGGCATAAGAACATCTACTACCGCCTCCGCCGCAGCGACCCGCACGAGCGCCTCAGTGCGCGGCTGCGGCATTTCAGCTTCGGCGCGGCGGTATTTTTTGTAGTGGCGGCTGCGGGCATCGTCACCCACAGCCTGTATAACATCCAGATAAAACAGGGCGCGACCTTCCGCCAGTATGCGGCCCAGCAGCAGCTGCTGGACAGCACCATCCAGGCCACCCGCGGCGAGATCTACGATGCCTCCGGCATCACGCTGGCGTCCACCAGCGTAGTATGGACCATCTGGGCCGACCCCAGCTACAGCACGGCCCTCTTCACCAGCCAGACCGTCGAGGAGACGGGTGAGGCTGTCAAGACCGTGGACGAGACGACGCTGGCCGATGTGAGCCGCCAGCTCACCCTGCGGCTGCTCTCCGGCGACGGCGAGAGTCTGGACAGCGTAGATACCTCTTCGGCAGAATATCAGACCCAGTACCAGACCGTCCACGACGCGCTGGCCAAGAACGGGTCGTCCTATCAGGTGCTGGCCACCAAGGTGAACAATGCCGTCAAGCTCTCCATCGAGAAATACATCAGCGAATATAATAAAAATCACGCCAAAGCCAAGACTCTGGAAGACGGCACCGTCATCAAGAAGGGCCGTGTCTCCGTCTCTTCGTCCAAGAGTTTCCAGCGCGATTACCCTTACGGCGCGTTCGCCGCATCGGTGCTGGGCTTCTGCAACGGCGACGGCGAGGGCTTCTACGGCCTCGAAAAATCCTACAATGACACCCTCGCGGGCGTCAATGGCCGCACCATCACCCTCCGCAATGCCTACGGCAACGCCATCGCCGACGCCAACGCCACCACTTACGCCGCCAAGGATGGCTCCAATCTGGTGCTGTCGCTGGACGTCAATGTGCAGGAGGTCGTGGAGCGCTACCTCAACGAGGCCATCTACGCCAACACGGTCGAGAACCGCGGCGCAGCCATCGTCATGAACGTCAAGACCGGTGCCATCCTTGCCATGGCCTCGAAGCCTGACTTCGACCCCAACGCTCCGCTGGATTTCAGCGAGAACCTGGCCTATCTGAATGAGCAGGTGAACGCCGAGCCGGAGATTTACACCATCTACAAGAAAGACGCCAACGGCAACTATCTCCGGGACGAGCAAGGCAAGAAGATACCGGAAGAAGAACCTGACTACACCGGAACCTACCGCGACATCCAGTGGAAGAACAAGACCATCACCGAGCTGTACTATCCCGGAAGCGTCTTCAAGGTCATCACGGCCGCGATGGGTGTGGACTCGGGCAAGGCCACCTATTACACCACCTTCAACTGCTCCGGTGCCTACGGCGTGGCAAAAGAGACGTACCACTGCGCCGGTAAGAAGGCCCACGGCGTCCAAAACCTCGCCGAGGCCCTCCGGAACAGCTGCAACATCTACTTCATCCAGCTGGGTCAGCGGCTGGGTTCCAGCGTCTTCTACGACTACTTCGACGCTTTCGGCTTCACCGAGCGCACCGGCGTGGACCTGCCCAACGAGACGGGCATGATGAAATATTACACCAAGAGCCAGCTGGGCGAGGTCGAGCTTTCGTCTTCGTCCTTTGGTCAGGCAATGGCCGTGACCCCGCTGCAGGTCTGCACCGCCATCTCGGCAGCCGTCAACGGCGGCTACCTCGTCACCCCTCATGTGGTGGATAAGATAACCGACCAGAACGGCAATGTCGTCGAGGAGATCGGTGCGAATGTCCGCCGTCAGGTCATCAGCAAGAGCGCCAGCGAGACCATCCGCCAGATCATGGAGTATGAGGTGGGCGACGGCACCACCACCGGCGGCGGCTCCAACGCCTACGTCGCGGGCTACCGCATCGGCGGCAAGTCTGGTACGTCCGAGCAGCTGAACATGGAGCGCCGCGCCGACGGCGACTACAAGAAGGTCGCCTCCTTTGCCGCCGTCCTGCCCGCCAACGACCCGGAAATTCTGGTCTATGTCATGCTGGACGACCCAAACAACGCCCACACCGACTATTCGTCCATCCTGGCTGCGCCTGTGGTCGGCAACATCATCAGTGAGATAGCTCCCTATCTGGGCATTGCCACCGACGGCATCGACCGCAGCCAGAACACCGTCAAGGTGCCGAACCTCGTGGGCAAGGAGTGGAGCAATGCGCAGGTCTCCCTGAATACCAAGGGCCTCAAGCATCAGCTCGTGGAGAGCGAGAGCGACCAGACCGCTGCCGTCGTCACCTACCAGTACCCCCACGCGGGCGCAACGGTGGCCAGCGGCACCACCATCTATCTTTACACCGATACCTATTCCGGCAGCCACACGGAAGTGCCGGACGTCAGCGGTAAGAGTGCCGACTTTGCCCGCCAGATGCTGACCGCCGCCGGCCTGAACTGTCAGGTGGCGGGCGACAGCGCCGGTACCGTGCAGAGCCAGAGCGAGGCCGCCGGCTCCAGCGTCCAGAAAGGCACCGTCGTCACCATCACTTGCGGATAAGGAGATTTATTATGGAAAAAATCGCAGCAGACCTGCTTTTGAAAGGCCTTGCCCCCGAGGGCTTCGCCGACAGCCAGCCCATCGGCCTCGTGACCACCGACAGCCGCGAGGTCTGCCCCGGCTGCATCTTTGTGGCTTTCCCCGGTGAGCGCTTCGACGGCCACGATTTCGCGGCCAAGGCGCTGGAAGAGGGCGCGGCCTATGTCGTCCTCAACCATCCGGTGGAGGGCGTCCCGGCTGAACGGGCGGTTATCAGCCCCGACAGCTACCACGCCATGATGGTCATGGGCGCAAACTACCGCAGCCAGTTCCACCCGAAGGTGGTGGGCGTCACCGGCAGCGTGGGAAAGACCACCACCAAGCAGATGACCTACGCCGCCATCGCGGGCTTTGGCAATACCATCAAGACCGAGGGCAACCAGAACAATGAGCTGGGCCTGCCCCGCACCATGTTCCGCATCGGCAGGGATACGGAGTACGCTGTCGTGGAGATGGGCATGAGCCACGCCGGTGAGATCGAGCGTCTGGCAAAGTGCGCCCGCCCCGATGTGGGCATCATCACCTGCATCGGCGTGTCCCACATCGGCAATCTGGGCAGTCAGGAGAACATCTGCAAGGCGAAGCTGGAGATCTGCGCCGGCCTTGCCGAGGGTTCGCCCCTCGTGCTCAACGGCGACGACCCCTTCCTGCGCAAAGCCGCTCTGCCCACCCATGTCCGGCCCGTGTGGTTCAGCCTCGGCGACGAGAACGCCGACGTCTGCGCCCTCGATGTCCGGCAGGAGGGCGACAGCATGGCCTTCACCCTCTGCGATAAAAATGCAGGCCGCTATGAGGTGACGATTCCTGCGATGGGACGTCACAATGTGGCGAACGCGCTGGCCGCTTACGCCGCCGCCACCCGTCTGGGCCTCGCGCCCGAGGGCGTCATCGCGGGTCTGGCCGATTTCGAGCAGACCGGTATGCGCCAGAAGGTCGTCCACGCAGGCAGCATGGACGTCATCGAGGACTGCTACAACGCCAACCCTGACAGCATGAAGGCTGCGCTGGCGATGTTCAAAGAGTACCCCTGCAAGCGCCGCTTCGCTCTGCTGGGCGATATGCTGGAACTGGGCGGGATGAGCGCGCCCGCTCATGAAGAGCTGGGCCGTCAGGCCGCAGAGGCCGGGCTGACCGCCCTTGTCACCTATGGCCCCGAGGCCGCACGGACGGCAAAGGCCGCAAAGGACGCGGGCCTCGCCGACGTTGTCCACGCCGAGGATTACCAGCAGGCTGCAGACGCTCTGCTGGCCCGGATGGCCCCGGGCGACGCTCTGCTGGTGAAGGCCAGCCGGGGCATGGCACTGGAAAAGGCACTGGCCCTGTTTTATCCCGTCTGCGCAAAGTAAAATACTTGGAGTATCGTTATTATGATTCGTTTTGCCTTGATCGTCGCCTCAACGCTGGGGTTCGTCCTCACGGCGGCGCTCGGGAATTTGATGACGCCGCTGCTGCGGGCGTTCCGCGTCCAGCAGGAGGAAAATGAGCCGCCCACGATGGGCGGGCTCTGCCTGATGGTGGGGACGCTGGCGGCGGTGGGCGTCGGCTGGACAGCGGCCTGTGTTGCCCAGCCGGAGCTGCTGGGGACCGAGAGCCTGCTGACCACCCGGCTGCTCATCGCCCTGTTCGGGGCGCTCTGCTTCGGGGCCGTGGGCCTCGCGGACGATGTGGTCCGACTGCGGCATCGGTCGCCGCTGGGGCTGCGCCGCCCGGTGCGGCTGGCACTGGAAGCGGCCTCCGGCACGCTGGTGCTGGCCCTGCTGGGGCTGAACCACTGCCTGCCCGATGGGCTGGCCCTGCCGGGTATTGGCTACTGCACCCTTGGGCCGCTGGCCCCGGTGATCTGGCTGGTGATTTTAGTGGCGCTGGCCGAGAGCGCCCGCACGGCCGACGGCATGGACGGCACGGTCTGCGGCTGCGCATTCATCGCCATGCTGGGTCTCATGACGGCTATGACCCTCTTGAGCTGGTTCCCGCTGGGCGTCCTCCCGGCGGCGCTGGCCGGGGCATTGATGGCCTTCCTGCTCTGGAATTTCTACCCCGCAAAGCTCCGCCCCGGTGCAGTGGGATGCCAGTTTTTAGCCGGTGCGCTGGGCTGTGTGCCGCTGAGCGTCGGCTGGCCCGGGCTGACGCTCCCGCTGGCCCTGCCCTACTGGCTGGAAGGCGGCATGGTGGCTCTGCAGATCATCGTCTGGAAAGCCTCCGGCGGGCGGCGGCAGCTGTTCGGCACCGCGCCGCTCCACCGCTGGCTCGAAAAGCGGGGCTTTGACCCAGTGAATATCTTTTATATCTTTGAAGTCCTGGCAATGCTGGGCCTTGCGCTGACCTTGCAGGCGGCGCGGGCCAGCTGAGCCGGGACCCGATAAGGAGGGAATGCGGATGGCGACCATCCGGAGAAAAAAGCCTGAGTCCTTTGCCATCTTGTCGAGCCCCGGTCCCTGGCCGCAGGTGCTCATCAACTGGCTGGCGACGCTGGCAGTCATCATCGTGTTCGGACTCATCATGCTGTTCAGTGCCAGCTACACCACGGGCTACCTGCGGATGGGCGACAGCTTCTACTACATCAAGTCGCAGGTGTTCTGCCTGGGTCTGGGCCTCGCGGTCATGCTGCTCTTCTCCCGCATCGACCACCGCTTTCTGCGCAGGATGGTCGGGCCGGGCTATGTCGTCTGCATCGTGATGCTCATCGCGGTGCTGTTCAGTGCGCCCCTCAACGGCTGCCGCCGCTGGCTGCGCATCGGCTTTACCATTCAGGTATCGGAGATCGCAAAGTTCGAGATGATACTGCTCACGGCCCATCTGGCCGCGAAAGCGCCCCATCTGGAAAAGCTGGACCCCGCCTCCGGGCGGCGCGTCCCGGCAGGCCAGTGGCTCTATCAGCGCATCGTGCGGGAACTCATCGTCCCGCTGCTGCCCCTCATCCCGGTGGTCATCCTGCTCATGCTTGAGCCGCATATGTCCGGCATCGTCCTGACGACGGCCATCTGCGGTACCATCCTGCTGCTGGGCGGCAGCGGCGGCATCATCACCTGGGCGGGCGGCGCGTCCGCTGTGCTGCTGCTCCGCACCGTGCTGGAGCACATCGATTCCATCCCGTACTTACAGAGCCGTCTGGACGGCTGGACCCACGACCTGAGCAAGATGACCGACCAGACCCTGCAGAGCCTCTACGCCATCGGCTCAGGAGGCGTTACCGGCCTCGGCCTCGGCAACAGCATCGAAAAACAGCTCTGGCTCCCCGAGAGCACCAACGACTTCATCTTCAGCGTCGTGTGCGAGGAGCTGGGCTTCGTGGGTGCCGTCATCGTCATCCTGCTCTTCGTGCTCTTCCTCGTGCAGGGGCTGTGGCTGGCCTTCCACGCCGAGAACCGCTACTGCACACTGGTGGGCATCGGCATCATGGCCCAAATTGCGTGGCAGGTGTTCTGCAACATCGCGGTCGTCACCAACACCCTGCCCAACACCGGCATCTCGCTGCCCTTCTTCTCCTCCGGCGGCACCAGCCTCATCCTGCTGCTGGCCGAGATGGGCGTGATGATAAACATCGGCCGGGGCGGCGCGCGCGCCCGCCTTGAACGGGAGAATCTCCGCGCCCTGCGGGAACAGCGGGAAAAAGAAAAGTCCAATAACACCATCTGGCTCGACCCCAACGTGGGATATTGAGCATATCCAAATAAGGAGGAAATCACCATGCGTGTACTGATCGCAGCCGGCGGAACTGCCGGACATATCAACCCGGCTCTGGCCATCGCAGGAGCCATCAAAAAGGCCGACCCGTCCGCCGAGATACACTTTGCAGGCCGGAAGGAGGGCATGGAATACCGCCTTGTGACCCAGGCGGGCTACCCCTTCCACCACATCGAGATCACCGGTTTCCAGCGCAGACTCTCCCTGAACAACATCAAGCGGAATATCATCACCCTCTGGAACCTGGCCCTCTCCGGCCCGAAAGCCCGGGCCATGATGAAGGAAGTGCAGCCCGACCTCGTCATCGGCTGCGGCGGCTACGTCTCCGGCCCGGTGGTGCGCTGCGCCGCCAAGAAGGGCATCAAGACCGCCATCCACGAGCAGAACGCTTTCCCCGGCGTGACCAACAAGCTGCTGGCCCCGGACGTGGACATCGTGTTCGCCGCCGTGCCTGCCGCTGTGGAAAAGCTGGGTGCGCCCGAAAAGACGCAGGTCGTGGGCAACCCGGTGCGGCCTGAAGTGTTCGAGAAGGCAGGGGAGCGGGACGCCATCCGCGCCCAGCTGGGTGCCGGTGACCGCACCGTCATCCTCTCCTTCGGCGGAAGCCTCGGCGCCCGCCGTGTCAACGAGGTGGTGGCCGACCTCTGCGCATGGGAGCAGAAAGAGCACAAGCCTGTGCTCCACATCCACGCCACCGGACAGTACGGCGTGGAGCTGTTTCAAAATCTTGAAAAGGAAAAAGGCTTTGCTCCCGGCGAGAGCCTCGTGGTGAAGGAATATATCAACAATATGCCCGAGCTGCTGGCCGCTGCCGACCTCGTCATCAGCCGTGCCGGTGCGCTGACGCTGGCCGAACTGGAAGCCGAGGGCCGCGCCGCCATCCTCATCCCCAGCCCCAATGTGGCGGAGAACCACCAGTATTACAACGCCATGGAGCTGCAGAAGGCCGGTGCCGCTGTGGTCATCGAGGAAAAGGATCTGACCGGCGAGAAGCTGGTCTCGACCGTCTCCGGCCTGCTGGCCGAGCCGGGCAAGCTGGCTGCCATGGGCAGGAACGCCCGCACCCTTTCGGTGGACGACAGCCTCGACCGCATCGCCGACGCCCTGATGAAACTGGTCAAGACGCCGTGATTGATTCGGCAGCACTCTTGTGATAAAATAATCAGACGGAAAGGAGGCGACGCCGCACCATGCAGCAGGATCGGAACAACAGCCGACGCCCCAGCAGTTCGATCCAGCAGAACAACGCCCGGCGGCAGGGAAAGCCCCGCAAAGCCTACGACTGGACGCAGGACCGGCGTCCCTCGAATCAGAACCGCCGCCGGACGCAGGGCTATCAGGAGCAGACGCTGGACTTCTCGGGCGGCAATGTGACGTTCGAAAACCACAGCTCGGGATATGCGGACAACAGCATCCAGTTTCCCCAGCAGACGGCGCGACGGCCCAATAACCAGAACCAGAGCCGCCGTCAGGGCCAGCAGAGAAGCCAGCGGCCCCGTCAGAACACGACCGCCTACCCCACAAATGGGAGCCGCCCCCGCAATGGCCAGCGGCCTCAGAATGTCCAGAGCGCCCGGAGGCCTCAGAGCGGCGGGCGCTACCGCCCCACGGAGGCGAACCTCCGCAGCCCGGCCCGGCGGGAGGGCAGAAAAAAGCGCCGTCTGACTCGTGCCGCTGTCCGCCGCCGCAGGGCCATCCGCCGTCTGACGGCGCTGGCGCTGCTGCTCTGCGTCATCGGGGTGGGCGTCTACCTCACCGTGACCATGCTCTTTAAGATAAACACCTTAGAAGTGGCGGTCGATGGAGAGGTGGTGCAGGAGGTGGGCGGCTATTCCAGCGCTGAGATCCTGCAGGCGCTGGGCGTCCACGCGGAAGAGAACATCTTCAGCTTCGACCCCGCCGAAAAGGCCGCTGCGCTGGAAAAGCAGTTCCCGCTGCTGGAAAATATCCGGGTGGAGCGGGATTACCCTAACACCGTAGTGGTGCGGACCAACGCGGCCACTGCCGTCTACGCCATGCAGACGTCCAGCGGCTGGCTGAGCCTTTCTGCGGGGCTGAAGATACTGGATAAGGATTCGGCCCAGCCGGACCTTATCATCCTCTGCGGCGGCGAGCCGGTATCCACGACGCCGGGTACACAGCTGGAATTTGAGACAGGACCGTCCGGCGCGTCTTCGGGCGGCGCGGCGTCTGACAGCGCCGCATCCAGCGAGGCCGGACCGCCCACGGATAAGCGGCTCGAGTCCCTGAACACTCTGCTGGCCGCACTGGACAGCAGTGAGCTGGGGGCAGATGTCACCCGCATCGAGTTCGAGGACCCGGAGCAGATGGCGTTTTTGTATCAGGGCCGCATCAGCGTGCTTCTGGGTACTCTGAACGAGCTGGACTATAAGCTCCGGCTGGCAAAGTATGTCCTGCTCAACGAGGACGACAAGGGCTGCTCGCCCACCGACACCGGTATGCTGGATCTGAGCCACCTGAGCGCCTCTTCCAGCCGCAAATTCCGCTTTGCACAGGGTGAGCCGACCCTGCCCTCGGGCTGGACGGCCCCGGAAGAGCCTGCCGCCCCGGCGGAGGCAGAAGCCGAGAGCCAGCCGGAGGAAGCCTCCGGCACCGAACCCGATACTGAGGGCGCGGAAGCCGCGCCCGCCGAAGACCCTACTGCCGCAGCGGCAGAACAGCAATAAGGAGCATTTGAACGATGAAACTGGAACAACTGTTGGAGGGCGTGTCCTATACGCTGGTGCAGGGCAGCCTTGAACTTGACATCGAGGACATCATCTACGACAGCCGCAAGGCGGCCCCGGGCCGGCTTTTCGTCTGCATCGTGGGTACCCAGCGGGACAGCCACGACTACGCCGCCCAGTGCGTGGCCGACGGCGTGACGGCGCTGGTGGTCCAGCACGACATCGACCTTTCCACCGTCCCCGGTGCTGCCGTGCTGAAGGTGGAGAGCAGCCGCTATGCGCTGGCGCTCATGAGCGGCAACCTGTTCGGCAACCCCTCCCGCCGGATGACCATGATCGGTGTCACCGGCACCAAGGGCAAGACCACCACCACCCACATGATAAAGAGTGTGCTGGAAGCCGCAGGCCGCAAGGTGGGCATGATCGGCACCAACGGCATCTACTTCCTCGGCCACCATCAGGAGACGGCTAACACCACCCCTGAGAGCTATGAGCTGCAGAAGACTTTCCGGGAGTTTCTGGACGCCGGCTGCGACACGGCGCTGATGGAAGTGTCCAGTCAGGGCCTCATGATGGACCGCGTGGCGGGCATCCATTACGACATCGGCGTCTTCACCAACCTCTCGCCCGACCACATCGGCCCCGGCGAGCACAAGACCTTTGAAGAATACCGCAGCTGGAAGGGTCAGCTTTTCAAGCGCTGCACCACCGGCGTCGTGAACATCGACGACGAGAACACCGAGGCCCTGCTGGAAGGCCACACCTGCAAGCTTGTGACATACGGCTGCAGCGAGAAGGCCGACTACCGCGCCGGTACTTACCAGCTGCTCCGCACCCATGACTTCCTCGGCGTCCAGTTCCATGTCTCCGGCAAGGACGATATGGACGTCAAGGTGAATATGCCCGGCGAGTTCAGCGTCTACAATGCGCTGGCCGCTCTCACTGTGGGCAAGGTGCTGGGCCTGCCCGATGAGGCCATCCACGAAGGTCTGGGCCGCTGTGTGGTCAAGGGCCGCGTGGAGCTGGTCCCCATCAGCAGGAAGTTCACCATCCTGCTGGACTACGCCCACAACGAAGTCTCCACCGAGAGCCTGCTCACCACCCTGCGGGCCTACGCTCCCCACCGCCTCGTGGTGGTGTTCGGCTGCGGCGGCAACCGCTCCAAGCTGCGCCGCTACGGCATGGGCGAGATCTGTGCCAAGATGGCCGATCTCTCCATCCTCACTGAGGACAACAACCGCTTTGAGAAGGTGGAAGACATCATCGCCGACATCCGCGTGGGCATGAACAAGGGAAACCCGGACGCAAAGTTCGTGGAGATCCCCGACCGCCTCGATGCCCTGCATTACGCTGTGGACCACGCACAGGAAGGCGACCTCATCGCCGTCATCGGCAAGGGCCATGAGACCTACCGCGACCGCGAGGGCGTCAAGACCCCCTTCCTCGAGCGGGAGCTGCTGGAAGAGTACGCCCAGCAGATCGGCCTTGAGTAATATCTGAACATAAAAATACCGGCTGTGTTTTAAGCACAGCCGGTATTTTTGTATCTGATGGGATTTAGTTCTTTTCTGCCAGAGCCTTCTGAGCCTTTTCCTCGGGGATGAGATTGGTCATGCTCTTGAGGCTGATGCCGATGGTGGAGAGGTTGTGCAGCATGGCAGAAGACGCAGGCTGCAGGATGCCCATTGCCCCCAGCGCGATGAGGGCAGAGTTGAAGGTCAGCACAAAGTGGTAGTTGGCGCTGACACGGCGCTGCAGGGAGTTGGCGATGGTCTTGAGGATGACCAGCTCCTCGAGGCTGTCGGCCTTGATGGTCACGTCTGCGATCTCGCGGGCGATGGCAGCGCCGGAGTTGATGGCGATGCCGACGTCAGCGGCAGAGAGGGCGGGGGAGTCGTTGATGCCGTCGCCGATCATCACGACGGTGTGGCCCTCGCTCTTGGCCTTCTGGACGAAAGCAGCCTTGTCCTCGGGCAGGACTTCGGCGAAGAACTGGTCCACACCCACCTGCTTTGCGATGGCGGCGGCGGTGCGCTCGCTGTCACCGGTCATCATGACGGTGTTGGTGATGCCGAGGCCGCGCAGAGCGCGCAGCACGCGGGAAGCTTCCGGACGCAGCGGGTCGGCGATGCAGATGACGCCGGCCAGACGGCCCGAAGCGGCCAGATAGAGGTGAGAATACTCCGGCTCAAGGTCATCGAACTTCTCGCGCTCGTCCTCGGGGATGGTGCAGTGCTCGTCCTCAAAGACGAAGTGGTGGCTGCCGATGACGACCCGCTCACCGCTGACGCGGCTGGCGATGCCGTGGGCCACGATATACTCTACCTCGGAGTGCATCTCTTCGTGGGAGATGCCGCGCTCTTTGGCCTCCCGGACGACAGCATTGGCCATCGAGTGGGGGAAGTGCTCCTCGAGGCAGGCGGCCAGCTGCAAAACTTCGCTTTCGCTGCAGCCGGAGAAGGGGACGACCTTGACCACCTTGGGGGTAGCGCGGGTCAGGGTGCCGGTCTTGTCGAAGACGATGGTGTCGGCCTTGGACAGGGTCTCGAGGTACTTGCCGCCCTTGACGGTGATATGGCTTGCGCCGCACTCGCGCATGGCAGAAAGAACGGCCAGCGGCATGGAGAGCTTGAGGGCGCAAGAGAAATCGACCATCAGGCAGGAGATGGCGCGGGTGGCGTTCCGGGTCAGGGCGTAGGTGACGACGGTAGCACCGAGGCACCAGGGGACCAGACGGTCGGCCAGAGCCAGCGCACGGTTCTCGGTGCTGGACTTCAGCTTCTCGGACTCCTCGATCATGGCCACGATCTTGTCGTAGCGGTTTGCGCCGCCCTCGGCCCTGGTGGTCAGGACGCACTCGCCCTCTTCCACCACAGTGCCGGCGTAGACGGTGGCACCGATGGTCTTGCGCACCGGCATGGACTCGCCGGTGAGTGCAGCCTGGTTGACCATGGCTTCGCCCTCGATGACGGTGCCGTCCAGCGGGATCATGTTGCCGGAGCGGACGACGATCTCATCGCCGGGGTGGACCTTGGTGAGCGGCATGAGCACTTCGGTACCCTGTGCGCGGACCCAGACCTTATCGACATTCAGGGCCATGCTGCGGGCCAGGTCGTCGAGGCTCTTCTTGCGGGTCCACTCCTCCAGCAGGGAGCCGACGTTGAGCAGGAACATGACGGAGCCTGCGGTGGCGAAATCGCCCCGCAGGATGGAAACACCGATGCTCAAAGCATCCAGCACCTCGACTTCCAGTTTGCGGCGCCACAGGCAGCACACACCCTTCCAGAGGAACTCGATGGAGCGGAACACGGTATAGGCGGCGTTGAGCGGGGCGGGCAGGAACAGCTTGCGCAGCACCCGGCCTGCCACGAGGTTATACATCTTTTCCTGATATTCCTGATTGATGCGGCGGCTGTCGGCGCTGGTGACCAGTGCGTCCAGTTCGGGGTCATCGAAACGGTAGGTGCTCAGGGCGGCAACGGCGTCCTTGCGGGAGCCGGTGTAATATACCACCACATCGCCCGTCCGCTCGTAGACCTTGGCCTTGCTCACGGCGTCGTGGTGGTTCAGATAGGCTTCCAGCACATCGGCCCGGTGAAGGGTCATCCGCACATTGCAGACGTGTACCCGCAGACGGCCGCGGCTCTCATGAAGAATAGTACATTTCATATCAGAATATCCTCTGCGTATTGCAAAAAATAACCATAAAAAGAGCCGCCCGCAGGCGGCTCAGAGACTGCAAAATTACTGGTTGGTCTCGGTGGTCTCTGCCTCAGCAGCGTCCTCGATGACCTCAGCCTCAGCCTTGGCAGCGCGGGCCTCGTTGATGGCCTTTGCATCCTCGAGGATGTCACCGGCCTGCTCCTGGACCTTGCTGACGGTCTCCATGGTGGAGTCCTTCATGCGCAGGACAGCAGCGGTGGTCTGGGTGTAGACCTTCTTGGCGTCGCTGCTGGACAGCAGCTTGAAACCAGCGGAACCGAACAGGGTGCCGGCAGCGAACAGAGCAATCTTCTTCATATCGACCATAGTAGTATACCTTCCTTTTTATCGTATTCCCTCATGTACCCCAAAGGGCATGGGATAAGTGTTTCTGCCGTTATTATAACGCGGTTTTTGGAAATTTCAAGGGATTTTGATGATGTTTATATCTGCTAACATTTTACGATAAGTAGTTAGAAATGCCTATCTTTACGTGTTTTTTGGTACAAACTACAGTTTGTATTTTCGAACAAACTCCAAGGTGCCGAAGAAATATAACAAAGAGTCTTGCGCTGAGAGGTGCATTCATTGTACAATAAAAAGGTGCGCGATAAAATCGACAGGGCCGGGACGTTCCGGCCTGTAAAAATAAGTGAGGCTGGATATGGAAAAGAAAGATATTCGTGTGCTGGCGCTCGACCTCGACGGCACCCTGACCAATGACCAGAAGGTCGTCACCCCCGCCACCCGCGCAGCGCTGGATGTAGCTGCTGCCAAAGGTGTGACCATCGTGCTGGCCTCGGGCCGTCCCACGGCAGGCATCATGCCGCTGGCAAAGGAGCTGGGACTGGATAAAAAGGGCGGCTGCATCCTCTCGTATAACGGCGGTGCCATCATCGACTGTGCCACCGGCGAGACGCTCTACCGCAAGCAGCTGGATGCAAAGTATGTGCCGCAGCTCTGTGCCTTCGCCAGGGAGCAGGGCGTGGCCATCATTACCTATAATAAACAGGGTGTCGTTTCGGAGAACCCCGAGGACGAGTGGGCGCTGAAGGAGTGCTTTACCTGCAAGCTGCCCATGCAGAAGGTGGAGGACCTCGCCGCCTATGTGGATTATCCCATCTGCAAGATGCTCATCACCCTCGACCCCGCCCGCCGCGACGAGGTGCTGGAGGCAGGCCGGAAACAGTTTGCGGGCGAGATCGACCTCTACCCGTCCAGCCCCTTCTTCATCGAGGCTGTGCCGCTGGGTGTCGCCAAGGACGTGAGCCTCGGCAGTCTGCTGGAAAGCAGGGGTCTGACCCGCGACAACCTCATGGCCTGCGGCGACGGCCTCAATGACCGCTCTATGATACGCTTTGCCGGCGTGGGTGTGGCCATGCAGAATGCAGAGCCCCCCGTCAAGGAGGCAGCGGACTATGTGACCGTCGCCGACAACAACCATGACGGCGTGGCTGAGGCCATTGAGAAGTTCATTTTTTGAAAGGATACCAGACACAAATGCCGCGCAACTTAGTTTTATTCGATTTGGAGTGGAACATCGGCTATCGGCCGTTTATCTTTAATTATCACGGTGTCCAGCAGACGTTCCGGGGGGAGATCATTGAGATCGGCGCTGTTAAGATCGACGAGGACGCCAACGTGCTGGATACCTTCTCCATCCACCTGCGTCCCCGCATCTTCCGCTGCCTGCAGCATCACATCGCCAAAGTCACCGGTCTGACTCAGGAGGACCTCGACAAGGGTGAACCCATCATCCAGGGCCTCCGCCGTTTTATGAAGTGGTGCGGCCCGGACGCCGAGTTCGCCGAGTGGGGCATGGATGACGTGCCGGTGCTCAAGCAGAACCTTTTCCTCTGCAATCTCGACGAGAGCCGCCCGACGGTCTGGTACGACCTGCAGCAGCTCTTTCTGCGGGAGTACCCCCGCAAGGAAGGCGAGGGGCTGAAGCTGGAAAATGTCGTCACCCGGATGGGGATCCCGCTGGAACGCCCCTTCCACGACGCTTTGTCCGACACCCTCTATACCGCCGACCTCTGCCGTATGCTCGACCTGCGGGCCGGACTGGCCGCTTACCCCAGCGAGGAGGACACCCTGCGCCAGAGCCTTTGCCCCACGCCGGGCGACTACCGGGATTTCAGGGTCTTCCAAGGCTATCTGGAACAGTCTATGTGGAAGCTGGACCCTGTCATCGGCACGATGGACTGCCCGGTCTGTGGCACGGCCCTGCAGCCGGATGACGTCTGGCTGAAAAAAGGGAGCAGCGGCTGGTACACGCTGTCCCAGTGTCCCGTCTGTAAGGGCCGGGGCGGTGAGGCCGGCCGGGGCGTGTTCCAGAAATACCGGATGTCGCGCCGGGACGGCCTGCACTGGGCCTTCGCCCGCTGCGTCCAGATGCCGGACGATGCAAGCCTGGTCCGCTGGAAAAAGCAGAAAGCCCAGTATCTGGAGCGTCAGCGCCTCAAGGCCGAACGGCAGGCCGCCGAAGCAGAGGCCGCCCGGCACATCTTCTGAGGCAGAAGAATAAAATAGCGTGCAGGAAAGAACAACGCTGTTTCGTATTGTAAGGAGAGACAGGAAGAAAAAGGCAAAAATGCTCAGATTTTGTTCATATCCCGGTCATAGATGCTGGATATACTAAGAAGAAACATCAGGCAGAAACGAAAGGGATGGTATGAGCACGATGGAAACGACGCTCATCGACTGGCTCCACCAGCTGGGTACGCTGGAATTTTGGGAGGCATTGTTAGAGGGCTTTGAAGGGCTGGGGCCGTTGGTCCCTATTCTGCTGGCGATGGTGGAATCCATTTTTCCGCCGCTGCCCCTCGTCGCCATCGTGGCCCTCAATGTCGCGGCCCACGGCGGATTTCTTGGCTTCGTCTACAGCTGGCTCGGTGTGGCCGCAGGCGGCACGGTGGTGTTTTTATTCTGGCGGCGGGTGGTCAAGCGCTTTTTCTGGAAGCTGGCCTCCCGCTCTGAAAAGCTGAAAAAGGCCCAGCAGTGGGTCAGCCATGTGGACACCGCCACCCTCTTCATGCTGGCGGTCCTGCCCTTCACGCCCACGTCGTTCCTGCATCTGGCCTTCGGCATCTCGGATTTTGACGAGAAACGCTATCTGCTCACCCTTCTGACGGGCAAGGCCGTTATGGTGGCCATGATGTCTCTCTTCGGCCAGTCGCTGCTCAGTTCGCTGAAAAATCCGGTGTATCTCATCCTCGCCATCGCCATCTGGGCCGGGATGTACTGGGTGAGCAGGAAATTCTGTAAGAAGCACGATTTGGATTGATATAACGCAAAGAGGCCCCGGCAGCTGCTGCCGGGGCCTCTTTGCGTTATTCTTTAGTTCTCGGCCAGATTACCGGTATAGAGCTGGTAATACTTGCCCTTCTTTGCGATAAGCTCGTCGTGGCTGCCGCGTTCAATGATGCGGCCCTGCTCCAGGACCACGATGCAGTCTGCGTTGCGGACAGTGGAGAGGCGGTGGGCGATGACGAAGCTGGTGCGGCCATACATCAGGCCGTCCATACCGCGCTGCACCAGAGCCTCGGTACGGGTGTCGATGGAGGAAGTAGCCTCATCGAGGATGAGCACCGGCGGGTCAGCAACGGCTGCGCGGGCGATGGCCAGCAGCTGGCGCTGGCCCTGCGACAGGTTCGCGCCGTCGCCGGTCAGCATGGTGTTGTAGCCCTCGGGCAGGCGCTTGATGAAGCCGTCGGCGTTGGCCAGACGGGCTGCGGCGATGCACTCCTCGTCGGTGGCCTCCAGACGGCCATAGCGGATGTTTTCCATGACCGTGCCGGTGAACAGGTGGGTATCCTGCAGCACGATGCCCAGAGAGCGGCGGAGGTCGGCTTTCTTGATTTTATGGATGTTGATGCCGTCGTACCGGATCTTGCCGTCCTGGATGTCGTAGAAGCGGTTGATGAGGTTGGTGATGGTGGTTTTGCCGGCGCCGGTGGAGCCGACGAAGGCGATCTTCTGGCCCGGACGGCCATAGAGGTTGATGTCGTGCAGGACGGTCTTGCCCGGCACATAGCCGAAATCGACATCCGTAAAGGTGATGTCGCCTTCCAGCTTGTGGTAGGTGGTGGTGCCGTCGTGGTGGGGGTGCTTCCAGGCCCAGATGCCGGTGCGCTCGTTGGCCTCCACGAGGTTGTCGTCCTTGTCGTACTTGGCGTTGATGAGGGTGACATAGCCCTCATCGGTCTCGCTGGGCTCATCCATCATCTTGAAGATGCGCTCTGCACCGGCCAGTGCCATGATGATGCTGTTGGCCTGCATGGACACCTGGCTGATGGGCATATTGAAGCTCTTGTTCAGGGACAGGAACGCCATGACAGTACCCAGCGTGACGCCGCCCATGCCGGTGACGGCCATGGCTGCGCCCACCAGAGCACAGATGGCGTAGCTGATGTTGCCCAGCTGAGCGTTGACGGGCATCATGATGTTGGCGAAGCTGTTGGCCTGCTTGGCGCTGTCCTTGAGCTTGTCGTTCAGCTCGCGGAAGCCCTCGAGGGTTTTCTGCTCGTGGGTGAAGACCTTGACGACCTTCTGGCCTTCCATCATCTCTTCGATATAGCCGTTCACTTTGCCGAGGTCGCGCTGCTGTGCGATGAAGTACTTGCCGCTCTGCTGGGTGATCTTCTTGGAGCAGAAGAGCATCAGGGCCACCATCAGTATGGTGACGATAGTGAGCTGCCAGCTCAGCATGCACATGCTGGCAAAGACGGAAACGATGGTGATGGCGCTGGACACCAGCTGCGGGATGCTCTGGCTGAGCATCTGACGGAGGGTATCCACGTCGTTGGTGTAGACGGACATGATGTCGCCGTGGGGATGGGTGTCAAAGTAGCGGATGGGCAGGCTCTCCATGTGGGTAAAGAGCTGGGTGCGCAGGTTGCGCAGGGTACCCTGGGTGACGTTGACCATGATGCGGGCGTTGAGCCAGGCGGCGAGGATGCCCACCACATAGATGCAGCCGACGCGCACCAGCGCACCGGCCAGCGGTGCAAAGCTGGGGTCCTGCTGCTGGGTCATGGGGATGATATAGTCGTCGATAAGGGTCTGCAGGAACAGGCTTGCCTGCACATTGGCCAGCGCACTGACCACGATGCAGATGAGCACGAGGATGCAGTGAGGCAGATAGTGCTGGAACACCTCTGCCATGATGCGCTTGAGCAGCTTGCCCGGGTTCTCGACCTTCGGACGCGGGCCTCCCATGCCGCGGGGGCCGGGGCCATGGACGACTTTTGCTTTCTGTTCTGCCATTACTGCTCACCTCCCTGCTTGTCGAAGTCGCCGCCGCCCTGAGTCTGGCTGTTGTAGACTTCCTGATAGATCGCGTTGTTCTTCAGCAGTTCCTCGTGGGTGCCGAGGCCGTTGATCTGGCCGTTGTCCAGCACGAGGATGCGGTCGGCATCCTGCACCGAGGAAATGCGCTGTGCAATGATGATCTTGGTGGTGCCGGGAATCTCCTCACGGAACGCCTTCCGGATCTTTGCGTCGGTGGCGGTATCCACGGCACTGGTGGAGTCGTCGAGGATGAGGACCTTCGGCTTGCGCAGCAGGGCGCGGGCGATGGTCAGACGCTGTTTCTGGCCGCCGGACACGTTGGAGCCGCCCTGCTCGATCCAGGTGTTGTACTTGTCCGGGAAGCGCTCGATGAACTCATCGGCGCAGGCCAGCTTCGCCATATGGATGCACTCTTCCTCGCTGGCGTTCTCGCTGCCCCAGCGGAGGTTGTCGAGGATGGTGCCGGAGAACAGGACGTTCTTCTGGAGCACCATGGAGATCTCGTGGCGGAGGACGTCGAGATTGTAATCCCGGACATCCACGCCGCCCACGCTGACAGTGCCGGTCTCGGCGTCGTACAGGCGGGGGATGAGCTGCACCAGACTGGACTTTGCGCTGCCGGTGCCGCCGATGATGCCCAGTGTCTCGCCGGGCTTGATGTCAAAGGTGATGTCGTTCAGGACAGGCTGGCCGGAGCCGTGCTTGTACTTGAAGGTAACATGGTCGAAGCGGATGCTGCCGTCCTTGACTTCCTGCACGGGAGCCTTGGCGGGGGGAAGGTCGGTCTTCTCGTCCAGAACTTCCACGATACGCTTTGCGGAAGCGGCGGACATGGAGATCATGACGAAAGCCATGCTCAGCATCATCAGAGCCATCAGGATGTTCATAATGTAGCCGAACAGAGCGTTCAACTGGCCGGTGGTCAGTGCGCCGTGCAGGATGTACTTTGCGCCGAACCAGCTCAGGGCAATGTTGCAGCCGTAAATAGCCGTCAGCATGACGGGGTTGTTGAAGCTCAGACGGCTCTCTGCGTTGACGAACTGCTGATACAGACCCTCGCAGGCTTTGGTGTACTTCTCGTTCTCGAAGCCCTCGCGGACGAAGCTCTTGACCACGCGGATAGCGGAGACGTTCTCCTGCACGGAGGAGTTCAGGTTGTCGTAATTCTTGAAAACACGGTCAAAAATTTTGAAGGTGGGAACCATGATGCTTGCCAGCACGGCCAGCAGGAAGGCGATGGCCACCACGAAGATGAGGGCCAGAGGGCCGCCGATGCTGAACGCCATGATGAGTGCGAACACCAGATGGACCGGGGCGCGCACACACATGCGCTCCATCATCTGGAAAGCGTTCTGCAGGTTGGTCACGTCGGTGGTCATACGGGTGACGAGGCCGGCGGTGGAGAATTTGTCGATGTTGGAGAAGGAGTAATGCTGGATATTCTCATACATCGCATCGCGCAGGTTGCCGGCAAAGCCGGTGGACGCCTCGGCGGCGTACTTGCCGGCCAGAATGCCCAGCAGCAGGGCGATGGCCGCCACTGCGAAGGTGAGCAGGCCGTATTTGACGATGGCGTTCATATCGCCCTTTTCAATGCCAAGGTCGATGATGAACGCCATGATGGTGGGCAGCAGGATGTCCATGACTGCTTCCAGTGCGGAAAACATCGGCGTCAGGATAGCGGCGCGTTTGTATTCGCCCAGATGGGAAGCAAGCTTCTTTATCATACTTTGAGCCTCCTTTGATAAATTGTTTGGTACGGAACAATTTTATACAAAACAAGTTTAAAGTCAATGCTTTTTCCAAAGTTTCGGAAAAAGTTCATATTTGTTTCACTTTAGAGAGAATCAACCTCTCCGTCACGGCTTCGCCGTGCCACCTCCCCTATCGAGGGGAGGCTTT
>ENA-OURO01000230-OURO01000230.1-human-gut-metagenome-genome-assembly--contig:-NODE-230-length-23455-cov-13.448504_pt1 | contig 23455 bp, 20 predicted proteins | sample MGYA00242098_ERZ508985 | MGnify/ENA primary metagenome ERZ508985 (study PRJEB26280, sample SAMEA2531409) | human gut metagenome | biome: human gut; feature: human-associated habitat; material: faeces...
CCCACTCCTAGGGAAGTCGAGGACCAATATGGGAGACCTTAACTTATTAACGCAGTTGAGCACTTGTTTCGTGCTTTTCTGCGACTGGAGAATTGGAACCCTCCAATTCTCGTTACATACTCTTTGTTCCTGATTTCTGCTTCAGCTGGAGGTGATCAACATTTCAGAATATCTTACCACGCAAACTCCGCTGCCGCCGTTTCTCCCATACCCACGCTTCCTTTTGGAACTTGACCTGAGTCAGACTGCAAAAATGACTTATGTGTTGCTACTCGACCGTGCCACACTCTCGCAGAAAAATCTCTGGATAGATGAACGTGGATTCGTGTTTGTCATTTTTACGATTTGCTCTTTGGCTGAGCAGCTAGGGCGCAGCACTGTCAGTGTTTCCAGTGCGCTTAAGGAATTGGACGCTGCGGGATTGATTGAGCGCAGACGAACGCGGTTTTCTTCGCCCAATCACATCTTTGTGAAAATTCCAAATGTTGAATAGTTCTGCGTTTTTCACGATTCAAGAACCGCCAAAATCACGATTCTGTGATGCAGATTCTTAATGGCATCTGCAAAAGATATTTTTCCTATGCAGTATAGCAGCCTTTAAGACTGTATCGAAGAAAACTTTCACCTAACCAACGTAATAAAACAAAAAGAGAAAAACGAATAGAATCCATCCATTCCTTTCCGTATTTGCACCACATGAATGAGGAGGTCTGCCCTTGAACAAAGAAAAATCTGAGAAGAAGCCCACCACACGCAAACGTGCGCCGAGAAGTCCGAAGTCCGTGCGCCTGATCGTGGAACGCCATTATATCGGCAATGTGCCGATGAATACGCTTTTTCAGCGGCTTGTGGAAGAAGAAATTCGTAAAACTGCCGAATCGTATCTCGCCGCTGGCTAATTGGACGTTTTACTGCGGAAAAGGGCTTGCATCGTCACGCAGCATCCGCTACAATGTGATTGATGAGGTCTCTTTTCCATTATGGAGGTACACATGGAAAAGGACAAAAAAGTAACTGCTTTATACTGCCGACTGTCAAAAGATGACGGTTCAAACAGCGAAAGCCTGAGCATCCGCACTCAAAAGTCAATGCTTATGGAGTATGCCACACGCAACGGTTTCGGGAATTGCCAGTACTATGTTGATGATGGTTACAGCGGTACGAACTCTGACCGCCCTGCCTTTCAGGAACTTCTGGATGATATCCGGGAAGGAAAGGTGGCAACAGTCATTACCAAAGACCAGTCCCGACTTGGACGCAACCACATCGAAACCGGAACGTATATGGAAATCTTCTTTCCTGAACACGGTGTCCGCTATATTGCAATCAACGATGGTTATGATTCCAACGAGCAATCTCAGATGGATATTGCCCCGTTCCGAAACATCATCAATGAAATGTACGCCAAAGACACTTCCCGAAAGATCAAGAGTGCCCTTCGGACACGCAAGAAAAGTGGAAAGTATATCTCCAGCGGCGCACCGTTTGGCTACCAGAAAGACCCTGCCGACCACAATCACCTTGTGATCGACCCGAACACCGCCCCCGTTGTTGAGTATATCTATTCAATGGCAGAGGAAGGGCTGGGGCTTCACCGCATCGCCAAGCGGCTCCACGATGAAAAAGTCTTGAAGCCGTGTTACTACAAGAAAGAGATGTTTGGCCGCTTTATTGATGATGAAAAGATGTATGATTGGGACAGTGCCTATATCAGTCAGGTTCTGCACAGCCCAGTCTACGCCGGACACATCATCTACGAAGCCAAGCCCACCGTGTCCATGAAATCCAAAAAGCGGCGTTATATTCCGTTTGAAGAACGCGCTATCGTTCCGAATACACATGAAGCAATCATCCCACAAGACCGTTGGGAGAACGTGCAGCGAATCCTTTACAGCCGTTCCAGTAGTTTTATGTGCGATAAGACCGACTACGACAATATCTTCAAAGGCATCGTCCGCTGTGCAGACTGCGGCAGAACGATGTTAGTCAAGGTCGAGCACAGGCGCAAACGTAACAGTGTTCTGGATCAGACCTTTTATTGTTGCAGCACTTATCGGAAATATGGTGCGAAAGCCTGTGACTCGCATAATTTGGAAGCCCGTGTTCTGCATGAAGCTGTCTTTGCGGACATTCAGGCACACGCAAAGGCCGCTGTGAGCAATCGGGAAGCCCTTGTGAAGAAGATTGCAAATCAGATGCACCTCCGGGTGTCCTCTGACCGGGCGCAGCACAAACGGGATTTGAAGCAGTGTAAAGCACGAATCGCAGAAATCGAAGACCTGTATGCAAAACTTTATGAGGACGTATCAAAGGGACTTCTCCCGGAGAAACGTTTTCAAATGCTTGCAGATCGCTACGACAAAGAACAGGCTGAACTGACCGAGAAGATTGAGCAGTACGAGCGGGAAGGCCGTGCTGAACACGATCAGCTGGACAAGATTCAGGATTTTATTGATGAAGTCAGCAAGTACGCTGGTATCACCGAACTGAACTATAAGATTCTGCATCAGCTGATTGACAAGATTCTGGTATCCAGAGCGGAAAAGGTCGATGGCGAATACGTCCAGAAAATCCAGATTTTCTACCGCTTTATCGGCCCATTGGATGCCATCGAGTAACAAAGTCAGAAAAGTCACCTCCGAGAACTATCCTACAGACGCAGGGCGTGAAGGCGAACTGATTTTCCGGCTGGTTTACGAACAGGCTGGGTGTAAAAAGCCTGTTTCCCGGCTGTGGCTGTCCAGCATGGAGGACAATGCCATCCGGGAGGGCTTTGCAAATCTGAAACCGTCAACAGAATATGATGCACTGTATCAGGCTGCACTCTGCCGGGAACGTGCCGATTGGATGGTCGGCATCAACTGTTCCCGGCTCTTTTCATGCCTGTATGGTCGGTCTTTGGCGGTTGGGCGTGTTATGACCCCTACACTGGCGATGGCCGTGCAGCGAGAAGCAGCTATTGCTGCATTCACCCCGGAGAAGTTTTACACGGTTTCGCTGGCATTTGAGGGCGACGGCACAGCGTCCAGCAAGCGATTCTCGCAGAAAGAGGATGCGGAAACTCTGCTTGCCAACTGCCGAAAGGAGGTCAGCACGGTGGTGCAAAAAGTAGAACGCAAAGAAAAAAACGAAAAGCCGCCGCAGCTCTATGATCTGACGACGCTCCAGCGGGATGCCAACCGTTTGCTGGGGTTTACTGCACAGCAGACCTTGAACTATGCGCAGAGCCTTTACGAAAAGAAACTCATCACTTATCCCCGAACAGACAGCCGCTTTCTGACGGAAGACATGGCAGCATCCCTGCCGGGGCTGGTGTCGGCTGTTGCGGGAGCCTTTTCCGTGGGGGAAGCTGTACCCGTCCATGCAGAACAGGTAATCAACAACAGCAAGGTCAGCGACCACCATGCGCTGCTGCCTACTGCAAGCATGGTACAGGCCGACTTTTCAGCTTTGCCCGCCGGGGAACTGAGCGTCCTGCGGCTGATTGCGGCACGTCTGCTCTGCGCCATGGGAGAACCTCACCGCTGTGCAGAAACCGTCCTGACCACCATCTGCGCCGGGGAAGAATTTACCGCAAAAGGCAAGGTGGTTTTGGACGAGGGCTGGAAAGGCATTGAGCGCAAAATGCTGGACGATCTGCTGGACAAAAAGAAAGAGCCTGCTGCTCTGCCGGATGTGCAGGAGCAAAGCGAGTGTGGCATTTCTGGTGCTGAACTGAAAGAGGGACAGACATCCCCTCCGAAACACTTCACCGAGGATACTCTGCTGCACTCTATGGAAACAGCTAGCGCGGACAGTATGCCAGAGGATGCAGAGCGTCAGGGCATTGGAACTCCGGCTACACGAGCGGCTATTATCGAAAAGCTGGTGGCAAAAGGCTTTCTGGAGCGCAAGGGCGACAAGAAAACCAAGGTGCTGCTGCCAACCGACAAAGGTAAAGCCCTTATCACCGTAATGCCCGAAGAAATCCAGTCCGCCGACATGACTGCTGACTGGGAAACAAAACTGCTGCGCGTGGAGCGTGGCGAGATGGAGCCAGAAACTTTTATGACTGAAATCAACGATATGATCTCCTCGCTGGTAAACACCACCGAGGCCGTGAAAGGAGCGAGTGCGCTTATGAAAAATAAAGTGATTGGTGTCTGTCCGAACTGTGGCAAATCTGTTGTGGAACGTGAAAAAGGCTGGTTTTGTGAAGCCAATCCCTGCCGCTTTATTCTGTGGAAAGACAATGCTTTCTTCAAGCGGTTGGGCAAACGGCTGGATGCTCATGTAGCCGACAAGCTGTTGCGCGATGGCCGTGTCCGGCTGAAAGACTGCAAGAGTGCCAAGGGCAAGGTTTACAACGCCACCGTCCTGCTGTTCACCGAAGCCGACGGTCGCAGTAAGTTTTCGCTGGAATTTGAGGGTGGCCGCTGATGAGTGTGCTGGACGAAGCTGTTTATCTGCTGAATAACGAAAAATACCTGCATTTGCGGGAAAACACCTCCGGCGTTGGCTACGCCACCTATGACAAGCTGACCCTGCTGCCGTTGGAAAAGGGACAGATTCCCTTTGAGTATCTGCCGCCCGATGGCAGAAATGCCATTCCTGCCGCCCGGAACTGGTTCCTTTTTGAGCTATCCGATGACCCCCGCAGGGCTATTCAACTGGAAAGCGTGAGAATCCTCGACAACATCCCGGATTCCGGCATCCGTAAGCGGCGCATCTGGGAAGATCCGTCCATTCCTAGGGATGATGTGCGGCTCATCGACAGCAGCTATAAGGATTTGTACCGTGTTCCCAATGGCGGTGTGATTCAGGTGGACTACCCGGATGGCCGAAGTTTCACGACACGGCTGGAACATTGGGACGAGTATCATTTTGATGTTGGTGGACTGGGTGATATGTTCCACATCTGCCAGTTTGCAGAGGTCATGGAGCGCAATGGAGCCAGCTATTACCCGGAAATCCAGACACAGGATGAAGTAGGTGCATGGGAACTGGGCGGAAAAGGCTATATTGCTATCCAGTCCTGTGACGATGGCTGGGATTACACCCTCTATCACAGCGATTACTCTGTGATGGACAGCGGCCAGATTGACGCGCCGGAGCTGACGATTCAGGAAGTCCGGGAAGAAATTCTGGAAGCACATCACATGGAAAAAGGTCGGCGGCTGATACAGGACTACGATTTTATCATGGACAGAGCCGCCGAAGCCGAAGAACTGGGCGCAAACCATCGCCCTTCCACGCTGGAAAGGCTGGCTTCACTGGCTAACGCAAAAGAAAAATGCGATGCCCCGGAGTGCAGCCCCGTTGGGTGCCGGAAAGTGAGGGATGCTCGTGAACTTTAATGGCGAAGAATTGATGCTGATGATGCTCTATAATTCCGGCTCCCGGCTGGGTTTGATGCAGGAGCTGCGGCTGATGCAGTGTTACCTGATGCCTGATGAAACTGCCCTGAGAGAACTGTCCGAACAGGTCATTGAAAAGCTGAAACTTATGACCGATGCCGAGTTTGCCGAACTGGAATTTCCGCTCAACTGATTTTTACCGCCTATGGGCGGAATTACATACTATTTCTCGTCATTACCTTGTCAACATAAAGAAGAATCGGTATAATTAAAATAAAAGTAATAGTTTCCACTCAACCAAGGAGGAATAAATGAGTGTAACATCAAAAACTGGGCCTTGTCCCATATGTCAAACCTCAGTAGAAGTTATAGAAGATTTGACAGAGTACAGACGAGTATTTAGTTGTCCCATCTGTGGACGATTAGAATTCTATCCTGCTGTTTCTACCTTTAAGGATTTTAATTGGAATCACTTATCTGTTTATTTGGCATACAATGGTTACCCGCAAAATGATCTGCGCTATTTTTCAACACGTTCAAAAGAATACTGCGCCGAAAAAAAGCACGAGTTTGAAACGAACAAATCCAACTTTGGCTATCCTGTTCATTTGACTCCTCTTGATGTTGAAAATTGGTATCCTAAACGTTTTTCTGAAAAAGTCGATTTCATTTTGCAATGGATAGAGTCTCATACACCTTATTGGGGGAGTCCCGTTCTCTTGGAAAATGACAGAGTTTATGCAAATTTCTTTGTCGAACAATTTGAGTACATTGATGATAGGTGGATGCCACGTCCTACAGAATTGCGTAATGAGCAGCTAAAGTACATCGTTAACTGCCTTGTCAAACAAGAGTATATTGAAAGTCCTACATCGTATACGGGAAGAAAGCGTCCCATAACATTAACCCCAAAAGGATATTCAAGACTTGATGACATTAGAATTGAACTAAATTCTCAAAAAGATGTGCTTGTTGCAATGAAATTCGGCGACGACACTCTCAAGTTGCGTAATTCTATTAGAAAAGGCATCCAAACTGCTGGCTATCATCCGATTTTTATTGATGAAGTAGAGCACAACGACTTCATAACCCCCGAATTGTTGAAATATATAAAAAACAGTAAGTTTATTGTTGTCGATTTAACTCACCAAAATAATGGTGCATATTTTGAAGAAGGGTATGCAATGGGACTTGGTAAACCTGTAATTCAGCTCTGTAAAAAAGACGTGAAACTTCATTTTGATATTGCCCAAAAGAACACAATATTCTGGACGACTGAGGATGAGATCACAGACAGGCTTCCCAAAAGGATTTTAGCTACAATCGAATGATTTTTGTTTTTGAGCGGGCAGTGGCTGGAGCTGCCCGCTCTTTTTATACCCTGAAGCTGAAAGGAGGAACGCAATGCCAAACAAAACGCAAGAATATCTTAATCTCGCCCAGCAAACGGCAAAAGAGCTGACTCGGTATTGGGAAAACTGGACGGACTACCTGACCACTGCATCCCGGCTGTACAAGTACAACTATGCAGACCAGCTCATGATTTACGCCCAGCGTCCTGATGCCACCGCCTGCGCCAGCTTCGACCTCTGGAATGATCGCATGAATCGCTATGTCCGGCGCGGCTCCAAAGGCATCGCCTTGTTAGACCAGTCCAGCAGTGTGCCGCGTCTGCACTATGTTTTTGATGTGAGCGATACCGGGGTGCGCCGCAATTCTCGTGACCCTGAGGTGTGGCAGCTCGGCCCTGATCTGGTTCAGCCTGTGTCAGAAATGCTTGCCAGAGAATACGGTGTCCGGCATGAACGAATCACCCAGCAGATCGCGGACATTTGCGGCAAGCTGGTGGATTCCTATTGGGATAACAACAGCGGTGACATTCTCGACATCGTTGACGGCTCGTTCCTGATGGATTATGATGAAGCCGGACAGGAGTTCCAGTTCAAAAGTGCCGCTGCAATCAGCATCACCTATGCTGTCCTTGAACGATGCGGTTTTGAGCCGGAAGGACATTTTGACCGGGACGATTTTCAGGCCATCTTCTCCTTTTCCACTCCTGCCGCCGTGTATGCGTTGGGCACCGCAGTCAGCGAGTGCAGCCGGGATGTGCTGCGCAACATCGAAAGAACCGTAAAGACGACAATCCGCCGCCGCAATGTAGAAAGGAGCCAGTATGAATATGAACAGCAGGAACGTGACCTACTCGACCATCGGGGATTATCAGCTCCCGAACCTGACCCTGCCCCGGCAGGAGAAAACACTGGGCAAGTACGGGCGACTGCGCCGGACTTACCTGATGAAGCATCGCCCGGTGCTGTACAACACGATGCTTCTGTCGGGAACTCTGCATCCGCACCTGTTGGAGGTGGAGCAAACCGCAGAGAGCCGGATGCGGCAGACCATGCAGGAGTTGCTGAAACAGAACCCGGCTCCGAACAAGGAGCAGTATCAGATGGAGTGGGTGCAGCACATGAACAGCCTGAAAGCACAGGCCGAGGAACTGGTGATGAACGAGCTGATTTACAGCTAAGTTTCTTCGATGCACACATTCCCACCGAAGCTGAACAAATTGAATCCATCGACCAAGCGGAGAGCGAAAAATCGCCCTCCGCTTTCTCTTTGTCACAGGCTGAGATCGAAAACGCGCTGCGGAGAGGTTCCAATGTTGAAGGCAGCAAACTTCGGATATGGAAAATTTATCAGTTGCAGCCTGACCGAAAACTCCGGGCAAAAGCTCTTGCCAACGAATATGCACCGTATGGCCCCGGCGGTTCTTCACACACTTATCTGGACGGAAGCAGTGGTTGGCTTGACCATGACAGCAAGGGGCTGACGTTTGAGCATTATCCCGACCATCAGAAAGTGCTTCTCCGCTGGAATCAGGTCGAAAAATATATTCACCTGATGATTCAGTCTGACCGCTACCTGTCGGACAAAGAAAGAAGAGTCAACGACTTTCCCCTTGAACTGAACGCCGCCAGTGCAGCCGAATACACTGCATTAAAGGCGCAGCACCCGGATACTCTGGTTGGATTTGAAGCTGGCGGCAATTTTATGTTCTATGGAGAAGATGCTGCCAAGGTCGCAAAAGTTCTCAACAGTGCTTTGTTTACGAGAGAAACAGCACTGGGCGAAGTTCAGGTCACAGGCTTTCCACCTAGCTTATGGGCAAGAAAGTCAAAAGAATTGTGGTCTGCGGGCAATGATGTTTACCTTGCCGGATTGAACGAAGATGGGACTCATTACCAGACTAAACATCTGCACAAAGAGGACTATCTGCCCATCGGCTCCATCATCAATATGGATGGCCGGAAATTTCGGATTGGCGGAGTGGATTTTGATAAGGGCAAGGTTTCCTTGCAGGATATGGCACTGGCCGACCTGCGGATGCCAATTTTTCGGGAAGAACCGCTATCTGTTGTCCGGGAATTGTACGAACAGCAGGACGAGGCCCTTGACGCTGCTCCCGAAAAGGCCGTTGACTATAAGGTCGGGGACGATGTTGTGGTAGACCTTCTCACACGAACCATCGAGGGCAAAATCGGCTATGTGGGCGAAACCGATGTGCGCATCGACACCAGTGCGCAGGGCTATTCGTGGAGCAACGAGGTGCTGAACAAACAGCAGTTCGAGGACAGTCTGCGACGGGATGAGCCTACGTCTGATGAATCACTGGACAAGTTGCCTATCTCTGGGGAGGTCAACGGCGAATGGCAGACCTTCCCGGATGCCGCTGCCTTGGATGAAGCCCTGAATGCCGAACCTGCGCCGGAGCCTGCCGGGAACTTCCACATCACGGACGACCATCTGGGCGAGGGCGGCGCAAAGCAGAAGTATGCCCGGAATATTGCAGCTATCCGCACCCTGTTTCAGTTGGAACAGGAACACCGTGGAGCCACCGCCGAGGAACAGGAAGTGCTTTCGCAGTATGTGGGCTGGGGTGGTCTGCCGGATGCCTTTGACCCGGATAAGAGCAACTGGTCAAAAGAGTACACGGAACTGAAAGGGCTGCTCTCCGAGGACGAGTATGCCGCAGCCCGCAGCTCCGTGCTGAATGCCCACTACACCAGCCCCACCGTAATCCGTAGTATTTACGTTACTGTGGAGCGCATGGGTTTCCGCAGCGGTAACATTCTGGAACCTAGTATGGGCGTAGGCAACTTCTTTGGAATGCTGCCCGAGAGCATGGCAGACAGCCGCCTGTACGGTGTGGAACTGGACAGTATCACGGGCCGGATTGCCCAAAAGCTGTACCCGGAGGCCAACATCAAAGTGGCCGGATTTGAAACCACGGATAGGCGGGATTTCTACGATTTAGCGGTCGGCAACGTACCGTTTGGCAATTACAAAGTCAACGACAAATCGTATAACAAGCTGAACTTCAGCATCCACAATTATTTCTTTGCGAAAGCCATCGACCAGGTGCGGCCGGGCGGCGTGGTGGCGTTTGTTACCAGTCGTTACACGCTGGACAGTAAAGATTCTTCTGCCCGCAAGCACATGGCAGAACGAGCCGATTTGCTGGGGGCCATTCGTCTACCCAACAACGCTTTCCGTGCCAACGCTGGTACGGATGTTGTCAGCGACATTATCTTCCTGCAGAAGCGTGACCGCCCCATCGACCATGAGCCGGACTGGATACAGCTCGGCAAAACGGAAGATGGCTTTACCATCAACAGCTATTTTGTAGACCACCCGGAGATGGTGCTGGGCGAACTGACCACCGAAAGCACCCAGTATGGCCGTGAGGAATGCACCGTGCGCCCCATTGAGGGTGCAGTGCTGGCAGACCAGCTTGCCGAAGCTATCCAGCATATTGAGGGACTGTACACGGAAGTTGAGGTCGAAACACCAGATATTGCGGATGCAGAAAATGAGCGACACATTCTCCCTGCTGACCCGGATGTGAAGAACTTCTCCTACACCGTGGTTGACGGTGAAGTGTATTACCGCGAAAATTCTGTTATGACACAGGTGGAGCTTTCCGACACCGCCAAAGGCCGTGTGACCGGGATGGTGGAGCTGCGGCAAATCGTCAATGAGTTGATTGACCAGCAGCTAAACGACTACCCAGATGCCGACATTCAGGCTACGCAGGAAAAGCTGAATGCCGCCTACGATGACTTTTCTGCAAAATACGGCTTGCTGAATGACCGCAAAAACGGCAGATTATTTGAGCAGGATTCTTCTTACTATCTGCTGTGTTCTCTGGAAAATCTGGACGATCAGGGGCAACTCAAAAGCAAGGCGGCGATGTTCACCAAACGCACCATTCGCCCGGAACGTACTGTCACCAGCGTGGACACTCCCACGGAAGCACTTGCAATTTCCATCGGAGAGCGTGGCCGGGTGGATTTGCCCTATATGGCAGAGCTGCTCGGCACTCCCGGCGACTATGAGCGAATCACCAGCGAACTATCCGGCGTAATTTTCAAAGACCCCGGCACAGACCCTACTGACCCAGAAGCGGGCTGGCAAATGGCGGATGAATACTTGTCCGGCAATGTCCGGGCAAAACTGCGCATGGCACAACTTGCCGCCGAAACCAACCCGGAGTTTGCAGTCAACGTCACCGCATTGGAAAAGGCGCAGCCGAAAGACCTTGAAGCATCTGAGATTGATGTACGTCTGGGTGCAACATGGCTTGCGCCGGAGATCATCCAAAAGTTTATGGCAGAAACTTTCCAGATTCCCTACTATCTGCGTCATGCAGTTAAAGTGAGATATTCTCCCTATACCGCAGAATGGCGCATTGAGGGCAAGTCGGCTATGGGCAGAGGCGACATTACCTCCACCGAAACCTATGGCACATCCCGCGCCAATGCCTACAAGATTCTGGAAGATACGCTCAACTTGAAAGATGTGCGCATCTATGATGCCATTGAAGATGAAGAAGGCAGACCGAAGCGCGTCCTGAACAAAACGGACACCATGCTGGCGCAGCAGAAACAGCAGGTAATCAAAGATGCTTTCGCCAACTGGATCTGGCAAGACCCCCAGCGGCGCATTGCACTGGTGAAGCAGTACAACGAACTGTTCAACAGCAACAGACCGCGCGAATACGATGGTTCCCACATCCACTTTGTCGGTATGAACCCGGAAATTTCGCTCCGGGAACACCAGCGTAACGCCATCGCTCATGTGCTTTATGGTGGTAATACGCTGCTTGCACACGAAGTGGGAGCCGGAAAGACGTTTGAGATGGCAGCATCCGCAATGGAAGCCAAACGGCTGGGGCTGTGTCAGAAAAGTCTTTTTGTGGTGCCAAATCATCTGACGGAGCAATGGGCGGCAGAGTTTTTGCACCTATACCCCAATGCCAAGCTGCTGGTAGCTCGAAAAAAGGACTTTGAAACCGCCAACCGCAAAAAATTCTGTGCTAGAATTGCGACTGGGGACTACGATGCGGTCATCATCGGTCATTCACAGTTTGAGCGCATCCCGTTGTCCTATGAGCGGCAAGAACGTATTATTCAGGAGCAGATTGATGAAACGCTTGCCGCCATCAACGAACTGAAAGCCACTGCCGGCGAAAATTTCAGCATCAAGCAGATGGAAAAGACACGCAAAACGCTGGAAATCAAGTTGGAAAAGCTACGCTCCGATGCGAGAAAGGATGATGTTATCACCTTTGAGCAGTTGGGCGTGGATAGGCTTTTTGTGGATGAGAGCCATTTTTACAAGAACCTTTTCCTCACGACAAAAATGCGCAATGTCGCTGGTTTGTCTACAAGTGAAGCGCAAAAATCGAGCGATATGTTCGGAAAGTGCCGCTACTTGGATGAGATCACAGGTGGGCGCGGCGTGGTGTTTGCTACGGGAACGCCCGTGAGCAACTCCATGTCGGAGCTGTACACGGTCATGCGCTATCTGCAATATGGCACACTCCAGCAAAAAGGGCTGACACACTTCGACTGCTGGGCATCTACTTTTGGTGAAACCACCACCGCCATTGAACTTGCCCCGGAGGGCTATACTTTAATAGGACGATAAACTTGATTATCCTAAATTGAAAGATTCCATAAGAAAGGAGGTAGAACAAATGCCTAAAGAACCCAAAATTACCGCACTCTATGAGCGTTTGTCAAGAGATGATGATCTTGCTGGTGAATCGAATTCCATCACCAACCAAAAGAAATATCTGGAAGATTACGCCCAAAAGAACGGCTTCAAGAACATCCGCCATTTTACAGATGATGGCTTTTCAGGTGTGAATTTCAATCGTCCCGGCTTTCAATCTCTAATGAAAGAGGTAGAAGCAGGAAATGTCGAAACGCTTATTGTGAAGGATATGAGCCGCTTAGGACGAAATTATCTGCAAGTCGGTTTTTATACGGAAGTTCTGTTCCCACAGAAAAACGTCCGATTCCTTGCAATCAACAACAGCATCGACAGCAACAATGCTTCAGACAATGATTTTGCTCCGTTTTTGAATATTATGAACGAATGGTATGCCAAAGACACGAGCAATAAAATCAAGGCTGTGTTCGATGCCCGGATGAAAGATGGAAAACGTTGCAGCGGCTCTATTCCGTATGGATATAACCGTTTGCCGAACGATAAGCAGACACTTGTTGTTGATCCGGTGGCATCCGAAGTCGTAAAGCGCATTTTTCTTCTTGCGAACGAAGGAAAAAGCCCACGGACAATCGCAGAACTGTTGACAGAGGAAAAAGTCTTGATTCCTGCTGCATACGCAAAGAAATATCACCCGGAGCAGTACAATGGGACAAAGTTCTCTAATCCGTACCTGTGGGGCACCTCCTCCGTAAGAACAATTTTAGGTCGGCAGGAATATCTGGGACACACCGTTTTACGAAAATCTGTAAGCACAAATTTCAAACTTCACAAGAGAAAAGAAACAGATGAAGATGAACAGTACGTTTTCCAGAACACGCATGAACCGATTATATCGCAAGAACTTTGGGATAGTGTTCAGAAACGCAGATGCCGAGTGAATCGTGCTTCTGCTTGGGGAACGCACACCAACCGTTTAAGCGGGTATCTGTATTGTGCCGACTGCGGCAGAAGATTGACCTTGCAAACACACTACAGTAAAAAGGATGGGTCTACTCAATATTCTTATCGTTGTGGTGGATATGCAAGTCGGGTGAATGGCTGTACTGCCCATTCAATCAGTGCCGATAATGTTGAAGCCTTGATATTGGCATCGGTTAAACGCTTTTCGAGATTTGTTCTAAAAGATGAAGAAACCTTCGCTTTGGAACTGCAATCGCTTTGGAAAGAGAAACGTGAAGAAAAGCCGAAGCAGAACCAATCGGAATTGAAACGTTGTCAAAAACGCTATGATGAGCTTTCTGCCCTTATTCGTAGCCTGTACGAAAATCTTATGGCTGGACTGTTGCCCGAACGACAGTACAAGCAGCTGATGGCACAGTATGATAGCGAGCAGGCAGAATTGGAATCGAAGATGGAAACGATGAAATCCGAAATTGCCGAAGATAAATCAAGTTCTGCTGATATTCGGCATTTCATTTCGCTGATTCGCAAGTGCAAAAATCCAACAGAAATCTCCGATTCAATGTTTAACGAACTTGTCGATAAAATCGTTGTTTATGAAGCCGAGGGTACAGGCAACGCCCGCACACAAAAGGTTGATATTTATTTCAACTATGTCGGTCAAGTCGATATTGCTTATACCGAGGAAGAACTTGCCGAACTGAAAGTGCAGAAAGAGCAGGAAGAACGGCAGCGCATGGAAAAACAGCGCAAACGTGAAAAAGCCTATCGAGAAAAGCGAAAGGCAAAGAAAATCGCTGAAAACGGTGGCGAGATCATTAAAACCAAAACGTGTCCGCACTGCGGGAAGATGTTTACACCTACGAGCAACCGACAGATTTTCTGTTCAAGAGACTGCTGGAATCAGGCGAGACAGGAGCAAAAGGAAGCGGCTAGAGAAGCCGAGAGAGGAGGTCATTACTACCGGCAACGTGCCTGTGCCGTATGCGGTCACTCCTACTGGCCTACACACAGCCAGCAGGAATTTTGTTCCGATGAGTGCAGGAGAATTAACCACAACAGGAAAACCTTGGAATTCTATCACAAGAAAAAAGAAAATCCAAAACCTGACCCAGAAGCAGTCCCAACGCCGAAACCAAAGGAGGACAATGCAGCATGACTACCATGAAAAATTCCATCCATGACAACGCCAACGGTCTGGACTACACCCTTGTCAACGACCACTATCTGCCGAACCTGACCGCAGCAGCCCCGACAGAGCAGCACCCCACCGGGCGGTGGGGCCGCTTACATAAGACGTACCTGAAGGAGCAGCACCCTGTTCGATACAACCAACTGCTCCTGTCCGGTGAGCTAAGCAGCTACCTTGCCAAGCTGGACAAACAGTCCGAAGAGCAGCTTGCTCTAATCATCCGGCAGATGCAGGAAGCCGAGGGCGTGACTGAAGCCCTGAAAGTTGCCAATCAACTGGAATGGGTGCGCCGGATGAACAGCATCCGCAATCGTGCCGAGGAAATCATCAAGTCTGAGCTGATTTTTGTATAAGGAGGTGCCCACGATGGCTGTGCTGAAATGGATGCTGAAACTTGCCCTTTTTCCGCTGCTTCTGCTGCTGATTCTGGCGCAGTGGGTGGGCATCTTCCTCACGACCTTCTCCACGATCCTGACGAATCTACTGGCGGGACTGTTCTTTTTCGTGGCGCTTGCAAGCTGGGTCATGAAGCTGGCAGACGGCGGCGAAGTCCTGAAAATGCTGATTACCGCATTTGTGGTTTTCGTCCTGCCTTACATAGCGATAGCTGCTATCGCAAAAATCTCCTTTTTCGCTGAGGAACTCCGGGATTTTCTCCAATCCTGAGTTCAAGACCGCTCTGCACAACGCACGGCGGTCTTTTTGCTACATCGGGTCTGCACAGGGCAGACCCTTTTTTATGCGGAGGAACAAGCCTATGAAAAACTGACGTTTGAAGAAAAGAAGCTGCTCTACACCTATGGCTGCGCCAATCTGGAACTGACACGCAAGCGGCTGTACGAGATTGCCGGGCTGACGGTTGACCCCAATCAGAACAAGCTGGTGTATGACTTCTGCCGGAAGCTGGAGGACGAAACGCTGGCAGACTGGTATGACCAGATGTTCTATTTTGTCCGTGCCGAGATGGAGTGCTACACCAATATGCGGCTCCTGATGCAGGACATCGAGGAGGACGAGGACTGGGGACCGACCATCTTTGACGAATCCGAGGAGGAAGAACTGATTGACGATGTTTAAGCTGGAGACCATGATCTACGCCAGCGAGGACGGGACTTACAGCGTGTTTACGCTGAATCCCGCCTTGCAGAAACAGCTTGCCGCTCTTGCCACACAGCACCCGGAGGTGTGCCAGCGGAAGGCAAGGGGGGAAGCTAGCGGGGTGACGTATCAGGTCAGGGGTGCAGCACTGACTATCCAGCCTGTGCGTGTATCCTGAAAGCAATAACCAATCTGCTATGGTAGAATAAAGAACAACGGGCAAAGCGTCAGGAGGGATGCTTTGCCCGTTTTACATAGAACGATGAAATTTACTTTTAGCAGAGGGGGCGATTTATTGGGGAATTTATATGGCTATATCCGGGTCAGCACCCGTGACCAGAACGAGGACCGGCAGTTGATTGCACTGCGTGAACTGAAGATCCCGGAGAAAAACATTTTTATGGACAAGCAGTCCGGCAAGGACTTCAACCGCCCGCAGTACAAGCGGCTGGTGCGGAAATTGAAAAAAGACGACCTGCTCTACATCAAGAGCATTGACCGTCTTGGACGCAACTATGCTGAAATCTTGGAGCAGTGGCGTCTGCTCACCCAGACAAAGGGCGCAGACATCGTGGTGCTGGATATGCCGCTGCTGGACACCCGGCGTGGCAAAGACCTGATGGGCACTTTTCTGAGCGACATCGTGCTGCAGGTACTTTCCTTTGTGGCTGAAAACGAGCGTACCAACATCCGGCAGCGGCAGGCGGAGGGCATTGCAGCGGCAAAGGCTCGCGGTGTGAAGTTTGGCCGACCGCCCCGGCCGCTTCCAGACAACTTCTATGAGGTGCATAAAGCATGGAGAGATAAGAAATTGACCCTTAAAGAAGCTGCGGAAACCTGCGATTTACCCGTAGGTACGTTCTATGGGAAATCTATCCAATTTGAAAAGTCCACCTAAGCAAACTCCTTGCAAAATTTTGAAAGGTGTACTTTTCAAAATTTTGCAAAGCTCACTCTTTATAAGGCATTATGCCACAAATCTCGCTTTAATTCAAGAGAAATTGGAAGTTTCAACGAAAATATATCATCGTTTTAAAAAGTACACCTTTTAAATTCAAAGAACACTTCGAAGCAACCGCTAACCCAAAAGTGAGTATGCTATTTTCAGCTATAATATTAAGTTCCACTACTGTAATTATAGGATGTCTTGTCGTGTTAATTACCGAATCTTTGTACAACTTGCTCTACAACCTTCCATCCGCTCCACCTGAAATGGGTGGCTTGCTTGGGCAATCAAAAAACACAATTAATACCATTTTTGTCGATTCAGGAAAAATATCTTTTAGGAAATCTTGCCAGTATGTTCCCAATGAATTGCTTTTGAATCAAACAATATCGGACTGGGACGCTCAAGGAATTATTTTTAAAGGAATATTTCACACCCATAAAGAGGGGCACGGATGTCAATGCTTGTCATCTGCGGATATTGTCTATATTCGATCAATTATGAATGCTTATGTGAAAAAGTTGTATTTTCCGATTGTTATTCCTCATACTGGAGTTTTCCCTTATCTCGCAGTTTATGATCAATTATCCGGACTTTCTATTACGCCCGAAGAATTGAATCTGACACTTTAATACAATAAAAAGGAGAAAAACATTATGGACAAAAACAATATAACCTCTGTGAAAATTCCTGCGGGTGCCTTTTGCGGACACAACTGTTCTGACGGATGTATCTATTGGAACCCTTATGACCGTGATAGTAATGGCCGCCAGTACTGTTCGCATTATGATACTTACTACTATCCGAGAGAGCGCCAAGGATGTCTTAGTTATGAAGACTAATTGCTTCGATTGCACGGAGGGCGTACCCCATGATGTGGCATTTCTATGAGATTCCGTACATTCCCGATTTAGAGCTAGTTAAATATCAATCTCTTGGTGAACAAGGTATAGATGGTATTCTTGAGCGACATAATCGTTTTTTACGTCAATGGCAAAGGAATACTGTTCTAATCCATACAACCCTACATTTTTTCCTTAGCTATACTCATGAACGTCCAAAAGGGAGTCGTCTGCAAATTTTCTTGGCATTTTCTTCCGATCAGACTGTAAACTTTGAATCAATAGATGCGCTTATGCAAGCAAGTCCTTTAGCTGACTACTATAAGATTGCTCCTATTGAAGATGTTCCTGTTTGCTTGCGGAAATCATTTACAAATATTCTTCTAGTCAAAAAACAAGAACAAACACGTCTTTCCACAGGAGATACGCTATTTACAGTCGAAGGCTGGAAATCCAATCCCAAGTCACGTCTTTATGAAATGGAAAAAACCGCAGAGGCTCTTAATGAGGATATGGTTTATCATATTTCAATCTATGGAAGTGACACCTATAAAACTGCACAGCAGGCCTTACAAAAGCCTATCGCAATTCTACGTGAGAAAGCATTGGGCCGTAGTGGGCAAATCACCCTCGCCGATAACAAAAATCGTCCGCGAGATGTCTCAGCCGAAGAAACCCTACGGATATACGAAGAGTTTTTATCAGATGTTGCCAAATCGCCTTGTTTTTTTGCCAACATTTTACTTTACGCAAACCAAAAAAGTAGTGCGCATTTTTTGATGGATGCTGTCTGCGGAGAAGCTATCAAAGAAGGAACTTGTGAAATTCAGGAAATTCCCAGTACGGCCACACCGTTGGAATTGCAGGAAGTAAATCAGCCTTACTGCAATCTTCTACCACCCTCTTTAGCATTCTGGCCAACCGCTTATACACTTGATGAACTTTCTTCTTTCTTTCGGCTTCCAATACTATTTGATGGCGAGAATATCGAAATAAAGAAGGAAACTGCTCCGAAGTTGGAGCAAACTGGCATTTACCTTGGACAAACCAACAATGGGTTGAGCGCTTTTATCGATGCATCATCCTTCAAAAAACACGCTTTCATATGTGGTGTTCCCGGCTCTGGTAAAACTAACACCATGCTGCATCTCGCTAATAGCCTATGGCATCATAAAAAGCTAATCAAGGATGATACCGATAATTTGTCGGTCACTTTTAAAGAAGAAAGTGATCCTATTCCTTTTTTGGTTTTGGAACCCGCCAAGCGTGAATATCGAGAACTTTCTAGGTATGATATTCCAGAGTTAATTATTCTTTCTCCTTCAGCTAGTACAAAATTTCCTATGAGGTTGAATCCCTTCGAATTCCCGAAAGGACTCACACTTTCAGAACATATCTCTAAACTGTGTCAGGTTTTTGAGGGTGCTTTTCCGATTGCTCCACCAGCTCCTTTTATATTGGATAAAGCTATCGAAGGTATTTATCGAGCACATGGTTGGAATACCAATGATATTAACACCGGGGAAAAAGAATATCCGACCATGTCGGAATTATATGATCGCTTTCAAAAAGAACTTAGCCAAACAACTTATGACAGCGAAATTCAAGGTAATATTCAATCTGTTCTGGAAATGCGTATTGGCAGTCTCCTACGTCGGGAAATGAAGGACATTTTTGATGTAAAACACTCTACATTCTCTCCAGAGGAATGGCTAAAGCACCCTGTCATTGTAGAACTCGAATCGTTAGGAGAAGGTCCTGCCAACTTTGTTACGTTGTTATTATGTACCCTCATTCGAGAAACTTTGAAAGCCTCTCCTCGTGCAGATGAAGAAAAGGTTGTCCGGCATATCATTTTTATCGAAGAAGCCCATAACCTTATCGCTCCTGAAGCACAAGTAGCATCTGGTCAAGATTCAAATCCTAAAATTGCTGCTACAGCATATATCGTTAAAATGTTAGCAGAGGTTCGTGCTTTACGCGAAGGTATTATCATCGCAGACCAGCTTCCTACTGCTATGGCACCTGAAGTTATTAAAAATACTAATATCAAGCTGATTCATAGACTTACCTCTATAGATGATCGACAACTGATTGGCAGCACAATGTCTGCTAGTGGCATTCAACTAGAACATGTTGCAGTTTATCGTCCGGGTGAGGCCCTAATGTCTTATGAAGGACTTCAGCGACCATTTGAACTCAGAATTCAAGAGCAAAAAGGTCATGGTTCTGAAACGCCCAATGACGACGAACTATATGATATTATGCTTCACAAGCCAGCATTTTTTCAGTTGGCGCAAAAAGAAGAAAATCTAAAGCTAGAAACTCTAAAAGAAAATGTTAAATCACTAAAGAAAAAGGAGGTTGAAGCTCTTTGTGCACTCTCCGAATATGACTCATCCGTACATACATCCACTCAAATCACAGATTTCTATTGGCACATGGAAAATATTTACACCTCGATTGTAATACTTCGTTCACAATACCGAAGAGACTGTCAGGCGATAAATGAACTTTTCATTTCAGCCGAAAGAAAAGCGATGTTGGATGAATTGATTCGCAGTATAGGAGAATCTCTCCAACAAAAAATCAAAAATAACGTTGTTTTTCTTGATTCGAATGGCCAATTAGAATGAGGTATTATTATGGCTGAAAATTTTAGTATTGAGCATTCCAGAACGAAAATCACTGAGGTAAAGAAAACTATTGAAGATAAAAAACAAAAGCTGGACGAGTTAAAGCAACAAAAAAAGAGTCTTATGGATGCCGGGCTTGCGTTGGATTCTTCAAATTTAGATTCAGCTGTTCAAGCTACCCTTATGGAAAGCATTAACGATTCTCTGCGTGATGTTGAGAACAAAGCTTATGACGTTTCGAAGGATGCAAATCAGAATCTACAGAGCCTTGAACAAATCCGGCAAAATGTTGACGATGAAATCACAGATAGTCAAAAGGCGAAGAAGAAACTCGACCAAACCAAGAAGCTGTTAGACACATTAGGTGTTGGAAAATCATTGGAGAAAGGAGTAAACAAGCTGGATGACCACTTACAGGAAGCAACCGGCTTAAAAGGTGAAGTCATTTCAGCTATGCAGGATTTGGAAAAAGTCTACCGTCAGTTAGATCAAATTTAAAATGGGAGGAATTATTTATGGGCTTACTCGGATCTCTTTTTTCGGCAGCCGCCGATATCGCAAAGGAAACTATCACAGAAACAATGAATCAAAATGAAACCGAAAAATTCATTAAGATAATGATGGAGCGCGATGCTCAAAACGCTGAAGCAAATGAAAAACTCTATCAAGACTGGCTCACGCATGAAAGAAGCAACTATTTTGCGGCTAAAAAGAATACTATCATTCATGATGCCTTTGATGTTCTGATGGATTCTTTTGAGGATACCGGAAAATTTGATTTTTCTGCTGTGGATAGTTTGAGCGATGAACTGAAGAACAGCGATAGCTATAAGCAGGAGGCAGCTGATGTTGTTAATCTATGCTGCGAAGCTCTAGTTAAACTGCATCAAAAGTGTTGTATTTCCATTCGATTTGTTATGCAGACAATTCACAATTTACAGCGCTTCGCCGATATTGTCCCTAGCATTCGAGGCTTGGATCGTCATTATGATGCTTTCTTCCCTGTTGACAATGCCGATTGCAGTTTTTTGACAGATTTCGACAGCATTGCGGAAGGATTAGAAGCTGCCAAAAATGATTCTGATAATTATCTCGCGATGGTTGGAAGCAACAGTCCGTTGTCAAGGCTTGCAGCTTTGAAAGATATTTTGAAATCGGAAGACTATGTTGCTGCTGTTTCCAATTTACTTTTTGCCGATCAAGAGGTTGCTCCTTATGCAGGTATGAAAAAAATGATTCTCTGTCTCTCTATGGAGGAAACAGACGAAGCTACCGCTCTTCTTTTGGATACATATTGTACGGTTATTATGAATTATTTACGGCTTTCAACAGCTAAAGAAAAAGTCGGAAAAGATAATCCTTTTATTTCTGCATCAACAGAGCAAATCCTGCCAATCGATCTTTTGATTGCTCAATCTATTAAATCTTCGAAATCTGGTAGCCCGCAGGAAGTTGATACCAATCTCGATGAGTTCCTTGAATATTATCCTCTGATTTGTACATCTAGCTGGGAAGATCAGCTTTTCATACTTCAGAAAGTTTTTGCTTACCTCAAAATGTATTCTCAGGAGAGAAAGGTTCTTGAATTTTTAGTCAAAAACAATATTCCTCGTACTGAGCAAATTGATCGTCGGTTAAACTTTTTGAAAAATCTTAATCAAAATGACATTAGTAATGCGGCCAACAGCATAGAGGAATTTAGCATTCAGACAAGTGATAATGAAATTGCATATGATTATCGATTTATTTCTTGGACAGTTTCGGAAATAAACTCCTATATGAACCTTTTAACTAGCGAGGACAAAACACTCGATCTTCCTATGGTTGTTGCTGAATGGAACAAGAAAATTCCTCAAAAAAATATTCGCTGGAGTACAGATGCTATGCAAGTTTACCTTGATAAGTATCTCCATGAAAATTTTGGTGATCTGTATACAACCAAAATTAAAAACTGCGGTGCAGTACTCTCAAATGAAGTAGAGTACGAGCCTTCCGTCTATATTGAAGCAACCGACAGCGCTAAATATCCGTGGCTTTCGTTTGTTGTTACTGGTGAACAGCTTACCATGACACAAGTTTCCTTCGCTATTTATGCGTTGTATCTGCCTACGAAAGACTCCCAATGCACTCAGGCGGTTGATACAATCGAACAGAATCAGAAATACCAAAATCGACTGATTACTTTAAAACAAGCTCAGAATCCTAAAATCAAGAATTATATTGAGTCCATCAATGAAATTCTGATTTCTGGTCTTGAAGCATGGCTAAATAACAACAATACTTCTAGCATGTATGATTAAGGAGAAAAAGTATGGAAGACATCAATACCTTAACTCAAAAAGCCAATTCAGGTGACGCTGTTGCCATGCGTAAGCTGGGTTATGAATACCTGATTGGAAAAAACATTCAAAAAGACGAAAAAAAGGCATTTCAACTTTTCCGTGCAGCTGTTTGGGAAGGCGATTTGAATGCGACAATATACTGTGGCTATTGCTGTAAAACTGGTGCCGGTCTTGAAAAGCCTAACATCGTCGCAGCCGCACGATACTACGAGTATGGTGCACGTGCAGGAGTTGCCGCAGCGCAATATGAACTTGCCAGAATCTATATTGATAAAGAGATGGGGGATGCTTGCTTTATTGGCGGTGCTAATCCGTATATTGGTTGTGAGCGTTGGCTAAAAAAGGCGGCTGAACAAAACTATATCTATGCAGAAGAACTCCTTGCAGATAAATACTATGAAGGTGCCTATATTGTTAAGGATGTCAAAGCTGCAATTTACTGGTACGAAAAAGCTGCAAATCAGGGTAGTGTCTATGCAATGTATCAAGCAGGCTACGTCTACTACACTGTGCCAATTGACTATAATAAAGCTGGACAGTGGTTCTCTCTTGCAGCGGAAAAAGGCAATAAGGATGCTGAAGATGTATTGCGCAACCATCTAAGGTACAACCGTTTTACTAAGAAATGGGATGCTATTCGCTAATCGTATAAATCTTTTTATATAGCTCAAGAACCAGCGTATCTGTGAGATTCCAAAGCTCATAGATGCGCTGCTCCTTTTTTAAATCATTAGAGGAGCGTGATGCCATTGACCCAACCAAAAAACAGCCTATCCTACCTCCGCAGCGAAAAATCCAAAGCCGAACAAAAGCTGCGCTCTTGTCAGCACCGGGAGAAAATCCTTGAACGTCAGATGTCAAAGCTGAACCGGAGAGAGCGTGTGCATCGCCTTTGCACTCGTGCCGGAATGCTGGAAAGCTTTTTGGTCTGTCCGGGAGAACTGACCGACGATCAGGTGATGGAGCTTCTGAAGATCTCGTTCCGTCAGCCGGAAGTCGTACTGGCTCTTGCAAAGATGGTGCATGATGTTCACGAACGCAGCAACGTCCAAAACCCTTTAGAATAAAGGGCGCAATTATACA
>ENA-OURO01000292-OURO01000292.1-human-gut-metagenome-genome-assembly--contig:-NODE-292-length-20959-cov-13.937237_pt1 | contig 20959 bp, 20 predicted proteins | sample MGYA00242098_ERZ508985 | MGnify/ENA primary metagenome ERZ508985 (study PRJEB26280, sample SAMEA2531409) | human gut metagenome | biome: human gut; feature: human-associated habitat; material: faeces...
AAGGCCTCCCCTCGTTAGGGGAGGTGGCAGCGCGTCAGCGCTGACGGAGAGGTTTTTCTGATTTTCTTACTTCTTCAGCCAGCTCATCATGCTGCGCAGCTCTGCGCCCACCTTCTCGATGGGGTGCTCGGCCTCCATACGGCGCTGAGCGAGGAAGTGGACCTTGCGGCCGCCGTTGGGGCTCATCTCGGTCAGGAACTCGGAAGCGAAGGTGCCGTCCTGGATCTCGGTCAGGACCTTCTTCATCTCCTTGCGGGTCTCAGCGGTGATGAGGCGCTTGCCGGTGCGGTAGTCGCCATACTCAGCGGTGTTGGAGATGGAGTAACGCATCTTGGAGAAGCCGCCCTCGTTGATGAGGTCAACGATGAGCTTCATCTCGTGGCAGGTCTCGAAGTAGGCCATCTCGGGCTCGTAGCCAGCTTCGACCAGAGTGTCGAAACCAGCGTGGATGAGCTCGCAGACGCCGCCGCACAGGACAGCCTGCTCGCCGAACAGGTCGGTCTCGGTCTCCTCCTTGAAGGTGGTCTCGAGGATGCCGGCACGGCCGGCACCGATGCCGGAAGCGTATGCCAGAGCGATGTCCTTAGCCTTGCCGGTGAAGTCCTGCTCGACACAGATCAGAGAGGGGCAGCCCTCGCCCTCGGTGTACAGGCGGCGGACGATGTGGCCGGGACCCTTGGGAGCGATCATGATAACGTCAACATTCTTGGGAGCGGTGATGGTCTTGAAGTGGATGTTGAAGCCGTGGGCGAAAGCCAGAGCCTTGCCCTCGGTCATGTAGGGAGCGACCTGCTTGTTGTAGATGTCAGCGCACAGCTCATCGGGGACCAGCATCATGACGACGTCGCCAGCCTTGGCAGCCTCCTCGACCTCCATGACCTTGAAGTTGGGATGAGTTGCAGCGAACTCAGAGGCCTTTTCCCAGTGAGCGGAACCCTTGCGCAGGCCGACGACGACATTGACGCCGCTCTCAGCGAGGTTCTCGGAATGTGCGTGGCCCTGGCTTCCGAAGCCGATGACAGCGACGGTCTTGCCGTCCAGCACGCCAAGGTTGCAGTCGGAATCGTAGTATTTCTTAATAGCCATGGTAGATGTTCTCCTTTTGTTTTTTTACTTATTTCAGTATAGGATGAATGATAAGCATCGTATATTTTTTGCTCACTGGGGAGCAGAAAAGTAACTCAGTGGCATCTCGTGCCGGGCAGCGGGAACTGTGCCTCTCTTACCTCCTGCGCGGGCTTCTGCATATGCTGATGCATCCCGCCGCGCTCGAGGGCGGTGACGCCGGTGCGGCACTGCTCCAGGATCTGATAGTCAGACATGAGCTTTAAGAAGGCGTCGATCTTCTCGGGACGGCCCGTCAGCTCAAAGACCATACTGTCGGGCGACAGGTCGATGATCTTTGCCTTGTAGATGCCGGCGATCTCCCGCAGCTCTGCGCGGTTGGCGACATTTGCCATCACCTTGAGCAGGAGCAGCTCCCGCTCGAGAGCGGTGGACTCGTTGAGTACAAAGACCTGACGGGTGACTTCGAGACGCTCGGTCTGGAGGATGAGCTGCTGCAGCTCCTTTTCGGTACCCGAAACGGAAACGGTGATGCGGCTGACTGTGGGGTCGTTGGTGGCCGAAACGGTCAGGCTGTCGATATTGAAGCCTCTGCGGCAGAACAGGTTGGACACCCGGGCCAGAACGCCGCTCTGGTTGTCCACCAGCAGGCTGATGACCCTGCGCTGATTGGATTCCATGTCGCTGTGTCCTCCTTATTTCATGATGATGTCGTTGATGTCGCCGCCGCCGGGGATCATGGGCAGGACCTTTTCGTCCTTGTCGATCATGCACTCGATCCAGGTGGGGCCTTTCTGCTTCAGAGCGTCGGCGAATGCCTCCTGGAACTGGGCCAGATTCTCACAGTGGTAGCCCTTGAGGCCGAAGCCCTCGGCCAGCTTGACGAAGTTGGTCTTGCGGTGGGGGTCGGTCTGGGAGAAGCGCTTGCCGTAGAAGGCGGTCTGCCACTGGCGCACCATGCCAAGCACCTGATTGTTGAAGATGACCGTGATGATGGGCAGCTCGTAGCTGACAGCAGTGCAGGCTTCGTTGAGGTTCATGTGGAAGGAGCCGTCGCCGGTGAACATGACCACCCGCTGGTCGCGGCCCAGCGCCATCTGTGCTCCGATGGCTGCGCCGTAACCGAAGCCCATGGTGCCGAGGCCGCCGCTGGTGATGAAGCCGCGGCTCTTGGTGTGGCGGATGTACTGTGCCGCCCACATCTGGTGCTGGCCCACATCGGTAACGTAGACCGCCTCGGGGCCGCACTGGTTGCAGACCTCGCCGATGACCTGATGAGGCATCAGGCGGGAGGCGTCGGATACCGGGTGGTAATCCTGTGCCTGCCACTCGTGGATCATCTTCATCCAGTCGGGATGCTTCTTATCCTTGATCATCGGGAGCATGGCGTTCAACACATAGGCGGCATCACCCACGATGGCAAGGTCAACATCCACGTTCTTGCCCAGCTCACTGGCGTCGATGTCGATCTGGATGATGGTCGCATTCTTGGCGAAGGTCTTGGGGTTCAGGGCCACGCGGTCGGAGAAGCGGGCACCCACCGCGATAAGGACATCGCAGTCGGCCACCGCCCGGTTCGAGGTGTAGCAGCCGTGCATACCCACCATGCCGATGTTCATCGGGTCGCCGTAAGGCACGACGCCTGCGGCCATCAGGGTATAAGTGGCCGGGATCTCAGCCTTTTTCAGAAGGTCACGCAGGGGCTGGCAGCTGGCCGCCGAGCGGACGCCGCCGCCGAAGTAGACCAGCGGGCGCTGTGCGCCGTTGATGATCTCTGCCGCCCACTTGACCTGCTCTTCGTTGAAGGTGGTCACGGTGCGGATGGGCTCCGGCTTTTTCGGGGTGAACTCACACACCGCAGCGGTGACATCCTTCGGGATGTCCACCAGCACCGGGCCTTTGCGGCCGCTCTGGGCGATGCGGAAAGCCGCACGCATGGTGTCGGCCAGGTCTTCGACCCGGCGCACCGTGAAGTTGTGCTTGGTGATGGGCATCGTGATGCCCTCGATGTAGGCTTCCTGGAAGCCGTCCTTGCCCAGGCCCTCCGTGGTCACATTGCCGGTGAAAGCCACCATCGGCACAGAGTCCATATAGGCGGTGGCGATGCCGGTGACGAGGTTCGTTGCGCCCGGGCCGCTGGTGGCCAGCACCACGCCGGTGCGGCCCGTTGCACGGGCGTAGCCGTCCGCCGCGTGGGATGCGCCCTGCTCGTGGGCGGTCAGCACATGGGTGATGCGGTCAGCGTTTTTGTACAGCTCGTCGTAGAGGTTCAGCACTGCGCCGCCGGGGTAGCCGAAGAGGGTGTCCACCCCCTGCTCACAGAGCACCTCCACAAAGATTTGAGAACCGTTCAACTGCATGGTGAGTTTCTCCTGTTTCCGTTTCCATTTTCCACTTTATACACTTTTTTCCCAACACTCTCAGGGGCAGTACCCGATACCTGATAAACAAAAGGTCTCTGTCCCCTTATCCAAGAGACAAAGACCTGGAATCAATCCAAAACTCTCTGCGGTACCACTCTCGTTGACGCTTTCCGCGCCCTCTCACGGGCTTCCAACAAAGCCCTGCGCTCTAACGGCCGCCACCGGCTCTGCTTAGCAGACGTCCCATATATCGTCCTTCAGCAGGCTGCTCCGGGAGGATTCCGCGCCGGGCCGCCTGCTGCCTTGCATCGTCCGGCAGCTCTCTGAAAAGCGGGTATCCTGCGTTACTTTTTCCCATCTGTGCATTTGTTGGGTCAATTATACTATAAATCGGGCCGTTGTCAATCGACGATTCGTAACGTGAATCATGACAAACATGAAGATAATTAAACACCATCTTGCGCAGGGCCTTACATCGCTGTATACTTTGGGAGTACGCGCTTAATATTTAACCTCTCCGTCACGCCTGCGGTTCATGGGCAGGCCCGTCTTCGTACAACCTCTCAGTCTGCTTCGCAGCCAGCTCCCCTTGTAGGGGAGCCTCTGGCGAAGAGATGAAGTTTTCCGCCATGCCAAGGCCTCCTCTCGATAGGGGAGGTGGCACGCCGTCAGGCGTGACGGAGAGGTTTTCCAAAAAAGAGTATAAAGGAACAAGATTATGAACCTCACAGAATGGAACGCCCGGCTCCACGGGCTGGTCATCTTCCGCGCCCTGCTGGACGATGACGTCATTGCAAAATTTGTTGACCTCACCGACCGGATGGCCGCTGCCCCCCAGAGCACGGGAGCTGTGTGCGACGCTGCCGCTTCTTTCGAAGCAGCCCTCTTCGAGCACACCACCAATTTCGGCGAATACCTTTCCGCTGCCGTTCTCGAAGCCGAGACGGTCTGTGTCCGGCAGGCAGCTGTCAGCGAAGTGCCGCCCGTCTTGCAGACTGCATTGGACAATGAGCTGGACTTCCTGCGGCAGCTGTGCAGCCTGACACTGGACGAGCTTCTGGACGCCGACGGTGCCGCCGACAAGCCGCCTTTCCTGCCCCGGTGGGAGACGAAGGCCATCGACCTCCACGCCGCCTACGCCCAGCGGATGAGCGAGGTGGGCAAAAAGGGCTACGGAATGTTCGCCAAGCACCACGTCTTCACGGTCGAGAACGGCCAGCTGGTGCCGGTGCGCTACCCCGACCCCCAGCGCCTCGACGAGCTGCCGGGCTACGAGCAGGAGCGGGAGAAGGTCATCGCCAACACCCGCGCCCTGCTGGCCGGGATGCCTGCCAACAATGTCCTGCTCTACGGCGACGCCGGTACGGGCAAGTCCAGCACCGTCAAGGCCATCGCCAACGAATTCGCCGCCGACGGCCTGCGCCTCGTGGAAGTCAAGAAGAACCAGCTCTATCAGATCCCCGATTTGATGGACAAGCTGGCAGCGAACCCACTGAAGTTCATCCTCTTCATCGACGATTTGAGCTTCACGGCCAACGACGACAACTTTGCGGCCCTGAAAGCCATCCTCGAGGGCAGCGTGGGCGGCAGAGCCCGGAACATCGCCGTTTACGCCACCTCCAACCGCCGCCACCTCATCAAGGAGACCCTCTCCGACCGCACCGGCGACGACATCCACGAGGCCGACACCCGTCAGGAGCTGATGAGCCTTTCGGCCCGGTTCGGCCTCACCGTCACCTTCCAGCGGCCTGAGAAAGCCCGGTTCGAGGTCATCCTCACCGAGCTTGCCAAACAGCACGGCATCGAGATGCCCCACGACGAGCTGCTGACCAAGGCCGAAGCCTTCGCCATCCGTGCCGGAGGCCGCAGCCCCCGCGTCGCCAAGCAGTTCATCGAGCAGTGCGCCGCAGGAGTGCAGAAGTAAATAGTAGGAACGATTCAAATCTTCGAGAGTTCCCTCATGGAATCCCTCTGGAGACATTCTCTTCGGATGCCCCGGACCACAGCGCCGGGATCCTGCAAAAAATGCGAGAGCTCATACTGCGCAAAAGCGCGGCCCTTATCCGAGACGAAGATTTTCCCCTCCGCAAAGCTCACGGTGAAACCCCGGAATTCAAATGCAAGGCCATTGTCCGGTTCATTGATGGTGTCGCCCCAGACGGCCCGCTTCAGGGCCGAACAAAGGCGGTATTCCTCTTCCGTGCGGAGCCAGAGTTCCGGCGTCTGGACACTGTGCTCCAGCAGGAACAGGTTGGTAAAATCCCTTACAAAGCCCGTTTCTTTGGCCTCGATGGGCCGGTTCAGCTGGTTCCATTCCCGGATGTCGAAGCGGTAATAAAGGTTTTCTTCCGTTCCTCTCCGGGGGCTGACCTCTGTGATCGCGCTCCGGCGGACGGCGCTGCATTTCATGACTTCGCCGTAGTACCGGACGCCCGCCTGTGCGCCGAACACATACTGTGACTGGTAAAGGGCCACATAGCGGACAGGAAAATCACTGTCCTGCAGGCGCTCTGTGGGGATGTAATAAAAGCAGTGCTTCCGGCAAATATCCAGCTGCTGCGGGCTGCGCATAGTACCCACCAGTACATCCCGCACGGCCCAGTCCACTGCTTTCAGCTTCGCTTCCAGTTTCTCCATCTCGCCCGCCCCCTGCTGTGCTTTATTTTATTGTACCGTCTTTTCTGCCGAGAGGCAAGATGCAGATAAACAAAAAAATCCGTTGTCATCTGACAACGGATTTTTGAGTGGAGCATTGTCCACAGCACTCGAACCTAAAACATCTTCACGGGTGACCGTTTTGGCGTCGTCCGTGAAGTTGAAATTGAGCACGACCCAGCTATTTTATCTCATCGTATAAGTCGCTTTTTCCTAAATTGCATTTTGAACAAAGCGTTTGTAAGTTATCAATTGTGGTTTCACCACCTTTCGACCATGGACGGATGTGGTCTACATGCAGAATAACAGCGGAATCCCTGGCTGGCGATGCGCCACAAACACAACATTTGAAGTTATCGCGCTGGAGTACCTTGAATCGTAATCTCAAATTTATTTCTCGGGGCGTACGATGTTTTGATGTTTTAGGCAACGCAGTTGCAATATGTTCAGCAACAGTTTCTGATTGCCCCTTGATGGTTCTATCACAAGTATCATCATTAATATAATTTACAAATGCCTGTAAAGCTCCACGCCACCCGCCAAATCTTCGTGCATAACTTTGAAGAGAATATCTTGAAATGCCTTTTTTAATATCAGTTGTTGTTGGCTGCCGCCCAAGCATTATCCAAATTCTTTCAATTTCTTCAAAAAGTTCTTCATCTGTGAAGTTTCGATTTTCATTTATAGGCATTTCAGCTTGCAATAAAATTTCATTCCAACTTCCAATATGTCGAACTACTGCCGAGCTAGAGTACTTTCCATATTTTGTATACTCGCGAGCAGTTATTGTAGGCTTGTTATATAGAGCGGCTACTCGCTTTACATCTTCAATTACATCATCCCTCGACATTGTAAAACGATTGCTTCTACCCTTCGTGTTTAACTCAGCCAATTCTAGTGCTTTTTTCCACGAACCAAATCGATGTATTATAGTTGACGCATGGTATTTCCCATTCTGGCTGTACTCAACTCCGGTTAGAGTTTCTTTTTTTAGTTTAATTGCGGTTTCCTTTATATCTCGAACAAATTCTTCATCTGAGATATTTCTATGATACTCGTTTAATTTGAATTCCATATTATGTTCACCTTTTATTTTTTGGAAATAAGTTTCCACTTTAGTAATAGAAATATTGAGAAAACACGTAACTCTGGAAGGCAAGAACCGTCCCGTGGCCACAAATTTTCAATTCTTGAAAATTCTTGCCCCTTTGGGATAGCTTCTTGTTGGGGCGTGCCTGCCCCAAACCCTGCTAGGAACGAGTACAGCAAACTGGAATTTGTATGGCTCAACTCCTTATCGACCGGCCATAGCTCGTTTATAAAGTAGCCCCCCTTTTATAAGTAACAACAGAAAAGCCACTGCTACTGCATATGCTTCTCTCGCAATCGACAAAAACAAAACAGTAATAATACTAAGCCCAACAGATAAAAAAGTAATCGCCTTTTTTCCCTTTTCAAATTTGAAATTGACCATTAAAATCTTCACAATTCCAACAATCGTTAATGCGATAAAAAGACCCCAATATGTCGTACAAACCCAAATTTCTTCATCTACATACTCAATAAGATTGACCGAATAGATATATCCGCCAACCGGTTTGGGATACAATGGAAGAAAAATAAGCATCAAAGAAAGCAAATCGGCAAATCCAAATAACAAGTCACATAGACCGCCTAGGTTTGACTTGTTTTCTTTTTCCGCAATCAAAACCAACTGATTTCCAGATAACAACTCATCAATGGACACAGAGAAATATCTGGATATTTCCTTTAATGAATCTATGCTTGGATACCCTCTTCCAGATTCCCATTTTGAAATTGCAGTTCTGGAGACAAATAAAGCCTCGGCCAGCTCTTCTTGTGTCAAACCTCGGCTCTTTCTTAATTCCTGAAGCTTTTCATGGAATTCCACTTCCTGCACCCCCTTTTTTATATCATTTTTTTATTGACAGCATAACTACCGCCTTATAGACAGTAAATAATCCGGCACTTAACAATACGCCGCCCACAATATCCGTAACCCAATGTACTCCGGAAATCAATCTGCCGATAACCATGAATGCCGAAAAAGCGATTGCCAGAATCGTAACGATTCTTTTCACTGCAATGCTTGACAGTCTACGCTGAATCTGTTCAATCAAAGTCGGCATCACACACAATACCAGTAATGTCGTTGAAGAAGGATAAGAAGCCTCCATAACTCCATTGATTAAAATCGGTCTGTAATTGATTGGGATGATCTCAAAAATGAAGTATGCCAGTATCACTATAACATAATAAACTCCCAGGATAATGATATCGGGATCCACTTTGAAGAGACTTCTTCTCTTTATTAACTGAACCACTCCAATACCTGCAAAAATCAGGCATACAACTAAAGGAATAAGTCCCATCCAATCGGTAATCGTATAAATTGTCATATTGACACCTGCCAAACGATGAAACCAGCAATTGAATGTTGCAAATCCAATATTGGTTCCGTTCTGACCCAGCGGCTGCACGTCTACCATCTGGATCAAAGCTGTCCATACTGCAAACGCTACAATAAGTATTCCTCCAAATAATAAAACCTGTTTTCCACTTTTTTTCATCATTCTACGTCCTTTCTATAATTGGTTTGTCTTTTCGACAGTTTCACCTTATCAAAAAACGTAAAATGACGAAAGAATCGCTCTTTCACATGTATGACACGATTCGTATCATCCCCACAAATGCGTGATTTTCTGTATATTTTCCTGAATACCTATTCCTACAAATTTCGATTTGTTGAACTAAGCCGAGTATATCATACTCTCCAATGAAAGAACACCCCGATATAGTGAAATTTTGCCGTTTTCCTGCGTACGTGCGTACACACTCCACAGGAATTCTAAGGGGCCTGCCCCTTAGCACACGGACTTTGGAACAAAGTCTAGTGTGTTACACATTGTCAGAGGTGTACAGGCTCCCGGTACGCACGTACGCAGCGATTACCCCCAAACGCGCCATATGGGGGGACGATCAAGTTCGCACAAAGCGACCTTGATCCCGCAAAACAAAAGGCAGGATACCATCACCACGATGATACCCTGCCTTTGCTCGTTTACCGTTCCGAGTAGTCCTTCCGCAGAACCTCCGATAAACAAAAAACGTACCCGAACCCTTTCTCGTAAAGAATCGGGTTCGAGTACGAACTGTATGGTGGAGAATTAGGGACTCGAACCCCAGACCCCCTGCGTGTGATGCAGGTGCTCTAACCAGCTGAGCTAATCCTCCGAATCGGAACACGCTTATTATATCACTGCGCGAGGCCAAATGCAAGCCCAAATTTTCGTTTTTCGAAAAAAGTTTGAGCCGGCAGCGCTTTCCGGTTGCTCTCCGGGGGCAGATGGTGTATACTGGGGTTGGAATTCTTTCGAAAGAGAGGTCTTTTTTATGATAACTGCACGCGGTATCATCACCTTGCTGGTGCTGGCTGTCCTGTTCGCACTGGCGGTGGTGTGGATCTCCCGGCAGGGCGGCTGGAAAGGCGAGGGCTGCGGAGGCAACTGCTCTTCCTGCCACCAGCACTGCGACACCCCCGAGAAGAAACACTGAGCACACGAATGCCCCCTAACCGTCCGGTCAGGGGGCATTTTTGCGTCACAGCTCACCGTAGTGGGCGGCAAAGACCGCGATAGTGCTCAACAGGTCGTCGTGGGCTTTCTGATAGGTGCTGTAACTGATGTTCAGCTTGTCCATCACCTCTTCCCGCCTCCGCCTTTCCATGTAGCGCAGCTGCAGGATGCTGCCCCGCAGGCCCGGGTCTGCCTCGCGGTAATACTCCTCGGCCAGCTGGATGGCCCGCTTCCAGCCCCAGTTGCAGGGGCCGTAGACCCAGTTTTTCTGCCCGTAGCGGCTGAGGGCCTCTTTCGTCTTCTGGCGCTGTTCCTGTGTCATGGCTTCCATCACCTTTTTCCCTCAGCCCGCCGGGCCAAAAAAGCAGCGGTCGCGCTGCTCGACGGTCATCCCCAGCATCTTCGAGAGTTTTTCGGCCTCACTCACCTTGAATTCACTCTCATTTTCCAGCTTGCAGCGGAGAGTGTTGTTAGTGATGCCCAGAACATGGGCCACATGGCCCAGTTTCATGCCCTGGCTGCGGATGCAGTCGCGGATCATCATGGTATCGGTCATAGGCGTTTCTCCTTTCCGTTTTGCGTTCAAAGCGTTTAGTACAATCATTGGTTGTATTATATCTTCAAGTTGATTATTTGTCAACATTATTTACAAAACAGTCCCTTAAAAGTTGATTTATAGTAAATTTTTTGCTATACTGTCCTCAGAACACCGAAAATCGTGCAACCCGCAGAGAAAGCGAGGCCCTATATGTCCGATACCGATCTATCCAGCCGCATCCGGCAGCGCCGGGAGCAGCTGGGCCTGTCGCAGGAAGAGCTTGCCGCCCGGATGGGCTACCGCTCCAAATCCTCCATCACCAAGCTGGAAAAGGGCATCAACGACCTGCCCCGGGCCAAGCTCGAGGAGCTGGCCACCGCTCTGGACACCACCCCCGCGTGGCTCATGGGCCTCGTGGACCTGCCCTGCCCTCCGCCGGGTTTCGAGCCTCTGCCTGAGATGGTGCGGGTGCCTCTCGTAGGCTCCATCGCCTGCGGCACCCCCATCACTGCTGAGCAGAACATCGAGTGCTACATCGGCGTCCCCGCCGCGTGGCACGCCGACTTCGCCCTCACCTGCCATGGCAGCAGCATGGCCCCCACCATCTGTGACGGCGACATTGTCTGCATCCGCCGCCAGCCCGAGGTGGAGCAGGGCGAGATCGCCGCTGTCCGCATCGGCGAGGAAGCCACCCTCAAGCACTTCCACCGCCAGGGCGAAACCGTCATGCTGCTGGCCGACAACACCGCCGTCTGCCCGCCCATGGTATTCGCAGGTCCCCAGCTGGAAGAGATCCAAATCGAGGGCCGTGCCGTGGGCTTCTGCCGTGGCTTATAATAAGGAGGAGTCCCCATGTCTGCACCCGAAGAAATGACCCTCAAGGTCATCGCCCATATCCGCACCGCCTTCCCCACCAAGTTCGGCATCCCACGCCAGAGCGGGCTGGTGGACAGCCTGCGGGGCGAGGTCATTTTTACCCCCGAATACCGCAATGCCGACGCCGTGCGCGGCCTCGAAGATTTCAGCCACATCTGGCTGGTGTGGCAGTTTTCCGGCGCGGTGCGGGACAACTGGTCCCCTACCGTCCGGCCGCCCCGCCTCGGCGGCAACACCCGGATGGGCGTATTTGCCACCCGCTCGCCCTTCCGGCCCAATCCGCTGGGGCTGTCCAGCGTCCAGCTGGAAGCCATCGAGCACCGGCCTGACGTCGGCCCCGTCCTCATCGTGCGGGGCGCCGACCTGATGGACGGCACCCCCATCTACGACATCAAGCCCTACATTCCCTATGCCGACTGCCACCCGGACGCCGCCGCAGGCTTCACAGCACAGACCCAGTTCCACCACCTGACCATGGTCTGCGACGCCGGCCTCTGGGCCAGAGTGCCTGCCGTCCAGCAGGCCGCTCTGCAGGGTGTGCTGGAAAACGACCCCCGCCCCTCCTACCAGCACGACCCGGAGCGGGTCTACGGCATGGAGTTTGGCGGGTTGGAAGTCCACTTCAAAGTGGACGGCGAGGTCCTGACCGTCACCGGCATCGACCGCCGCTGACGCCGGAGGGACAGTTATGGAACTCCGAAATATCAACACCTTCCTTCATATCGCCGAGCTGCACAGCTTTTCCAGCGCTGCGCGGGAGCTGGGCTACTCTCAGTCGGCGGTATCGGCCCAGATCTCCCAGCTGGAAACAGAGCTGGGTACGCCTCTCTTTGACCGGGTGGGCAAGACCGTCCGCCTCACCGACGCGGGCCAGACTTTCCAGAGCTATGCCCGCACCCTTCTCATCACGGCCCAGCAGGCCAAGGCCGCGCTGCTGCCTGCCCGGGCCGTCAGCGGCACCCTGCGGGTGGCACTGGCCGATTCCGTATGCAGCACCTTCCTGCCCGACCTGCTGCAGCAGTTCCACGCCCTCTGCCCACAGGTGGAGCTGGTGCTCCGCACCGCCACCGCCGACGAGATGCTGCGGCTGCTGAGCGCGAACCAGATCGACCTGGCCTACACCCTCGACCAGCCTCTGCTCCTGCCCAGCCTGACGCTGGCCGTCAATGTTCCGGAGCCGGTCTGCTTCGTGGCCCCCGCCGGGCATCCGCTGGCCGACAAGGCCGAAGTGCCGCTGGATGTTCTGGCTCAACAGGAATTTCTTCTCACAGAGCGGGGCATGAGCTACCGTGACGCCCTCGACCAGCGCCTCGCCGCCCGTGGGCTGTCTATCCACCCCTACATCGAGCTGGGCAGCGCCTCGCTGCTCTGCCAGATGGTGGAGCGCGGGATGGGGCTCTCCTTCCTGCCCGAGTACATCGTCCGTCCTGCCCTCTCCGCCGGGCGTATCGCCCGCCTCAATGTCCCCGACTGCACTGTCACCATGCACCGGCAGCTGTTCTATCACAAGGACAAATGGCTCACACCCCAGATGAAAGCCTTTATTGAGCTGGTAAATCAATAAGCAAAAGCCCCGCACCACATCGAACGATGCAGTGCGGGGCTTTCTCTTTGTATTTTCGGTTCAGCTCAGCCGGTTCATCCGGACCGCCACATAGGGGTCCGGAAGCTTGAGTTCCTCGGCCAGGTCCTCTTCAGTGTCGTACTTGTCTGCCGCAAGGCCCACGAAAACGCTGCAGCTGTCGAAGCGTCCATCCGGCGAGAGAGCCGTTATCTTTGCCTCGCCGTCGGCGACGGCAGTCACGACGCCAGAAGCATCCACGGTAGCGACGCCGGGGTTGCTGCTGACCCATGTGATGGGTACATTCACGCCGTCTTCCACAGCGACAGACGCTGTGAGTGCCTCTTTGCTGCCCACCGTGCGGAGCAGCAGGTCGCGCTTATTCAGGATCACCTTGCCGACATCGCTGTTGACGGTAACGGCGCAGCGCAGCGCCTGACCGTTGGTGGCCAGCGCCGTGACGGTGGTGGTGCCGGGCTTCTGAGCCGTGACAAGACCCTCCGAATCCACCGTTGCCACCTCGGGGTTGCTGCTCATCCACTGGTAGGCATAGACAAAGGAGCCGCTCGTGTTGATGAGCTGCAGTTTCTGGCTGGGGTGGGCGTTGTTGTACTGGATAACAAGGTTGAGGGTGGTGTGGTCGAGGGCAGGCTTTTTGCTGGCCGCATTGCCGCTCTCCTTGCGAACAGTCACCTTGCAGGCAGCGCACTCGCCCCGGTCGGTGATGGCGGTGATCGTGGCCTCACCAGCACTGCGGCCGGTGACGCGGCCATCGCCGTCCACGGTAGCCACGGTGGGGTTGCTGCTCATCCAGACGATGAAGTAGTAGTCGCTCTGCCCGCCGGTGTAAAGATAGGCTTTGGGGCGGGGGTCGTCTGCCGTGATCTCCAGCTCCATCTCGTTCACTTCCAGCTCAAAGTTCGCCGATGCTCCCAGCAATGCGGGGGCCGCCTGTGCGGCAGGAACTGCCAGAAGCAGCCCACTCAGCACAAACGCCGCTGCAAGCCGTGTGATCTTATTCATAGGGTAGCACTTCCCTCCTTTGGATAAGGTTTATCGCAATGTGCTCTGCACATAATTCCACTCACTACTCGTTTATTGTACACGTCCCCCAAAGAAGGGTCAAGTTCTTCGCCAGAAGTGTCACAATTTCGCGCACCTTTTCGTGAAAGACACTAAAACACCCCCGCCAAATTTATACAAATCGTACAGACTGTATTTTACCAGACAGCAAAAGAGCCGCCGCATCCTCGGAAAGATGCGGCGGCTCTCAGATGCCGTAAAAATCAGTAATTCTTGGCCTTTAGCTCAAAGTAGCTCTGGGGATGTGCGCAGACCGGGCACTTGAGGGGAGCAGACTTGCCGATATAGGTGTAGCCGCAGTTCCGGCAGACCCACACCTGCTGCTCTTCGCGGGCAAAGACCTTGCCCTCCTTGAGGTTGGCGGCAAGGGCGCGGTAACGTGCCTCATGCTCCTTTTCGATCTGGCCCACCATCGTGAAGAGAGCGGCCAGCTGGGTGAAGCCCTCCTCCTTGGCCTCCGCAGCCATCCGGGGGTACATCTCGGTCCACTCATCGTTCTCACCGCTTGCAGCCATCTCAAGGCAGGTCATGGTGTCGGGGATCGCGCCGCCGCAGAGGGCCTTGAACCACATCTTGGCGTGCTCCTTCTCGTTGCCAGCGGTCTCTTCGAAGATAGCGGCCAGCTGCTCGTAGCCTTCCTTCTTTGCGACGCTTGCAAAGTAGGTGTACTTGTTGCGGGCCATGCTCTCGCCTGCAAAAGCTTCCATCAGGTTCTTCTCGGTCTTGGTTCCCTTGAGTTCCATATTCTGTTCTCCTCTCAGATAGTCTGACACTGCCAGTATGGGCTGTGTCCGGTTTGGTTTATTCTACGCACAGCCCGCTTTGTTCGGTACCGGGTATGCGATAGGTCTTACTTGTCTCTGAGCGTATTATACCAGAATTTCGAGCAATAATCAAGAACAATTCCTATTTATTTTGAGAATATTTCTTATTTATTTTTTCAACTATGCTGCTTGAGTGCGCACACGGCGATGCTGAGAGCGCTCCATGCCGCCTGATACATCAGCACCGCAGCCACGCTCAGCATCCCCACGCTGCCTGCATAGGTCAGCAGGACGGCGATGGCCACCGAGAACCACACCGACACCAGCTGCACCGTGGTAGCGGTCGTCTCGGCGTTCTGGGCCTGCTCTGCGGCCCGCAGACCACCGGTCAGGCTGGCAAAGCCGTTGGTGCAAAGGATGCAGCAGCCTTCAGAGCCGGTGTCTTTGGCGGTGGCAGCGCCCAGTGCGGTACACTGCTCCTGGTCCAGCAGAACGACCATACCCTCGGGCAGATGGTAGGCGTCGGTGATGTGTCGTGCGGTCAGGGTGGGGTCCTGGCAGGACACCAGCAGCTGGATATTCTCTTTTTGCAGCTGTTCCAGACCGCGGGCGGCGTTCCGTCCCCCCACATAGTGGAGCACGAACATGGCGTGCAGACTGCCGGACACGGCCAGATAGAGGATCTGCAGCTCGCCGTTCTTGGAGTGCTTGGCCTCATATTCCTCGTCGGGCAGGGGAACTTCTTCTTTTTCCATGTACGCACGGGTACCGATGAGGATGCGGTTGTTGTCGCACCATGCAGAGAAACCGAGGCCGCGATGGACTTCCAGGTCCTTGACCGGGTAGAGGATGTCGGTGCGGTCCTCGATGATCTGGCGGAACAGGCCGCTCAGGGTATTGCAGCACTTGCTCAGGACGCTGGCCGAATAGAGGATGGCCCGGTCGATGCGTCCGCCCTTGAAGATGCGGATGTCCTCGAGCATAGCGCTGTCCGGGGTGAACAGCTCATCGGCGTCAGCCTGAACGGTATCCACACCGCCCAGTTCCTCGATAGCCGCCCAGCCGGGGATCACCGCACCCGAGGCAGCGGCAGTCTGCTGCAGCCGCAGGGATGCAAAACCTGCGATAAGGGTGGAGGACAGAGGCGAACCCATGCAGAGCACAGCGGTCAGCGCCGCAGCGCCGCCGTTGAGGCCGCCGCCAAAGACGCAGAAGACCAGACCGGCCAACACAGCCGCACCCAGCAGGATGTAATTCGTCTTACGGGCGCGGCGCTCACAGGCGCGGGGGCCGAAGCCCTGCTCCACCATCGCGTCGTCCCACTCAGCGGGTCGGCTGAGCAGCACCCAGGGGTCTTTTTCGTCCATGTCCTTGGAGAGGATGCGGATAAGGTCTTTGTCCTTGGCGCGGAACGCACCACGATGCTCCGGACCGGCCTGCGCCAGTTTGAAGCCGCCCTGGACCGAGGCCAGAAGGACACGGTCGCCCAGCAGTGCAAGGAACAGCCCCAGCGCCGCAATGCCGGACAGAAGGGTGAAGCTGGACGCCTGATAGCTCTGCGCGTTCAGCAGGGCCACAGCGGCCTGCAAAAGCGCAGCGCAGGCTGCCATCGCGGGCATGGTCTCCATGCTGGGGCGTTCGCCCCGCAGCCCCTTCAGGCCGTCCCTCACGACGGGCCAGCCCACAGCCAGCGCCAGCGCCAGGAAGAGCAGATCAGCGGCATAGAAGGCCGCCGGGGCAGTTACGGGGTCAAGGCCGCCCAGCGGGCCGACAAGGCCCTCCGCGGCGAGGCCGAAGTGGAGCAGCACCAGTGCAAGGATGCCGCCCAGCGCACAGCGCAATGTAAGGGCCGCGCCCATCTGGTGCAGCCGTTCCCCCACCTGTTCCGGCGTCTCGGGCGTTTTTTTCTCTTCGACAGGCGCTTCCTCGACGGGTGCAACCTCCGGAGCAGCCGGTGCAGTACCGGCCTCTTCGACCGGCTGTACAGGCGCTTCCTCCTTCGGCGGCTCCACCGGAGCCACCTCGTCGCCGTCGTTCAGGAACATGAGCGGCAGGCTCATGCTGTCGTCATTGTCCAGCGGCGTCGCGCGGGCCGGGGCTGCGGGCGCTTTCTCGTCGTCGCCCTTGCCGAAGAACTGCATCGCCGGGGCCGCATGGGGCTTAGACGCCTTATCTTCTGCAAACACCATCGCGGGCATCGGCACGGCAGGCTTCTCCGGCGCTGCATCCGGCTCTTTTTCTGCGTCCGGTTTCGTTGCAATGACCGGAACTGCCGGGGTGCTCTTTTCCGGTTTTGCGGGCTTCACCGGCTGGGGAGGCTCTTCCTCCTGCGGCGGAAGCTTTGCACCAAACAGCATGGCTTTGAGCGCCTGCATCTCCCGGTCCTCGTACTGCTCCTGCGGGGTGCGCGGCTCGTACTGGACCGCCTTTTTCCGGGGCGCGGCCTGCTTTTCTGTCGGCTTTTTCTCCGGCTTGGGAGCAGGCGGCTCCGGCGCTTTGATGGGTTCTGCGGGCTTTTGGGGCTTTTCCGGCTCAGGCTGGGGAGCGCTGACCGGCTCGGCCGGCTTCGGCTGCTCGGGCTTCGGCCCTGCGACTTCCTCTTCCAGCGCCAGGACCAGCTCCAGGTCAGAGGGTTCTTCCGGCTCCTCGCCGCCCAGCTGTATCTCGCCGGTACGGCTCTCTTCGGGTGTGCCGCTTTCCTGCTGTTCGGCCTTTTCACGGCGGAACAGCAGGCCCAGCAGGCTCTTGGGCTTTTCTTCATTTTCATCGTCCCGCCGGGTCATCTCCTCCGGGACCTGGGCTACACTGGTGGTAAAAAAGGTGCGGAATTTTTCTTCGCGGGCGTCGATCTCTTCCTGCGTCATTTCCTTCCGCTCGTCATCCTTTGGCATCCTGATCTTCCCTCCCTTGTTTCGTTCGGCACGGGTCAGCTCAGCCCTGTGCGGCGCGCTGGCTTTGGATCTCATACAGGATGATGCCTGCGGCCACCGAGACATTGAAGCTGTCCACGCCGGTACCCTGTGCGGTCATATCGAGGCTCACGACGCCGTCGCAGAGCTTTTTGACCAGCTGCGACACACCGCTGCCCTCGCTGCCCAGCACCAGTGCAATGGGGCCGGTGAGGTTGTTCTTGCGCAGGGACACGCCGTCCATGTCGGCGCAGTAGACGAAAACACCCTGCTCCTTGAGGCGGCGGATGGTCTCGCCGATGTTGGCCACACGGGCCACGGGCAGACGCTCAGCCGCACCGGCGCTGGACTTGATGACGGTGGGGGTCACGGATGCGCCGCCCCGCTTGGGGATGACGATGCCGTGAGCGCCGCACAGCAGAGCCGAGCGCATGACAGCGCCCAGATTGTGGGGGTCTTCGATGCCGTCGCTCAGCACGAGGAAGGGCGATTCGCCCTTCTCTTTGGCAGCGGCCAGCAGGTCCTCCACCGTTGCATATTCGATCTCACTGGCAAAGGCAGCCACGCCCTGATGGCTCTCGGTGCCGGTCATAAGGCGCAGCTTGTTAGGGTGTACCCGCTTGACGGTGGCACCGGCTTCCTTCGCCATTGCGGTATAGTAAGCGGCCACAGCCGGGGCCATGCCCTCGGCCAGCAGCACCGTATCCACGCCGGAGCCGCTCTTCAGCAGCTCTGTGACCGGGTTCTTGCCGTAGACGAGGCTCTCGTTCCGGGGCTGGTCGTCGGCCTTTTCGCGGCGGGGACGGCGGGGCATATTGCGTTCTTCCATGAAGTTCTCCTTCCGTTTCTATCGCAGGACGCCAAAGCCCTTCCGGCCCGGCGTCATCGTATCGCTTCAAGCGAGTTTTCAGGGCCGCAGCGCCGTAAAGCAGCATTTTGCGGCAGGCACTGACGCATTTCAGACGTACAGCGCTTATAACTCATCTTGAAGTATAACATAAGCGGCAGGGGTTTGCCATAGAATTGCGTTTTTTCTTCCCGTGAAATTTCTGTGCCGCCCGCCCGGGCAGCGCCTCATGGGAGAAGTGTTGCCTTTTGCGCGCCGGTTATCCGTCTTTTTGCCTGTGGTAAAAGTTTTCCACATTCAGACTGCTTTACCATCCGTATACCCGCCCTGTTTTTTCCACAAGTTGAAAACCCTGTGGAGAAAGTTCAAAACTCAAGCGTTCAAGCCTGTTTTCCGGGTGGAATTCCACACTTTCCACAAGGTTTTCCACAATCTTATCTCGACAGGCTCAGAATCCTTCATACATTTTGTAATTTTCAAGTCAGAATTATGACAAAATTTTGAAGCAGAGCGGCACTTGTTTTGCCTTTTTATCCAACATCATTTTGACGAATGTGGATCCCTGTTGAAAATCGTCTGCTTTGGCGCCTCCGCCGCCGGTCTGGCCGGATGTTGTCGAAGCCTGTATAAAATGTTGCATCCCACTTATTTCTCTGTCTTTCGAGCATACTGCTGGCCAAGAAAGCTTCGGTTTGGTTACAAAAACTCTCCGGTGGATTGATTTTACCCGCTGTTTGGGGTATACTTAGGGTGCAACTTCGTTAAACCATGCACAAAGCGGTGTGTGGGTACGAACAGACCCCGATAATTTTTGGAGGTAATAATAATGTTGGTAAATGCAACCGAAATGCTCATCAAAGCTCGTGACGGCCACTACGGTGTGCCTCAGTTCAACATCAACAACCTGGAGTGGACCAAGGCTGTTCTGACCGCCTGCGAGGAGATGAAGAGTCCTGTCATCCTGGGTGTCTCCGAGGGTGCCGGCAAGTACATGACCGGCTTCAAGACCGTCGCTGCTATGGTCGATGCAATGGTCGATTCCATGGGCATCACCGTCCCGGTCGCTCTGCATCTGGATCACGGCACCTACGAAGGCTGCAAGGCCTGCGTTGAGGCCGGTTTCTCCTCCATCATGTTCGACGGCAGCCACTACTCCATCGAGGAGAATGTGGAGAAGACCAAGGAGCTGGTCGCTCTGGCACACTCCAAGGGCATGAGCATCGAGGCTGAGGTCGGCTCCATCGGCGGCGTCGAGGACGGCGTCGTGGGTAATGGCGAGATCGCTGACCCCGCAGAGTGCGCAAAGATCACTGAGCTGGGCATCGACTTCCTGGCTGCCGGCATCGGCAACATCCACGGTGTCTACCCCGCCAACTGGAAGGGTCTGGACTTCGAGGCTCTGGACCGCATCCACAAGGCTACCAACAACATTCCTCTGGTCCTGCACGGCGGCACCGGCATCCCCGACGACATGATCGCAAAGGCCATCAGCCTGGGCGTCTCCAAGATCAACATCAACACCGAGTGCCAGCTGGTCTTCGCTGAAGCTACCCGCAAGTATATCGAGGCTGGCAAGGATCAGCAGGGCAAGGGCTTCGACCCCCGCAAGCTGCTGGCTCCCGGCTCTCAGGCCATCATCGACAAGTGCAAGGAGAAGATCGAGCTGTTCGGCTGCGCCGGCAAGGGCTAAGCGGAAGCTTCCTTCTTAAAGGATATATCACCCAATAAATCATCGGCCCCGCTGCGTTGGAGACCTCCAACGCGGCGGGGCCGCTTTTTCTACTTTTATTCAGATATTCGGTAATGTCCGACGATGTCTGTTCGTTTTTCCAGAATGTCCTGCTCGTAGGCAGTCTGCCATGGGTCATTGTGGTGAATGATATAGGGCACTCCGTTTTTATTTCGCCGGTCGGACACGATGCCGATATGTCTTTCAAAGATCACAATATCGCCGCCCTGCCATTCTTCAATTTCCGAGACATCTGTTGTCAGGGCAGCTGCCGTGTGTGAAAAAAACACCTTCAGGTTTCGTACCCGTCGGAAATCAATGTTTGCATCCGGTTCTGCTACCATATAATCCTGTGGCTGCTCCCGGATATCTGCGTTCACAAGCACCTGCAGATCATATCCGGCATTTTTCAACGCGTAAGCAACTACCTCGGTGCAAACGCCATAACCATCGTCAGGATAACCGGTCTTATAATAACGGCTTTTATATTTTGGATGTGTACTCACATAGGCCAGTGCACCATTCAGAATATCCGACTGGTCATCTACCCCGTCATCATCCCGATCTACGCTGCTATGAAACTGCGGTATTCTGCCCTGATAGTCGTCCTCAGGCCGGGATGCCGATGTGCGCTGGTAATGTGTCTGCACATAAAGCACGATGCTGCATAACAGTAAAAGTACCAGTACCGCTGTATAATGCCTTGCTGTATCTTTGCTGGCCCTGTCCGAACGCATATTCTCACCCTTTCTTGTTTTTGAGGATACCAGCTTTTTTCCCGTTCTGCAAGCCCTTGGCATATATAATCTTTCTCAAAAAATAAAACAACAAAAACGCCCTAAGATCTCTCTTAGAGCGTTTCGTTCAAGTCGGCGACTACCTATTTTCACAAGCCGTTTCCAGCTAACTATCTTGGGCACGAGTGAGCTTAACTGCTGTGTTCGGAATGGGAACAGGTGGAACCTCACCGTCA
>ENA-OURO01000313-OURO01000313.1-human-gut-metagenome-genome-assembly--contig:-NODE-313-length-20166-cov-5.765949_pt1 | contig 20166 bp, 10 predicted proteins | sample MGYA00242098_ERZ508985 | MGnify/ENA primary metagenome ERZ508985 (study PRJEB26280, sample SAMEA2531409) | human gut metagenome | biome: human gut; feature: human-associated habitat; material: faeces...
AGAGCGCATGATTCATAATCATGAGGTCCCCGGTTCAATCCCGGGTCCCGCTACACAAAACAAGGTATTTATGAGTTTGTTTCATGGATGTCTTGTTTTTCTTTTATTTTATGTGGACTTATTTTTCTTCTCATAAAGAATCACATTTGAATAATTTTATGTAGATTTGCTACTCATATCAATCAAAGTTGTAACTTTTGCTGAATTATGAAAAACGCATTCTATATGGAAGGGAATTTATGGCTATATAGATTATATCTTTGGGTGGCAATTTTATTATGGCTACCTGTATCCTTACCGGCCGTTGACCTTCCGAATTTAACTTTTCGTACTATTACTATTTCAGACGGCCTGTCTAACAATATTATTAATACTATTTATAAAGATAAAAGAGGCTTTACTTGGTTGGGCACCCAGACCGGATTAGATCGTTTTGACGGTATCAATGTGAAAAGTTTTCTTCAGTTTTCAGGACGTACCATTTTTTCCATAGCCGAAACAGATTCTGTTTATTTGTGGGTGGGTACAGATAAAGGATTATGGAGACTTGATAGGAAAACAGACCAAGTGAAATTGGTCACTTTGGATACAAAGTCGTTGGAAGTTAGATCAGTATTTGTAAGCCAGACAGGGCGATTACTGGTTGGAACAACTCACGGACTTTTTATCTATCAGGAGAATACTTTCAGGAAGGTGCTTTTCGGATCAAATGCTTTGTCTTCTACTAATTTTCTCACTGGCATTGTTGAAGGACATAAAGATACTTTTTGGCTGACTTCACAAGGTGGTTTGATAGAATATAATATTGTAACTGGTCAATCGGAAGTCTATACATATCAGGGTGATGAGAGGTTTGTTAATTATTTTTCTTGTCTGACTCTTTTAAAAGAAAAGCTATATTTAGGAACAGCCGGCAATGGTATGCTTGTTTTTGATATCGGTAAGACGGCTTTTTCTATTTGTCCTGAAGTGGAAAATGGATATATAAAAAGTATCATTGCTGTTAATGATGAGATATGGGTGGGAACAAATGGAAGCGGTATTAGAATAATCAGTGCGTCTACAGGAAAAGAGTTGTCGGCTATAGAGCATACTTCGAATGCGGATGCTATTTGTTCTAATGCAGTTTATTCTTTGTTGAAAGAGGATGATATGCTTTTTGTAGGTACTTACATGGGCGGATTAAGTTATACTCCGGCTCATGGAAGTTTCTTTTCTGTTTATTCTTATCCAGAGCTTTTTAATTCTTATAATATGAATGTACGTGCTTTTTGGGTGGATGCAGATGGGAAAAAAGTAATAGGCACGCGTGACGGACTTTATTATATTTCTGAAATGGAACGAAGGATAAGGCATTATACACACCGGAATTCCATTTTGCGTTCGGATATAATTTTGTCTGTAAAACCTTTCAATCGGGATTTTTTAATTGGAACTTATGGAGGGGGCTTGTACTTGCTTCACAGGAATACGGGTGAACTTTCCTTTCTTCAATCAGATCAATGTTTTATGCAAGGGTCATTTAATGGATATGAAAGGGATGTAAATAATAAATTATGGATCGGCAGTTCCAAAGGTGTGTATGTATATGATCATTTGACAGGGGAATATGAGGTTTATAACAGTCGTAATTCTTCTTTGTCGGTAAATTCTGTTTTTTCATTGAAGGCAGATTCGAAGGGCAGGATGTGGCTGGGCACGGGAGGAGCCGTTTTTATGTATGATAGGGTTGATGGAGTATTTAAATCGGATGTTTTTCCGGAACATGTTTTGCCATATACTAAAAGTGTACGGTTCATTTATGAGGATAAAAAGAAGAATTTGTGGTTTTGTGATGATAAGGAGGGGGTGGTTAAGGTAGATGAGTCTTTTACGACATTTGAACACATCACGATCGATGATTTCTTACCGAATAATTCTGTGATGAGCATAGTGGAAGATCCTAAGAATGGCGGATTATGGTTTGCTACTCAGAGGGGGTTACTATATATAAAGGAAGAGGAAAATTATCATAAGATTTTTTCGTTATACGATGGCATTCCCGGATATATTTTTAATTCTCCGGTACAGATAACGGATGATAATACGGTTTGGTGGGGAAATGAACGAGGATTGGTCTGTTATGATGCAGTAAAGAGCTGGAGTGAGATAGGAACAAAAAAGGTCCAGCCTCCCGTGATTACTTCCATTTCAGTCGCAGGCAGACCTTTGTGCCCGGGAGAGACATTAATGCCCGTTTCTGCTCCATTTATAGATGAGGTGTTTCTGTCTGTAAATGATAATAATATTTCATTCACTTTCTCAGCCTTGAATTATGCAGTGGAGAATACGGATTTATACGAGTATTGTTTGGAAGAATATGATAAGGAATGGAAAACTTTGATGAAAGGAAATCAGGTTTCTTATACAGAACTTCCTGTTGGCGATTATATGTTTAGGGTCAGGGCGGCTTCCAATCCTGCAGCAATAAAAGCGGTAAGGGTGGTTGTTGCCGGAAATACGCCTTTTATAAGATGGATTGTGGTGTTAAGTGTAGTCGTTTGTTGTATTCTTATTTATTTTTACTCCGGGTTATTGGGGAAGTATCGCACAATGAAGGAATATATAAATAAAAAGACGGAACCATCCGAAGAAAACCGGAAAGAAAAATATCAAAAATCAAGGATGGAAGAGAAAACGGCCATGCTCATTATTGGGAAACTGAATGAGTGTATGGAAAAAGATCGGTTATATTTGAATCCTGATTTAAAGTTGCAGGATGTGGCAAAAGTGGTGAAATGTAATACTGGAGAGTTGTCCCAAGTGCTGAATATGTTTATGAATATTGGTTTCACGGATTATGTTAATAAATATAGGATAGACGAATTCATAAAAAGAATACAGGATAAGTCTGCCTCCAGATATACCTTGGTTTCTTTGTCGGAACAATGTGGTTTCAGTTCCCGTACTTCTTTTTTTCGTTCGTTTAAGAAGTTTAAGGGAATGTCACCTGCCGAATATATAAAGGAACATGGGATATTTATAAAGTAGCGTTTGGAATAGGGGTGTTACTCTAGTGATTGGATAGAAGAAGAGAGTTTCATATTTTTTTGAAACTCTCTTTCTTGTTGTGTAATTTGTTGATTCATAGTGCTGTATGGTCTTTTTGTTTCATCTAGTAAGTTGGGATTAATCCTACTTTACAAGATGGTTGAAAAGACATTTCAGTTTCTAATTTTGCTGATAGAAAAATATTTTTATCCATTAAAGAAACTGATACGATTATGAAAAGCAGAACTTTTTTTACTCTTGTTTTTATCTTTTTAGTTAGCATAGGATGTTTTTCGTGTAAAACGACTGCTACTGATGATTTTCCTGTTGATTCGGAAATTGCGTATTGCCGGTCTCAGGCTATGCGGACGCTGGTTTCTATTCCTTCGTTAGATAAAATTCCTAATTCTATGGATTTAGATAGTATTAAATGGCGTTATACACAGGCAGGCTCTTGGACTTGTGGATTTTGGCCTGGTATCCTTTGGTATTTATATGAGGATACTAAGGATAATATGTGGAGGGAAGCAGCAGGAAAAGTAACCGATATGATTGCTCCCTTGGCTTACAGGAAAGCAAAGAGTCATGATTCCGGTTTTATTATGATGTGTAGTTTGGGCAACGGTTATCGTTTGACAGGAAAACCGGAATATAAGGAAGGATTGCTGCATGCCGCAGATTCTTTGGCTATGCTTTATAATCCTGTTGTGGGTACTATTTTATCTTGGCCTGGAATGGTGAAAAAGGAAAACTGGCCGCACAATACTATTATTGATAATATGATGAATTTGGAACTTTTGTTTTGGGCTGCGCGGAATGGAGGGGGGCAGTATTTGTATGACATTGCCTGTAAACATGCGGAAACGACTATGAAACATCAATTCCGTAAAGATTATTCATGTTATCATGTAGCGGTGTATGATACGCTGGATGGTCATTTTATAAAAGGAGTTACCCATCAAGGATTGAGTGATGATTCTATGTGGGCCCGTGGACAGGCATGGGCTATTTATGGATATACCATGGTATATCGTGAAACACATGATGTGCGTTTTTTGGATTTTGCTCGGAAGGTATCGGATGTCTATTTGTCCCGTCTTCCTGAGGACATGATTCCTTATTGGGATTTTAATGCTCCGGAATTATCCTCAGGTGAACCGAAAGATGCATCGGCTTCTGCCATAACAGCCTCTGCTTTATTGGAACTTTCTACCTATATAAATGATAGTGATTCTGCATTTTTCTATCGGAATAAGGCTGTGGAAATGCTTCAGATACTATCCTCTCCGGCATACCAGGCTCGAAATAAAAAAGATGCTTTTTTATTGCATTCGGTTGGGCACATGAACAAGGGATGGGAAGTTGATGCTTCTATTAGTTATGCAGATTACTATTATTTGGAAGCATTGGTACGATTGAAACGTTTGAAAGAGAAACAATCTGTTTTGGCTAATTTATAAAACCATTGTTAATCCATCTATATTATGAATACACAATCTGTTAATACCAGTCTTTATCAAAAAGGGGATATCTCCTTGGAGAGAATTTATGGAAAATATGGGAATAGTTTTATTAGATATGCCGGAAAAGTGCTATCTGATGAATTTTATGCGGAAGATGTAGTGCAGGATGTATTTACAGGATTGTTTCAGCAAACAAATTATTTTGTGTCTGAAATGGCTGCATTAAAATGTATTTATATTGCTATCTATAATCGTAGTATTGATATGTTGCGTCATAAACAGATTGTGCAGCATTATGAAACTGCACATAGTGATAAAAAAAGGGAAGAAGTCAGTATTGGTGAATATAATGAGTTGCTTACTAAAGAATTTTTTATAATAGTTGAAAATGGAATAGATACTTTACCACCTAAATGTAAACAGATATTTGTAATGAAAAGTAGAAAATCACTTTCGAATTCAGAAATAAGTAATCTTTTAGGTCTGTCTCTTCGTACGGTTGAAAACCAGGTTTATATTGCCCGTAATGTATTACGAAAATATATTGACTCTTATTTATGCTCTTAAATTGATGATAATATGAAAAGACTATTTTTAGGAATTTTAGCAATATGTTGGGTTATTGGTGTGAAGGCGCAAGAAGTGTTCTCACCTGATGGTAAAATTAATGTGCGATTCTTCTTGTCGGAAAAAGTATCACCAGGAAATCAGAGAATGTATCCCGAGGGAACTCCTTATTATGAAGTTTTTCTTTGAAAATAATGGAGTTATAAATTATAATACTTATGAAAAAATACATCTTATTCTATTTGTTGTTTTGCCTGTCAGTGGGAGGTTGGGCAAAAGACTTTGTCCATCCCGGCATTTTGCATTCGTCGGAAGCTTTGAGGCGTATTGCTGGCTTGGTGAAAAATGATGTTAATCCTTCGATGGGTTCTTTTAATAAATTGAAGGCTGAACCGGAGGCTTCTTATCATTATTGTATCCAGGGGCCTTTCCGCTTTATCAGTAGGAGTGGTGAATACGGATATACTAAATCTCCTTGTGAGGATGACTTTAACGCAGCTTATTATAATGCTATCATGTGGAATATTACAAAAGATAGGCGGCACGCTGATAAAGCAATGGAAATTATCCGGAATTATGCAGCAACATTAGAAAAAATATTTCCTATGGATGCACCTCTTTGTGCTGGTCTGCAAGGATTCATATTAGTGAATGCTGCAGAGATAATGCGTTATACTTATGTGGAAGAGCATAATGAGAATGGTTGGACATATAAGGATACTAAACAGACAGAAGCCATGTTCAGGAATGTATTTCTTCCTATATTGTCAGAGTTCTATAAAACGAAACCTTACACCAATGGTAATTGGGGAATAGCTGTAACGAAAGCTCAGATAGGTATTTCCGTATTTTTAAATGATACAAAACTTTATGATGATGCTCTTGATTTCTTTTATCATGGAAAAGATAATGGTACTTTACCTAATTATGTGGCAGAAACAGGGCAGATACAAGAAAGTGGTCGGGATCAAGCACATTGTATGCTTGGTATAGGTTGTCTGGCTGAAATAGCAGAAGTGGCTTGGAATCAAGGGGATGATCTATATGGAGCTTTAGATAATAGGATTATGAAGGGGTGTGAATATTTATCAAAATCTAATTTAGGATATGATGTGCCTTTCCATGTGTGGAAAGATTTGACAGGAAAATATTCTAATTGGCAGTCTTTGGGGCAGGCCAGTATGGGAGAGTTCAGAGCTGTGTTTGAATTACCCTATAATCATTATGTGGAACGGAAAAAGATGGAGATGCCATATACTAAAATGGTATTGAATCGTATCCGTCCTGAAGGAGCCGGATTTACCTGTGATAATCCCGGATTCGGAACTTTATTGTTCTATTTGGGAAAGGATGAGGAACGAGAACGAAAAGGTCGGATAAATGAAAACTTGAAAGAGAATTTATTCGGATGGCATTTTGCAGCAGCTTCATTAAAATTAAAAGGTGATAAGATGATGTTGATGTCTTCAGGTATATCCTGTAAAAAAAAGGGGATCATGTATGATGCTGGATCTTATCCCTATATTGCAATAAAAATATCTCATTTGCCTAAAAATCATAATAAAAACTGGTTTGCTCTGAGCTATAACGTGATGAGTGCTCCTGAGTTTTGGGTGTTTGGAGAGTCGGACGCTCAAATAATGGATGGGAATATATATGTGTTTAGTATTCACGGAGCAAAATCTAATAATGGAACAGAATTCTCAAAACGCCTTACTAACGTAACTTTATTAATGGATTTTGGTGAAACCGGAGGTGAAGGGGTAGATGTGGAATGGATTCGTTCGGTAGCGGATTTGGAGTTTTAATGCCGATAAGGTATAAAAAATAGGTTTTTGATTTGAGTGAAGAGGGAAGTCTTTTCGTTTAAGAAACAAGAGCGGCATAATGTTATTAACTTTAATATTTTAGTATTATGAACAACAAAGACAAATTTTTGATGTTTCTATCGTTGATCTGCTTGCCATTTGGTGAATTGGCTGCAGAGCAAATTGGAAACATGGAGGTATTTCCAATAAATCAGGAGATACAGCAAAATGTAAAAATCACAGGTCGTGTGATTGATGCTGGTGGAGAAGCGATTATAGGAGCTTCCATTGTGGAAAAAGGGACTACTAATGGCACTATTACGGATTTTGATGGAAATTTCACTTTGAATGTAAGGACGAATGCAAAGTTGGTTGTATCGTATGTAGGATATGTTACTCAAGAAGTTATGGTAACCCCTAATAAAGAGTTGAACATCGTATTAAAGGAGGATGCCGAAACATTGGATGAAGTTGTTGTCGTAGGTTATGGATCTGTTAAAAAATCAGACTTAACGGGTGCTGTTGCTTCAGTTTCTACAAAAGATTTAATACGGAGTGGTAATACGGATGCGGTAGGGGCTTTGCAGGGAGCTATGTCAGGTGTACAGATTTCACGTTCCAGCAGCAAACCGGGAAGTGAATATAATATCTTAATCCGCGGATTAAACACAATCAGTGGCAGTACTTCCCCTTTGGTGGTTATTGACGGTGTTCAAGGCGCATCACTTTCCAATGTAAATCCGGATGATATTGAACGTATTGATATCTTAAAAGATGCTTCTTCTACAGCTATTTATGGTTCACGTGCATCAAACGGAGTTGTATTGGTTACTACAAAACGAGGGAAAAAAGGTACTGCAAAAATCAATTACAGTGGTTATGTCGGTTTTCGTAAATATACAAATCTTCCGGATATGATGTCAGGCGATGAATATGTACAGTTGGCTCGTGAGTCGGTTCGTGCGTCAAATAATAATGTCTATAAGTCTGATAGCGAGATTTTTACTTCTTCCGAATTGAAGGCTATTGAAAACAATAATTATTTTGATTGGTTGGATGCTGTCACCCATACGGCTTTGATGACCAATCATACGGTTTCTGCTGCGGGAGGTAATGAAGTGACTACTTATGCTATTTCAGCAGGTTATTATTATGAGGATGGCATGGTGGATCCCGAAGAATATTCACGTTATAACTTGCGTGCGGCTGTCGATATACAACCGAAAGATTATTTAAAATTTGGAATTAATCTGTATGGAGCACATACAGTACGTAATACGGGTACGGGTATTTTGACTACAGCTATGAGAATGCGACCTACCTATCACCCAACTAATTTGGTTACCGGGGAAGAGGAAACTAAATATTCTAACGGTCGATATAATCCCTTACTTACACAAAAGAATGCGACAAATAAAAATAAGAATTATAATATGATGGGTAACCTTTATTTAGAGATTCTCCCGGTAAAGAATCTTTCTTTAAAGACTACTTTCTCTCCCAATATACGTTTTTATGATGTCGGACAGTATCTTGGATCTTATACAGAAAATCGTGGTGGGAATTTGGCAAATAGTAATTATGCAAAAAATAGTTATACCAATTGGATGTGGGATAATCAGATTAGCTACCGTTTTGAGAAGAAAGAGCATCGTTTTGATGTGATGGGAGTTTTTTCAATGGTGCAAAATCAAGATGAATTGTTAAAAGGCATTGGCAATGAACTTTCATACAATTCATTATGGTATAATTTACAGGGAGGTACTACTAATAATTCGACTTCCGGATATACAAAAACCAGTTTGATGTCCTATTTAGCCCGAGCTAATTACTCGTTTCGTGATAACTATTTTGTAACGGCAAGCATTCGTTTTGACGGTTCTTCAAAGTTAGCTAAAGGTAATAAATGGGGTGCCTTTCCTTCGGCTGCTTTGGCATGGCGTTTGTCCGGTGAAGAATTCTTAAAAAATGTTGAATGGTTTGATAACTTAAAAGTCCGTTTAAGTTATGGTCAAACAGGTAATGATAACGTAAAAGCTTATCAGACTGAAGGGGCTACTAGTGCCGTTAATTATTATATATTTGGTACGACGGATGCGCAAGGTTATGTTCCGGGTAATATGCGTAACCCCAATTTAGGATGGGAACGTACTACCGAGTACAATGTAGGTTTGGATTTCGGTTTTTTGGGGAATAGGATTTCAGGTAGCGTGGAGTATTACAATCGTTTGACCAAAGATTTGATTATGAATAAAACGATTCCGGTTACCACTGGTTATACTTCAGTAACAGCTAATGTTGGTTCTGTACGGAATACCGGTATAGAATTTTTGATCAATTCTGAAAATATACGTACCAAAGACTTTACTTGGCATACTCAATTTAATTTTGCCTATAATAAAAATAAAATTGTAGATTTGGCTTACAAAGAGGACCTTTCTCCTCGTGGATTATCTTTGCAGGGTATGGTAGGTGATTATAATAATTTGTGGATTATTGGTCAGCCCATTGATATTAATTTCAGTATGATGACTCAAGGGGTCTATCAACTGGATGAAGAAGCGGAGGCTGCTAAATATGGTGCGCGTCCCGGACATTATAAACCGTTGGACTTGAATAAAGACGGAGAAATAACTGATGCCGACCGCGTTATTAATGGTAAACATACACCAGACTTCACTGGTGGTATGACAAATACCTTTACATATAAAGATTTTGATTTGTCATTCCAATTATCATTCCAAACTGGTGCAAAAGTATATAACCAATACTTGGTTTCTTTTGCTTTGGAATATAATACACAGAATTTTAATAATCTGCGCCGGGAGTATTGGACGCCGGAAAATCCCACTAATGACTTTCATCAGCCTAGTAGTAGCGATCCTTATGACCGCGACAAAGGCCGTAGTGATACATGGAATAGGGATGAGTCAAAAGCTTGTGCGTCACATCGTCTCGGGTCTACTGATTATTTGAAAATCAATTATCTTTCTTTGGGGTATACTTTTAATGGTAAATGTATTAAAAAGATGAATTTAGGGAATTTGAGGATTTATGGAACTGTTCAAAACCCTTTTATCTGGACTCGTGATAAATATGCATTCAACCCCGAACAAATGAATGTTGCTATCGGCAATACAGACTTTATGACATGCAACGCTATTTTCGGTGTAAATGTGGGATTTTAATTGAAGAACTTTAAAATAGAAAGAGACTATGAAAACAAAAAATATATTTGCAAAAACATTATTCCTGACGGTAATGTTCGTTATTCCCGGATGTTCGTCGTTCTTGGATGAGGAGAATATCGCCGGACAATCTGCTGAAGAATATTTTGCTACGGCTGTAGGGTATGAAAGCTTGATAAACGGTTGTTATAACACATTGAAGTCTGTGTATAACACTACTAATTATAATGTGATATCTCAATTGGGCACGGATATTGTGACGCAGAACGATATAGACGCACCTAGTCTTGCAACTTTAAATAAATATATTTTATATCAAAGTGATAATGGTTTTGTTTATACTCAATGGACAAATTTATATGTAGCTTTGAAGAATGTTAATGCTGCTATTGATCGTGCTTCTAATGTAATAACTAAAACTCAAGATCCACGTGATGGTATGGATGAGTCCATTTTAGCTAAGCGTGTTGCTGAAGCTAAATTCTTGCGTGCACTCTATTTATTTGATATTGTCAGAAATTGGGGACAGGCTCCACTCATTTTGCATGAACCAACTGAGGTGTCAACTGTGTCGCAGCTTGATAGTGCTGATAAATTTTATGAGCAGATCTTGACGGATTTAGGGGATGTTATGAATTCAGCTCTGCCTATGAGGCAGTCGGCGAGTGAATATGGACGTGTTTCTAAGGCTGCTGCTAAACATCTTCGTTCATTGGTTTATCTTACACGTGGTTATCAATCTTATAGTGTGGCATCTGATTTTACTAATGCTTTGGCTGACGCTGAAGATATAATTCAAAATTCGGGGCATACATTACTTTCTGATTATGCTCTTGTTCATCGGCAGACGAATGAAGAGAATGATGAAATTATTTTCTGTGTGAATTTTGCTAATAAAGATAAATATTGGGGGAATCTTTGGTCAGAGTTTTATATGCCTGTCTATCGGGAAGGTTGGGTGGATTTAGCTCCTGACAATATGTATGGCGCGGATGCTGCAGCTTATACAATTATGCCTACCAAATATACCTATCTACTTTTTAATTGGAAAAAAGATCAACGTGCGCGGGTAACATTTATGTCACCTTATAATGGTGATGCTACTACTTCTATTGATGGACGAACATGTGGAAATAATTATTTCCTAAGTATTAATGGCTCAGTGGTTCCAAAGGGGGAGCCTGTTATTTATTTTCCTGTTCCATTGGATGGCAGCTTTAATAATCATACTTATACACAGGCTGAGAAAGATGCTGCAAAACAAAGGGGGCAATATTATTTTAATTATCCATCTGGAACATTAGCTGAGAAATCTTATAAAAATGTTTCAAATGATGATTATTATATAAAAGGAAATCAAGGTGGTAATGCTGGTTCTCGTACATGGTTGCCCGTATGGAAATTCAAAGATGCCAATATGCAGCATGGAGGTACAGGTGGTTCTGTTGGGCATGGTTCGCGAGATATCTATATGTTCCGTTTAGCTGAAACTTATTTGATTGCAGCGGAGGCTGCAGTAAAAGCCAATGATAATGCAAAAGCATTGATGTATATCAATTTTATTCGCCAACGTGCATCGACTAACGCTCCTGAAGGTGGATTGCCTCTTTATTCGGGTACGATAACCATAGATGACGTGTTGGATGAGCGAGCTCTTGAATTATTTGGAGAGGTTTCTCGTTGGAATGATTTGACAAGAACAGGTAAATTGGCTGAGCGTGTATTGGAATATAATTGGGATGTTTCAAATATTAATGGTGCAGTTAAAACAGAGTTGAGTGCAAGTACTAATGCTAAATTTAGTCTTCGTCCAATTCCCCTTGCTTGGTTAAATTCTTTGTCTAACGGTCAGGAATTAGGTAATAATCCAGGTTGGGAGTAATGTGTTGATAATATAAAAAGATAATGTCCCGACAATAAACTGATAGTGTTGGGACATTATTTGTATAATGAAGAGGGTGAGTATGTATTTTTGAGTACATATATGGAGTAATCTATTATTCTGTAATGTGTAAAAAGACATCTTTTTGTAGATTTGAAAGTATAGAGATATTATGAAGACATTAATGAGAAAAATAATATTTATTCCTTTATGGATTTTATTGTCCATGGTATGTGTAAATGCGAAGGTGGTGGTATATCCTGCACCTGTATCTGAAACTTTGTCAGTCGATTATGTGATAGAAGTAGATGGAAAACCGATACCCGTATATACGGCTTTAACTCAACATCATGATAAGAAATATTCAATTGCGTATTTTGATTTTTCTGGAAGTGCTACTGTAAAAATAAAAAGTAAATTCTCTTTAGAAAAGTTGATAGTCTTGCCGAATAAATGTGGCATTTGTCCTTCTATTCATCAAGATGAGGCTATTTTTCAATTAGATAAACCCTGTGACATTTCTTTTGAACCAAATGGTTGCAACAGTCCTTTACTGCTATTTACTAATGAGATAGAAAAAGATATTCCTTCTAAAGATAATCCGAATGTCATTTATTTTGGTCCGGGCGAACATAACCCGGAGAATGGGTTGATAAAATTGAGTAGTAATCAGACTCTTTATTTGGCTGGAGGAGCAATCGTGAATGCGGGCGTGGAAGCTACTGGAGATAATATTACTATTTGCGGTCGAAGTATTTTGGACTGCTCTGATTGGGAACATAATGCTGGACCTACCGATTATATGATTAATGCGAAAAATTGTAATAATTTCGTAATGAAAGATGTGATATTAAAAGGTGCTTTTTGGTGGACTATTGTTCCTCAGAATTGTGACCGGGTATTGATTGAGCATGTTCGCTTGGCTGGCTCAAGGGTTGGTAATGATGATGGTGTGGATCCATGCAATTCGAGTAATATAACAGTACGTAATTGCTTTTTCCGTACAGATGATGATGCAATTTCTCCTAAAGGAATCACTCGCCGAGGAGGAGAAAAACTTTCAAAATCTGTAGAAAATATGTTAGTGGAAGATTGTGTATTTTGGGTGGATTTTGCTAATGTGTTTAGAATTGCTACAGAAAGCAGTTGCCCTGCGATTCGAAATTTTACAGCGCGGAATATCGATGTGATCCATTTTCCCAATCGTAATCAAGTGCAAATATTTTGGTTACATCCAACTGGAGAAATGGTTATGGAGAATCTGACTTTTGAAAATATAAAAATTAATGGTGAGATTCCTTATAATTTGATTAAATTAACTCCGACATTGAATTTGGTGGGAACTCGTCCTCTAAAGCAGCCTACTCCCAATAATGTAAAAGTGGGTTCGGGAAGACGTGGTATAGGTAGTCGGGGTTATGGAGAATTTGTGGTTGTACCATCCAATGGCCCATTTATTCATAATGTTACTTTTAAAAATATCAGTACGTATGGTGGAGAAACAGCTTATTGTAATGAAAGAGGATTTGTTTTGCTTCAAGGAATTGATGAAGAACATGATGTTTCCAACATAACATTTGATAAAGTGAGTTATTTTGGTAATGTAATTGATGGAGAAAATAGTAAAGTGAAAAAGAACCAATATGTAAAACATGTACGATTTATAAAAGAATAAAATGATGAAGATATTATGTATACTAGGATTATGGATGGCATTTTCTTTATCCATTCTTCAGGCAAAAGAAATAAAGATGTCCTCGCCGGACGGTAAGTATCAAGTTACTTTAAGTGATGAGGGGGGAAATCTGCATTATTCTGTGAATTGGAATCATAAAGAAGCCATAAAGCCATCTTTATTAGGTATTAATGCCAATGTGGTTTGGCGTGACCAATTGGCATTGGGTGATATAACAACTGCTGAACAGGATACGGTGTGGCATCCTGTGTATGGAGAACGTAGCACCATTAAAGATCGGTATAAAGCTTGGTCGGTAGTCATTAATCGTCAGCACTCCCGTGAAAAATTGGTTTTGGATGTGCGTGCATACAATGAAGGTATCGCATTCCGTTATCGGTTTCCCGGTGGACAATATTTGAAGATCACCGATGAACTCACAGAATATACTTTACCGGAAGGAACGAAGGCTTATTTCACTGCTAGGGCCCAAACTCCCTATGAATGTTTACCGTTGGAAGGATGGTCCGGTGAATCAGATCGCCCATTGCTTCTGATATTGCCTGGAGGCCCTTATGTATGTTTGGGCGAAGCACAAGTGGTGGACTATGTGCGTACTAAATTTAAATTATCTGTTGAAAAAAAGAACACTATTCAATCTGCCATGTACGGTCCTGTAGAAGATATTGCGCCTTACCATACTCCTTGGAGAGTGATTATGTGTGCCGATAAACCGGGGCAGATATTGGAACACAACGATTTGATTTTAAATCTGAATCCTTCTTGCAGGATAAAGGATACTTCGTGGATAAAGCCCGGAAAAGTGATGCGTGAGGTGACCTTGACAACAGAAGGAGGAAAAGCATTAGTAGATTTTGCCGTGAAACGCAATTTGCAATATATTCATTTTGATGCCGGATGGTACGGATTTGAATATGACAAGGCATCCGATGCCACTACGGTGACATTGGATCCTCGTAGAAATCCGAATGTGAATGCTTTGAATCTGAAAGAAGTGGTAGCTTATGCCAAAAACCGGGGAATAGGAGTTATCCTGTATGTCAATCAACGTGCATTGCAACAACAATTGGATGAAATTCTTCCATTGTATAAATCTTGGGGGATAGCAGGTCTTAAATTCGGTTTTGTACAAGTCGGTTCACAAGTGTGGACCAAATGGATGCATGAGGCGGTAAAAAAATGTGCTGACTATGGTTTGATGGTTGATATACATGATGAATACCGTCCTACGGGATTCAGTCGTACATATCCTAATCTGATGACTCAGGAAGGTATTCGTGGTAATGAGGAATTTCCGGATGCAACCCATAATGTCACTCTTCCTTTTACCCGATTTGTGGCAGGAGCGGCAGATTATACCATTTGTTATTATCGTCAGGATTTCGGCCGTTTGAATACGGATAAGGATAATTATGGAGTTCCCCGTTCAAAGTCCATTCAGACCACTCCTGCGCATCAGTTGGCGTTGGCGGCTGTTTATTATAGTCCGCTGCAATATATGTATTGGTATGATAAACCATCGGATTCTCAAGATGAACCCGAATTGAAATTCTTTGATGATATTTATACTACGTGGGACGACACTAAAGTATTACAAGGTGAAATCGGGCAATTTATCACTATAGCCCGTCGTAAAGGGGAAGAGTGGTTTATTGGTTCGATAACGAATAATGAGGCGCGTGCATTGCCGGTAAGTTTGGATTTTCTTCCTGAGGGGAAAAATTATGTTGCAGAGATTTATACAGATGGGGAGAGGTCAATAAAGACACGTACCAAAGTAAAATGTTCTCGATATAGAGTAAATTCAATGACAAAATTGAATTTTGAATTGAAAGCGTCAGGCGGTTCCGCTGTGCGCCTGATACCAGAAAAGGACGTAAATAAGAAATTAGGAAACTACAAGAAACAAAAATTATGATTCCGGAAAATAATAGGTTACAACGAATTTTTTTTATATTTATAGGTTTGATCTTGACTTGTCGGACATTCGGAATGGATATCTGTGATAAAGTGGATGAGGACAAGAATTATATTGATTTGGTGAATCCTTTTGTTGACAGTCATCGTTCCCGGTGGTTTTTCTTTAGTTCAGCGTGTCGTCCGTTTGGTATGGTCAGTCTCAGTCCTGATACGGATACCGAGCACTCTTGGGGATCGGGATATCTATATGGCTCAAAACAAATACGTTGTTTCAGCCATGTTCATAATTGGCAGATGTCCGGAGTGGCAGTGATGCCCACTGTTGGAGAATTTAAAGGACATTTAGGAATGAACGCCTATCAGTCGGCCTTTACTCATGACGGAGAAATAGCTAAGCCGGGGTATCATAAAGTGAGGCTGACAGACTATGATATAACGGCGGAACTGACCTCTACTATGCGTGTAGGTTTTCATTGTTATACTTTTCCGAAAAGTGATTCCAGTTATATTCTATTCGATACGGGAGCTTTTCTGGCACATGGGCCTACGGCCTATTCGGAAGTATGGAAAGTAAGTGACAAGGAAATTGCCGGATGGGAAATTATGGAACGTACGGGACGCCGTCCTAAGGATACACCTGTCTATTTTTACGCACAATTGAGCAAACCGATGGATGAAATAGTGTCTTGGCGTGAGGGGCGGCTGGAACCTGACAGTAATCCGGAAAGAATATCGGGTAAGAATGCCGGTATGGCAGTTCGGTTTAAAACAAGAAACGACGAAAAAGTAATGCTGAAAGTCGCGATTTCGTATGTCAGTGTAGAACAGGCACGTAAGAATATGCTGGCAGAACTTCCGGGTTGGGATTTTGAGCAAGTGAAACAGGCCTCTTTTTCTGAATGGAATGATTGGCTTGGAAGGATAGAAGTGGAAGGCGGTAGCAGAGAACAGCAAATAAAACTCTATACGGATTTGTGGCATGCCTTATTGGGACGCCATGTAGTCAGTGATGCCGATGGACATTATATGGATATGACTTCCGACTTTCCGCGCATACGGCAAATTCCTTTAGGAGAAGATGGAAAACCTTTGTATAATCATCATAACTTTGATGCATGGTGGGGGAGTCATTGGTCACTAAACATACTCTGGTCTATGGCATATCCTGAAGTTATGGATAATTTCTGTAATACAATGACAGATATGTATCAAAACGGAGGTCTGATTCCCCGTGGACCATCAGGAGGAAATTATACGTATGTGATGATTGGCGATCCGGCTGTCTCTTTTTTCGCTTCAGCCTATAATAAAGGAATCTGTAATTATGATGCGGAACTGGCCTATGAAGGTTTGCGAAAGAATGCTTTTGTGGGAGGGATTCGCGACCACGCCGGTTATGAGCATAGCAAGACCGCCCATTCCGGCGGTATGAAATATTATGAAGAACGGGGGTATGTGCCTGACGGACGGAAAGACGTTGAAGGGATGCATATTACCGGAGCTTCCATGACATTGGAATATGCCTATCAGGATTGGTGTTTGGCTCAGATGGCGAAAACAATGGGAAAATTACAGGATTATGAGTTTTTTATGAAACGATCAAAGAATTATCGTCACCTTTGGAATCCGGAGAGTGGCTATATGCAGCCTCGTGGAATAGATGGCGACTGGTTGCCTTGTTTTGACCCGTTGGAGTTGACGGAAAAAGGAGGATTCTGCGAGAGTAATTCTGCTATTTATTCACACTATGTTCCGCACGATATGACAGGACTGATAGAACTTTATGGAGGTGCTGACAAATATATTGAAAGATTGAATGCGAATTTTGAAAAAAGTGAACCGTATGGATTTTTCCGTTCTAATAAAACAAAGGAAGGAAATTGGACAGACTATGGCAATCAACCGGGGACTGGAATGGCCCATTTGTTTAACTATGCAGGCGCACCTTGGCTTACTCAGAAATGGGTACGTAAGGTCAAGGCCGCTTATAGTGATGTGACCCCTTATGGAGGTTATCGGGATGATGAGGACCAGGGGCAGATGGGAGCGTTAGGTGTCCTGATGGCTATCGGATTGTTTGAAGTAGATGGCGGCTGTGCGGAAAAGCCTTTTTATGAGATCACGTCTCCACTTTTTGATAAGGTTACTATTCATTTGGACAACCGTTATTATCCCGGCAAGACATTTCAAATTATAACGGTAGGAAACTCGGCTGATAATATGTACATTCAGCGTGCTTCCTTTAATGGAAAAAAGTGGAATAAATGTTGGTTTTATCATGAGGATTTTATTAAAGGAGGTACTTTGGAGTTACAATTAGGAACAACACCCAATAAAAAATGGGGTATAGAAGAATTTCCTCCTTCCTCTGTGTCTTCAGATAAAGATTGAAAATCGGAATGAATCATCTTGTGGTTTCTAACGAAATCAACGGAGCTTGTCATACCTGGACACCGATAAAGAATCTGTGTACACATAAAATAGATGTAAACAGATTCTTTACCGGTGTTTTAATGAAGGGCTGTATGTATTGCAGTTTGAATGCCCTTATCATTTTTATTTGTGATACTAACAGGAGGGATTAGGCCGATGAATTGTAATTGTATTACGGTGCAATTTCAAATCGTCCGTGCAGTCTGATATCTGTAGAAGAGGAGCCGATCATTACTTTAAACTTACCCGGTTCCACACGGAAATTCATATTCTTGTCCCATAATCCTAAATCTTGTGGACGCAATCTGAAATGGACCATTTGCTCTTCTCCGGCTTCCAGACTGATACGCTCAAAACCACGTAGGACTTTGGTATAGGTAGTGACGCTGCTGACTTCATCCTGCAAATAAAGTTGTACCACTTCATCTCCTTTTATTTTTCCTGTATTCTTGATTTTACAACTTATATTTATATCTCCTTGTACTCCTTGACGTAATGGCGAGATCTTCAAATCACCATAACTGAAAGTCGTATAGCTTAAACCATGGCCGAAAGGATAGAGTACTCCATAAACAGATGTGGAAGAACTTTCATCCGATCCCGGTTTGAAAGGAAAAGCAAAGGGAATCTGTCCTACAGATTTTGGGAAAGTCACGGCAAGCCTTCCTCCCGGATTATAATCTCCGAACAAAGCTTCTGCCACGGCTTGGCCGCAGAATTCCCCAGGGAACCAGGCGTGCAGAATGGCAGGTACATGGGCTGCTGCATAGTTTATGGAAGAAGCGCGTCCGTCGAGCAGCACTAAAACGACCGGTTTTCCGGTTGCACAGACAGCTTTTAAAAGTTCTTCCTGCCTTCCGGGAAGATTAAGGCTGGTCCGTGAACGATCTTCTCTGACTGTCAGTTCGTTGCCGCCTAATACCATCACTACCACTTCGGCTTGTTTGGCTGCATGAATGGCTTCCTCCATTAATCGAGCTTCCTCTGTTGTTTTCGGGAAATCAAGAACTTCACTTTCAGGAAAATGAGGATCTATGATATCACATCCTTTTCTATAAATCACTTCTGTATGGGGCAATCGTTCTTTTATGCCTTGGTAAACGGTTTTAATAGGCGCATTGGCAGGGCCGTACCGGCAAATCAACTGAGTCCGTTCATCGGCATTGGGACCGATAACAGCGATAGAACGGAGCGATTTGGATAAAGGAAGCAGATTCATTTCATTTTTTAATAATACAAGTGACTGACGGGCTGCTTCCAATGATACAGCCTGATGTTCCTTGCTATGGACGATTTGTTCCGCTTGTTTACCATTACCCCGATAGGGATTGTCAAATAATCCCAGCCAGAATTTGACACGAAGTATCTCGGCTACCCGTTTGTCAAGAGTTTCCTGAGAGATTTTACCGTCGGCAACAGCTTTACGAAGAGGCAAGATAAAATCAGCAGGCGGAGTGAAATGGGTACGGATATTCAGTCCTGCATTGACAGCCTGCGCTATTCCGTCTTCGTATGTATTCGCCACTTTATGTTTACTGGAGATAAATTCCACAGCTTCACTGTCCGATACGACATATCCTTTAAATCCCCATTCCTGACGTAATATTTCAGTCAGGAAATGATAACTTCCCGTAATGGGCTCTCCGTCATAGTCATTATAAGAACTCATCACTCCCAATGCTCCGGCTTCTTGAAATGCCATCCGGAAAGGTTCTATATATAAGGTACGCATTTCTCGTGGAGCTACGTGTGGATCAGTCCGCGTCTTTCCGTCACGCCCACCTACCGGAATGCTATAAACTGCAAAATGCTTTGGAGTAGCCACCAGGTTATGTTTTTGCAGACTGGTAATCATTTGTTTTCCCAGTTCTCCTACTAAATAAGGATCTTCTCCGTATGTTTCCACGCATCTTCCCCAGCGAGGATCTTGGGCGATATCAAGGATAGGAGAATAGATATTGGTATACCCCAGCGTTACAGCTTCTTTGGCTTCCACTTCACCGATACGGGCTATCAGCTCTTTATTCCAAGTAGCGCCCTGTCCGCATTGGGCGGGGAAATAAGTTGCCCGGTCATGACATAATCCGCGAATACCTTCATTGGTGAAATCTACGGGGATGCCTAAACGTGTTTCTTCTACAAACCAGCGTTGAATGGCATGCTTGGCATCCACATGTTT
>ENA-OURO01000346-OURO01000346.1-human-gut-metagenome-genome-assembly--contig:-NODE-346-length-19505-cov-6.296401_pt1 | contig 19505 bp, 14 predicted proteins | sample MGYA00242098_ERZ508985 | MGnify/ENA primary metagenome ERZ508985 (study PRJEB26280, sample SAMEA2531409) | human gut metagenome | biome: human gut; feature: human-associated habitat; material: faeces...
AGTCGGGGTCACTGCCTATGGAACGGCTGGCTTCTGAATTCTGTGCCTTAGAGTTTTATGAGAAGCATATATTGGCAAATATCCTTAGAAAATAATCATTAAATAAGTAAAGTCATGATTGAAGGAATAATGTTTCCTTCTAATGAACAAAATCTTATGAAGCATGTGAAACCTGCATATTATGCTTTTTTGCAAGCTTCATAATAAGTGCTTTCTCCCTCTCTTCTAGTTTTGTTTTATAATTATTCTCTCCCTGTTCGATATATTGCTTCCCATACTTGAGAGTATGATACACAATAATTGCTAATTTTTTCCACCTACCTCCGATATAATTTGTAAGATAGCATTTGCATGTAATTCTGTTATGGTTGTCAAGTCAGTACCTGTTATATGATAGAGTATTGTATTCATATCTTCTTTTGTTCGAATGTCATTTTTCCCTTTTGAATATTTACTTTTTTGTACCGGTTCATCTTGTTCTCAAATCAATATCTGCAGAATGGGGATGGCAAACGGACAGTTTGTAGGAATCCAATTCGTGTACATTACGGATTTTTTGCTTCGAGAGTTATTTTAATACCTCGTCTGTTTTAACTTTCTGACTCTTTTTCATACCTTTGTCGTTTAAGAATGATAGTAAAACAAAGGCAACTCTGTGGGCGAAGGGAAAATGACTGATTCTTCTAAACGGGAAGTACAGAGAAAAACTGTGATCACCAAAGTTTCGGGTCGCAAACCACAGAAGTCAAGTTATCTTGCAGGAACAAGATCACTAATTAAAAATCGACTAGACTGTTGCCGATGTTTTACTCCATAAAGATAATGATTACAAGACATTCTAGCACATTGACGCAAGGCAATGTGCATTTGTTCAACAGAATTGGGATAGATTCGGTTAGTAAGCGTTATCTTTCAGTTAGATTAAATAAATCAGATGAATAGGATTAAAGAAGTTTTAGAAGAAAAGATTTTGGCGTATAAGATTTCTTATCCCCTAAATGAAGATAAATGATGCCTATACAAAGTGAAGCAGCTCTTGAAAATGGATTAATTGCGACCCTTAAATCTATGAACTATGAATATGTTCAAATTGATGAAGAAGTTAATCTGCAAGCTAATTTCAAGAAACAGTTAGAAATACATAATAAGAAGCAGTTGGCAGAACTCGGACGAACTGGGTTCTCCGATGTAGAGTTCGAGAAGATTCTTATTCATCTCGAAGGTGGTACTCGTTTTGAGAAAGCCAAGAAATTACGTGATCTCTATCCACTTGACACTGAAGATGGAAATCGAATATGGGTTGAATTCATAAACCGTAGTCAGTGGTGCCAGAACGAGTTTCAGGTATCTAATCAAATAACGATTGAGGGAAGGAAGAAATGTCGCTATGATGTAACAATACTTATAAATGGTCTTCCACTTGTGCAAATAGAATTGAAACGAAGAGGAATAGAATTAAAACAGGCATATAACCAAATACAACGATATCACAAAACATCGTTTCACGGATTGTTTGACTACATTCAGTTGTTTGTTATCTCAAACGGTGTCAATACCCGATATTTTGCCAATAATCCGAATTCGGGCTATAAATTTACATTCAACTGGACGGATGCTGCTAACGTGCCCTTTAATGAACTTGATAAATTTGCAGAATTCTTCTTTGACAAGTGTACACTAGGAAAGATGATTAGCAAATACATAGTGCTTCATGAGGGTGATAAATGTATGATGGCTTTGCGCCCATATCAGTATTATGCTGTTGAAAAGATACTCGACAGAGTGGTAAACTCTAATGACAATGGTTATATATGGCATACTACAGGTGCAGGTAAGACTTTGACCTCATTTAAAGCTGCTCAACTTGTATCGGAACTTCCTGATGTGGACAGGGTTATGTTTGTCGTTGACCGTCACGATCTTGATACTCAAACGCAGTCAGAATATGAAGCGTTTGAACCGGGTGCAGTGGATGGAACGGATGACACTTCTGAACTTGTCAGGCGATTGAATGGAAATTCAAAGATTATCATTACCACTATTCAGAAGCTGAATGCCGCTGTTTCAAAAGACTGGTACAGTAATAAGCTGGAAGCCATCAAAAACTCCCGAATGGTCATGATTTTTGATGAATGCCACCGCAGCCACTTTGGAGACAGTCACAAGAACATTGTGAAGTTCTTCCACAATGCACAATTGTTTGGCTTTACAGGAACACCCATATTTGTAGAAAATGCGATTGACAAGCATACGACTAAAGAAATATTTGGTAATTGTCTTCATCAGTATTTGATAAAAGATGCTATAGCGGATGAAAATGTACTTGGCTTTTTGGTGGAATATTATACCGGCAATACGAATGGCGGAATGGTCACTGAAAACAGGATGGTTGAGATAGCAAAGTTTATACTCAATAACTACAATAAGTCCACATTCGACGGGGAATTTGACGCTTTGTTTGCCGTCCAATCCGTACCTATGCTTATACGATATTACAAGATATTTAAAGAACTGAAACCGAATATCCGCATCGGTGCTGTTTTCACCTATACAGCCAACAGCAGTCAGGATGATGAAGAAACAGGAATGGGTACAGGTACTTATGTCAATGAAAGCGTAGGAGAGGCTGACGATTTACAGGAAATCATGAATGATTATAACGAGATGTTCGGAACATCATTCAGCCAAGAAAATTTCCGTGCCTATTACGATGATATCAATCTTCGGCTAAAGAAGAAACGTGCCGATATGAAGTCATTGGATTTGTGTTTGGTGGTTGGGATGTTCCTAACTGGCTTTGATTCCAAGAAGCTCAACACGCTTTATGTTGACAAGAACATGGAGTATCATGGTTTATTGCAGGCTTTCAGCCGTACCAATAGAGTGTTGAACGAGAAAAAACGCTTTGGAAAGATTGTCTGCTTCCGAGATATGAAGAGTAATGTTGATGCAGCTATCAAGCTATTCAGTAACAGTAATAATGTAGAAGAGATTATTCGTCCTCCATTTGAGGAAGTGAAATCGGAATATGTTCAGACTGCAACAGACTTCATTCAGCGGTATCCTACTCCAAGCTGCATCGACCAGTTGCAAAGTGAAACCGAAAAGAAAGATTTCATCTTGGCATTCAGAGATATTATCAAGAAACACGCTGAAATTCAGCTCTATGAAGACTACGATGAAAATGCCGGTGATCTTGGTATTACAGAGCAGCAATACATGGACTTCCGTAGCAAGTATCTTGATATTTATGAAGGGGTTACACAAACTGACGGTAATAACGGTTCTGCCGATGCACCGGCAGATGATAGTTCTCAAAATGACACAAAGCTTGACGATATAGACTTCTGTTTGGAATTGCTTCATAGTGATATTATAAACGTTGCCTATATATTGGAACTAATTGCTGATTTGAACCCATATGGCGATGATTATAAAGAGAAGCGTAAGGAGATTATCGACACAATGATAAAGGATGCTGAACTTCGTGGTAAGGCAAAACTGATAGACGGCTTTATTCAAAAAAATGTGGATGAGGACCGAGATAATTTCATGATTCAAAAGGGACGTGTCGATGGTTCAAGCGACTTGGAGGAACGATTAAATAATTATATATTAGAAGAACGTGGTAAGGCTATCAATGAAATTGCGAAAGAAGAAGAAATAGAAGTGGATGTACTCAACAAGTATCTGTCAGAGTATGACTATTTGCACAAAGAACAGACTGAAATTATTCAGAATGCCTTGCAGGAAAAGCATCTTGGATTAATCAAACGGCGTAAGACGATGAACCGCATCTTGGACAGATTGCGTTCTGTGATACGTACATTTAGTTGGGAATAATAACTGGAATAAAAAAGAATCATATAATGAGTGAAGAACTTCAACAGAAACTCCGCACCCAATTATGGGCGGTAGCAAATAACTTGCGTGGAAATATGTCGGCAAATGAATTTATGTATTTCACGCTTGGCTTCATATTCTATAAATACCTGTCTGAAAAAATTGAGACTTATGCAGATAAGACTTTAGTTGATGATGAAGTAACATTTAAAGAGTTGTGGAAAATGACTGATGCAGATGCGATTGAACTGCAAGACGAAGTTAGGAAACAATGTGTCGAGAACATCGGCTATTTCTTAGAACCTCAATTCCTGTTCTCATCAATCATTGCTTCCATTGGTCTAAAAGAGAATGTCTTGCCTAATCTTGAACGCTCTTTGAAACGTATTGAGGATAGTACGTTAGGACACGATAGTGAAGAAGATTTTGGTGGTTTATTTTCTGATATCGATTTGGCTTCACCCAAACTCGGAAAAACCTCTGATGATAAGAATCAGCTTATCAGCAACGTACTGCTTGCACTTAACGACATAGACTTTGGAGCAGATGAAGCTACACAAATTGATGTTTTGGGCGATGCGTACGAATATATGATTGGTCAGTTTGCAGCCGGGGCAGGTAAAAAAGCCGGTGAGTTCTATACTCCGCAAGAAGTCAGTCAGATATTGGCTGAAGTGGTTACAACCGGACACGCACGACTACGCAATGTCTATGACCCTACTTGCGGTAGTGGTTCATTACTGATACGTGCAGCCCATACCGGTAATGCTGCTGAAATCTTCGGTCAAGAAAAGAACCCGACAACTTACAACTTGGCTCGAATGAATATGCTTTTGCACGGCATCAAGTTCAGCAACTTCAAAATAGAGAATGGTGATACACTTGAAGCCGACGCTTTTGGAGAAACTCAATTTGATGCAGTAGTAGCAAACCCACCATTCTCTGCAGAGTGGAGTGCTTCGGAAGAAAAGTTCAACAACGATGACCGTTTCAGCAAAGCAGGACGACTTGCACCCAGGAAAACAGCTGATTATGCTTTCATTCTTCATATGATTTATCACCTCAATGAGGGTGGAACAATGGCTTGTGTCGCTCCTCATGGCGTTTTATTTCGTGGCAATGCAGAGGGTGTAATTCGTAGATTCCTAATCGAGAAGAAAAATTATATTGATGCCATCATCGGCTTGCCTGCCAATATATTTTATGGCACATCTATTCCGACTTGTATTCTCGTCATGAAGAAGTGCCGCAAAGAAGACGACAACATTCTATTTATTGATGCAAGTAAAGAATTTGAAAAGGTGAAGACTCAAAATAAACTTCGTCCCGAACACATTCGGAAAATAGTTGAGACCTATCAAAACCGTTCTGAGATTGAGAAATATAGTCACCTTGCCACCTTGCAAGAAATCAAGGACAATGATTATAATCTGAATATTCCTCGCTACGTTGACACTTTTGAAGAAGAAGAGGAAATTGACATCAAGGCTGTAATGGCTGAAATTAAAGAATTGGAAGCAAAACGCGCCAACCTTGATAAAGAGATTGATGGATATTTAAAAGAGTTGGGATTGGTTGATTAATTATAGGGAAGACGTGTTATGGCAAAGAAATTTAAAATAAGGAACAGCACTGCCGAATTTCTTATTTTCGTGCTCGAAGGTAAAGAGGACGGGGTGCAAGTAGTATATAAAGATGAAACCATTTGGTGCACGCAAAAGGCTATGGCTGAGTTGTTTGATGTAGGTATACCTGCTATAAACAAACACCTGAACAATATCTTCGAAGAAGGCGAATTGTCAGGGGAAGCAACTATTTCCAAAATGGAAATAGTTCAAAGAGAGGGTATGCGAGAAGTCAAAAGAATTATGGAGTTTTATAGTCTTGATGCAATCATTTCAGTAGGCTACCGTGTCAATTCTGTTCGCGCAACACAATTTCGACAATGGTGCACCTCTGTATTGCGTCAGTTCGCCATCCGTGGCTATGTCGTTGACAAAAAGCGTATGGAGAACGGTTCGTTCATAGGAGAAGACTACTTTGAACACTTGCTTGCCGAAATTCGGGAAATCCGTCTGAGTGAACGCCGATTCTACCAAAAGTTGACTGATATTTATGCCACAGCCATTGACTATAATCGTGACGCACCTACCACACGATTATTCTTCAAAAAAGTACAGAACAAGATGCACTATGCTGTACATGGCCATACAGCTGCTGAACTTATTGTAAGACGTGCCAATGCAGAGAAGGAATGTATGGGATTGACAACGTGGGAGAATGCTCCCGATGGGAAAATTGTAAAACCTGATGTGAGCATTGCAAAGAATTACTTGAATGAACTGGAGTTGGAAGATATGGGACGTTTAGTCAATGCGGTACTTGATATGGCCGAGCGAATGGCAAATCGGCATATACCGATGACAATGGAAGATTGGGCGAAACGAATAGATATTATTCTTGAAGCTGGCGGTGATGCTGTCCTTCCTGATGCAGGCAAGATTACAGCAGAGTTTGCAAAGACTTTTGCAGAATCCGAGTTTGAAAAATATCGTATTATACAAGACCACTTATTTAGTTCGGACTTCGATCGATTCAATGGAAACGATATGTTACCGCTTAATTTTGACCCAGATAAAGAATGATAACTATGGCAAATAATAACAATAATAAGGTCCTTAATGTTCCAACTCTGAGATTTCCGGAGTTTGAAGGGGAATGGAAAAAGTGTTCCATTGACGAATTATGTGAAGAGTTTAAAAGCGGCAAGAATATAAAAGCTGATAATATACACGATAAGGATGAATATCCTGTTTTTGGAGGTAACGGATTACGCGGCTATACAAATTGTTACAACCATGAAGGTGATTATGTATTAATTGGACGTCAAGGCGCATTGTGTGGAAACGTACGTTTTGTAACTGGTAAAACATATATTACCGAACATGCAATAGCAGCCAAAGCTCACAATGAGAATGATACTCGATTTTTGGAATATTTATTCATTAAATTAAACTTAGGTCAATATTCAGACCAGTCAGCTCAACCTGGCTTAGCAGTCAATAAGCTATTGAAAATAGAAACATTTGTACCAACCAAATTAGAACAGCAGAATATAGCCTCACTGTTACGAGCTATTGACGAACGTATTGCTACCCAAAACAAAATCATTGAGGATTTGAAAAAATTAAAGTCCGCAATTGTTGATAAACTCTATTCATCTACAAATGGCGAGATTTATTTTTTTCGTCAACTTTTTGAAGTGGTCAATGAGAAGAATAAAAAACTTGTCTACAAGAATGCTCTTTCTGCCAGCCAAGAGTTTGGTATGATTGAGCGTAGCGATATAAACATAGACATCAAATTTGAGCAAGAGAGCATCAGTGGATATAAGATTGTTCGTAATGGCGATTATGTAGTACACCTTCGTTCATTTCAAGGCGGTTTTGCTTTCTCAGATAGAATCGGAATATGTAGTCCAGCATATACAATTTTACGCCCCAACAATTTAGTGATATATGGTTATCTATCTCATTTTTTCATTTCAAAACCGTTTATTAAGTCTCTTAAACTTATAACATACGGCATACGTGACGGACGTTCTATCAATGTGGATGAATGGTTAAATATGACTGTTACACTTCCAAGCATACAGGAACAGACACACATACTTACAATGATAAACACTATTGATACAAAACTTCACAATGAAGCAGAGTTGCAATCTTGTTTACTTAAGCAAAAGTCTTATTTACTGAATACTATGTTTATATGAACATCTGTTTCAGCAAATAGGATTTTTGTATAGTGTACAATTTTTGTAAATCCATATTTACGGTTAATGATTTCTCTATCGCTTCAAGGATAGAAATGATCAAATTGGATTTTTCTTTTTCTATTAAAGAGAAAGTCATATTCAATATGTCATCACCATTGAGATTTGCAATTGCTCCATTACCCCCTTGCAGTGATTGATACACCAACCTCTTGTATCTTTGTGACTGCATTAGCCATTTTGCAAAATGGTGTGACGTGCGATAAATACCACAAAATGCACCTATTGTAGATTGCCCATCGTTGAATGGATAATATGAGTTCTTCCCAACAAGTGAAGAAGAACCATTAGCCATACAAATAACAATATCGCCTTCTCGCAAAATTTGACTCGTAGTTGGTGGTTTATCAACATAAACAACTTCCCCTTTGTCTACATTACTACCATAATTCAAATTGTTAGCTCGAATTACTGTCGTGGCAGCTTTATCTTCTGTAACATTTTCATTTGCATAGGTTAATCCTCTTACAAAACAACCAACATCGCCTAATTTGAACGATTCACCACTGCGATTACATAACAGCATTTCAACAATTGCGGACTTTAATTTTTTCAAATCCTCAATGATTTTGGTTTGGGTCGCAATACGAAGATCTATACATTCAAGTAGTTTTGCTATTTTCTCTTGTTCTTGGATTGAAGGAATATTAAGACATACTTTATTCAACCCGTCTTGACCAATATTAAAGTGCTGTGCTCCGGCTCCTTTTACGATTATTCTTTTTCGTGCGGTTGGTGAAGCCAAAAGATAACGAAAAAACATAGGATGATAGTTACCCTTACTTTTTCCACGAATAACAAAACCACCAAACACTGCTGATTTGCTATCTAAATAGATATTAGCTTTACCTACATCCTCTAATGTTTCAGAGCTACGTTGAAACAAAATATCGCCATAGTTTACACCATAAGTTTCTATATCACCATCCATAACTTCTACTGAAGCACGGATGTTATCATAACAAATGAATTGGTTATTAAGAATATCCATCACCGAAATGAATTTTGTTCCACGCCCAAATCTTTTGGCATCAGGGTTCATCCCATTTTTGAAGCTCATAAAGTCTGTAAGAAGATGATTGTGCCACTCACTTGTAAACTCCGGAAATCTCAGAGTTGGAACTTAAATGATTATCTTTCCCTAATAATAGATTACCCTAATAAATAATTTATGGAACAGAAGAAAATTAGAGAAATTGCGATGGCTTGGAAAGAAGACAAGCGACCGTATGTAAAGCAATCAACATTGGCAGCCTATATGTTGATGCTCGAAAACCACATCTTGCCATTCTTCGGTGAATGTGAAGAATTGAGTGAGAAAACAGTGCAAGCATTTGTCTTAGAAAAGATTGATGCCGGACTAAGTGTAAAATCAATTAAAGATATTCTGATTGTTCTAAAAATGGTGATGAAGTACGGGGTTAAGCATGAATGGATGAACTACTACGAATGGGACATAAAATATCCTACTGCCACAACTACAAAAGACATAGAGGTGCTAACTATTGCTAACCACAAGAAGATATTGAATTACATTCAGAAGAACTTCACATTTCGTAATCTCGGGATATATATGTGTTTAAGTACCGGGCTCCGTATTGGTGAGGTCTGTGCATTAAAATGGGAAGACATAGATACTGATTCCGGAACAATAACTGTTCAACGCACTATTGAACGTATCTATATAATAGAGGGTGACAAGAAGCACACAGAATTGGTAATGAACACACCAAAGACGAAAAACTCATATCGTGAAATACCTATGAGCAAAGAATTGCTTACACTTATCAAGCCATTTAAAAAAGTGGTTAATGGTAGCTTTTTTGTATTGACCAATGAAGAAGTACCAACAGAGCCGAGAACATATCGTAACTATTACAAGCAACTAATGGATAAACTTGAAATACCAAAAATCAAATTTCATGGTCTGCGACATAGCTTTGCAACACGCTGTATCGAAAGTAACTGTGATTACAAAACTGTAAGTGTATTGCTTGGTCATTCTAATATCACCACGACACTTAATCTTTATGTTCATCCCAATATGGATCAAAAGAAAAAGTGCATTGCCAAGATGTTCAAATCATTAGGAAAGTAGCTAATTAAGTCAAGTAACGGTTATAAAAGTCAAGCCGTTACTTGATTTAATATAGAATTTGTCAAAGTACTGATATCTGATTATTCTTCTGATACTTGCCGATAAGAGTAAAATTTAATAATTGGTTAAGCCATGAAGTCTCCTCAATCTCTATGTACCTGTGTCGTGACGTGTACTCTTTAGAGGATTGAGCGAGTCCTTGCAGTTCTTCTTTCTGCTTCCTAAATTCGTTTTCTTTTGCGCATTATTTTTTTTCGTACGTTGGCTTCTTTGTCTTCGTAATGACGTTGGGCTCAAGTCATTTACTACCATTTCCTCCTTTTTATTCGTCTATTCCAGCATTTTTGTGTAAGTTTGTGGTAAATCCTAAAAACCTATAACGATGATTGAAGACATTCTGGAATTTAACAAGAAGTTTGTTGAGAGCAAGGGGTACGAAAAGTATATCACGAACAAATATCCCGATAAGAAAATCGCGATTCTCTCCTGCATGGATACCCGGTTGACGGAGTTGCTGCCTGCTGCTTTGGGCATAAAGAATGGTGATGTAAAGATTATCAAGAATGCGGGAGGAGTTATTTCACACCCGTTTGGCAGTGTGATTCGCAGCCTGATGGTGGCTATCTATGAATTGGGAGTGAAAGAAGTAATGGTCATTGCCCATTCCGATTGCGGCGCTTGCCATATGAACAGCGATGAGATGATAGAACACATGAAAGCGCGCGGCATCAAGCAGGAAACCATTGATATGATCCGTTTCTGCGGAGTGGACTTTGCTTCTTGGCTGGATGGCTTTGAAGATACGGAGAAATCGGTTAAAGGTACGGTTGAGGCGATTGTCAATCATCCATTAATACCGGGAGATATTACTGTACGGGGATTTATTATAGATTCGGTGACAGGAGAATTGACAAAGGTATAAAGTGCGCTGATGCGGAAGCAGCAATGAGAAACATAAATAATCAATTTATTATAATGAATAAGAAGTTTATTTTCATAACCCTGTGTGTTCTGCTGTCCGGTTGCATGGATATTGGAAAGCGGGCATCGGTTTCGGCTACTCAATCTTCCGGTAGCGAAAGTCAGCAATCTGAACACGCTCTCAGTCAGCATTGGATTGGGCGGTATTCTTTATATGTCAAGCCCGAAGCCATTATGTACGATGCCAGCAACATCGGAGTCGGTTATGGTTTTGAGATTCGGGATTCGATAGTTTCTTTTGTTGCAGATGGATTTCAAACATATTTTGAATGCGAGTGCTCGTTGCAGGAAGGGCAGGATCAGTTGATATTATTCTACAAAAAGACAACCGAATGCGCCACTCCTGTACCTTTTCAAAACGTGGGTGATACGGTTGCCTTCATTACTTGTGAACAAGGTAAGTATTATATGCAAAGCCCGGTTGTCCCGGATGCCGAGTGGGCTTACAATAAAAAGTTCTTGCTGGAGAAGACCTCTCTTGATACATCCGGGGAGCCGGACGATGACTCGATTCCGAAAATAACCTATTGGCATGAGAACTTTGAATATGGCAACGAAGACGATTGTTTAGACCGTTGGGTCAGTGCTATTGACGAAGCTGAATTCTCGGCGGCATTGACTAACTATAAGAATATGCAGATAGACAGCACAGTTCAGTTGTCTGTTACTAAGGAAGGCTATGTGGTTCCACTGGAAAATGGAAATTCAAGAATACTGTTTGATAACTATGAACAATCCGATGGCCGTTGTATATACCAATACAAAGGATATCTTGCGCAAATAAATTGTTATGTATTCGAATATGAAGGCTTCGAGTGGGAAGGACTTGCATACATTCCTGAAGCAGATGGGAAAGAATGTCTGTTCCAAACTGAGGCTTTGTTTTCGCCGGATCATAAGAATTGTTATTGTATTGATGCAACCACTGAGTCCGGAGACGAAAGAGTCGGAGTTATAAAGGTGTTTCAGATAACACCTGTCAGAATCGAATTCATGTTCGGCTTGTGGTCGGACAGAATATTCCCGCAAACCGTTTGTTGGCAGGATAATACCACACTGTATATGAAAGCTCTCCGAGAGGAAGATGGCGCGGATCAGACTCATTACTATAAGATATCCTTGGACCAGGTACGGTGATATTCAGGTAAGAACCCCGAGTTGGTCAAATCCCCTTTCACACAAAACACGTTGTAAGCCATTGCTTCGGAGTAGGGGATTGCAAATTTCTTATCTCCGCTTTTCTTTTTTCCGGCTAGCCGAAATAAAGGCAGGATGTCCTTGCTCTTTCAGTTAGATTTCGTACTTTTGTCCGTTCAATATTACCGTTTCACTTAGGATGATTCTTTCATTCTACCCGGCTGATACGATCATATCACAAGGTTGAATAGGTCGTTCCACTTGGGTGATATGTTGATATTGAACGGTCGTGGCAACGAAATGTAATAGATGATAAGATGAAAATAAAGTATGATTTGTATAAGAGCCCTCCAAGGAAGATAGGAGGGAAGGAGGTGACACGCCTCCATGCCCGTGTAGCGGACTCCCATACAGTGAGTATGACTGACTTGGCGGGACGGATACAGCGATCCTCCACCTTAACCAAAACTGATATGATGGCAGCTTTGTCTGAAATAGGAGAACGATTTCTGGAAGAACTTCAGAATGGGAACAGGGTACACCTGGAGGGAGTGGGGTATTTCCAGATGACGCTGACTTGTCCGCCGGATATTAAGGATAGGAATGATGTGCGTGCAGAGTCTGTTCACTTTAAGTCCATTGCCTATACGCCGGAAAAGAAATTGCGCAAGCACTTGAGGCATACCAAATTTGTGCGCTCGGATCGTAGCGGGCATACATTGGATTATTCGGGAACAGAGCTGGTAGGGATTCTGACGGATTATTTTAAAGATCATGACTATATCACTCGTTCCGAGTTGGAAAGTGTGTGCGTAATGACGCGCAGTACGGCTTATCGCCGTATAAAGGCGTGGATAGCGGAGAATAAAATGAAGAAGATTCCGGGGATTGATGCATATAGTCCGGTGCCCGGAAATTTTGGTGTAAGCAGGGAGGAATAAACTGCCTTCACACTTATAGCGTTGACTGATAGTGATTTATCGGGCGTTTTGTGTGAAAGCTATAAGTGTAAACTTAAGGCTGCGCGGAGGCAACCTTAAGTTTGTGCTTATACTTTATTTTGCAAAAGCATGGTGATAACCATCCACCTTATTCCAACCACCACGGGTGAAATCGGGAACAGCTACCGGAGCACTGCCGTTTTCAATGGAAAGACGAGTCAAATCGGCCATGCAGCACCATTCTGCCAAGTCGTACACATCCATGTCTAGCGGCAAACCGTTGCGCAAGCAATATACCAAGCGGTAATCCATAATGAAGTCCATACCACCATGACCGCCTACTTTCTTAGCCGTTTCTTCCAACTCCTGATGAATAGGATGTTTGTATTTCTGCATCAAAGCCTCCTTCACCTTTTCGGGCACTGCCGAGTGCATACTCAGGTTTTCATGGTTGGGCACATCATCATTCTTGATTTGATCCGGACGGAAACAATACTCCTCGATAGGATATTTATTGGCGAAACCTTTTGTACCTGTCAACTGGTACATGCGGCTGTAAGGACGCGGATTCATTACGTCGTGCTGAATATGGATGGTCTTGCCGTTTTCGGTACGGATAAATGTCATGGTGTGGTCGCCGTTCTGGAAATCGGGAGCCTCTTCGTTTTGATATTGTTTTACTAGTTCGGGGCCGGTTACGGCTTTTGTATCCATAGCTACCAAAGTCTTCATGCGGTCGCCACGGTGAATGTTCAGTAATTGGCAGGCGGGGCCGAGGCCGTGAGTGGCATATACGTCTCCGCGGAATTCACGGTTGTAATCCAAACGCCAGTTATTCCAATAGTAAGGCCAGAATTCTTCCAGATTGTGGATGTAAGAACCTTCTACATGAAGCACTTCGCCGAACAGGCCTTGTTGTGCCATGTTCAGAGTGGTAAGTTCGAAAAAGTCGTAAACACAGTTTTCAAGTTGCATACAGTGTTTGCGGGTTCTTTCGGAAGTATTGATCAATGCCCATATTTCGTCTAGGGACATGGCGGCAGGTACTTCAATGGCTGCATGTTTGCCGTGTTCCATGGCGTAGATGCCCATTTCGGCATGGTGCTTCCAGTCGGTTGCGATGTACACCAAGTCGATGTCATCGCGTTCGCATAATTGCTTCCATGCGTCTTCGCTGCCCGAGTAGAGGGTAGGGGCGGGCATACCGGCATTGGTTACTATTTTCTGTGCTTTCTCTGCGTTTTCGGGCAGGAGGTCGCAAAGGGCGACAATCTTGGTTCCGGGGATGTGAGTCCAGCGTTCTACGGCGCTGGGGCCACGCATGCCCAAACCGATGAAGCCTACACGGACGGTGTCCAGTTTGGGGGTTACCAGTTCGATAACATCTTGTTGTCCGGCGGGACGCTCGGGGATAGTTACTTCAAGAGGGGTGTACTCGTTGGTGGCGGCAGCTTCTTTCTGTGCCGGAGTGCAGCCAGATAGGCATATCAATGCTATGCCGACGAGGAAGGTGGATAGGTTTTTAATCATGGTTTTTTCTACTAGATTTATGAATAAACAATGTTTGTGACACAAATATATGAAAAAATAAAATATTGGAGAGACCTTTATATGCGTATTTAGCAGAATGATACCTTAAATGATAAAAAAGGTGTGCGCAGGAAGGAAAGTAATTTTTCTATCATGTTGTACGGGCGGATTATTATCCGCCCGTACAGTGAACTATTTGAATAGTTAGCTTTTACTTTTCGATACGTTTCCTTTGATAAATTTTATCTTAGTTGAGGACTACTCCACTGTTACTTGTCGGATTCTGGCTTAATGTTCCGGGGTAAGAGTTTATTGCGTCTTGTGGAATATAATAAACTACTCGGAAATCATTAGCAGGAATATCTTCAAACTGTTTTTGAGGTCCCGGATAACGACGCACTAATGGTGTTCCGTTCCGGAATACATCATAGCTACGTTCTGCTTGATAAGCCAATTCCAGTTGGCGCTCTTTGTCAATTCTTTCACTTGCATTAGTAGCATCAAGTGAAGGGTAACCACCGTTAATGATGGAGCGTTCACGAATGGTGTTTAAATCTATCAATGCCGGACCATATTGTCCTAGTTTAGCATAAGCTTCGGCACGGTTCAGGTATATTTCACCTAAACGGCTGATGACAGGTGAATGTAGTTGAGAATCTTCGCCTTCACGGGAACATTTAGTAATGTAAAACTGCGGATATACACGGTTCAGAGAGATAAAATAATCCAATACACCTTCATAAGTTTTTCCATCTTTATAATTAATGGAATAGATTTCTTGTTCTTTATCTATGGGAGTTAACGTGTAAGTCTGTTCTCCATCACTGCAAGTTATAGTAGTGCTATTGCGGGTTACATTTAACTGTGCATAGTTTAAAACAGTTTCTGAATCTTGCTTGATAAAACGGAATACCTCTTTATTACCTTCTTCGTAAGTTGGTTCAATAAATGAGGCGCGTGCATCTACAATTCTTCTGTGATCCGGACGCCAGTCATTACGTCCTGTTTCATCCAATAAGCCAATGTATTTTGCACTGGCATACATTTCTCCCCAGCCCATGCCGCCGATGTTGGAATACATACCACCGATGCCATAGTAATGATCATCACCCGAAAATTCTGAAGCAACACGCTTTACCACAAAAATGGATTCATCATTATTTTCCGGTACAATTGTATTATATTCCATAAATTCGTTGCGTGGTAGCAATGAATATTCACCTGAATTAATCACTTTGGTTGCATAGTCCACTGCTAACTGAGCGTATTCTGTATTTGGGCTTTCATAAGTTCCACTCATGTAAAGATATACGCGTGATAGCATGGCTTGGGCAGCTTCTTTTGAAGCATATGCCGGACCTTTATTGATCGTCATCAGGCTTTCTGCCTTTTTTAGGTCATTGAGAACTTGTTCATAAGTCTCTTTAACTGTTGCTCTGTCGGGCAATAGCATATCACCCATAATGTCATCCGGGGTACCATTTACGATAGGTACACCCAGGTTTTTATCCGGCGCTTGATAATAAGGACGACCATAAGCACGAACGAAATAGAAATACATCAGACCACGAATATAATAACATTCTCCTATCTGGTTATCTATTTCTGTACTTTGTCCTTCTTCCATCATTTTAATAATATTGGAAGCTTGTGCTACAGCTTTGTAGCCATAGTCCCAAAAGTTTTGCAGGCGGTAATTTACCGGTGTTCTTGAGAATGAAATAAATTCATAGAAAGCATCTGTGGAAGACCCACGAATCATTATATTATCTCCGGCATATTCTCCACATCGGTGCATCGGGTCCGACCATGTTTTTAATTGTGCATATACACCATTCATTAATGCGTCTAATGAGGCTGAAGGATCACTGGTAATCTGTTCTGATGCCATAGAACCGTATGGTAGACGTTCAATATCGCAAGCAGTTAATGTTATGATTGCGAATAATATAGTTAATATCTTTTTCATATTCTTATTGGTCAATTGATTAGAAAGTTAAATTTAAGCCGAACATGAATTTGCGGACAGACGGATAAACGGCAGGTCCGGCACTTCCCATGACAGCACCCTCATCTGATGCAGGAATCTCAGGATCTACTCCTGAATAATCTGTAATGGTAAACAGATTTTCGCCATTAAAGAATATCCGTAGATTTTGGATGCCATATTGGGGGAGTTTGAAATTATAGCCTAATGTCAATGAACGTAATTTTAGGTAATCACTATCTTCCAAGTAACGTGAGGATGCTGAATTGCCTTTATCCTGATTGTTATATTTGGCTACAGGGTGTGTTGCTATGTCACCCGGTTTTTCCCAACGACTCCAACCACTTTTTAATTTCATTTGGTTACGGTCAGTATAAGTTCCGTCCGAATCATATTCCTGTCTGGAATAATTGTAGATCTTACCTCCGATAGAATATCCGAACACTGCACCTAAATCGAAGTTTTTCCAAGTTAATGTAGTGCTGAATCCACCAAATAAGTCGGGAGATGCCGAACCACATTTATAGTAATCTGCCTCTGTGTAATCTGAGGTTGTTTCTTTTCCTCCGCCTTCTGCATCTTTATACCACATTGGAGCACCATTCTCAGGATTTACGCCTGCCCAGTCTTTCAAATAGTAGGTATCTACAGGATAACCGATTTCTAAAACACGCTGAGCTGTACCGGCTATATTCAGTCCATCACTGATGATGACCGGTTTTACTACATAGTTACCATTTGTGTCTTTTTGTTTATACAAATCTCTTAATTCATTGCTATTGTGACCTATATTTAAATCTACTCCCCAATACCAATCTTTTGTACGGATTATGTCCCCTCCTATAGCTATTTCATATCCTTTATTTTTCATTTTTCCGATATTTCTCCAAACTCTAGTTACACCGGTGATGCCTGTAACGGGGACATTATATAGGATATTGTCAGTCTTCTTTAGATAGTAATCAAAAGTAAGACGTAAACGGTTTTGTAAAAAACTTGCATCCAAACCGATACCTGTGGTATATGTCTTTTCCCAAGTCAAGTCTTTGTTACCGATTGAGCTGATCAATGCTCCGGAATTTTCATTATAGCTGGAAGATACCGAATATAAATCGTATTGTGGATATAATGAGCTGGGACGATTACCTACAGAACCATAAGATGCTCGGATCTTTAAATTATCAATCCAAGGAACATTAAACCAATTTTCATGACTGATGATCCAACCTCCGCTGATAGAGAAGAAATTACCATATTTAGCGTTATCTCCAAAGTTGGAAGCACCATCACGACGGAGTGATATTTCTCCTAAATACTTGTTGTCGTAAGCGTATTTCCATTGGGTAAAATAAGATTGAACTGCCCATTCACTGATGCCTCCTTTAGTGCGCTCTGGTTTAGCCACAACATCCAAAATTTCGAATCCGGGAACAAAACCAGTACCATAAACGTCCAGATTTTTATACCAATAGTCGTTGAATTCATAAGCTAATAAACCATTGATTGAATGTTTACCGAAAGTTTTGTTGATAAGTAGTTTCTGATTTGTATATCGGCGAACTACTTCTGCGCGCCATTCAGTAAGGCGTCCATTTACATTTTCGCCAGCATTTGAGCGTGGATCAGCATAACTATGTGAAGTTGAATTGACATATTTGTAATTGTTTAGAGACTGGAAGGTTAACCAATCTGTTATCTTGACGTCAAAATCAAAGCTACCCATGAATTCATAGTAAGTTGACTCTGAATAATTCCATTGCAAATCATATAAGTAGTTTGTTTGCTGACTATTTACCCAGCCACTATAACGATGAGGTACTAAATTTCCGTTTTCGTCATAAGGGCTATCCCAAGGCAACATAGAATACATAGCCGTCACTGAATATTGACGATCTTCAATGTCACGACGAGAACCACTGAGTGATGGCTTGATAGTTAACCAATCATAAGGTTTGTAGCTGGTCTTAAATCGGAAATTATAACGGCTGTAGTCATAACCTTTTACAGCACCTTCTTCATCATAATAACCCAAAGATAAATAGGATTGGATTTTCTCATTTCCTCCTTGCAGAGAAATATTATAGTCTTGAGTAAAACCGCTTTGGGTTGCTAAGTCCCACCAGTCAAAGTTACTATTACGCAAGTCTGCATTCCACCGGGGAAAAGCGATTTCATTGGCATTCTGGAATGAAGTATAATAGTCATACAATTCTGCCCCATTCATTACTTCTAAATTGCCATTATTCAGACTGCTAATACCCATTTTGATTGATGCATTGATTGACATTTTTTCTACCCGTGCATTTTTAGTGGTGACGATAATGACACCATTCGCACCTTGAGAACCATAAATAGCAGTAGAAGCTGCATCCTTTAAAATAGTCATACTTTCAATGTCAGCAGGGTTTAGCTGTCCGGCATCTGAGCCTACAATAACCCCGTCAATAACCCATAAAGGAGAAGTTCCTCCGTTTAGAGTGGCTTGTCCACGAATGACTACGGCGCCGTTGGAGCCCGGCTGACCAGAACCCGGAGCCACATATACTCCAGGAACTTTGCCGTTCAACATATTTTCTACCGATGGAGTAGTGATGTCTTTTAATTTGTCGCTTTTAATGTTACTCATGGAACCCGTCAAGCTTTCTTTACGCTGAGTGGTATAACCTACGACAATTACTTCATCCAAAGTTTCCGAGTCTTCAGCCAATTTGATTGTCTGGGGTTCTGCAATAGCTTTTACTTCGATTGATTTATATCCTATGTAAGATATAATTAAGGTAGAACCGACAGGAGCATCTAATTCATATTCACCGTCGAAATTAGTAATAGTACCGTTTGTAGTCCCTTTTACTAAAACATTGGCCCCAATAATTGCTTCTCCCGTTTTAGTGTCTAAAATCTTACCTTTGATTTTAGCGACTTGTTGTGTAACGTTTGGTAAGGAAATGTCAATATCCCCTGTAGATAGGGAAAATGAGGGATTTGAGAGCATTCCAAGTGCACCTGCTAATAAGGCGCACTTACCTTTTTGAGTTAAAATCTTAATTTTCATAAGTGTTTCATAAGGTTAATAATAAGGTAAACAATAAGGTTTGTATATCCTTAATTCCGCAACACTATTATAAAATATTTTTTTTAAGTACCTGAGCAACA